>Ga0075158_10004110_pt1 | contig 10090 bp, 11 predicted proteins | sample JI91814BDNA_FD_70968 | JGI IMG/M metagenome (GOLD analysis project Ga0075158, IMG submission 70968) | Wastewater effluent complex algal communities from Wisconsin, to seasonally profile nutrient transformation and Carbon sequestration -... | ecosystem: Engineered > WWTP > Effluent > Algae... | reverse complement strand
TCCTTCGCGGCATTCGATTTCCTCGGGATCATCGGTCAGGCGAATATTCTTCATCACGGTTCCACGTTTCAAATTTATGGAGGATCCTTTGACCTTGAGATCCCTGATGAGCATGACCGAATCCCCATCGTTTAATAGGGTGCCATTACTATCTTTTGTATCCATCTTGATATCTTTCATGTTCATTGTTGCGACTATAGCAGATTTCAGCCAGTTTAGCGAATCTCAAGAATACGATTAGCTGTTTGACTGACAAAGTCACGATCGTGGGAAACATATAAAATAGTTCCAGGATAGGTGTTAATCATCTCAGCCAAAATATTGGTGCTGGCAATATCCAAGTGGTTTGTGGGCTCGTCCAACATCAGGAAGTTTCCGGGCTGGGCCAGTAAACACGCCAAAGCGAGTCGAGATTTCTCGCCTCCTGAAAGAACCGAGACCAGCTTCCGCACATCATTGCCCCGAAACAAGAATGCCCCCAAAACGCTCATCAATGTTTGGTGAGAGAGCTCAGGATTGGCCTCTTGAAGGGTATCAAAAACTTTTTTAGACTTCTCTAACTTGTCTGCGGCATCTTGGGTAAAAAAGTGCATCATCACGTTATGCCCCAATTCAAAATCTCCCCCCAAGGGAGGTATTGTGCCGGCAATCGTTTTTAAGAGCGTACTTTTACCGATACCATTGGCACCCAAGATCGCGACTTTTTCACCCTTAAGAATGGTTGTGGACATCTTTTTATTTAAAGGCTTTGCAGGATCATATCCGATTCTCAAGTCATTCAGTGTCACGACCACCTTCCCACAGGTTGGAACCGTAAGCTTTGGCATATGAATATGGGCTTGAGCTTCCTCTTGAGGGAGGCCCGAGATCACAGCATTCAATCGATCGATCATTTTCTTGCGGCTACCCACTTGCCCAGCCTTAGTGGGTTGTCCCCGGAAACGATCCACAAACTTTTGCATGTGGGCTTTACGCTCTACAATCTTTCTGGCTGTTGCCGCTTGGGTCTGCGAGGTTTGATCCCGTTGCTCCATAAAGTCATCAAAGTTCCCAGCATAAGCTGTTAATGTTCCATGATTGAGATAAAGCGTGATGGTCGCAAGATTATTCAAGAAGGCTTTATCGTGGGAGACGAAAACAAGGGTCCCCTCATAATCCAAAAGATATTCTTCCAACCATTCAATGGTAGGCAGGTCCAAATGGTTTGTGGGTTCGTCCAGAATCATAAAATCGGGCTTAGACACCAAAATCCGAGCCAGCTCGAGACGCATACGCCAGCCCCCAGAAAGGGACTGAGGTGGGTGATTCAGTTGTTCTGTGGTAAAACCCAGTCCCAACAGAACTTTCTCCGCAAGTCCTTCCCACTCATACCCATTCCCCTGAATATAAGCATTGAGAAGGTTGTCATAGTCTTCGTGCACTTGTTCGCTATAGTCAGTTTCCATCTTATGCAAAGCCAGGGTCATCTTATGATGAATGTCCGCCAGCTCTTGGTGTCCGGCCATACATTCTTCTAGAATTGTCTCACAGGGCTTTGGCCGGGGCGCCTGGGCTAAATACCCTAAGCGCATGGAATTGGGCTGAATGATTTTCCCGTCATCGGATTCCCCAGGATTGACCAGGATGCTTAACAGAGTTGTCTTCCCCTGACCGTTTGCCCCAATCAGAGCAATGCGTTCCCCTTGGGGGAAATGATAATTGATATTCTTGAGAATAATCCGCTCGCCATAGGCTTTGGAAACATTTTCGATGCGGATCATACCGGAAGTCCTTAAGGTGTCTTATATATATTCAGATGCACTATATATAAAGATTTTGTCACATTTTTCAAGTTTTTCCTGCATCATCCACGACAGGTTTTTGGTTATTTTCCAAACTTATATTATAAAAATATTTGTATTGGTCATAGTATCTTTGGCTATTTTTATCCGTCAGGAATTGTGGGTAAGTCACTGCCTTCACAAATCCTAGTCTTTCAAGAAAGCGCGTATTGTGAAATGAAGTAGGATGTATCCAAATGTCCGCACCTATCTTCTCGTTAAGTTTGATGAGACTTTCCATCATTTTCCGACCGTACCCTTGCCCTCTTATGGATTCAGCTATGACATGAATATTTAATTCTAATAACTTGCTCGCATCTCTTTCAGATAGGACGCAACATATTCCTCCCAAACAATTGCCCACCGTATTCCTAAGAACAAGATTCCTTGTTTGCGTAAAATCATTGATTGCTGAATCCCGGGTATCAGCGAGTTTATTATTTGTCATTTTCGGGGTGAGAGGATACCAAATTTTAGGCAGATCTTTGTCAGGTAAGTTATCGTTCAAAGATCTTTGATGGACAATAAAACGGGCTGGGGCATTTTTGGGTTTGGGTTGAGCTTTAGCGCTAAAATTCAATTCACGCAAACCAACACCCAGAGCAACGCATAGGCTGTTTAACGTTGCATCAGAGAAATTCATGGTCTCAACAAAAATTTTCTGAGCTTTGAGATACCTCCCGCAATCCATCACGTATCTCAACGCGGCGTGATATTGGATATCGCTCTCACGATTCACAGCATATAAATTGACCAGATTGTCAAACTTCACGACGATCGTATTATCATTTTGAGCAAAAACTTCTTTTCCCAGAAGATCCACAACCATCCAGTAATTCATTGATTCAATACGCACAAAAGAAGCATTATGCGCCTCCATCATATGGTGCAACGCGCGGGCATCTTGATAGGATGTTCTGTCGGCAGTGGTAATTTCAAATTCACTGGGTATTTCAACCAAAGCACGGGTTTTGTGGCTGAGGTCTCCATATTTTGCCCACGTCAGTTCTTGTGTTTTAGGGGGATCAATCCACAGGGTATGCCCCTTCCCCTCATTGAACATGCGCGTATCCAGTGGAAAATAGGTTTCCTGAGTTGATTGAGCCTCATCCTCTTGACTCACGCTGTCGCTGCAATAAGAAACGCCTATGAACATCATGCACGCCATGAGTTGGGCGCGCATGCCGTAATTCCAAATTTTCATCATTTTACCAATCTTTTAAAGAGTGGGTATTCTTTACAACGTTTTCATGAAAATTTGAACCCCATAGGATTGCCCTTGATGTCCTACAAAAACATTCGATAGCACTTTCGTTCTCTGATAGCCATTTGCTTTATAAAACCTTGGAGCTTGGAAATCATAAGTATCCAATTCAATCAATCCTACGCCCTGAGATTTTACATAGGACTCAAACAAAGCGATCATTTCTCGTCCAAAGCCCTTATAGCGAACTGCCTCTGACATGACAAATGGACTGAGATGCGCATAAGGGCGAGCCGCATCGCTTTCAAAGGTTGCACAAAGTCCCCCCAAACAAACTCCATCTTCATCCCGCACCATAAAATTAAAACTGGTGCTCAGATAAGATATGTCGTATCCCTGAAATTTCTCACATCCCGTTTGAAGACCTTCCAGAGGCTTTCTCACGTTCTCAAAGTGTTCTGGCTGCGCTATATTCAAAGTATGAAGGGTTTCCTGAACGCCCGTGTCTAAATCCTCGCCAAATTCCTGGGTTAGAAATCCCATTTCCGTCATTGCGCTCTGCAAGAGGACATCAACACCAACATCTTCTTGAGATGTTGAAAGTTCCTGGGATGATATCTCTGTCATAAGATTCAGTTGATTAGCCCCCATTTTGCATGCCTCCACGGCAAGTTGAGACAACAACGCTTGGGCAAAAAGAGCGTCCGGTTCTTGTGCAATTAACTCTAAGAAGGTATCAGTGTTCGCAATAAATGACCGCCCCAGCATACGGCCCATAACACGTTGATCCTTATCCATCAAATAACGCACATCCATGGGTTTCATAAATGAAAGATCATAGACTGCCATCCAATGCATCAGGCGGCGAGCATCCTGAAGCCCAGTGATGGGCGAAAAAGTAATCTCAAATTCAGGGGGCATCATAAGAGTCGCCTGGGTCTTTTGAGTTAAATTTCCGTAGGTCGGCCACGTGAGATGGACCTCTTTCTCAGGAGCCATCCAAACAGTTGCCCCTTTGCAGGGGTTGATCAACTTAGGAATTTGCAAACGAGTTTCATCTCTGATATCAAGGGGATCTGAGGCCATGGATAAAGACATACACACAGTAAACAACGCTATCAAAAATTTCATAAATAATGACTCCTATTTCAAAAAAATAGAAATTACAATACTGATATTTATTTGTCAAGTTTTTAAAAAATTTCTATTTATTTAAAAAATTGTTGAATATTTAAAATTATATATATGTCAAAAAATGTTGTCTAAAATCGGGATTGACACCTAATTTGAAATATCGATTAATACACAAAACAAGGAGGCAGGGTTATGAAGCTCTCAAGATATCCAACGATATTACTATGTCTTATCACTTTTATAGCAAATGCCAATGGAAGCCACAGTGACGATGATGGTGAAGATCAAGGCACTTCAAATGCTGAATTCAATGTTCGACGAGAAAATATAATCCAAAACGCACAAGGTGTGGGAGGAAATTTTTTTAGAACCTTATCCCAGAGTGACATGAGCAGATTAAAAAAATTTAATTATGCAAAAATGAATGCGGTTTTTGGAATGACCGATAATTGCGACAGCGAAGAAATTCCTGAGCCCAACCCCAGTCGTTCCCAAACCCCGCCACCTCTAACAGAAAGATTAGAAAAGGCTCCGGGATCCCCGGGAGTTGCAACAGCAAAATCCACCCTGCATTTGAACGATAGCAATCGGGTGATCGTGGCCATTTCTATCACTTGGGTAAGCTTAGCATTCTTGTATTTTCAGCTGTGTGATTGGGGATGGCTCTAGGCTAGTCACTTAGGAAGGAAGCTAAGCAATAATATCCGGCAAAAGGTTGCTATGAATCTGGGAGATCTGGTCCCGGATGAGCAGTTTTCTTTTCTTTAAGCGTTGGACAGCCAATTGATTCACAATATTTTCACGCCTCATAGCCTCGATCATCACGTCGAGTTCGCGGTGTTCTTCTTGCAGCAATTCAAGCTTGCGCTTGAGAGTTTCTTGATCGTCCATAAAAACTAACTTAAAAGAGTTGTTACTATATCTGGTTATACACTATGATGGGGAAAATGTCTATTTTTGCAGAATTTATTCAAATTATTAGGGGCGTTAGATGACTAAAACGATTGGTGTGCTTACAAGTGGCGGAGATTGCGCCGGATTAAATACGGTCCTGAAAGCCGTCACCCAGCGCGCAACGGGGCTGGGTTGGAAAGTCATTGGGATTAAAAACAGCACTATGGGGCTTTTGGAAAAACCTTATAAGTACATAGAACTCACCCCCGAACACTTTGGCCCTGAAATAGCCCGCCTCGGCGGCACGATTTTGGGCACCACCATTCATGGGGATCCCACCAACTTTCCCATGGGAGACGGCACGTTTAAAGATCGATCCGACGAGATTATCGCCGCATGCAGAGACCTCGGCATAGAAGCCCTCATCGCTGTTGGCGGTGATGGTAGCTTGAAAATTATGTACACTATTTTTTCCAAAGGCAATATTCCCATCATTGGGATTCCAAAAACTATTGATAATGACTTAGGGGCCACGGAACGATCCATTGGATTTTCCACGGCCGTTGACGTCGCCACCGAAGCCCTGGATCGACTGCAACCCACCGCAGCCAGTCACGCCCGGGTGATGATCCTCGAAGTTATGGGACGGGATGCAGGGCACATTGCGCTCCATGCCGGCGTTGCGGGAAGTGCGGATGTGATCATCATTCCTGAAATCCCCTACAGCTTTGATCACGTTGTCCGTAAAATTAAGAATCTCGCAGATCGGGGGCGTAATTTTTCCCTGGTCGTTGTGGCCGAAGCCGTTAAGACAGAGGATGGCAGCCCCTTACACATTGTCGACCCACGGACGGGTCGCTCACGCTTTGGGGGAATCGGGCACTATTTTGCGGATCGAATTTCCGAACTGACAGGGGCTGAATCCCGCTTTATGGTCTTAGGCCATGTTCAACGGGGTGCTTCCCCCAGTGCCAGCGACCGGGTTTTGGCCTACTCGTTTGGCGTCAAAGCTGTCGATTTGCTGGCCCAAGGCCAACACTCCAAGGTCGTTGCGTGGCAAAACCGCCAGGTGATCGCGGTGCCTATTCTTGAGGCCATCGCCTCTCCCCATATCGTCAGTCCCGATGATCCATTGATTCAAACTGCCCGCGGTTTGGGCATTTGCATGGGGGATCAATAAAACCCATTTTTCTCAAGAGAGGATAATATTAAAATGATGAAATCTACATTTATCACTCTTATCTTGACGATCCTCGGGATGCACCAGGCTATTGCTTCCGATACTATGCACCTTGATATTGAGGTGAACGACGATGGCAGCATCAAATTTCAACCGGCAAGCGCCAACACCTCCGAGTCTGGTGAAACCCTTGAACTGGGAAGCTGTGATCAACAAAGAATCCTTCGGAGAGAATCTTTTCCAATCCTACAGAACATTCCAATCATCCAGGGACTACCCAAGGGACAAGAGACCCCAACCAACCCAATAGCTGCTAAACTTTTGGATGAAATGTCCATAGATGAACTCAACGCTGTTATCCATAGTCCAAACCTCGGGCTAATTCTAGGTAGCGACTTAAGGTCTCATGCCCTTCTGCACCTTGAAGTTAAGAGAATGAAGAATGATATCAAGAACACGATGTCTCGCTACAATGGTCAAACACTTATGGATGGACCTTCCCAAAGAGTTCCAGGGAGTGATATTGATCTAAAATGTGACGCTGCAGCTTATGTTGAGGGCCTACAACTTCTCATGGCCATCAAAAGCAGCGCTACTTGCAATAGTGACGAAATACTTATGGATGGGCCTCCGGACAGGTGAGCCGCCTTTAGTCGTATATTACTCGCCACCAGTCGTCCCGCTGCTTCACAGCGCGATCCAGAAAACCTTGCGACCCTGATACTCCTGGACCCCGTGGTAAATCCACGGGGCGACTTGGAAGAGAGGGACGTCTTTGCGAACGCAGTGAAGCAATCCAGTGCGATACCCAAGTCTTTCCCCGGATTGATCCATTCTCTGCAAAGGCTTCAAAAGACGGGCATGGTAATCAGAAATAAAAAAAGGGACCCAGAAAGCGGGTCCCCTTTAATCTAATACCTTATAATGTAAGGTACTTAAGCTTTCGGTGCTAACGCATATGCTTCTTCAAGGTCAGCAATATCAATCTCATCATAATATTTCTTAAGAAGAGGACTTGCGGCACCTTTCGCAACTAAGTTAGCCTTAAATGCTGTAAAGCCTGCTTTAATCTGTGCATCCGTGGCCTCTGCTTTTAAACCTAAAAAGGCTTTGACCTTTTCCTCAATGTCAGCACTCATGACATCATTATGAAAGTATTCAAGACCCTTACCGACGTTTTTCTTGTAAAGTTCCCAAGATTCATAAGGAATATTTTGATCCCAAAAATCTTCAAGCATTTCTTTGGTGTAGCCTGGCTCTTTTTTCACGGACTCAACTTCAGTTTTCATTTTATCCACAACAGCGTTTTGTTCGTCTGCTGTAAGGGTATTCACAAAATTGACGTCATCGCCTAGAGCAGCCTCATTAGCTTCAGGAAAACCAACTGCAGCCTTCAGAGTAGCTGCGGTGTAAACCTTAGCAGCTGGAGGAGGTGGTGGTGGAGGTGGAGGGTTACCGCCTGGAGGTGGTGGAGGGTTACCGCCTGGGGCTTTCATAAGGTCATCTATAGCCTTAGCAGCCTCAGCATTTGTCTTGCCACCAACGGCAGCACGAACATCAGCATTCGTTTTGCCAGCAGCTTGGGCCGCAAGCCACTTGTTTAAAAGGGCTTTACGATTTGCAGTTGCTGTGGCACCAAAAACCTTTGCATCCTCATCCGTTGGATTCTTAATGCCTTGTTGCTTCAGACTCGCTTTGATCCCATCATACTGGGCCGTTGCTGATACTTCAGAACCAAGATTTAAGAAAGTTAGACTTAAAGCTGCTCCCAGTAATAATTTTTTATTTATTTTCATAAAATCACCTTTATTAAAGTTTCTCATTTTTAAGAAAGAGGGAAAGATACCTCTCCCTCTTCAAGTGTTACATTCTGTAAAGTAATCCAAGACGAACATTGGTCGCACCAATTTTAATTTTGTTCGCATCAGACGTAAAAGTAAGCCCTGTTGGATCGACGAGGGTATTCTTAATTTTTCCATGGAATTCATGATCTACCTCACCGCGCAGAGAAAATGCGTTGTGGAAGGCCCATTCAAAACCAAGGCCCGGTGTAAACGCCGTACGTGTCTTGCTAGAGGTCTTGCGTGCAGCACCCGTGACAGGCGCACCGTTCAAATTTGCCGTGGTTGTTGCTGAGAACTTCTTCATAGATGCACCCAATTTCGCATAAAGGAAACAACATCCCCAAGCGCGGCCCAAATGGAGGGCAGGATTAAAGTTCCACTTTTGCTTTAATGTATGACCAAGTTTCAAACCAACTGTTCCAGGATCTGTCGTGGTGAAAGATGTTTTTCCAGAATTAAAATTACCTGCCAGTTCAAGACCTGCTGCCCAACCACTTGCTGAGAACATACGGCCGCCAGCAAAAACGCCACCTGTGAACCCTGTCTTGGTTTTGGATTTCTTAAAAATAGATGTGCCATTACCCAGACCGTTATCTATAAATGTCACATTATGCTTGTGATTCATAACGCTGGCACCAGCTTGGGCACCCACATAAAGACCATTTTTATAGCTCTTGTCAGCATGAGCCGCTGTGGCCAAGACTGCTGTGGCTACAGTTGCAAATAATATTTTTTTCATTATGTTCTCCGTTATTGTTATAAAGTACAAAAAAATTTTAACACCAATGTAAAGTGCTGGGAAGCCTTTTAGAAATTAATATTTGTTTACACCTTTATGTTGCAGAATTAGCACAGCACTCATCCCATCTATAAACCTTGAATTTCCAAGGCTCTTTATGGTATGAAGAAGCACTTAACCTAAATTACAGTAAGTATATAAAGTCGTGTTGCAAAGAAGTTATAAGTGGATTTTGAATTTTGCGGCCCATCCAAAAGCGATTTGGATGTTGGTAGCGATCGCCTTTGCAGAGAGTTCTTTCTTTCCCCTCCCCCCAGATCCCTTATATATTGCCATGATCTTGGCCCAAAAAGAAAATGCCCTGCGTTTGGCGACCATTTGCACGCTGAGCTCGGTTGTGGGTGGCCTTTTGGGTTACTACATCGGTTTCAGCCTTTATGAAACCCTGGGCGAGTGGATCATCCACACGTATGGTCTACAGGCGGCCTTTGACAAATTCCAAGCTAGTTTTCAAGAATGGGGCTTTTGGATTGTGGCCCTGAAAGGTCTCACCCCTATCCCCTACAAAGTGGTGACGATTTTTAGTGGTGTCGCTGGTCTGGATCTCAGCACGTTTATCATGGCCTCTATCTTGGCCCGTGGGTTTCGCTTCTTCACCTTGGCTCTCATCCTCAAAAAGGCAGGGCCTGCGGTCAAAGAATTCCTCGACGAGAACTTAACTTTTGTCTTTACCGTCTCCTTGCTTGCGCTTATCGGTGGATTCTTTATTTTAAAACATTTATAATCTTTTCTATGAGACTGACTTATAAGAACTATTTATCTTTTTTGGTAACCCTTTGCGCCCTTTCTTTGGGGATGGCGTTGGTTGCTGAATATTTCTTTGACATTAAACCTTGCGCCCTCTGCCACTATCAACGCTATGTTTTTCTCGTGACAGCCGCCGTGGGTTTATGCGCCCTTTATTTTGATAAAGCCATCGATGGTGTGAAAGTCGCCACAGGTTTGTTTTTTCTCAATGGCTGCGTGGCTTTTTATCAAGTCCTGGTGGAAAAGCACATTGTGCCCGCCCCTGAAACCTGCAGGTCTCCTGTTCCCAGCAGTGATAATATTGAAGCTCTGACAACGCAGCTCCTCAACCAAAGTTTTGTCCCCTGCGATCAAGTGGCTTGGTCCTTGTTTGGCATTTCTTTTGCCGGATACAACGTCCTCTTTTGCATGGGTCTTGTGATGCTGACATTTTTTGTGATCACCCAAAAAATCTTGGTCAGCAAATGA
>Ga0075158_10004108_pt1 | contig 10090 bp, 14 predicted proteins | sample JI91814BDNA_FD_70968 | JGI IMG/M metagenome (GOLD analysis project Ga0075158, IMG submission 70968) | Wastewater effluent complex algal communities from Wisconsin, to seasonally profile nutrient transformation and Carbon sequestration -... | ecosystem: Engineered > WWTP > Effluent > Algae... | reverse complement strand
TATTCTCTGCTCTTGATCTTTTTTCATCTATTTTTGTCCCTTCTTCTCTTCAAGGCAAGGAATTGTCTCTCTGGGCTTCACTTCTACCTTCTACTCAACTTTGACTTCCATTTTCTCCTCTTTCTTTGTTTCCTACTTCTTTTCAGGCTTCTCCTACTTTGCTTCTGATTTTTCAGTCTCTTGTTTGGGGGCTTCCTTCATTCCGGTCTGCTGCTGACTATTGAAATTGAACCTTTGTCCATTGGGGTTCAAAAACTGTTGGGCAAAGTTAAGTCCGTTCTCAAGGAGTTCACTGAGACCATTCAAGGGTTGTCTTTGTCCGTTGATCTCAACAGAGTCTTCTTCGTCGTTAAGAACAACAAAAATTTTGACAGGGGCTTGCCTAGGATGTCTGATTTTTAAAAAAGCATGAGGATGGTCACAAGTGGCTTCACACTTTTCACAGAGGTCGTAATTGTTGCAAACAGAACACTTGTATCTGATTCCTGCAATATCATGCATCTAGCATCCATCACAGGTATAGCCTTTGTGTACCACCTTGGGAGCTTCCTTCTTGGGCTCCTACATAATTTTGGACTGGTTGAGCACTTCTTCTTGAACTTCCGCCTTGATTTGACTGATAATGGTAGGGAGGATGGCCCTGAGTTTTTCCTCAATTGATTCATTTAAACTCTTGTCTTGAGCAGCATTTGAACATATTTCAGAGGCTTAGTTGATTGCGCTTTCCTATTCAAGTAAGGCTTCAATTTCTTTGTGCTCATGATGTTCTTCTTAGAGTTGTATCTTTTGAGTTTCATCATAGAAGTTTTCACTCTTCTCCCTGATCATGATCTTGGCGCTCTTGACCTCTGAGCCAAGCAGAATTCCGTAGTCAGATTCGCTGACAAGAGTGATTTCATCCCCATCTTCATCAATGTAAGTGAGATAAAAGTTTTCAGGGAAGACTTTGAAGACTTTGGGGACCATTCCTTTCAAGTCCTTCAGAGTCTTGGCGTTGAGGGACTTCAGAATATGTATTTCCTTGTCGAAAGTGACTTTGAAAAGCATTTAACAAAAAACAATATATAGTCCATTGGTTCTCTTAGGTTTTGAATGCTGCTTCCTGTCAGATTCTGATTATCTATGCTATCCCTCTAAATAAAATTTACAAACAATTGAGAACAATCAAACCGATCAACAGCAACATCTCCTCTGAACTTCAAGAGGCACTCTTTTGAGGATTCTCATTTGGCCTGTTTTTGAAAGGTTTGATTTCTTCACTAATAAGTTCTTTGGGTGTGTGTATCGAATGAATTAACCATCTATTTGGAGATATGTCCGATGCTTTTCTTCTTCTGGGAATTTGTTGAATTATAAAGAGAAGGGCCCAGTTCCTTGATGAACCTTGGTGCCAAAGCCTCCCACAGACTTTTCGAAACCGAGAGACCAGGCTCCTCCAAAAGATAACACCTCCAGCTTCCCGTCTGAATACGACTCTGGAGTGAAGGGATATTCTTTGAGATTGGGAGGAGTTTTTGAGTTTTTCCAGACATCCTTTACTCCTCCCATGAAGCTGTTAATATTCATAAATAGAATGTTTTCGTTATCTTTGATTTCCTCCATTTCTTCTTTCCCCTCAGCCAAAATGACTACTTATCTTGTATCCAATTATCTCTCAGCACCTTTGACCTTAATATCAATGTCAGCTTCTTTTATCTCAGAGGGAGGAAGTTCTTTGAGCTCGCGAGTAAGTTAACCAACAGTTTTTGTCTTCGTAAAGCTTTTAACGAAACCCATCGCTCCATAAACCACTAAATTCCCTAATCTACTCTGTGTTCTGTGCAAGTCGAAAGAATACCCGATCTTACCATCCACCCCCACTGAAAAATAATTGCAAAAATGTCTGGTTATCGACTTTCCCTCGATAAGAGTGTTTGATTGCTTAGTAACCTTCTATAATTTGCCGTATTCTTGAGCAGTAGCTTCAACCATCCAGACATCTAAAAACTATTAGCGGGCGCTTAGCCAGTAACTCACTCTTTTTTTAAGTTTAGCGAAGTCTTCACTCAACAAATCTGAAGGACACTCTTTGCCCCACCCTAAGATTTGTGAAAAATCATTTCCTGTCCCCAGAGGCAACATTGCTACTGGCACTTTGGTATGATCGATATCGTAGTTGTGCAGCTCTGAAACTACCCACATAACTGTACCGTCTCCTCCGCAGATGACCAAAATGACCTTTTTTTATGAAGATACTGTGGATTTCAGCAGTGTAAAGCCTTCCTCTCTATTTTCAGTTTGACTCATATCGAAGATATTGAGGGTGACTTTAACTTTGTTGTCACGGTCGATTGGGTATTGGGAGGCTGAAACTTATAAGTTGAGTTGTTTGACCTGAATGAGAAAGGGGCTACGTTGAGATCCAGGAGTTCTCTTCCGATGCCTCCTCCAGAGGTGGAGTTGACAAAGAGAAATACTTCGGGGATATTTTTATTTGAATGCTCCATCTTCTGAGGGCTGTTATAAAACAAATAAGAGGGACCCATTAAAGTCATAATCTGTTTTTCTCTTCGTATTGAGACTTAATATCTGGGAAATGCGTTCTTTCTAAGTTGAGGTCTCTGATGAGATGGTGTGGGTAGTGGGAATAATAGAAAGTTTTATATATTCTAAATCGAAACATGTGCACATCCCTGCAGAATATAGTGACATTCAACGATCGTTACTCTCTCCAGCAGGATATTCAGGGCCTTTTTCGGCCCAAAGACTATCCTAAGTTCGAGCTTCATTAGTTTTACTCCAACGAATTGCATTAAAAGCACGAACAGTTCAGATTTTTTGTTGATATCTTGGAGGAGTGGAACCGGAAGATCGAAGCCAACCAAAGCCAGAACCATTTCGATACGATTCTGGAGAAAAATGTGTTCATCTACAACAGCCTCCGCAATACCATTATGCAGCCTCACTGCACCTCAAACCTTATCCTGAATCATCTCTACCACTGGTTCAACACCACTCGCAACCGTAACATCAGGGTCGTAGAAAAAAGACAAAAACAGCTCACTTAACAGGACGAAGATTGGATCGTTCGCAATACATTCAAGTCAAACCTCCCCTCCGAGTAACCCTCCATCGACTCAGGATTGACAACTATCACCGACGCATTGTCTGCAGATTCAAGGAGGGTAGGGAAAAGCCCATCTAGGAGTCCGACCTTCGAAAAGGGTACACTCTTGATAATATTGGCAGAAAGGTGAAGACTTAAGCCTGGACTGGTCCTGAAATGGATAGAAATGTGTAAAACAGAAGGATTGCCAAAATATAAAATGAGTTGGTCCGTTTCTAGAAGGAGCAGGAGGAGCTCAAAAGTGTGTAGATGAGATGGAAGGCCAAGAAAGCCAGATAAAATGAAAAAAACACCAAAGATTTATACCGAGCTTGTTTCTCGACAGGCAAGACCTACTTCCCCAAAAAGAAAAAGACCATGAAGGAGAATAATTGGTCTTCTTCTACTCTTGCCTTCAGGCAACTAAAGACCAACGCAGGGCAGAGAACAAGGAAACATGCGAAAGAGATGACTCGTTTTTCTGCTTCTGAAAAATCACAAGACTAGAACACAGCCCGCCTTCGTTCTGAAGCTGAGAGCGACGCATTTAAGGAGTTTGATGCCTGTGAGATAAGATTGTCTGGGATAACTGGGCTCCGGCTGATGGATAATCCTTTGTAGAGCAAGCTCAAGAAGAAGAAAAGAGTAAAGTGATATTGATATTGATGCTGAGTATAAGTGTGAACGATCAGCGTTACTCGGGATCACTGACGTTGACTAGTTTTTCAAAGGCATATAAAAGTTTTTTTGAACTTTTGTAGTATTTCTGGGGAGAGTCAATGAGTTCTGCGATTCTCTGGATGGTGAAGGGAGGCCTAGGTCAAGAGATGCTTACTTTTCGAAGAAGATGAAGTACTGGAGGATGACTTCCTTTTCCTCTTCAAATGTCTTCGAATCAGGATATTGAGCTTGATACTGATCCAGCAGCTACCTGATCATGATGATGAAATAGTTGCGGATATCTATCCAGTCGCTATTGATGAGGCCGTTGGAGGCGATGTTCCTGATCACCTGATTGGGACATGGCATACTGTTTTGAGCTCATTTTTTAGTTCTTTCTCCCTGGGTTTGGGATCGTGCTTGAAGGAGGAGAGTTTCCCCCCGTTTTCGATGATGTTGATTTCGTCCCTGACAAGTTTGCTGAGTTCTTGCAGTTTATGGCTGTAGGGGTCAGTCATGTTAAATATTATGATTTCGTTGTGTGAAGACAGGAATACAATGTTCGATCAGTTTCAATCAGTCCTCTGATTCTCCTTCTTTGTTGAGTTCTGCTCCTGGCGGTTTGGACAGCTCTGATTCTGTTTCTGGGCGTTTGGACAGTTCCGATTCTCCCTCTTCCATTTGGTACAAGATCATGTTCCACAATGCTTTGTCGCTGTATTCGTAGAACACCTCCTTCTTATGGAAAATCACCTGGATTGTGTATTTCGAACAGAGGTCAGCCACTTCCTTCCTCACGCTATCCTCGTCATCCTCAAGTTCAGTCCGAACGTCTTCAGGTTTTATTTTTACCTATTTTTTGTTGCCTTTTATGTTGTAGTTGATGTTTCCCAACTGAGAGTATTTCTTCACGATGTCCGAAGTCGGCTCCAGAGCAGCGTATTCGTTGGCGATCGTAGCCACGTAGACTCTCTCGATTTGATAGGTCTTGGTCTGCAGGCAAACCTCTTCGAGGAGGTAGGTGATCTGATGATCATGGGGCTGGAACTGCTTCAAAATGAGGGAAATCAGTTTGAAGGAAGGAATGCGGTTGATATTGATCTTGCTGCGGGTGGTGTTCCCCTCCTTTATGAATCTGAGGGCAAACATGATGATGTTGGTGAGCCAGTGCATCATTTAGTTATGACTTACAATCGGCAGGCTCTTAAAGAGATGAGAAGGCAGGGCTTTTTGGTTCTTCAGGTTCTCAGACTCTTGACTAATCACAGCTTACAGCAGAAGCACTGCAAGCTCATAGATGGAGGGAATGTCGTGCTCGAGACCCAGACCTAGGAAGTAAGCTCCAATCTTTAGAAGACTCTTGGAGTTTTAGTGAGTTTACCGTTTGCTAATCTAGGATATCTGGGAGAAGAAGATCTTGGAGTAGAGGACACAGAGCGATTGATTGAGTCTGTCGATAATCTTGAGGGTGAAGTCTGACCTGGTGATGAGTTTGAGGTGAAGGTCGATCATCATGTTTATACTTATCCTTAGGGTCCGCTAAATTTCAGCCAGGGACTCCTTCTCCATGTCCTCCATCATCTGAGGGTTCAACTCTGGGTTGTCCTTTGTGTAGGAGAGCACCAGCTATTTAGTCTAGGGGTCGAGATCCGACCTCACGCTCAGGAGGTTTACTGTCTGGATGAGGCTTTCGTTGGAGAAGAAAATGCAGAAATTGGCAATGTTGAGAGCTTTCCGAAACTTTTCCCTGGAGACCAAGGCGAATATTTTGGTCTAGAGAATGCTTTTCAATTATTTGGAGAGGATGGTCATCAAATTTCTGATAGTTTTTTCGAAGTTGGGATGGTAGACGCACTTCATCAGGAGCGGGTTCACATGGAAACCGGTTTCCTTGCTCTAAAAAGACCCAAACTCACTGAGGTTGTAACTGATTATTATGATCGGTTCGTTCACCTACTCCACTTTGAGGCTCTCGGATAACTCTCCAAAGAGATGCTCAACATTGTTGTCCAAAATTTAAGGGGTAGGGTATTCCATCGTCTTTTTGGGTGGGGATTGGCCCATCTTAACTAATCTCAAGATTTCAATCTAATTATAAAGCCACAGAGTATAAAATACAATGGCAAAATGGCAAAAATACAGCAGAAATATTAAAATCAGGTCTTTCCAACTCAGAAGAGATATTTCGAGAGTAAATCGAAGAGTTTATTTGAAATTTGAAGAAAAATCGGATGGATGGTGGAGATTAGGGTTTTGCAAACTGGGAGATTAGAAATAGGAGAGAGGATAAAGGGAGTAGATTAGATCTGAGGAAAGATCCAATAATGATGAAGAGATCAGCAGTTGCGGTGCAAGTTCATTACTTATGCCTCGAAGGCCTGGCAGTTGATATCGTATTTCTTGAGGATCTCCTTGAGAGAGTGTTTGAACTCTAGTTCTCGGAGACCAGGACTGTGCTCTGACTCTTCAATTTTTCCCAACAATCTCGACAGGGTCTTCTCTACATTTCCTAAAAGTTACTTTATTCGCGTGTAATGTACACTTTTTCTGCGCTTTCCTCTCGTTCTTTCCAGACGCCTGTGCTGAACGTGGCTCTGATTGACTGACGAAGGGGTAGGCGGGTAATCTTCACAATAAAATTCATGGAGATAATCGATTATATCTAACTACCTACTCTCCACTTTATAGTGAATTCTTCCTCACCCTCTCCCTTGATCAACTGCCACCTGCTGGGTCTTTCCCCTGCCTTACCTAAGTGAAAACCTGGATCTCACTGCTGCCCTCCTGGGGTGTATCTCTGGTTGTGCAGGAAGGCCGGGATGGGAGGAGGGCAAGGCGATGATCCTGGTATGTAAAATAGTTTTATTTAGTAGTATACCGATATTTTTAGTTTTGGGAAAAATTGACTACTTATTCAGCAAGAGTCTTTTTGAAAAAAATTTGAGGTTTGTCTAGTTCAGGACCTTGAAAAATAAATATCAGGGAGTTTTGGGCTCATGAGCTTTGCCAGCAGCCTACTCTCAAGGGGACCGGGCTCCCTCACGCTCAATATCTCCGGGAAGTTTTGGAACTTCTTGGAGAAGAGGCAGAGTTAGGCTGGAGGAGCAGTGGGCTGGTGCATAAAGTTGCAACGGTGGCCGTAGGGGCAGTGACCCTTGTTGAGGAAACTGAAACATGGCTTCGTCTTGTATGAAGTGTTCTCGATCCGGTTGCAGCGCAGCTCCTGGGGGCCATGAGCGAACTGGCACCTCTCTCCGTATGGGCAGGACCCAGTCAGCATGAAGTTTTTGCAGAGGGAGCTCTTAATTTTGGAGGACTTGAAGCTGGGCTCTTTGTTTGTGAAGGAACGAGGAAGGGGGAGTTCCTGTTCCTCGGCCTCAGTATCAGGTTCCGACTTGTAGGGAGAGCGCGTTGTGTTGGGGAGGAGAGTCGTTTGTTGACTGACTATCATTTACTCAATGATTATTATCGGGACTTTTCTTATCAGGTGACTCTTGTAAAAGAAATATCTGACAAAGTACGACTGATGGAGGGGGAGCTCAAAAATAGGTGCAATACTAATGATATTGATAGAGATGTTGATGGAATATGAGTACAAAGATCTTGGGTCACTCTTGTTCCTCTTTTTCAATGACGTCTTAGGAGTAGAATCCATTTCCCTTCTCCGCAGTGTCGGTTTCTTTCCGGTAGGAGTACACCACCAGCACAATTATCAGCACCACTGTATAAAGATATCTGTACATAAAATCGAGAGAGGAATCGAGAGCCCCAGCACCAGGCCCAGACTAGTAGAAGAACCAGTCGTAGAGGTAAAGCCTTCAGCAGTGACCGAGGAGGAAATATAGCGGGCTCCATCGATATCGCTGGTGACGAGGGCGTTAGTGAGATCGCTCGTGGCTTGGCTGCCATCAGTATAGGATCCGGCTTATAGATTAAGCTCAGTAGAGATAGATCCATATTTTATTTTTCTGAAGCGCATGCGTCTACGCCAATGGCGTCCATCCTTGAAACGAGAGGGGCAGATTGAGTCGATGGCACCACCCAAGCGGTTGAAAGCGAGGATACCGTAGAAGAGCTGTAGATCAGCTGACTCTGAGTCTGAAAAAATGGAGATGCCACTTCTGGCCTGTCCCAGGACAATAATCATGGTGAGGTATAGGTTGCGGCGGCAGGTGGAGCCATAAAGGGAGTAGCCAGTCAGGCAGCTGAGGCAGAAGTCTTGATAGTCGGTGCAGGTGGCGCAGGGAGTGAGGCACTGTGCAGTTTCTCCACTATAGTCTCCCGAGTCCAGGAGTTTGATGTAGTAGCCGGTGCTAGCCTTGCTGCAAAAGCTTGCAGAGTCGCAGGTATCACAGTTTGCGGTACAAGCCACACAGTTATAGCTGCTGTCCAAGTAGTAGCCGTCGGAGCAGCTCTGGCATAACGAGCTATTGGTTGTCTGGCAGGCAATACAGTTGGCCCCCACATTGCAAGTGTAGCACTTTGAGCTGAAAAGGAAGTAGTTATTTGGGCAAGTTTCACAGCCAGCAGTGGTGCTGTTGCAGCTAAGATCAATATCGCAGCCCTTTGAGTCAGCAGTCAGCTTGTAGGCCTGGAAGCAGCCAGTGCAGAGACCGGTGTTGGAGTCAAGGCCGACGCAGTTAGCAGGGATGGCATTGCAGGAGGTGCCCACCAGCCAGTACCCGAGATCACAGTTCTGGCAGGAGGTAGAGGACGTGCAGGTCGTGCATCCAGTCGGACACTTCAGGCAATCGCCCCCACTGGAATAGCGCCTGTTGCCGCAGTCAAGACAGTTGTTGGGGTCCGAATTGCTGCAGGTCACACAGCCGTTGAAGCAAATGGAACAGTTGGTTGTGCCAAGCAGCTGGACTGATCCCCTCATGCACTGTCCAGAGTCACAGTTTCCAGGACCAGCAGTATCACACCGTCTGCAGAACTAAGAACAGAGTGAGCAGGTTCCGGCGGCGTTTGTGGCCGAGTAAGCAGCAGTGTAGCCCAGTTTGCATACAGTCGAGTAGGCTGGGTTGTACCTGGAACATTCAAGGGCATTGGGGTCAGTGCAGGGAGAACAGGCACCTGCAATCAGAACGCTGCGAGAATAACAGCTTGTACACAAGGTAGGGATGTAACTAGAGCAGGATTGGCAGGAAGGGTCGCACCTCACTATATCACCTCCAACGATCGAGTAGCCGTCGTGAGGCACGAGGCACACCACCCTCAGAGCAGAGGACACTCCGATGAGGCAAACTCTGCAGCCAGGGTCGCAGCGGAAGATGAGGCCCAAGATGGAGACAGCGCAGCTCCTGCCTCCTCCGAAGGGGACGCAGACTCCATCACTGTTGAGGGAGTACCTGCGTTTGCACACATCGCAGTTGGAGGCGGAGGTGCAGCTCTGGCAGTTAGCGATGCATTGATTGCAAGTGGTTCCAACCGGGTAGTAGCCCGTCTGGCAGCTGGTGCAGACGGAAACAGTGCAGCTGGAGCAGTGCTTGTCCTTGCAGGGGTAACACGCACCGTTCAGCATGTAGGTACCCGTCGGACAGGCACACGCGTTGCTGTTCTCGTCGAAAGTGAAACCCACAGCACAGCTCTTCAGCTCGCAGAGGTTAGACCCGTTCAGGAAGTAGCCGGGGTTGCACCGGTAGCAGACCCCCGTCGAGGACGCCTTGCAAGCGTAGCAGTTGGTCACTGAATTGGCACAGCCAGTGTTGGAGCAGGCGCCTTCGATGAGTTTGTACCCCCCTTTGCAGCGATCGCAGGTATAGGAGTTGGTGCAGGTCAGGCAGTTGGTGATGGCAGTTTCGCATTTATCGCATTAGTTGCCGTTGACAAAGTAGCCACCCTGGCACGCCGTACACACGATAGTGGTGCTCACCTGGTCGCAGGTATTGCAATGAGAGATCACATTTTCGCATTTCTGGCAGGTCACTCCCGAGGAAGCGGTGTTGACTTGTCCCTCCCGACAGTTCTTCTTGCAAATAGTCCTGGTCCCAGATGTGTCTGCAGTGTATCCCGTTTGGCAGGTCGTGCAGTTGTAGGAGGTCGAGTCCGCGCACACCAGGCACCCGCTCACCTTGCAGGCGATGCTGCAGCTCTTCAAGTCGGCTGAGAGCTGGTAGTTGTTGGCGCAGGAGGAGCACTGGGTATCTGATTTGCACCTGATGCAGTTGGTAATGGAGGCACAGATAAGCACACACTTTCCCATCGTTGTCCCGGAGGTTGATGTCACGTACCCAGCCTCGCAGTCAGTGCAATAGGTGGAGGAACTGCAGAAGATGCAGTTTGGCAGGGTGCTCAGGCAGTTAGAAGTGCAGGTCATTTTGTCTGAGCTGAGGGTGAAGCCGG
>Ga0075158_10004105_pt1 | contig 10094 bp, 10 predicted proteins | sample JI91814BDNA_FD_70968 | JGI IMG/M metagenome (GOLD analysis project Ga0075158, IMG submission 70968) | Wastewater effluent complex algal communities from Wisconsin, to seasonally profile nutrient transformation and Carbon sequestration -... | ecosystem: Engineered > WWTP > Effluent > Algae... | reverse complement strand
AATAACCAGTTGCCTGCCCAGCCAATGACAGCGTCGCAGAGGGCGATAAGCGCGATAAAGGCAATCAACATGCCTACCACATTAAGGCCAATGCGCAAACCTTCAGAGGCACCATGGGCGGCGGCATCGATAATATTGGCTTGATCTTTTTTTACTACAACTTTGACTTCGCCTTTGGTATCAGATACTTCTGTTTCGGGCCAGACTATTTTGGCGATAACCAGCGCTCCGGGGGCGGCCATAATGCTAGCTGTGAGGAGATAAGAAGCTTTAATGCCGAGGCCGATATAGACGGCTAGAACACCACCGGCCACGCAGGCCATTGAACCAGCCATTGAGGCGAGTAGTTCTGACATGGTCATGGTCGGCACATAGGGCTTAATTAGCAATTGTGCTTCGACTTGGCCAACAAAAACAGAGCCAGCATTTGAAAGCGCTTCGGCGCCACTAGCGCCCATTGTGACTGAGACTATTTTGGCGACAATCTGCACAAACTTTTGCATGATGCCAAGAAAATAGGAGATGCTCACTAAGCTCGAGACGAAAATAATCGTTGGTACCACGCGAAAAGCAAATATGTAGTCGGCACCGGGGCCGAAAACTTTGACCAGATTCTCAGGGTTTTGCACCAATGGGCCAAAGACGAAACCAGCACCTTTGTCTGAGAAGTGCAGCAGCTGGGTTATACCGTCACCCAGACTGCGAAAGAGCATCTGGCCAAACTCTACTTTTAAAACAAAAATCGCTAGAAGCAGTTGCAGAACCAGCCCTGAAATAACTAAGCGATAGTTGATTTTCGAGCGGTTGTTAGACATCAGGTAGGCTGTGCCCAAGATGAGCACGAAGCCGACCAATCCCATTGCTTTGGAGGTCATGCTATTCCCGCATTGTGCCGAGCTGTTTTAACCAGGTCACTATAACCCACGGGCGCCCCCTAAGGTTAAGCTTAGAAAATTTTTCTAGGCTTGCAAGGCTGGCTTGTTTTCAACTGGCCTGCCGATAATTTGTCCCTGGGTCTTTTCGAATTGCTCCCGGGCTTGTTGTTTGAGCAAGAATGCGGCGGAAGTATCACCTTGCAAGGCCTTGACGTCGGCCAGCACTATGCGTGCCATAGCCTGTTCTGCGGCGGCTTTGAGTAGGGGCTCTTGGGCTTGAGCCAAGCTTTCAGAGGCTTTTTTCAGCTGACCTTCGGCGGCTTTGGCCGTGTCAAAGCTCTTCAAAACATCGGGGTATTGGCCCAGTTCTTTGCGCAAGGCAGCGGTAAGCTCGGGGCTAATAGTGTCGCGTTGCAAGAGATTGACTATGGTCGAAACTTCTTGGCGCTTTTCTTCAGGCAACTCTTTTATATTGCCATTTATAGATTGCACCGCGCCCATGAATGTTGAGCCTCTCATCATCACTTCCATTCTGGCCATGCCTACCTTGCCCCAGTTGGCGGTCATAGAGTCGGAATAGTCGCTATCTGACTGTTTGACGGCAGCTTCAAACTTGGGCTGATAGCTAGCGGCTGCGCTTTTAATATCCTTTTCGCCTTCCAGCTGTATAGCGGCTTCTCTGGCCTGTTTCATGCCCGGCCCCAAGTCTTCTGGCTTGAGTTTGGTCAGAGCGTGGAGTGCATCTTCATTGCTGTGACTGTCGGAAGCTTCCTTGTCGTCTACTTGTATAAGCTCTGGTTTCTGCCCAGCTTTCGCTTCTGCTTTTAAGCCGACCAAGCGATAGTCGAGTACCTCATTTTGCATGGCTGTCAGAGGTGACAATGGTTCAGAAGCTTCTTTTGCAGGCTGGTCAGATTCTGCGCGATGAGCCATTCTATGCGTGCCTCTTTTGACAAAGATGTAACGACTTGTCAAGGGTATTGCTTATTTAAGATTGTGAGAAGGGTAGAATTCCCACTTTGGTTGGGTTTTGGCCAAAAGCTTGATTATGGAAGCCGGAAATATTCTAGAGGAGGCGTTTGCATTTTCCCTTCTCTAACAATCAAAGAAGTGCTTTAAATTCTGCCGCCGTTAATTCTGCTGATTGGAGAATGCTTTTTAAGGTTGGTTTCTTTAGCTCATGATGCTGTGGAACACAGACATTCGCCAGCTTACCCTCTTGTGTCATTATGACGTGACTGCCTTTTGACCTTGCGAGTTGCCAGCCAGCCTTTTGTAAGGCCTTAACAGTCTCAGAGCCAGAGACAGAGGGTAAATCAGACAAAGACCAATCAGCCATCGTTAGAAATTAAGAGCAAGTTCACGAACGTCTTTGCAGGTCGTGCGAGCTGCAATCATTTCCTTTTCGTCTTGAACTTCAAGCCAAATAGATACTGCTTCCTGGATGTTTTTAGCTAACTCGTCTTCGGTCTCAGCTTGCGTCACGCAACCAGGCAGGGCTGGGCAAGACGCAGTGAGCCAGCCACTTTCAGTGTCTTTCTCGACGATTATGTGCAATGTGATTTTAGAAGAGGGCATACAGAAAAGTCCTTCGATACTTCTATCAGTGTATATATACCCTTTCCTCGGAGAGATTACCAGGGGAATGCTACGCAGCTTTATTCGCGTTATTTTGCAACAACCGGCTGCACATACGGGTTTTTGTTATGGCAATACCAAACATCGTCGGCCGGTGGTAGCTTTCCGACGCATATTCGATTGGTAATATTCGCTTCAAAGTCTTGGCGTTCAGCCGGTGAGAGTAAGCCACGAAAACTCTGGTGAATAGAGTCGATGGTTTTGGCTTTGATAGCTTTACCTTGTGCCATAGGGTGATATCTAACTTCGCCCACAAGAAGATCGTAATACTGACCGCCAAGATTGCGTTCTAGGAACTCACGGACTGGTTGAGAATATGCACGGGGTTGATTAGTTTGTTTAGCTGGATTAACGTCGATATCCGTATAGATATCGACGTCAATATGATTTTCATTGCGTTTGGCTTGGTAGAGAATGTCCTTGGCAAAAATTTTTCTGGTGTCTGTTTTCGAATCGTTAGGTGCACTTTCGAGATTTTGGGGATCGTTGAAACCATAGCCAATTAACCAGTTTTGAAACTCGTCTTTGTCTGAAAAAGTGAGCAGTTCAGCGACGTCAATTTTCTTGTGATCATCAGAAATCAACCTATGCCTCTTATCATAAAGAGGTTGAATGGCTAACTCTCTAACTCCATCATCATGAAGTGGCCCGATGATGAGGCGACAGGGGGGCACATAGTTTTGCAGCGTAGCTTTGAGCTTTTGATACGCTGGATCTTCCTCTGACTTTACTTTGTAAAGGTCTTGTTCAATAGTCGCAAACGACTTCCAGAATTCTTGAGCTACCAGCCGCTTGCTCGCAACAGAAGTTTTATGCGCGTGGTCTATCAGAGCGACAATTGTGAGAAAGGTTGGTATGGGTGCTGCCCACGTACTTGCCATAAATATGCCAAGTGCTATAAAGCCTATCTCTTTGAATAGTGCAAGTTTTTTGTGTGCCCTAAATGCGATTAGGCTGACAACGATGAGCATCATGCATCCAAAGCCTACAAATGGCGCTATGACCACCGATATGATTAGCGGCAAGATAAATTCCATGGCAGCTCCAAGACCACACAGATACCAGGATACCTTGATATATGATTTTGAAGAGTTTGACGTGTAAGTCTGGCTATCCCCGTGCCTGATTTAACTTGTCATCAAATTACGGTATTCGCTGTATTCGCTTCTTCCTTCGCTTCCTCCAGGGCAAATGTAACCAAATTAAAGACTACTGTTGACATTGTCTGGGATGACCTGTAGTGTCGGTAGTAGATAAAAGGTGCTTCCATAAAAATGAGTTCGTTCAACACCAGCACATATACCAGCCGACGCCGCCGCGATTTCTTAGAGAACTCGGGGTCGATAGCGTAGCTGATATTTAGCACCATTATCGAAGTTGTTTCCCCGGGTTCTATGACCCGGGGATTTTTTTTAGGGAAAATATCATGGCAGTGCAGTTTGAACAATTGAAGACTCTTGAAAGCTCTAGCACTAATGAGGCAGAGAGCGCCGTAAAGAAAGTGGCAGTAGTCGGTGCTACCGGCTACACCGGTCAAGAGCTGGTGCGTCTTTTGTTGCAGCACGACCAGGCGCAGATTCACACTGCCGTATCTCAGAGTAGCGACGGCAAGAAACTTGCATCAGTCTATCCTGGCTTGCAAAAGCATACCGATCTTGTCTGCAGCAGCGGAGATCTAGAGGAGCTCGCTGAGCAAGTCGATTTGCTATTTCTCGCCCTACCCCATGGTAATGCCGCGGGCAAAGTGACTAAGAGCATTCTGGCAAAGTGTAAAGTGATTGATTTAGGCGCTGATTTTCGTTTGAAGTCAGCCGCCGACTACGAAACCTGGTACAAGTTCAAGCATCCCCAGCCGGAGCTTTTGGCGCACGCTGTCTACGGTTTGCCCGAGCTCAATCGTGCTGCTATTAGCCATGCTAGTCTGGTTGCCAATCCAGGATGTTATGCCACCTGCTCGATACTGACATTGGCACCACTTTTGCAGGCGGGCATTATTGACCCGAAGTCTATTATCATAGACGCCAAATCGGGAGTCTCTGGTGCTGGGAGAGCGGCAGCGTTAGGCACTCATTTTAACGAGTGTAATGAGTCGATAAAAGCCTACGGAGTGGCCTGCCACAGGCATACTCCCGAAATTGAAGAACAGCTTGCCGCCTTTAGCAAGACTGCATTCTGTACTTCCTTTACACCGCATCTGGTGCCGATGAATCGGGGCATTTTAGTCACCGCTTATGCTTCGCTTATAAGTAATATAAATAAACAAGAGCTATATAATATATACAGCGAATTCTATGAGAATGAGCTATTCATCAGGCTCTTCTCTCCTGACGACGCTGAGTACACGATGCCCGAAACACGTTTTGTAAAGGGCGCAAACTTCTGCGACATTGGTATGACAATTGATCCAAGAACCAATCGTGTCATTGTTGTTGGTGCCCTGGACAACCTAGTGAAAGGCGCAGCAGGACAGGCTATACAGAACATGAATCTGTTGTTCGGTTGGCCTGAATCTAGCGGACTAAAACAGTCAGCAATTTTTCCGGCGTGATATTTTTTTAGAAATCGTTGACATAGGTGCGAAACCATCGTAACCTTTCCCAAAGTTAGTGAGGCAATTTTCAATGTTCGCTTCGGACAGCAAAAACCACATAAACAACCACTCAATCGGCCACTCTAGTAGCCGACGAAACTCGCGACGCCGCCTATTGCGCTCGGGTTTTATTTGGTTGTGTTGATTTGATCAACAACTAAATTTTTTATCCCTGAGCGCAAGGCAAGCACTCAGGGATTTTTTTACGTATACGTCCATAGTGACATGACAATCGGGAGACACAACGTTGAACTCAATAGCTAGATTACAAAACATTCGTACTACAGTGGGGGCCGCAGCAACAGCAGGTGTAGCCTCTAGTGCAGTAACTACAAGTGCTACTACCGGCCTGAAAACTAAAGGTCTAACTGCAGAAGACGGTTGTACTGGTGGTGTCACTAGCCCTAAGGGGTTTATGGCCGCTGGCGCCCACATCGGCGTTAAGCGGAAACGCAAAGATCTTTCGTTAGTCTGGAGTGATGTCCCTGCCCATTTGGCAGCGGCCTTCACTACTAATGTCATGAGAGCCGCACCGATTCTGTGGAATGAGAAGGTCGTCGCCGGGGGCAAGCCTGTGCGTGGTATCGTCGTCAACAGTGGCAACGCTAATGCCTGCACTGGAGAGCTTGGCATGATCAACGCCGAAGCTATGGCCGCTACTTATGCAGACTGCATGGGCGTGAGCAAAGAGGAAATCATCATCGCTTCTACCGGCGTGATCGGAGTGCAATTGCCTATTCAGCTAATCAAGCAAGGCATTGAGACTACCTGCCAAGATTTGGACTGCTCGGCTGAAGCCGGCTTGAGTGCCGCACAGGCAATCATGACTACCGACACCTATGTCAAGCAAACCTCGCTGACATTCGAAGTTGACGGCAAGATAGTCACCATCGGTGCCATGGCCAAGGGTAGCGGCATGATTCATCCAAATATGGCTACCATGCTCAGTTTCCTTACCACTGATCTGAATATTTCTCCGGCACTTCTAACTAAGGCTTTGAAAGAAAGCAGTGCTGAGACTTACAACATGATTAGCGTTGATGGTGATACCAGTACCAATGACATGGTGGCTATTTTGGCTAACGGTAAGGCTGGAAACAAGCTTATCGATAGCGAGGGCAGTGACTATCTCACTTTCTGTCAGGCCCTGAAAACAATCAATACAGACCTGGCGAAAGCAATTGTGCGAGACGGAGAAGGGGCCACTAAATTTCTTCAGGTTGAGGTCAAGCACGCCGATAGTATTGCTGAGGCACGTAAGCTGGCTCGCTCTATTGTTTCGTCTAGCCTGGTCAAGACCGCCTTCTTCGGCGAAGACGCCAACTGGGGTCGGATCATTTGCGCCATGGGTTACAGCGGCGTTAGCTTCAAGCCAGAAACTGTCTCGATTGCTATAGAGAGTGCCGCGGGCAGACTAGAGCTAATGCAGGAAGGGGAGCCAGTTGTCGTCAATGAGATTCTTGGCAAAGCTGTGCTGGCAGAGAAAGACATTATCATCCACATCGACATGAAAGAGGGCTTGAGCGAGGCAACCGCCTGGGGCTGCGACCTCAGTTATGAGTATGTTCGTATCAACGGCTCTTACAGGACATAGGTGGCAGAAATGGTAGCTTCAATGAACTTCAAACCCGTGAATTTCAAAACAATGAACTTAAAATCAATAGACTTTGAATCAGCCCTGAGCGCTATGCCAGTGTCACCAGTGGCTCCCTTTGACCTCTCAAAGGCGAAAGAGACTCTAAAACAGAATGCCTATGAAGTGGTCGTAGTCAAATTTGGCGGCAATGCCATTGGCAATGAGTCTGTGTTGGACGCTCTTATCGATGAGGCCGTCGTCCTGATCAAAGCAGGCATACATGTCATTGTTGTGCACGGCGGCGGTACTGCCGTTAATGACGCTCTGGCTGCTATTGGTAAAGAGACCAAAAAGATAGATGGGCTGCGGGTAACTGATGAGGAGACCCTGGCAGTTGCCGTGAAAGTATTCACTGACATTAACAATAAGCTCACTGAAAAATTTCGCCAGAGAGGGGTTAGCGCCTTGAGCTTTTGCTCAAAATCGGCCATACCTTTTCAAACTGAAAAAATGTCAGATGATCTTGGCTGGGTCGGTGAAATAGTGGATGTCCGCGACAGCGGCATAGCCAGCTGGATGTGGGCAGGCTGGACTGCGATAGTCTCACCTATTGGTATTGATAGCACCGGGCAGTTTTATAACATCAACGCTGATCATGCCGCACTGGCTCTGGCAACTAGTCTGGAGGCCGACGGTTTGATTTTCATGACCGACGTACCAGGGGTGCTCAAAGACTTCAATTTGCCGCAGACTCGGATTGGTCATGTTACAGCAACTAGTGCCCAGGAGCTGATTGAGGATGGCACCGTGACCGGTGGCATGCTGCCCAAGATTAAGAGTTGCGTCAAGGCCATCAAGAACGGCATTAGACGCATTGCCATAGTTAATAGCTTTGCCCCAAACGCCCTTGTCAGAGGCTTCTTAGCGCCGCAAGAGACAGGCACACTGATTACTGGAGATAAATACAAGTATGACCACTAGTATATGCGCCCAATCTGCTCAGTCAGCCTCAGCTCAAACCGATTGGGTAGAGCGCGGTAAGAAAGTGCTGATGCAGACCTACGCCACCCAGCCCATGGTACTAACTGAGGGGAAGGGTAGCTATGTTGAGGATGTCGACGGCAAGCGCTATCTCGACTTTGCCTCCGGCATCGCTGTCAATTCACTTGGGCATTGTCACCCCGCCTACGTAGAAGCGCTAACTAAGCAACTAAGTAAACTGAGTCATTGCTCCAATCTTTATTACAACCAGCCTGCCATTGAGCTGGCTGAAAAGCTTGTGGCATTTTCAAATAGTTCTTTTGACCGGGCTTTCTTTTGTAATAGCGGTGCAGAGGCTGTTGAGGGCGCCCTCAAACTCAGTCGCAAGTATGCAAAGAAGCACAAAGGTGAGAACTGCACGAAGATTCTTACCATGAGCAATTCTTTTCATGGCCGCACCTATGGTGCCCTTTCCGCTACTGGTCAAACCAAGTATCAGGTAGGCTATAGCCCGCTGGTACCTGATTTTACTGTGGTTGAGTTCAACAATATTGACTCGATACTGGCCAATGATTTAGATGCTGTCGCCGCCATTATTATCGAGCCGGTGCAGGGCGAAGGCGGAGTGCACTTAGTTGATAGCAATTTTCTCAAAGAAGTGAGAGCGCTCTGCGACAAGCACAAGATAGTTTTGATATTTGACGAGATACAGTGTGGCGTTGGCCGCACTGGTTACTTCTTTGCCAGTGAGAATTTCGCGGTGGCCCCGGACATTGTAGCGCTGGCCAAGGGCCTGGGCGGCGGCTTCCCTATTGGAGCAATTCTGGCCAAAGAAAGTATTGCCAGTGCCTTCAGTGCTGGTGATCATGGCTCGACTTTTGGCGGCAATCCGATGGCTGCCTCGGCTGCACTGGCCTGCGTCAATATCATCGGCAACGAGCAGTTTTTAGGGTCTGTAAAGACTAAAAGTGAGCTGCTAGTGGCTGCCGTGGTCGACCTCAAGTCTAAGTGCCCATCAATTAAAGCTATTCGTGGACTGGGCCTGATGCTTGGTGTTGAGTTGGATATCCCCGTTAAACCAATCATTCAACAATGCGCAGCGCAAGGGCTTTTGCTCGTTGGTGCTGGTGACAAGGTCATACGACTTTTGCCGCCTTTGACCGTAAGCGATGATGAGATCAAAGAGGCAGTTGGCATACTGACGAATGTTTTGGGCGCGCACTAGGCGGTTCTTTTATCCGACAAAGTGACATCTTGGCTGCGGAAGCTAGTCTTCTTCACCTTCTCCAACTAAAGCTCCGAGCTCTCTTTTCCAGATGCTCCACATGAAGTACACCATTAAAGGCAATACTATGATTCGCGACAATGCTGGAAGATGATGGTAGAAGAAGTTCAGTAGAACCAGGCAAAGGCCAATAGAAATGACTTTTCCCGCCCAATATTTTGTTCGCGGTTCGAGCTTGGGTAATCGAAATCTATGCTGTTTCGTAGCGTCGCAATCTGCTATTGAAGGCTGAATTCTTACTATAAAGTCTTTGACTTGACCTGGTCCGGAACCGTGGCCACCGCCACCCGAACCAGAGCCACCAGCCGCTGCTTTCAAGTCTTCATACTCGATAATTGAGTTCTTAGGCACACTGCGGCGTCTGCGCATAAACAGCTCCTGGCGCTACTTCTCTCAGCTTACCTCAAATGGCTCTTATACCTGCCATTTCCCTAAATTTGGCAGTATTTCCCGACGCTGGTGCGAGGGCAACCCGTTTTAATGCCTTCGCCATAGTTTTGCCAAATATGCAGAGCAAGATAGATTGTGTCTACTAAGTCCTAATTTCTTCTCTTCGAGGCACTTACCATGTCAAATAATTTCCGCTCGAAGGCGGTGCTTTTGCTCGCCTTGTCAGCTATCACCGTGCAGCTTTTGCTGCCTGCAATGGCTCAGAGAGTGCCGTTCGTGCCGCGCTTAAATCTCAATTCGCCTCTATCTCTGCGGCACCTGCCGCCGGTTTCAACCGATAGTTTTGTGCACCAGGCCGGAGCTAGAGCTGAGGACATTTATGGAGACGAGGGAGTGGGCGGTATTGAGAAGTCCCCTAGAGGCTATGGCTCTCACCAGGGTCATCTGCCGCCCATCGAAGGCTTTAACCATGAAAACCGCATCGATGCTGGTATTTATGGCACAAGAAATATTGGACTTACTACTGGACACGGCAGTTACATGCCCTCCGCCTGGGGGGCCGATGAGTATGTCGGTGACGAATGGGCCAATACTGTGCGAGGGGGGGAGTATGTTGGCGACGAGTGGTTAGACACTCTTCGCGATGACTATGCGGTTTTTGACAAATGAGTTTGTCACCTAGGCACAAGATGCTGCGGCAGAGGCTGACTATAAGTTAATCAGTGTGCCCTACACTTGCGGAATCTTCCAAATCTAATT
>Ga0075158_10004101_pt1 | contig 10098 bp, 14 predicted proteins | sample JI91814BDNA_FD_70968 | JGI IMG/M metagenome (GOLD analysis project Ga0075158, IMG submission 70968) | Wastewater effluent complex algal communities from Wisconsin, to seasonally profile nutrient transformation and Carbon sequestration -... | ecosystem: Engineered > WWTP > Effluent > Algae... | reverse complement strand
TTTTTGACAAGATTCACAAAATTAATGATTTTAAAGTAAATAGAAATTGAATTTATGATGAATTACAAATTCTATCCTCCATAAAAAAATCCCATCCGGAGATGAGATCTGTTTTATATCCTGAAGTATATACTATTATTGAGTAACTCTTTTGAAGGTATATGTTCTTGTCTGGAATATCTTAGGATCCTGAGTCTCCTCTCTTACAGCAAGATTGAGCGTTGTAGCATCCAAAGTAATAATCTTTGCATTTTGCGGCTCCACTATCCCCTGGATTTTCATCTGAACGTCTTTCCCTTCCTTATTATAAGTATAATTGAATTTGATATCTGAAAGAATAGCACACTGACCAGGTGTAGCAGTATCTCCCCAGTTCGTTTTTCCCCCTTTGGAGTCAACGCTGAACCACCATCTTGTCTGTTTCTGACAATCTGTATAAGTAATCGTGTTAGAAACCGGGTCTTCACCAACTTCTACAGTGGTAACTACTTCTTTTAACGGTTGCCATGTCCCAACAAGAGGAGCTTCCAGAACAGTATCATTGTCACTACTACAGCCTGTAGCTGCAGCAAACAAAGATAAACCTGCAAATAGTAATGCTAATTTCTTCATAGATCAATTTTTTCAAGCGCTAAAATTATAATTTTTTTGATTTATATTACTATTTTTTATGAAAAATTATTTCATCTCCTTATATTTATATATATTTAAAAATGCGAAGACCTCATTTTCCCTTTATTTAACAAATAATGAATACATGAGCATCATTCATTCTATTAAAAAAGTTATTTTTGCACGAAACAAAATACAAATGCAGGATATAACGAAGAACAATTTTGACTTTATACGTGTTCTCCTCGCCTTTATTGTCTTTCTTGGACATCTTGGAACCCTCAGTGCCTCTCCTGATCTCAAAATTTTTGAGTACAGCCCTATAGAAATTGCCGTTTTCGGTTTCTTTGCCGTGAGCGGATTTCTGATTGCAAGGAGCTATGAAAGGTCTTCAAGCCTGAAAAGCTATTTAAAAAAGAGGATCAAAAGAATTGTTCCCGCTTACTTATTGGTTATTTTTTTATGTGCGATTTTATTGAGCCTGGTAAGTACGTATTCTTTCACAGAATATTTCAGCAATACACAGGTTTACAAATATCTTTTTTGGAATTCATTATTTTTAAATTTTAAAGCACCCTGGCTTCCCGGAGTTTTTGGGAATCAGGCAGTGAATGGTGCCCTATGGACGCTGAAAATAGAAATGTGCTACTATTTTGCGGTTCCTTTGTTGTTTTTGCTTTTCGGAAAGAATAATAAGTACAGAAATACTAGTCTGGTTATTTTATATTTTTTATCACTTATTTATCTTAATTACTTTGAATCTTTAAATAAAATTTCAGTCGCCAAACAGCTTCCCGGAACACTATCCTATTTTATCCCCGGAATGCTGATTTACTTTAATTTTGATAAATTCATCCAACATAAAAATATAATTTTCATCATTGCTCTCACCACGGTGTGGATTGATTTATATATAGATATTCAGCTTTTTTCTCCAATGATGATCGGTGTTATCGTAATGTATATTGCCTATTCATTTAAATTTTTAAATAATTTCGGAAAATATGGTGATTTCACCTACGGAATCTATATTTTCCACTTTCCTATTATCAGAACTTTCCAGACTTTAGGATTGTTTGAAGATTACAATCCTTTTGTAATGGCTTTGGTATGCATGTTGGTGGTAGTTGCTGTAGGTATAAGCTCCTGGCATCTTTATGAAAAAAGATTTTTATAATTTTGCAGTATAAAAAACATAAATGAAAGATCTTGTCTCTATTATTACCCCTTGTTATAATTCTGCAGAATTTATTGAGGAAACCATACGGTCTGTTCTTAATCAAACCTATGAAAACTGGGAATGGCTGATCACAGATGATCTTTCCAAGGATAAAACTGTTGAGATCATCAGAAAATACAATGATCCCAGAATAAAATTACAGGTACTGGAGAAAAACGGAGGTGCGGGAAATGCAAGAAACAACAGCCTGCAAAGAGCACAGGGAAGATATATTGCTTTTTTGGATTCTGACGACTACTGGTATCCTGAGTACCTGGAAACGATGACGGATTATATGCAGAAGCACAGGGCAGAACTTGTTTATTGTAATTATTCAAGATGTGACGAACAGCTTCAGCCCATTCTGAAAGATTTTCTGGCAGATAAAGTGGTTACGTTCTCCAATTTGCTGAAGACATGCCGTCTGGCACCGGTTTCCACGATGTATGACACTAAAAGAGTCGGCAAGTTTTTGTTCCCCGTAAAAAGTAAACGTGAAGATCATGTGATGTGGCTGAACCTTTTAAAAGTAGTTCCTGAAGGAATTCCTGTAAAAAAGACACTGGCCAAATACAGAATGCGTGAAAACAGTGTTTCACGAAATAAAAAAAATATTATCAAAGATCAATATCTTGTTTATAAAGATTTCATGGGGTTCTCCACAGTAAAATCATTGTATTATACTGCTAACTGGGCATTAAACGGATTCCTGAAATATTCGAAAATTTTTAATTAATGGAATATTCAAAAGAGTTTAAAGCTGCTCTGAGTGCTTTTTCCGGTTCCGATAAGGATAAACTTATTTTCAGACTCCTGAGAAAGGATAAATTATTGTCCAAAAAACTCTACTTTGAACTGATTGATCCGGAAACCACAGATGATAAAAGAAATGCCATGGAAGAACATGTGAAAGAACAGGTTCTTCTGGCTTCAAAATATGTGGGAAATGCCCAATATTTTCTGTCTGCTGTCCGAAAAATAAGTGCTGAAATCACAGAACACACAAAAGTTACAACCGATAAATTCGGAGAGGTTTCTCTGAATATTTTTCTTGTTAACAAAATATTGGAAAACAACAGTGACCTCAGCAGACAAAGGTTTGACAATGTCTACAAACTTTACATTTACATTATCAATAAAATATTTAAATCATTGACCCTGGTTAAAAAGCTGGATGAAGATTACTGGTTAGAAATTAATGAATACCTTAATGATACTCTTGATAAAATTTTAGAAAATCATTATCTCCAAAAGCTCTGCATCAACAATGGTCTTGACTTTAACTGGTTTGAATGCGACAGGATTCCTGATAACATTGATCAGATCATGAAAGACATTAAAAGCCAGGGATTCTTAAGATAGAATTTTATGAAGAATCATTCTGGTAGAGTCTGGTTTTTCATCTACAAATTTCCCGGCATTTTCAGACATTGAGATCAGCTCTTCCTTGTTATCGTCATTTGCGAGAAATAAAACGAATTCTGAGGCTGTATATTCGTCAGAGAAAGACTTTCCGCCATTAGCAGAGATCAGGTCGTCAGCTTCCGGATTCTTTTTATAATGATTCCCAAAAATCACCGGAATCCCAAAAGTAGCAGCTTCCAGAATATTATGAAGTCCTGCCTCATGAAATCCACCTCCTACAACTGCTACATCTGCATAAGAATATAGCTTTGATAATAAACCGATACTGTCTATAATCAGAATCTGAGTATTGAAAACTGATGCGTGAGTATTTTGTATTTCGCTGTACAATAAAGCATCCGGGAATATATTTTTCAAATGCTCCACTCGCTTCAGATCATGAGGTGCTATTATAAGTTTTACCGTATTATTTTTACGGGAAACCACTTCTGCTATTTTCTCTTCCGCCTGCCACGAACTACCGAAAACAATTGCTTTATCCTTACCGATAAAGTCTGCAATGAAATCTACATGATTATTTCTTTCGCGGAGCTGTTTTACCCTGTCAAATCTTGTATCTCCCGTTACGGAAGACTTCATTAATCCTACACTTTTCGCCAAAGCCAATGAAAACTGAGTCTGATGGAAAAACCAATCTACATTTTTCTGAAGCTGTTTTACAAACCATTTTCCATAGGAAGTAAAGAAAGACTGTCTTTCATAGAACAGCGCAGAAATGACATAAATCTTTGTCCCTTTATTTTTCAATTCAGCAAGGAGATTGTACCAATAATCATATTTAACCGTAAAAAATAGTTCAGTATTGAATTGGGATATAAATTCCTTTACAGTATTTTTTTTATCGAATGTCAGATAACAGATAACATCTGCAATATGTTTCTTTTTAACCACATTTTCATATCCTGACGGAGAAAAAAAGGTTACCAGTACTTTGTGCTGTGGAAAATTCTCTTTCAGCTTCTCCAGAACAGGTAATCCCTGCTCATATTCACCGAGACTTGCAGCATGCATCCAGATTACTTTATCTGTTTTTGAAAATGCAGATTTTACTTTGTGTAAAGACTGCTCTCTTCCTTCAACTCCTTTTTTAGTTTTATCATGAATCAGCGCGAAAGCTTTCATTCCGAAAGCAAAGAGACTGATAAATATATTGTATAGGAAAGCCATTTTTAATTATTCTTTAATTTCAATTCTATCCTGATCCGTAGGTGGACTGGATATGACTAAAAACTCAATTTCTTCGGTGGATTCATTGGATATAAAATGTTTTGCTCCCGGCTCAATGGAAATAGATTCACCCTGATTAACCAAAAATTTCTCTTCATTGATATACAATACCGCTTCTCCTTTCAGAATATAAAAAAACTGTTCTGCCACTTTATGAAAGTGTAGCTTCTCTGAAGTTCCTGCAGGCATTTTCTCCTGCTTTATGGATAAGTTTTGGGTATTTTTAAGAATCCAGCTGTCACATTGGCTTCCCCAGATATAATGTTCTGAATTATCTTTAGAATGTATCATTTGAATAGATAGGCAATAAAAAGTAATGCAGGAGTAAATAACACAACGGATAAAATGATCGTAGCAAATGAGATTCTTGGTTTTGCCTTATCATCTACCGCACATCTGAACATATAATCCTGACTATTCAAAAATATTATTGACAGTACCACAAAAAGCAACCTCATTCCAATTTTCATAATTAAAAACTGAGTTGCTCTGTTCTGATTGGTTATTACTACAGGAAACTTAGTTCCTTCCGGATATCTTACTCCATATGTAAACAATCCAAACATCCCAATTGCCAGTAAAGGCATTAAAAAGGCAAATATCTTAGACCCATATCCATCAGGCTGTCCTTGCAAATCAAAATGTACAGGAATCCTCTCTGGCAACGTATTATAATTTTTCAGGGTAAACCACCATAGAAAAACTACCAGTCCAAAATTAAAAATATCAAAAGTTGTAAAAAGAATATTTTCCATTTCAGACGAGATTGAATTAGGATTAGATTACGCTCTTCAGCACTCTCAGTTTATGAGTATGCTTATTCATTTCTTTATTGAAAATTCCTGTGGAATCCAGTGTATCAATTCTTACTTTCCCGGAAGCATGGATAATCTTTTGGTTTTCCAGCATAATTCCTACATGGATAATTTTTCCTTCTGCATTTTCAAAGAAAGCCAGATCACCTGGCTGTGTTTCTTCTACGAAAGTAAGTGCTTCCCCTACCTCAGCCTGTTGTGATGCATCTCTGGGTATTTTTATATTATGAATTTTGTAAACCAATTGGGTAAATCCGGAGCAGTCTACTGCGAAGAAGCTTTTACCTCCCCAAAGATAAGGTACATTCAGGAACTCTTTTGCTGTCAGAGCGATACTTTCACGCACATCATGGCTTCTTCTTGAAGCGACCACCGGAAACTCCACTTCGGAACCCATAGAAAGTAACGTTTTACCATCGTTCATTAATACGGAAGAAAAATCTTCGGTAACAATAGTCACTTTTCTTTTGGCCAGCTCTTCGTCTGTCACTGGTTTCAGCTGTTTGGTATCCATCCATCCTTCATAGCCATCATAATGCATTTTTATTTTGGTCCAGTTCTTATCTACTTCCAAAATATCTGCACTTTCCCCAAACAATATTTCCGTAACAATTTCAGCTCTGTCAGAATTTTCTGCACGAACCGGCGCTACTGTAACAATACAAACTCCTTTATTCATTAACTCTCAATTTAAAGATTGAATAATTTAAAGAAAAAAAACGAACGGTAACTTCTTTAAATGTTTTAATCTCTGGATATTTTAATTACTTTCTGCGAAGAAAGTTGACTCCATCACGCAAAGGTAAAATAAGATTTTCAAAATCTTCGTCTTTTGCTGCCAAATCATTCAATTCCTGGATAGACTGGGTGGATTTCAGCTTCGGATTTTCTTCCAGCACTTTACCATACCACAGCACATTGTCAAACAGAATCACCGTTCCTGATTTTGTATGCGGCTTAATTAATCTGAAATATTCGGCATAGTTTTCCTTATCGGCGTCTACAAAAATCAGATCAAAAAATTCATCAGTTTCTTTTAAATATTCCTTGGCATCCTGAAGTTTAAAATCAATCTGACCGGCATATTCGCTGGATTCAAAATATTTTTTAGGAAGATAGGCAAGATCCTCATTCACATCCAATGTTGTAATTTTTCCGTCTTTTGCTAATCCTGATGCAAGACATAAGGTGGCATAGCCGGTGAATGTACCTATTTCAAGAATACTTTTCGGCTGCAGCATCTGGGAAATAATTGTCAGCAATCTTCCCTGCTGGTATCCGGAAATCATATGAGGCTGTGTTGTTTTCTGATACGTCTCTCTTCTCAGCTTTTTCAGAATTTCGGATTCCGAAGAAGCGTGCGCCTCCAAATATCTGTCCATTTCAGGATTCTTTTCTTCAAAAAAACTCATACCATTTTAATTTAAACAAATTTAATGATTTTAAAACTTTCCCATACCTTCTTTTTGTGCAATATAAAATACAAAAAAGAGAGAAATTAATTCCTCTCTTTTTCTTAGCCATCTAAATTCTATGTAAAAATATTATACGGCTATACAATATTGTCTTATCCCAGCACAAACCCATCCCGGACAGCACTTTGTTTGTGGGCTAGTACAAAATATCTGTGGATTACACCCTTTAATAGCACCTTGTACAGTTTTCATTTCTCCTCTTGAAAGTTTTTTTGAATTTTTCATAATAATTTTAGTTTAGTATTAATTTCCTACTCTTTAGATTTTCGGACATCTCTTTAATTATTTCCTTTAACAGAGATTTAAATATACATATTATTTTATAATTCAACTAATTACACACATAAAAACAATTTACTTGAAAATTAAAAATCTACATCTCAGTGAAAACCCCATATAAAATACCGTGAAAACACGGGTGTTTTTGTAATCGTATTAATGATAAGTTTGCAATAAGAATAAGGGGGTAAAAACACTAAGAGAAATAAGATGATTGCAGGACAAACACAAACTAACCATGAGAATCGCAAAACAGTAATACCGAGAGGTAGCGCTGATGCTTCTGCAGCAAAAAAAAAGAAAGAAATATCCACTTCATTTTTGCAACGAATTATTTCACTCCTGAAAAAGGAAGAATTAATTTGATTAAAAATAGATCCCGGCCACCTTCGGGATTTATTTTTGTTTTAAACTGTGGAATTTTATTTCCATCATCCCAATATCTATTCAACAGAACATACTAAGTTCATTCTACGAATCTTTCACCAGAAGTCATTTTTATAAGCCTGTTAAACCGGCTTCAAATATTCATGAACAGCCAGTAATCTTCAAAAATTCTGATTAATATTCCTTCCTGAAAAGTCAAAACCCTCATAAAAAACAGGAAAAACACCTGTATTTAACTGCCCATATGACTCTACCTTTGAGATAAGTTTTCCAAGCATGAAACATTCAAAACAAGGAGAAACCGAAAATCCTAAAAAGAGTAGGGATATTTTAAAAGCAGCAACATGAAAACAAAGACTTTATTATTAATCGGAGCAATAGTGGGACTTGTTATGATATTCTCCCAGCTAAAACCTCAGGAAATGTCTTTTTATAAAGAAAAAGGCAATTACATTGTAGACAACAATTACATCCTTAAAGATGTCAAAAAAATTTCTGATGAAGACATAAAAAATTTATTAAGCCTTCAGAAAATTCATCAGAACAGTTTGGGGACCAATTTCATTGTATACAAAATCAACAGGCAGTATATCATCCGCGGATGTTTAATGAAAGCTAATATCGACTGGAAAAAATATGGTGATCTGAGAGCAAAAGTAGAGGGTATTCTGAAAAAATATGGAGCTAAAGAATTAGGAACAGATTATTATGCCATTCAAAACAACCAGGTTGCAACCAACGCAGCTTTGCTAAGCCAGAAAGACATTGCTTCTTTAAGCAGATTAACGGTTAGGGGAGCAGAAGAATACACGATCTGTCCACCCACTATGGGTAGAAAAAACCTTACCAATGTGATTATAAAATCTTACAAAGTCAATACAGCGATTGATCCCAGAATCAATGTAAAACTTAATAATGTATTGGTGAATTACAAATAACTCCAAAAGGCTGTTTTTAGTCCGAAGACAGCCTTTTTAAAATTTTTTGCCATGAAAAGAAAGCTTCAGTTATCAGGAATTTTCATTATTCTTCTAATAATCTTCACTATTGGTCTGAAAGGAACATTTGATGGCTACTATGGTTTTTATTATGAAAATGAAGAGTATAAAAAACCACTGGTTTATAAAGTTTCAGAAAGTATTGCCCAGTTAAAGCCTATCAATATATTTACTTCTTATACAGGTTTTGATACAGGATATGGCTTTTATGCCCCTAATGTTGCCAGTGATTTTGTCATGAGTTTTGAATTAAAAGACAAGAATGGAAAAGTTCTGGAACAAAAAAACCTTCCCTATTTTAATAATAAAGAGAGCAGAGTGAGATATACAACTGTCTTTAACATGTTTCTTGATAAAATTTCCGACAAAAACAGGTATGACCAAAAATATTATCAGTATCTGGATATCATTATCAGACAGATCGCAGCGCACGTAATGAAAGAAAATCCGCAAGCATCCGGTGTAACGACAAAACTTTATCTGTACGACTACCCTACTATTGCAGATTTCAAAAAAGGAAAAACGAATGAAAATCTTATTCTTATTGATGAATTCAAATACTAAAGTGATGAAAAATCTGAATGTACTCTACACCAATATTGAAAATTTCTTTTTCAAACAAGATAAACAAACGGAATTCTTAAGTTTCTTCCGGGTTGCTGTAGGAACTGTTATCCTATTACAATTTACTGCAGTATTGCCGGATTTTGACAAATTATTTTCAAGCAGCAGTATTATTCCACAGGATATTATGAGTGTTTTTACACCAGACAGGCTGATTACCTTTTCAAAAATAGTAAGCTTTTTACAAACTTTCGGGATTGAAGAAAGTACCACAATAGCAATAACCAAGGTATCGTTTATTACGTTGTGTGTATTTATCATCATCGGGTTTTATTCAAGAATTGCTGCTCTTTTATTACTTATACTGCAGATTGCATTGCTTAAGGGAAGCTCTTTCTTTGCCTATGGCGCAGATTTTTTCACGAGCATGTCCTTATTTTATCTGATTCTTTTTCCAGCTGATCAGCATTTTTCGATGAGAAATTTTATTTTCGGCAGAAAGCCTGGAGATAGTAATTTTACTCCAATCAAGAGATTATTCCAGATTCATATTTCTATGGCCTATTTCTTTTCCGGACTGGACAAAGCTTTAGGTTTCAACTGGTGGAACGGCGAATCTATCTGGAAAGCCATTCATCTGCCCTACTCGAACAGAGACCTGAATATTGATTTCAGCTGGCTGACAGAACATTCTTATATTGTAAGCTTCATCGGATGGAGCACCATTATCATTGAGATGTGCTATCCTTTTTTTATCTGGTACAAACCGACACAGAAAACATGGCTTTACCTAACGGTTTCCATGCACATAGGAATTGCACTCGTTCTGAATTTATATTATTTTTCAGCCATTATGATCGTCTGGAATATCACCAACTTTTATTTTGAACAACCCGCTAAAAAGATGGTCATTTCTTCAAAGAAAAAAATTTCAGCAGAGTATATTCCCAAACAGACTGGTTGATAAAAAACAAATCCCGAATTGCTTCGGGATTTATGATGATATAGGATTGAGTGATTATTTCTTAGGAGCGATATCCATCAATTTCATAAACTCATCCAGTTTAGGCATAATGATGATTTCCGTTCTTCTGTTT
>Ga0075158_10004100_pt1 | contig 10099 bp, 7 predicted proteins | sample JI91814BDNA_FD_70968 | JGI IMG/M metagenome (GOLD analysis project Ga0075158, IMG submission 70968) | Wastewater effluent complex algal communities from Wisconsin, to seasonally profile nutrient transformation and Carbon sequestration -... | ecosystem: Engineered > WWTP > Effluent > Algae... | reverse complement strand
ACTTGGAGAAGTGCAAGAAATGATCGACATGTGCGACTTTGCCGTGGGTCTTTCCCGACAGCTGTACGGCCTAACCATTGCCAGTGAGCGTCCTCAACACAAGATGCTGGAGACCTGGCATCCTTTGGGTGTTGTTGGGGTGATCAGTGCCTTTAATTTTCCCGTGGCGGTCTGGGCTTGGAACTTTTGTCTGGCCATCATTTGCGGCAATACCGTTGTGTGGAAACCCTCGGATAAAACACCGCTCACAGCCCTGGCCTGTCACAGTTTATTCCAAAAAGCCTTGTCCAAATTTCCTAAAAATAAAAAGGAATTTGAGGGCCTCTCTAACTTAGTCGTCGGCGGCGTGAGCCTGGCTGAAAAAATGGCTGAGGATGTCCGCATGCCCTTGGTCAGTGCGACGGGTAGTTGTGCTATGGGCGAGAACTTAGCGCCAAGAATTGCAAAGCGCATGGGCCGGGCGTTGCTGGAATTGGGCGGGAATAATGCCATGATTGTGGCACCCACGGCGGACCTGAATTTGGCCCTTCGCGCTATTTGCTTTTCAGCCCTAGGAACAGCAGGTCAGCGTTGTACGTCCCTGCGCCGCCTCATTGTTCATAGGAGTCTTCACGAGTCCTTGCTCAAGCAACTTAAGGAAATCTATGCCAGCGTTCAGATTGGAAGTCCTTTGGAGGATAGTGTTCTCATGGGGCCCCTCATCAGCCGAAATGCCTATGACAAAATGCAAGAGACCTTGTCCCAAGTAACAAAGCTGGGTGGTAAAGTCACAGGGGGTCACAGAGTGCTTGAGGACCTCTACCCCCAAGGATACTACGTTACCCCCGCCCTTGTGGAAATTGAGAGCACCGCACATCTTTTGCAAGACGAAACCTTTGCCCCCATTTTATATGTGATGACTTATGATACTTTGGACGAGGCGATTGAGCTGAATAACAATGTGCCCCAGGGACTGTCGTCCTGCATTTTTACCAATGACCTAAAAGAAGCGGAAATCTTTGTGTCTTGCGTGGGCAGTGATTGCGGCATTGCTAATGTGAATATTGGTCCCAGTGGGGCTGAAATTGGCGGGGCTTTTGGGGGTGAGAAAGCCACCGGCGGGGGCCGTGAATCCGGTTCCGATTCTTGGAAAGCCTATATGCGGCGGGCCACCAATACCATCAACTATTCCGATCATTTACCCTTGGCCCAAGGGATCGAGTTTCCAATGACAGCAGAAAAAAAGGCAGGACGCACATGACATTTCAATGGGACGATCCCTTCTTGATGATTGACCAATTGCACGAAGATGAGCGAATGATTTGGAATACAGTCCACACCTTTGCGCAAAAGGAACTGTTGCCTAAGATTCCAGCAGCCAATCGCCATGAGACCTTTGATCCCAGCTTCCTGAAAAAAATGGGAGAGCAAGGGGTTTTGGATGTGGCTACGCCCAGTTCTGAAAACGGCCAGGGCCTCAGTTATGTCTCCTATGGATTAACGGCTCGGGCCTTGGAAGGTGTAGATTCATCCTTGCGGTCTTCCTTTAGTGTGCAGTGTTCGCTGGTGATGTATCCCATTTCGGCCTATGGCAGTCCAGCTCAGAAGGATAAGTATTTAGGTCCCTTGAAATCCGGTACCATGATCGGATGCTTTGGGCTGACAGAACCGGGTGCTGGGTCGGATCCCTCATCCCTACAAACGAAGGCCAAGAAACACAAAGATGGGTGGATTTTAAACGGTGAAAAAACCTGGATCACCCATAGTCCCGTGGCCGATGTTTTTCTTGTGTGGGCCCGAGATGAAGACGGGAACATGCAGGGCTTTTTGATGGATAAAGGAACACCGGGACTTTCGGCCAAAGCCTTTGAGGGGAAGTTTTCTCTGCGAGCATCTTCTACAGGCAACATCGTCCTGCAAGATGTCATCGTCTCAGACGATCAGCGCCTGCCGGGAATCAAGGGCTTTAAATCTATTTTTGAATGCCTGAACCGAGCCCGCTATGGCATTGCCTGGGGAACTTTGGGTGCGGCGGAATCCTGTTGGTTTACTGCCCGCAATTATGCCCTGGAGCGTCAGCAATTTGGCAAGCCCATTGCAGGGTTCCAGCTGGTGCAAAAGAAACTAGTGGATATGCAAATTCAAATTTCTTTAGGCCTGCAAGGAGCCCTTAGAATGGGGCGTCTCATGGATCAGGGAGAATGTCCTGTGGAACTCATCTCCCTCATGAAGCGCCAGGGGTGTGAGGTCGCACTTAATGCTGCACGTAAAGCCCGGGACATCTTGGGGGCTAACGGCATCTCCGACGAATACCCCATCATCCGACATCTCATGAATTTAGAGGCTGTGAACACTTACGAGGGTACTGCTGACATGCACACCTTGATTCTTGGCAAAGCTATGACCGGGCAAGACGCCTTTCGCTGAGCCCCTACACGATGTCATGCTGAGCTCGACTCAGCATCTCTAGATCCCGGACCTGTCCTTCGAAGCCTTGGCGTAGAATGGATCAAGTCCGGGATGACAAAAGGAAATATCTCAACTCGAAGTATGATTAGAGATATAAACCCAGAATTCATCTACCTTTTTAAAGCGGGCTTCTAAAACTTGAGGTCCCGTTGCCTTGAGGAAAACCTCCTGGGGCAGAACCAACATCCGGCCACTGCGGATTTTTTGATCATAAAAATAGACCAAGGTTGTGGGCTGGGTAAAACTGTTGAGAAGATTGGTGTGAATCACTTCTTGCTCAATCAGTCCTTTTTTCATCAGTATCAATGCCCGTTCCTTACTCCGGTATAAGAGTTGGTTCGTGTCCTCTTTCAAGGTAGGATCAATCGTGACATAAGCATAATCATCTAAGTGACTCATCTGAATTACTGGGCCATCTTGGGTTTGGGTGAGAGTGCCGACCTTTTGATCTTCTTGCTGGCTTGCCCTAAAATGAAGAGTAAAAACGCTCAGCGTGATAAAGGCAAAAAGGAGGATGTTGGCTTTGAGTGGACCAGAATGGGGTGCTTCTTGATCCATTTTGAACCCATTAAACTTCTGCACAAAATAGCCAAGACCATACACAAAAGATATGGCAATAAAGGGGACTGACACGGCAAAGGTTCTAAAGCCCCCATCCCGCCAGACAATAGCAGCGGACGCAATAAAGCCAAGCCACACGGCAATGATGAAATAGGTAAGGGCCCAGTTTTCTTGACGTCTTTTCCAAAGACCCCAGATCGCGGCAAAGACTAAAGAGCTTGAAATACCATATCCTAAAATCCGACTCACCATTGATTCAAAAGGCACGACCATTTTCAAAAAGCCGATAAAATAATTCACCATAGAACCCAGATTTTTCAGCATACCCAGGATGATGAGCCAAGGTTTTTCTTTAAAGACATTCCACGATTCTTTGTAAAGCATCTGACAGTATTCACCTTCGGTGCCTTTAAAATCCGTGAAAACCGTTTGGGCATAACTCCACATTTTCCCCCCGCATACCAAACCATAAAGGGTATGAGAAAAATTGGCATGCATCGCGCCCGGTGCATCCGCAGGGGTATAGAAAAACAACAATGCCTTGTTATAACCCAGAGCGAGCAGAAGGCCTAAGATGCTGAAGGAGACCAGTTTGATTTGTTCAGTGCGATCAGGTGATACCCGATAAATGCCCCAAATCATGAGAAAGGGGATCAAGAAAAAGGGGCCAGCCCGAGTGTTGAGAGCTACAAGTAACATAAACATGGATAGGGCAAAAAGGGCCGCCGTAGGTTTTTTCATGAATAAAATAAAGGACCCACAACTGATAAATCCCAGGGTGAGACCCAACGATTCACTGAGTGTTGTGGGCAGGAAAACCTGTCCATAAATCCCCACAATTCCTAAGAGAAAAAATGCCCGCCCTAAGGTGGAAAAATAGGGGCGCAAAGTGAGGCTTGTGATGAAGGCGGCAATAGCACAAATTACGGCTTGAAGGAGGAGTGCAAGATGAAAACTTTGACCTGTAATCAAAGATCGCACGGCATAAAAAAGGGCGTTTAACGGGCGCCTTGAATTCCATTCATTTAAGAGACCCGTGGTTAAAAAATCTTGGGAACCTAAATAGTAACCCGCCGCATCAGAGTATGGAATGGTGCCAAAAAGAGCTGAATAACATGCAAGGTAAGGTGGGCTCCAAAAGCCTCCAAACCATGCATTCAAAATGGGAAGGGTGAAGAGTCCAAGGACAAAAATCAGAAAAAATGTATGAGAAAGCAAATTATTTTTATTCAATTGTTGCGCTCCTAAGGCGTGTTTTTTTCCACCACAATCATCATACGAAATCCCAGAATTTTCCCGAGATATGCTTCAAAACCTTTTTCCATTCTGATGAGGATTTTCGCCACTCCAGCGGGAATCAGCTGCCACTTCTTAAAGCCGCCTGATAGAGGGTACGCAAAAAGACTTAAGTAGTTCACCCTAAGGATTTTGAATTGAGGAAATAGCTTGGTGAAATCTTGGGCATAGGTCTCAAAGATCAAATGGGGGAAGGCTTGGTTAGCGTCAAAGGGCTTGCGCTTAGGATCAAGATCGCCCTCGCTTAAAGGGTACTCATTAAAATTGACGGGTTCTTCGTGAAAGTGGTGATAAAAGAATCGCCCCAAGCATGTCATGGCCGGTTCCATCATGAGGATACGCCCCCCAGGACGCAAGACACGTTGGGCTTCTTGAAAGAATTTAAGAGGCCGTTCAATGTGATGGAGAACATCAATCATGACGATGTTATCAAAACTTTGATCTTGAAAGGGCATCATCTGCGCATCACAGGCGCAATCGATCCAAGGGGATGTTACGATATCTGTGGAGATCACATCAGGGAGGAAGGACTTCAGGTTTCCGGTGCCTGCCCCAATTTCCAGAGTCCTGCCCGGACGAGACTCAGCCACCAGACGCTGGTAGTAATCCTCATAGATTGTTCTGAGAACAGGTTTTTGTTCCCAGATAATCCGGTGCTCATTTAAGATCTCGTGGCTCATTAAAACGCTTTCAATTTGCGGTAAGCAAACAGCACCATACGAATCAGCAAGAAGCCATGTGTAAACCGTGAGATCTGTGTTTCACCATACTGACGCGCCGCGTATCGCACAGGAATTTCTGTGACTTTCAGATTCAGCTTGCTGGCTCCAAATATGAGGTCGAAATCCCCAAAGGGATCAAAGTCTCCAAAATAGTGGCGGTTGGCCGCAATTTCTTGATAGTGCTTTTTATAAAGGACTTTTGTCCCGCACAAGGTATCCGTAAATCGTTGATTCAACAGGAAGGAGAAAATCCAAGAGAACCCATGGTTGGCGATAAAGTTCAAGAACTGCATGGCTTGGTTTTCTAAAGGATACACCAGGCGCGTACCATTGATGAATTCACCCCGACCTTGGACTAAGGCTTGGTAAAACTTGGGCATGTCTTCTGGTGGAGTTGTGAGGTCGCCGTCCATAATGATGAGGATATCACCCTTGGCCTTATCAAAAGCTTTGCGCACCGCATCGCCCTTACCCACGCCGTCTTGGGTATAAACGGTAATGTTCTTCTTAGGGTAAGCTTTGATCACCCGATGGATTTCATCCAAGGTGCCATCTTTGCTGTGTCCTTCGATAAAAAGAATCTCCAGGTCTTCACAAAATTGGGGGAGGCGTTTTACGGCGTTTTCTACGTTGCCTTTTTCATTGCGACAGGTGATCACCACTGTGGCCGACGGCATCTTTTTCAAGACCTCAGGTTCAGGACGAGCAATGATATAATTGCGCACACAAAAACGACGCACCCCAGGCAGGGTACCGATATATTTGTTGATTAAGCCACCAAGACCTAAAAGTTTCTTGGGCATTAGTTGGCGCCATTCTCTTTTGATCACATCAAAACCTGAGATATAAAGGAGGTTCGCGATATCCCCTGTGGTGAGGTAATTGTGCTCTACTTGGGGAGATTTTAATCCTAGCCACTCCGCACACTTTAAAACAGGATCCCACACGCGACCGAAATAGGAAATGATGATGCGTGTGTTGGGATGACACAGGTGCTTGAGCTGACTCAAGGTTTGCTGACAATCGTCCAAATAGCCGATGGTGTCTGAAAGCAGGATGATATCAAAGGTGCCCTTGATCTGAGAAATAGTTTTGGGATCTTCGATGTCCCCTTGGATAAAGTCCAGTTTTGGATGGTGCTTTTGTGCAAGCTTCAATGTCTGAGGGCTAAAGTCGACACCCACACCTTTGCTGGGTTTAAGGGCCGCTAAAACATCCCCCAGACCACAGCCTAAATCCAATACTTTCAACCCTTCGGGAATGAGAAATTTTAAGTACCGCAGATCTTCATCATGAAAATAGGCATTGCGCGCGCGCCAGTCTTTTTTGGACTCAGCCTGGATATCATTGGTTTCCAAGATGATTTGTTTTCTCAGGCTCATGGTCATGGTTGTCATTGTTTTTCCTTTGGGGTTTCTCGGCCATAGGCATCTTCAAGACGCACGATATCATCTTCGCCCAGATAAGATCCATACTGAACTTCGATAAAGACAAGAATGTCCTGGCCCGTATTTTCAATGCGGTGGGTTTCACCTTCGTCAATGCGGATGGTTTCATTAGCCTTGAGAGGGATATGATCCTCGCCCTTAGTCACAGTTCCTTGTCCTTGGACCAGTGTCCAATGCTCGGTGCGATGGTGATGGAACTGGAGAGAGATCTTGCATCCAGGGTACACATGAATGCGTTTGACTTTATATCCTGGACCTTCACTTAAGATTTCATAATACCCCCAGGGCCTATAATCCGTTTGCCCTGCAAGACAATGAACGTCTTTTTTCTCCAAGGCATTGGTGAGGAGTTTTAAATTCACGGACTCTGATTTCGAGGTCACCAGAACCGCATCTTGACGGGCCACGACAACGACATCTTTAAGTCCCATAACACCCAAAGTGATGCCTTCAGAATCTAAAAAACATCCTGAGTTGTTCAAGTTAACCACGTTACCGTGACAGTGGTTCATCTCGTCTGAGGCGACAAAGTTTTGATGGATGGCTTCATAAGAGCCCAAGTCGCACCAATCAAAAGATGCTTGAACGACCGCAGTTTTGGGGCACTTTTCCACAAAGGCATAGTCGATGGAGATCTTGGGTGCGCTTTGGTAAGCCTCTTGATTTAAGAGGACTTGTTGGTTTTTAGTCTCAGAAAGATCGAGAGCTTTTGAGACCGCCGTGACCAAATCCCCTTGCAGGGTTTTCATTTGATCTAAAAAGTTTTGAGCCTGAAAAACAAAGATGCCGGCATTCCAAAAATGACATCCATCTTGCACATAGGCTGTCGCTGTTAACGCATCGGGCTTCTCTTTAAAGCGGGCAACTTGGAATGTTGCAGGATGTGTTTGTGTGATGGCTTCACCCTTTTGGATATATCCAAAGCCCACCTCAGGACGGGTGGGGGTGATCCCAAAGGTCACAAAAAACCCTTCATGAGCACCCAGGGCTGCTTGGTCAACACAGATCTTAAATTCTTTCAGATCCTCGATCAGATGGTCTGAAGGCATCACTAGTAAAATATCCTTGGGATAGGAAAGGGCTGCGGCGGTAATGGCGGGGGCCGTGTCACGCCCTTCGGGTTCCAAGATAATCTGATAGGTGTCTTGTTTCATCTCACCCAATTGCAGTTGGATCAACGAAAGATGGGCTTGAGTTGTGACAATGACGGGGGTTTGTGAAAATAAACGGGCGCGCTCAACGGACTGTTGAAAAAGGGAGAGATCGGAGCCGAATTTTAAAAATTGCTTGGGGTAGTTTTTACGGGACAAAGGCCACAACCGTGTACCTGAGCCGCCACATAATATTACCGGAATAATGCTGGGTGTTTTCGATGTCATGAATCAAATCTCCCTGCACCATCTAAGAATGCTTGATAAGTTTTCTCAAGGCCTTGAACCAGAGAATGTTGGGGTTCCCACCCAAGTGTGTTCAGCGCAGACGTGTCCAAAAGCTTGCGGGGGGTGCCGTTGGGATAGGCGCTGTTAAAATAAAAGTCACCTTCATATCCTACAACCTGGGCAATGATTTGGGAGAGTTCTTTAATGGAAACTTCTTGGGCGGTTCCCACATTAATATGACGTTCTCCCGTAAGAGGGTTTCCTTCAAAGTTTTGGAAAATATAGACTAAAGCATCGGCTAAGTCTTCGATATACAAGAATTCCCGCAGGGGTTCGCCGGTGCCCCAAATCTCAACACTTTCTTGAGTCTCAACTTTGGCCTGGTGAATTTTCAGGATCATAGCCGGAATCACATGACTGTTTTTCAGGGAATAGGTATCCCCTGGGCCATAAAGATTAGTAGGCATGGCGGAAATAAAATTGCACCCATATTGCTTGTGATAGGCTTCGCACATCTTGAGTCCGGCGATCTTGGCAATGGCATACCATTGATTTGTGGGTTCAAGATCGGAGGTCAGAAGACAGCCCTCTTGCATGGGTTGGGGGGCCAGTTTTGGATAAATGCAGGATGACCCTAAGAACAAAAGTTTTTCCACGGCGTTCTCATAAGCACTATGAATCACGTTGGCTTCGATCATCAAGTTTTGATAGAGGAAATCCGCAGGGTACGTGTCATTGGCATAGATGCCGCCTACTTTGGCCGCGGCCAACACAACCCCTTGGGGCTTTTTTTGAGCCATCCATTGAGAGACTTGTCCTTGATTGGTCAGGTCTAACTCACCGCGATCTGCCACTAACACTTGCGCACCCTGGGCGGAAAGTTTTTGGCAGACGGCGGAACCCACCATCCCCTTATGACCTGCCACAAATATCTTTTTCCCCGTAACCTCATACATGATTAAGATGCTCTGCTTAGGCTCGCGCGGGTGTTTTTCAAATCGCTTTCCATCATCTCTGTGACCAAGGCATCAAAGGAGGTTTTTGGTGTCCATCCCAAATTCTTTTTGGCCTTTGAGGGGTCCCCTAAAAGGGTCTCAACTTCAGTGGGGCGATAGTATCTTGGGTCAATTTTTACAAGAGCTTCACCGGATTTATGATCCCGGCCAATTTCATTTTCCCCAGTTCCTTCCCAAACAATCTGACGACCTACATGAGCAAATGCTTTTTCCACAAAGGTGCGCACACTGTATTGTTTGCCTGTGGCCAGGACATAATCATCCGGGATATCTTGTTGAAGCATCAGCCACATCCCCTCGACGTAATCCCGGGCATGACCCCAGTCCCGCAGGGCATCGATGTTTCCAAGATACAAGGTGGATTGAAGTTTATGCTCAATGGCGGCAACGGCCATGGTGATCTTGCGGGTCACGAAAGTTTCACCGCGAATGGGACTCTCGTGGTTAAATAAAATACCGTTGGAAGCGTGATATCCATAAGCTTCACGGTAGTTCACCGTGATCCAGTAGGCATAAAGCTTAGCGGCTGCATACGGGCTGCGTGGATAAAAAGGGGTTGTTTCTTTTTGGGGAGTCTCTTGCACTTTGCCATAAAGCTCGGATGTCGAGGCTTGGTAAAAGCGGGTGCGGTCTTGCATATTTAAAATACGCATGGCCTCGAGAATGCGCAGCGTGCCTAGGGCATCAGAGTTTGCTGTATATTCTGGTGTCTCAAAGCTGACATGGACGTGGCTTTGGGCGGCCAGGTTGTAAATCTCGGTGGGTTGGGTTTCTTGAATCAGGCGAATCAGGTTGGTGGCGTCGGTCATATCGCCATAGTGTAGAAAGAAATTGTTCTTGCCTACGTGGGGATCTTCGTAAAGATGATCCACGCGCCCGGTATTAAATGACGAAGAACGACGTTTGACGCCATGCACGGTGTAGCCCTTGCTCAGAAGTAATTCTGCTAAGTAGGCACCGTCTTGACCTGTGACACCGGTAATCAAAGCGACTTTATTCATCGTACATCCTCTTCGTACTTTGATCTCACAAATATCAGAAAAGTCCCTGAAAATCTATGAAATTACACAATTACGCCCATGGTTTTGCGAAATGTGGTGTAAGAAGAGTTGACAATCCTCAAAATCTCTCCTATAAAGTGCCTAAATTTATGCAATTTTGGAGTTAGTCGTGAAAAGAACATATCAGCCAAGTACCCTTGTTCGCAAGCGCCGCCATGGTTTCCGTGC
>Ga0075158_10004095_pt1 | contig 10105 bp, 6 predicted proteins | sample JI91814BDNA_FD_70968 | JGI IMG/M metagenome (GOLD analysis project Ga0075158, IMG submission 70968) | Wastewater effluent complex algal communities from Wisconsin, to seasonally profile nutrient transformation and Carbon sequestration -... | ecosystem: Engineered > WWTP > Effluent > Algae... | reverse complement strand
GAAGTGACTCGATCTGGGACTCGATCTTTTGAATCGCAGCGGCGCGTTTTGCTTTCAGCAGCGACGTATTCACCTCTTGGACCGTTGAAATCAACGCTTCGACTTCTTTGATCTGTGAATACGGCGACTTGGCGCTCAGAATTTCTTGCATTCGACGCATCGCGGGTGCGGCCTTCGTATCCCGTTCCAAATCAAGTTGGTTCAGCTTGAAGGCTTCGTAGGCTTTCCGGAGCTTTTCCCAGGTTGGCTTCTGGTGCTCATAGAAGTGCTCTAAGTCGTGGAAGTTATCGCTTACATCAAGCAAATCCTGCTTCAATGTGTTGAAACGCTCGATGAATTTGCGTGCATCTTTGTCGGCAACTAGTGGAGCAATGACCGAAAGTCCAGTGTCGATTTCATCAGAGCCGGGATAGTTCTTGGTGTCGGCAAGTTGCTTATAACCGGTGAGCGACGACTGCCAGTTACGAAGCTTGGTTTGCAGGAACGAAAACAGTCCGTCCTCACCGTCAGGCCCCATTTCGGCGAACAGATCTTTACCGAGACTTCGAGCGTTCTGGATCGCTTTCGGATCGGAGATTTCTCGTTTGCGAACGATGATTTTGCGACGCTTGGCCGGAGTCGTGATCGCTTCGTACACCTTGTCGACTGGAATCGCAGTCGAGTCCATGATCAAAGTGACTTCGCTGAGGACAACCAAACGCGCAAGAAGCAGCAGAACTTCGTCTTCGGGCCAACCGTAGGGCCGAATGGAATACCGCTTTTCAAGCATGTCGTGCAAAACGACTTGCTGGCTCTTCACGGAGCAGAGATGCAGGTAGTTACGAAGGTCGTCCATTGCCTCCGGATTACTTTCCCCTTTTTGAAAGAGCATCGCTTCCTTCGCGACATCGTTGCTCCGCAGTACGGATTGGATTTCCTTGTGCGGTTCCGGAGAAAGGGACTTTAGGAAGCTCATCTTGTTGAACGTATTCTGGATGAGATATTCCAACGCTTCGTCCAGTGCCGTCGAGCCGGATGACGCTTTGAGCTTCAAGGTTTGCCCCGCGACGAAGTATTCCGCCGAGCCGAGCATCTCTGAGAGAAGCAACGTTAAACGCTCACGACGCTGACGATTGTCCTCAGCACAATCCCGCAGAATCCGCTTCGTTGACTCGTTGATGGTGCCATCATTCTTACGAGACAGATACTTCTCCGTCTGAAGGTAAATGCGAATCTCTCGGCCAAGGCTCTCATCGTTGCCAAGGCGAACCAGGACATAGCCACCTTCAGCGGAACTCTCCAGGATCGCTTTCCCTTTGTCATAGGCTTCGTAATCATCCATCAAAGGAGTGATCACAGAAACAAGCAAAGCACCATCGCGCTGATTCCCGACTGGAAAGAGATCGCAGCGTCGATTGAAGTCGAAATCCATCTTGTTGGCGGAGAAGCGATGCTTGCGGATACCCTTAAGTACATCTTCAAAGATGATTTCGCCGAGAAGTTTGGCTTCCTCGCCACTGGAAAGATCAACCTGTTTAATCTCTTTGTTGATGTCACGTTCTTCATTGGTCAGGAAGAAGTAGTTGTCACCGCTGCGGCTGATCAACGTTTCCTTCTCTAGACGCCCAAGGCTTTCTTCGATGCGACGACGCAGAGCAAGTCGGTCCCCATCGATTTGGTCAAGGCAGAGGGTGACGAGATTGTCGACATTGCCTTTCATTTCATCGACATAGCGGATCAGGAACAAAACCTGCAGCAGATGGATATCGAATGGCTCTAAGCTTGGGTTGGAGTCCGCTTGGTCAATCGTTTTCTTGACGGCTGTATCCAGAAAGCTCTCGATGGATGGGTAGAAATCGTAAAGTGGCACGAGGATTCCCACTTCATTGACTGAAACCGTTTTGGCAGCCGACTGAAACGCATCCAGCATCGAACGCTCACCACGAGCCAGATGCATCCCGGTTGCTCCAGCCTTGCGGATCGATTCGAAGATACGCTGAATGAGCTGGAACTGGTACGGAGCAAACGGATAGTTCTTAACGAAATCATCGGAGTCCTTGAACTGCCGGAAGGTCATGCCGCAGTTTCGGAATGTGAGTTGGTTCTTGAGAATATCTCCGCGTTTCTGGAATAGTGTTGAAAGGTCGGAAACGACGTCAGTTGTCTTGGCTAGTAGTCGAGACTGAATCACTTCATCGGCGTTTGCGCTTGAAAGGGACAGTGGTGGAAAGAAACGACCTTGGATTTTTGAAAAGTCCTGTTTCTTGGTCTTGTTCATGTCTCCAAGAACGGTATCCATATCTTCTTGGGAAGTCACAACAATCCAGGCGCGTCGGCGACAAATGGTCCCCAGTCCTTCGGTGATCGTCTGAAGGTTGAGCATCAAATGGGAATCGGTACCGATGAATTGCCCCACTTCGTCGACCAAGAACACCACGCGATGCGAAGGGCCTTTGGAATCGAGGTACTCCTTAACCCATTTGCAGAAGCTCTCCACCGACATTGAGAAGTTGTCTTCTGCGCCGTCGATCCACTTCTCGGCGGCGGATTGGCTTTGTCCAAGCGCTTCACTGAATGCCTTAACGACTTCGTCGCGATTGAACTGGTAGGCATCGCGTTCGGAAAGCCAGTCCAAGCCTGTGTGCTTCTTGTAGGCTTCGTGAAACACTTTCAGTTTACCTTTGGATTCCAGGTGGCGTTCCATGTGGGCAATGTGCGGATGGTCACCGCTGTAGCCTTGAAGCTCGTTTAAAACCTTGACGAAGACCCGGAGAATCAGATCGCGTCCGGTCGTGCTGCCGTGGTCGGCTTTGGCATCGATGTTGAAGAGAATCACATCGGTATCCGCAGCGACGGCTCGTTTGATGTCTCCGAAAAGCATCGCGTCCTTGACTTTGCTCTCAAAGAAGTCGACAGCGAACTTCTGCTGGCCGTTGCTTGTGTGCTGCCGGTTTCGGAGCAAGTACGACAAGACCTTGAGGAAGTGGGATTTACCGGAGCCAAAGAAACCGGAAATCCAGATCCCCATTTTTCCCGTCGGATCAGGATTCTTACCTTGATCGACTGCTTGCAAATACCAATCGATGAACTTTCGGAAGTGCTGGTCGAGTTCTTTGGTAATAACGAACTCGTCGAGTTCCTGCCAAACGGAGGAGTCGTCGAGCTGATCCGCTTTCACGACACCATTGATCGGTCGAAAGATATCGCGTTCGAATAGGTTTTTAATGAGCATAGTGGTTAGTCGTTCGTGGTCAGTGGTCAGTTGTTGTTGGTTCTTGGTCAGTGGGTTTTGGTTGATGGTGGCGACCTATGGATTTTAGGTAGGCATTTAGACGGGGTGCGAGTTCGTCGAGTAGAGGTTTTAGTATTGCAACTTGATCTTGATCAAGGAGCTTACGGTTGTAGGCACGGCGAAGCCAGTGTTTAGTTTCGTTAAGGGAAGCACGTGCAATTCGTACGAACCGTTGGTTCTCTTTATACGAACCTCGGCCTTCTCCCTCGGCAATATTTGCTCCGATACTATCTGCTGCACGTATGAGCTGTTTGCCAACCGTATCTCTAGCCAAGTTGTCCCAATTAGAAGCAATACCCCAAACAATGTCGGAAATCCTTTCCGACAGTTGGTAGACCGCCAAATTCTCAAAGTTACTTCTTGCCATTGTTGATCTCTCTGTTCCCGATCATTTCACCATTTGGTTCGACTTCGTGAAAAACTCCAACAGACAAAAAACAACTGACTACGGACAACGGACTAAGGAACCAATTTGAAGGCACGATAGTAGTTATTACTTTTGATCTTTCCGAACAGCCGCAGCGACTGTCCGTCGTATCTGCCGGGGTAGAACATCACCAAAGGTGTCTGCCCCATGACCGGCTGTAGGTTATTAAGTAGGGTGTGAGACCTCAGGAGTGGCCACGCGCTGCCAACGCCAGAAACGATGACCAAGTCGTGATCTTGAGGATTGACAGCTTGAGCGAATACCGCGCTGATCTTGGACTCGTGCAGTGGACCGGCCAAAGCCTTTTTGAGGGCTTCGTCCCCTTTTTCCCTTTGCATTTGGATGGCTTTGTCGAGCAAATTGCGGCTCTTCAGGTAATCCAAAACGAAACTAAACAGGTCGATATGCTTGACTCGTAAATCGGGTTTCTGCTTGGGAATGTGATCGAGCATCGTTCGGAGGTAATCGCGAACTTTGAGCTCGTCTTCGGGTGCGTAATCGAAGATATAAAATGCGATTTCGTTGCCAATCCCGCTACCGCTGAGAAATTCATCGGACGTGATACGTGGCAGGATCTTGTTCAAACGCTCGTTGAGATCGCTCATGGGGACACCTGAATACAGCGGAGCACATAGTCCTCCTGGTGTGATTTGAGGTAACTGAGCACTTGCTCGGCGATGTGAACGGTCTGAAGACGACAACCGCGAGTGCTATCGATGTAACCAGCTTGAGCAAGTATCTGGAATATGATGGAACGGAGTTTCTTACGTGTTGAATCGTTCCAAATCTGCATTTCCGGATCTCGCTCACGACAAGCTTCCAGATATTCATCGAACAATCGATGTGAGAGCTTTGGACTGAAAAGTCGATATTGCTCGGCAATGACATACTGAAGGAAGTCACCTAGTAGAGGGCTGTGCTTAACCGCTGCCGCAAGGGCAGCATGGTTTGCCACATTTCCCTTCCCATCGCGAACAAGCTTCCATAGCGGAGCTTGCATTGTTGCCAATCGCTTACGCAACAGTTGCGTGAGACGTTTTGCCGTTGAGGGGTTCTTCACCTGCAGAACATTTCGATCAATCACTTCCAAGTGCCATTGGTCATCGGTAAGACCTTGCAAAAGCAGGCCAGCGATTACCCGGCTTTCGGGAATTTTGAGAGCGCCTGCAGTCAAGTCGGCGCGATAACGTCTTGGCGTAGATTTGCGTGACTTGCTCAATTGAATCATTCAAAACAATCAAAAACAATTACTAAGTGCCCCTATCCAAAAGGGGTATTCTTCACGGGTGGTATTTTAACAGAAAGCGACGAGAATCGCTAGCAACGGACGAATGATGATTTGTTAAGGGAGTCCTCCCTCAACAAAAGGATGAAAAGCGGATTCCCAAAGAATACGCAAGCTATTTCTGTTAGCGGTAGAAATTCACGAAAAGGCATTGATTTCGCGAATTAAGCACATCAACGATGAAAAGAAATGGCGAACAACCAAAGTCTTACACCGACGATCTGACGGTGCATTGACCGGTCAGAAAGCGAGCATTAACATTGGATGAGAGTGCCTTGAGCTACGCTAGCAATGAATACCATAGTGTTTCGCTATGGTGAGAGTTAGGCTTCGATTTCATTCGTGGCCATTCGCTCCGTCTTTTTAAGGCTTACGGGCCAGCCCGACCCCTCATAAAAAGACGGCGAAAGGAACCACGCTTAGGAGAGACGGTAGCGAGCTCAAGGCACTCCTCTTCCAAAGTGTTTTGAGACGAGGTTGGACATTTTCTTCGTTTGTTTCTTTGAACTGATAAAGACGGTTAATGCCCAAAATGCTGTCGCTGTTAACGCAGATGACGGTTTCTTCGTTAAATTTAAATGGGATTTTTCTTTTGAGTGCTTTTGGCTCTCCGTCACTTTTTCTCGTTTAGTACCATCACCACACGAAACCCAATGTCCTTGTCTTTGTGTGTGGGAACAGCTCCATTTCGAGTATTGGCTAGGCACTGTTGGGCGGGAAAGCGATAGCTTCCTCCCCTCAGAACGCGGTATGCCCCCAATAATGGGCCTCTCGGATCTTGCAAGGATGGCAATTGATAATTCCCGTACCAGTCCTCACACCATTCCCACACATTGCCATGCATATCATACACCCCCCAAGCATTTGGCTTCTTGAGTCCAACGGGGTGGCTTCGGTCCCCGGCATTCGCCTGATACCACGCATAATCGCCTAGTTGGGATTCGCAGGGACCAAAGCAGTCCCCCAAACCATTGCCAGCTCGGCAGGCGTATTCCCATTCTGCTTCCGTAGGCAGTCGATACTTTCTCCCTAGCTTCTGTTCTTCAGGCAGCTTCGACAGTCTACGACAAAATTCAACCGCTTCCATCCAAGATATTCTTGTAGCAGGGCGATTTGAGGTGGAGGACTTCCTCGTTTCGCTTTTTGCGGACATGGGATTGTATCCCATGACGGATTGAAATTGGGAAATGGTCACTGGGTGTTTACCCAAGATAAAATTCGAGGTGAGCTTGGCTTGAGTTGCAGTTGTTGTAAAGTTGTCCAAGGTGCCACTTACAATTTGAACAAATTGCATTCCTACGCTGTTCGCGGCAACGTCTTCCGCAACGTCCATACAGTTCTGAATATCAACCGGACAGCATCGAAGCATGCTCCGTACTTGACTGTTGTTGACCATTCTCGCAAAGGCAAGATATCCCAATAGAAATTGCTTTGCATCACGCCCCAACTTTTCAGAAACACTCTCGTATCCCTTCGTTGTGCACTGGTGAGCGATAGCGCGAAAGCGACGGAAGTCTCGCCTGGAAATCTTGGGAACATCATTTACCACCAATCCAGTTACAATCTGACGATTGCCAACTCGCATCACGCGAGTCTTATCCTCATTTGGGCGAAATCCTTCATCCGTCAATATGGAGTAAACCTGAGAGATGAGCACATCCACTCGTCCTCTTTGTTGGTCGTGACTGAACACTAAGTCATCAGCATATCTAGAGTACGAAAACCCCAGTGCTTCTGAGAGTGCTTCGATTCGATAATCCAGTTTGCGACAAATTAGATTCGCAATATCGGGCGAAGTGCAAGCTCCTTGTGGCATAGTTCTAAGCAATTTGCGAGAGCCATTGCGAGCGGTATCTAAGCCCAGAGGTTCCGTACAAAGGTACGAGAATATAGAGGCCATACCTTCATTGTAGCCGACTCCTTCAAAAAGCCCTTTGATTCTTCGGTATGTGATCGAAGGGAAGAAGTCTTTGATATCGATTCGTACAACAATTTTCTTGCCAGCGTGCAATCTTGCGTTGTGAACGATCGAGATTCCTTTTCTATAGGCAAAAGCAACTCGGCGATGCGGTACCATGCGAATGAGAATATTGTCCCGAATCCAGTGTTGAGCCATCTTTAGCAACGGCTTGGGTGCGGCGATCTGTCGAAAGCCACCTTTCTTTTTGGGGATCGAGAAGTATCGATAATGGGGGCTCGTAATTCCGTCATCGTAGCACAGCCATTGTAATTTCGAAGTTGAGATTAATAGAGCGTTTGCGAGATCGCTAGGTTCCAAAAGAACTGGAAATCCCGCAGCAAATAGAGTTCCTAACGCATCATGATCGAAATGAAGCCCACGAGCACCATACTTCCCCAGCAAGAACTTATCGTGTTGAACAGTTGGGTTGTCATCGTTCATGGCTTCAATAAGTTCTCCTCTCTAAAGTTTGTAGGTTGCGTCCCAAAGGGAAAGTCATCCAAATTGAAGAGCCAGCGGATTAGGGCGATTCGATTTGTGCAACCTGTGTGTTCGTAAAGCCGTCGTATATGGTCAGCGACCGTAGATTTCTTAACACCCATTAGGTTGGCAATCTCGGAGGTCGTTAGTCCCCTGGCAATGTACTTCAGAATCTTTAGTCGTTTTGGGGAAAGTCGACTATACTTGTTCGTTGACTCGGAGTGTTCCTTTCCGTCACTCTCCAGGACATCCGGCGAAATGAGTAGAGTAGCGTCTGCTACATTTAGCACGCTCGTTCGCCACAATTTTCCAACTTGCAGTGGCAGTGCTTGGGGGCTCTGCCAATCGTGAGATGCCAAGAGTTGAAGGGTCGTCCTTAGTTGGCTTTCTGTTGAACCTTTAGAAAGTAGAGCATGCGCACCTAACTCCACAGCCAGTTGCGAATCCTGCCGTTTTTCTGGTGACATCAGGAGTAGCTTTGATTCTGTTGCAAACTGTCGAATCGCAAAAACATGATTCAACAACACATCAATTTCAGTATCCAGCAGGACGATTTTAGCTTTGGCATCGAAGACTTTCTCTCGCGCTCCGTGTATAGAATCGAATTCGCAGACTATTTTGAAAACGGTTCCTTGTAGAAGAGATTTTACCCCGGCGACGAAGATGGGATGGTCCGAAATTAGGCACAGTCTCAGCTCATTGTCAACCGGATTTTGCATATCTTGAAGGATATCAGTTTGCATGTTTATTAACTCAGTAAACGCCTGAAATTCAATGGACCGGTTGGGGAATGGTAGAGTTCAGGTAGAACTCGTGCGAGTTGCAGAGGATGGAAAGGTGTCGTTTTTCGCTTGATCTACTGCAGGAGTAGCCAATGGAAATGTGAGATTTCTTAAAACGCAAAAGGACAACGTTAAAGGGCTCCTTTGATTGTTAGGCCTTGTATCAGCTTATACCGATTTCTTGATGAACCGAACTTGAATGAACCAATCTGCGTGCACAGAATCAAATAGTTGATGATCAATCAACTGGACGGAGGGGGATTCTACTTAAAATATGGACTTTAAGAAGGAGATTTGGAAATACGGGCAGCGGTTGCGTAAATCTGTGACTAGAGGCACCATATTGTCTTTCATGCAAGCTCAGATAATAAGTGGTTCTTGCTTAACGCAATTAGGATTCATGTGACACTAAACTACCTAGCTTCTCAATGTCAGGCAACCAAATTCGGCCACCGCTTTGATAGCTTCCGAATGGTGTTGTAAAGCCAAGTTGGTGCAATCCTGCGATAAATGCAGCGCATACCGCGTAGGTGACTTCACGGTTTTTGAGTATCTCACTGGTGAGTTCTGGAATGAAGGCTTGTAGAATTTCCACCCGCTTTAGGTGTCCTGCTGTTTCTTTTCTTGGAGTGAGATGCCTATTTGGAGAAAGTAAACGCGAAAAGTAGGTGAAGGCGCCAGAAGGATGTGTTTCGATCCTTCTATGTTCTGGGAGCATTGAAAACAGGACCAACGAACGTGCAACCCACCGACTTGCGGCTTCCATGGTTCTAACAGTGTTCTGGTTTGTCAGAAACAATTTGACCCCTTCCTGAGAGAGTGCAAGTTCTGCGTCGCGATTTCCACCAATCTCGCTAGTGTCCCAGGAATATGTTCCGCTTTCCTTCTTTAGTCTGGGGCCATTCGTCCCTGCGGGGCCTGCGATGCAAACCAAAGTCGCATCGCGAGCGTTGGCTTCTGAATGAAAATCATCATTCGTCTTGTGCCAAGACAAGGGATTTGCTGCTGGGGAAAATTTACCATCCCAGTTCAAAGCAAACGATGGCATTTTCTTAGTTCCAGTGGATAGACTGGACTCCCACGTCGCAGCGGTGGGAACAAGGCCGATCACAGTAAAGCGACTGCTGTTTGGCGGAAATCGCACTCTCGCTATTTTCTTTGGCGGTTGACGAGGTGGAGATAGGAAGGATTCAGCATTTGCGACAAGCTCTTTGATTTTTCTTCTGTCCAGAAACAGAGGTCGGGAAATCCATTCTACTTCGGGAACTTTTGAAAAGCCGTACTGACCAGGAATTAGCTTAGCAATCGGGACGACTGGGGTTATCCTCGTGAAATTTTTTAGGTGTAAAAGAAAACGCTTTCCATAAGGAGACCATCGAACAACAGGTGGTTGCAGCCCCGCAGAATATTCATTGGCAATCTCCGCAACGCCTATGCATTCGAGTTGATCTTTCTGAAGAACACAAATTCGGACGAGGTCCCCTTTCCTAGTCTTGGACTTCAGCCTCCGAAAAAATGTTTCGATCGGCATGCGCACAATTTCCCCTTGTTCCCCCAGCAAACAAAAGTACTCGAAAGCTTGCTTCGGATCAGGAAAGTGTACCTCCCCTAAAAGGCATGTCCAACACCTGCGATAGTTGTTCATATTGAGTTTTTTCCTTCGTAAGCCGTTTCGGTACTCAGGTTTGGGCTTGGCCGATTGCGATGCGCTTTACAGCGAGCGTTCGTAGGGTGAAATAGTCAGCTTATCAAAGGGAAAGTTACTGAAAAACCAGGGCAGTCGGAAGTAGCTAACTGATCTCCGTCTTTTCGTCGCTCGTGTTAAAAGCGCCAGGCCTTAATTCGCCCAACCTTTTCTAGATACGATTCCCAGCTAGGGCAACAAGCCTTTGCCTTGGAT
>Ga0075158_10004093_pt1 | contig 10106 bp, 7 predicted proteins | sample JI91814BDNA_FD_70968 | JGI IMG/M metagenome (GOLD analysis project Ga0075158, IMG submission 70968) | Wastewater effluent complex algal communities from Wisconsin, to seasonally profile nutrient transformation and Carbon sequestration -... | ecosystem: Engineered > WWTP > Effluent > Algae... | reverse complement strand
TGACGACTATTACACACACATAATATTTGAATGAATTAATAATGCAATATAGATTAAATGAAAAATTTTCGAAAAATAAAATTTCCAAGAATTTACACTAAGTCAAATAGGAATTGCATCAGACTATTTAAGAAGAAACAAACAAAAAAAATATCGATGAAGCTAAAAAAAGAGCTGTTCACTAACTTGTTGACTATGAGCAATTTGAGCAAATGGTGAAAGGCGCTAATTTAAAATCAATGAAAACAAAAGAAGTCTAAGAAATAAGTAATATCGGAAAAAATTAATCCACAAAAAATGATTTGATCAAATAAATATATTTAGATGAGGATGAATAAAAAAATACCAACATAATTAAGGAATAAGTTCAAGAAAAAAAAATATTCTCAATTTAATCATTAGAAGATCTCAAATTATTTTTACAAAAATATCCTCCGACATCTTTGAAACCTATAGATAAAAATGAGATTATATTAATTTTGAGGAAAATGAGTGAAAATGAAATCATTACCAATTTTTTTTCAAGTGACACAAATGTAGAATTGTTGATGGATTTTTTCAAAAGAATTTTTTAAGAATTCAATGGTAATTCATATATTTTAAATTAATTGATGGTGTTTTTTTTAAAGGGTTCAGAATGTCCTGAATTCAATGATGCCTTCAAAAATTAAATGGAAAAAGCAGATTTCACTTACTTCAAGTGAATAGAGAAAATGTACGCATAAAATATAGATTCCTAAAATGAGACTCAGAAAAACTTCTTTAAAATAATCAATAAATAATTAATTATAATCAAACTTTATATAGGTAGGTTTTTATGCTTTGAATAAATTATAATTAATGAATCAAAATAATTTACAAATGTAGACTCTGTAATAGTAATTTTTCTCCTCATTTTATCAAGACAAAACATATAGAAATTTTCAGATCTACATGAATCAAAACCAAATTTATCTCCAATAATTGCAATAAAATTACAAATTCGATTTGTATAATAGATTGGCTAAGGTATTTTTTTACAGAATATTTGATGACTTCAAAAGTGAACTTGAAATTTTTCTCAATTAAATTGACTTTTCTAATCCCTTTCTGATTTATCAAGAAGAAAAATTTTACTACATCATTCAAAAATATTGGACATAAAGACCTCCAGAAATTCCTCAAAGTTTATAAAATTACTTTAATCAAAATCAATTTAAGGAGAAGCTCAAGGTCAATTATTTTTGGAACTAAAACGAATAATTCAATCTTTGAACCATTTTATAGAGATGTATTTAGTTCCTTCTTTTAAAATAAAAAGAAGTTAATAACATCATAGGAAGAGACCTCTAATAATGCGTGTCAGAAAATTGAAGCGAAATTGCGAAGAAAAATATAATTGGAAAAGTAATGAATTACATTAATAAGTCTTAAAATGATGAATATCATGAGCAAAATCAGATTGTTAAATTCATTATCTTTCAAAATGAAGTTTTAATTTATAATTTTCTATAAGATTTGATAATTGCTTTCGAACAGTTTTATGAGATCAGCAATTTCGGGATTATGAATCAGACACAAATTTACAAGAAAATGAACAAAATCAGCAAAGAAATCCTCAATAGGGAATTTCTGGAACACCAATAAGAAATCTATGATAAATTTTATTCATAACTATAATCCAACTATTTCTAACTATACTTAAACGAAAAGAAGGATATTATAGTTTATTTAAGAACTCTTAACCAATAATTTTCTAATAACATTTATGAGTTAAGTGTTATGAAATTCAAATTTTACTTGTTAAAAAAAATTTCCATCGAAAAATTGATGATTGATGACCTTTTGAAGAATGACTTTATATCAAGTAAGAATCTTATTTATGAAGAAATACTCAGAAGGGTGGATGAAAAAATATATAAATTATTTTTAGATGAATCTTATGAATATTGAAGTTTCGAAATAATTAAATCTGAATTTGAAATTTATATACAAAAATTTTTTTAGCTTGCCGATTAAGATTAAATTTTTTATCAAGAATTAAAAACAAAGCACAATGAATTTTTAATGAATCTTTGTTTTATCTTAGTGAAAGAAAGATATTCTATAACCAAATAAAAAGCTGAACTATTTCAGTTACATTTTGATTATTAAACAGAATTGCGGTTTTTAAAAGGAATCAACATTATTTTTCAAATAGATTTGGATCGATAATTGGCTGTCTCTATTGATCAATTGCTTACTGTGGTTGATTCTCTTTAGGTTAGTAATGTGATTTTTTTTACAGAAGAAGAAAAAATTAAAACTTTGTGCTATGTTTTCAAATTATACTTCTAAACCTTGACTTTTCATTGAAATTACTTTGTTTTAAAAAACTCTTTTATAAATATCATCAAAAAATTTTATTTTAATGAAAACCGCTTCAATTGCGTCAAATTATTTGATTTCATTCAAACTTTTTATATCTCTTAAATTCCAAATATTTTGAATGATTTTAGAAACCAAAATTTACTTTATCAATTACTCGGTTAATATAACTTTTCTAAAAAATTAAATTTTTCTCAATTAAATTTCCAAAAAAATTTTGAATCTTTCGAAATGATTTTATCGATATCAGGATTTCTTTCAGAGGAAATGGACAAGCTTAAAGATTGGAAAAAATTAGAAATTTACAACCCATTCCTTCAACACGTTTCATTGAATTGGTCTGCAAACAATTATATGAGTGTTGTATCATATTTTGATTCTTTGAAAAAATTTTAAACTGTCTTTAAATAAAAAGAGTAAAATCCTTTTAATTAGAGTTTTGATATCGCCTATAAAACTGCAGAAATGTTAGCGTATTTGATGGTGAATAATGGGTATTTTAGTAATAAATGAATTCACATAATTTCTTATAGTCTAGGTACAGTTTTGAATTTTGAATTACTATTACAATTGTAATAACTCAATTATCCTGATAAAATTGGAGACGTTCTTTTATTAGGAAGTTGTATTGAGAGTGAAAGATTCGAAAAAAATGTCCATAAAATCATAGGTAATCAGGGAATAGTACAAGGATAAATCAAAATTGTTTACAGTGAGCAGGATCAAGTTCTAAGATATTTATTTCCTTTTGCGTGAAGCCAATCTGCTCTTGGTGTTGATTTGGCTGATTTCGAAAATATTGCTCGAAATTTATAAAATAATGATCCATTTTTTTATGAATGGGAATTTCTTTAAATTGTGGAATTTGTAAAGAAAAAGGTGATCTTTTATGATCTTTCGAATGTCATTAAAAATCATTGGTAGTACATCAGCAAATTATTGTATGTGGTAAAGAGAGTAAAATTTCAGTATGAGGATTTTAATAAGATAGAAGAACAAAGTAATTTTTTGTGATAATTTATTTGAACTATATAATCTGAAATTGGTTAGATTTTAAATTATTTATAACATATAATATGGAATATAAATAAGCAGAATCTGATGCAAAAGAAGGCGAATTTGAGCCAACTTCTGATTAGCAATGACTCCAAAGTGCCATGGATGAAATGACTACTCTTAAAATGGAGATCATAAAAAAAAATTTCAACAACGACATCCTTGTAACTTGAATCAAATTTCTTGAAAATGAGTTGAATTAATTTTAGGAAGCTTGAGGAATTATTTAGAAAAATTCAGACTCTGAAGATTACAAATTAAATTACAATACCAAAGAAAATTACGTCGAACATTTACATGAAAGAATAAGGTTACTTCAAGACTAAATTAGCGGAAATGTTTTTTCAGAAAAAATGCAAGAAACAGAATAATTAAGACAAAAAAACATGGGTTTAACTGAGCAAAATAAAAGACTTTGAAAAATGTATACTATACTAAAAGATAAAAATTTGAAGTTATAGAAGGAATCAGACCTATATAATGCTATTATAGAAGACTCAAGAAAAATGAGAAAATTACTTGACATGTATTATAAATCAGGTAAAATGAATAATCAATTGATTCAGGAATTAAATTTAGATAAACCTCATCCAATATTATCTGATGAAGATGCATTTAATGATGAAAAACCAATTGAAGATGAAAATATCTATGCAAGTTTTGGAAAGTCTAAGTTAATTGTCATGCTCTAAGAAATGAATTAGAAAAACAAGGATTTAAATGAAGAACTATAAAAATTAATCAAAGAAAAAACATTTGTGAAAATTGAACAAATGAAAATGATAGACACACTCAAGGATGAATTTCAAAGAGAGAAAGAAAAATTGAAATTAACATTTGAATAAGAGATGGAAATGAGCCACAAAAAGTTAACTATTAAAATGAAAAGATAAAAGGAAGAAATAGACAAAATAGGAAAAAAAAAGGAAGCTGATAATAATTAAAATTAAAACAAAAATATGGTGGAAAAAGATGAGTATAACATGCTCCAAAATTAATTATAATAAGCTCAAAAATAACTTGATATTCAAAAATCAAATAATAAGAATTTGCAAAAAGAAATCGATAATTTGAAACAGGAATAATTAAATCAACAAAGCGATTTGTTGAAGAAAATCGAGTTGAAAAAAAAAGAAGATGAACAGGCAAAAGCTAAACTTCAAGAATAAATGAATTCATTAGGAGATGATCCCGGAAAACTCAAGGAATTCATTGTCAAATTAAATAAAGATGTTCAGGATAGGGAAGAAAATAATAAAAATCTTCAAGATAATTATTAAAAAATATTAAAGAAACTTCAAGATGCTGAACAAAAATTAAAAGAACAACGTTAATAGAATGAAGGAAATGATGAAGAACTTTAAAATATGAAAATGACTGTTTCACAATTAAATATTTAAAAATAGATTACAGAGAAAAACTAAGGTATTGGTCAACAAGCATTTTAAGACCTGTAAAAAATTCAAGACTAGCTTTAAGATGCTTTGAATAAATTAGAATCGGCATAATAGGAAATCAACATTTAAAAAGAAGAAAAAGAACAATTGGAAACCAAAGTAGGAAATCTTCAAAAGGATTTGAAACAAAACAAAGAAGAAATTTCAGAAAAAAGTCAACAAATTTCTCAATTAAAAGAAGAATTAGAAAATCTCAAAGGATAGACATAAGGAAATGATAAGCATATAGAAAATCAATCTGATCAGCTGAATTTGGAAAAAGAAAAACTCAAAGAATTATAAATCCAATTCGAAAAAAAATTCTCAAAATACAAAAAATTTTTTTCAAATCAATCGATCGACATTGATAAATTTGATTCTAATGAACTTGAAGCAGAATTGGAAATATTGAATGACAAAATAAAGTAATAAGGAATTGATTTATAAAACCTAAAAGATTAGGTTAATTTTTACAAAAAAGAAGTCACTCGAAATGACGAATTACTCTGATCAAATTTGATGTAAAGTCAATTCAAAACAGACGATCCAGAATTACTAAGAAAAGAAATCGATATGAGAAAAAAAGATATTTAGCAACTTCGAAAAGATTCAGAAATGAAAACTTCCCTAATCGAAGATCAAAAGTAAGAATTGAAAAAACTGAGACAAAGAGTTGAATAATTAGAAAAACAAAAAACAAACTAAATTTAATAGCTTGCAGAATATCAAGGACTTAAAGACTAACTCAATCAAAGTCAATAGTTATTATAAATGAATTTTCAAAAGGATTTAAACAAAGAAGAATAAGATATGTTGATGAAAATTTAAAGTTAATTGGGAATAGAAGAAAGGGAAAAAAATTTTTATAAAGAAAAATTCGAATAACTTTCTTCGGAATTAAAAATAATGGAAAGAGAAAAAAATGAACTGGCAAGCAAAGTATAAGAACTTACAATAAAATAATTTTATGAATAGATGGTGTAGGAATAATAAGGATCACGTTTAAAAGAATTAGAATTCAATAATAAAAATTTGACTGTCTAAATAAAGAAAATAGAAATGGAAAACGAAAATCTTCTAGATTAATACAAAAGATTGCAAGCATCAATAACAGGTGAAGAATTCAATAATCCAGAAAAAACCGTGAAATTTTAAGTGCTTTTAAAGGAAAACAATGACTTGAAAGATCAAATATCTTAATTCAAAACTCAACTTCAAATAAAACAGAATGAAGTTTATAAAAAAGAAAAAGATATAAATGAATTGAAAGGCGAGATTGAAAAAGCCTCTGATCTTAAATTAAAGATCAAACAACTAAGGGAAAAACTTTAGAGTAGGGATGTAGAAATAATTGAATTGATAAAGGATGCTAATAGGAAAAAAGAAATCTTTTAAAAAATGAGTTAAATGTTGTAAGAAACCAAATTCAAAGACCAGTTATACTAACTAGATATCAACATTAGGGATACAAAAATCTAGAACATGTAAGTTGTTTCTGATTAAAAATAAATTCATTAAGAACAAGAATTAATTTACTATAGGCAAAAACATGGAATTAAATAGAGTGGATTTGAGGAAACCAAACAGCTTTATTAGAAAATAGATGAATTGTTATAAAAATTAGATAGTTTCGAAAATTCTGAAAAAATCGCCGAAATCAAAAATTCACCTTATTATTTGGAATTGCAATTCAAAATTAAAGAGTTGGAAAACAACTTAAAATTGAGAGAAGAACTGATTCTCAACAACAAATATAAAATGGAGTTCACCTCAGAATAGATTAACAAAAGCTCTCAAGACAAGAAAAGTTTGGATGAAAAATTTGAATCTTTACAACATCAAGTGTAAATCATGGAAGGAAAATTAGGTGAAATGAGATCAACGAAATAATTGCTTGAAATAAATTTAAAAGAACTCAAAAACGAAAAACAATTATTGAATGATGAAATCACTAATTTTGAAAGAAAATATAAAAAAGAAATAGAAAAAAATACTGAGTATAAAGTGGTAGTTAACGATCTAGAAAACAAAATCAAAAGACATTAAGAAAGATTAGATATTCTGTAAGCCGATAGTTTTTCTAAAGAAAAATAATTGGAATATTTAAAAAAGGAAAATGAGAGATTAGAGGAAGAAATAATAAATTCAGCAGAAATATTTTTGAATAAAGCTTAGTCAATAGAAATGAATTATAAAGGTGGTAACATTAATGATGAGGATAATAATGAAGGTTTGAAAAAGGCCAAAATTAATATAAAAAAACTTGAACAACAATATGAAAAATTGTTAGAATAACAAAAAGAAGAGACCACAAAACATAATGAGGAAATCTTAAAACTTAATAAGAAAATTGAGTTTTTTAAATCTAAGGAGAATCTGAATTAGGATTAATTAATGTCTATAGAAAAAGAACATGAAATGCTCGAAAAAATGGATTAATTGAATCAATAGATAATTGAGCTTGAAGAACAACTTATTCTATAAAAAGACAAAAAAGATCTAAATAATGATTTCGACAAGGAATCTCTTAATCAATCAATATTTTCATAAGATGAATAAAAATAGACCAAAAATGTATTTGGTACTAATCTCAAAAGAACATCCAATTTCGATCATGAATTATGTAATGAAAGAATGAAAGAGCTTCGAAAATAAATAGAATAGTTGGATACTCATAACACTTTGTTGTAAAATCAAATAAATCGATATTTTGATATGTTGAAAGACAAAAAATTCGATAACTTAGATGATAACAGTTTAAGACAATTTTTTACTAATCAAAACAGTCCACAAGATAATCCTAAAAAAGAATCTAAAATTCTCGATTTATAAAAAAAAATATCTGATTAAAAAAATGAAATATTAGAATTGTAAAGAGACAATTATTATTTGAAGGATAAGGTAAAGGATCTTGAAAAACAAGTTGATAACAAAGCCCAAGAATATTAAAAAATATTCAAAGAATTTCATCAACTTTAATAGAATATTAAGGTTGATGAATTGAATAATACAGAGTAGAAAAAAGATACTTAAAAAATAATGTAGATGCTTGAAGAGAAAGATCTTTACTATTAGAATTTGTTAAAAATGGGTGAATAAGAAATATTAAAACTTAAGGAATACAAAAACAAAATGGAAGATATGGAAAAGACAAACAAAAATTTGACGAAATAACTAGAGAATGCTGAAAATCAACTCAAAAAAGAATAAGAAAAATTTAAATTGATCAAACAAACCTAAGAAGAACTTGAGAATAAATATGATCTATTATAAAAAGCACATAAAAGTTAAGAAGTATCAAAATAAGACTTAGTCAACAAAATGACCGAATTAAATTAGAAAGTTCAAAGTCAAGAAGAAAAAGAAAAATAATTGATGAATAAAATAGGGGTATTTGAAGATCAAATCAAAGATTTTCAATAAACAATCGATACTAGAAACAGAACTATTTTCGATTAAAATAATAAATTAGATAAGCTCGATAAACAATTAGTTTAAGGTTAATTCAGTGATGATGAAATGAAGATTAAATATAGAGAAAAAGAAAGAGAGATAGTTGAATTAAAAAAAAAATTAGAAATCAACTAAGATCTTGAGATAGAACTGAATGGTTTAAAAAGATAGATTCTAGAGTAAAATGATAAAAAGGAGCAATTGGAAACAGAAATCAGAAAACTAAAACAAAAAGTTAGTGAATAAGAAATAGTTTTGATCGATCTAAACACTACTTTGAATAATTCTAAGACTTCAATTAAAATGAAGGAAGAAAAAATTCAACAGTAAAACTTAGATTTATAAAATCAAAAAAAGCTATTGAATGATTTGGAAAATGAAAAGAAAATTCTCCAAAAGGAAATAGAAAAACATATCGAGGAAATGAAAATCATCGATAGAGAACATCAGTAATAAGAAAGCAAATTAGAAGATGAGTATTACGAATTCAAATCGTTAATGTCTAAAAAGATTTCTGAAATGAAAAAATATAAACAAAACTCAGAAATTAAAATTCAATCCCTAGAAAAAGAAAATCAAATCCTAAATCAAACTAACGATGGATTGTATCGAAAAATAGCTACATTAGAATCTGAGAAAATTTGAGGCTAATTAATACTTAATGGATTAATTATAATAAATGATTAAGTGAATATTATTTCTTAAATTTTAATATCTTAGGCATTTAAATATATTATCATTGCAATTCAATGACACAACCACACTTCTATAATTCTTCTTTGATTTTTTCTGCCTCTTACTTTGGAATTTTTTCTTTGACGAGTTATTTTTTTTACTCCAAAAATTCTTTTGCTTCCTTTAATGTCAACCCCGTTATTTATTTAAGGGATTTAATTGCCAATAACTTTTTGGCTTCATCATAACTCGTCATAACGACATCGAATTAAGTTTATTCAACCACTGGTTTTGTTTCTTCAACCTGTTATTCTTAAGCGGATTTATTAGAAGAATTATTTGAACCTCCGAGTTAATTCCAAATATTTTATTCGGTCTAAAAACAAGAATAAAATGGAGGAAGTTCATTGAGTGTTTTGTCAGTAAAAACCTATTCTCATTCTTGCATAATTTTGAAAAACAAATATTATTTCTCCTTTTCATTTAGATTTTCAATTATAGAATATCCCAAATTAAACAACTATTTTTTCTCATCTGACATTTCCCTCATCTTATTCTCCTGTTGAATTTTAAATTTCTCCACCTATGAATAAAATAATTCTCATGGGCCGGATTTGCTAAATCCAAAAAACTATTTCTTCAAAGCCTTCATTATTAATTTAATTAATGAAATTAGATTCGAGTTTTTCCACAACAATTACCTGCTTGAACCTAAAAATTCAAAAGAAAACCTGCAAAATAGCCTACTTAAAAGGCTTTTTGGAATAGTTAAAAGAAAATATCTTCATGGTGAAAAAACAAAGTGAATTATTATAAATAAAAAGAGATTGAGAAAGACTGTTAAAATCAATGAAAACCACTCTCAGTCATGTTGTTGTTTCTAACGACATACTGAAATTTTAACTGCAAAAAACATGAGAAAAATTGATTTCTTAAAATAATGCTTTGATTCAATTAAATAAAACATACTTAAAAGTTGAGAACAAAATGTTGAGAAAGCATAAAAAGATGTTTTTTCACAAATTTAGATGATTAAATTATTTATCTATCGAGAATTGATTCATAATAATTTTAAATACAAATACTTCGGGGTTTGGGGTTTGGGGTTTGGGGTTTGGGGTTTGGGGTTTGGGGTTTGGG
>Ga0075158_10004091_pt1 | contig 10107 bp, 8 predicted proteins | sample JI91814BDNA_FD_70968 | JGI IMG/M metagenome (GOLD analysis project Ga0075158, IMG submission 70968) | Wastewater effluent complex algal communities from Wisconsin, to seasonally profile nutrient transformation and Carbon sequestration -... | ecosystem: Engineered > WWTP > Effluent > Algae... | reverse complement strand
TATCTCTTTTGGCTAAGGAGAGTACTTGGAAATCGAACTCCGCTGGGGATACCCCAGGGTCAACTGTGACAGTGACATACTCGCGACCTTCAGTGCCATCAAAGCCACTGACTTCGGCAGCAGTGTATCCGAAAATGCCACTTTGTGCGGAGAGGTATGATTTGCCCCTGAGGTCTGAAACTGCTTTGAGGTATTCTTCAGCCTTGGTCTTGATCCCCGCCATAGCGTCTTTGCGCTTTTCCAGTAAATCGAGTTTTTCTTTGGGAGTTTTAAGTTTCAGTTCAATTGCCGTATCATAAGCCTCAAGAACCTTTTGCGTGTTCATGCCGCCAAAAGTTGATTTAGCCTTGACCGTCCCTTTGTCTGCGACAAAGGTGTAATCCGAAGGCATATTGACAGCGCTTTGAACACCTGAACCCATGATCCATACTTTCTATAGCGGTTTATCCTAACGTGTGACTTGCAAATCTCATGCCATGTTAAGAATTTTCGCGGGCTTTTTTCTGCAATATTTGCGTTTCTTCATAGCGATCCAAAACAAATCTTGGCGGGCTTTTTTCAACGATTTGATCACCTGAAAGGACGTAACGCACATCCATGCCTTCTTGGAACACCCATTTCTCAGAGCGCTGCTGATTCATATTCGCCTCTGAATTCTGGGTTTGAATATTTTTATCAACGGCTGTTGGGAGGATGTTGCCTTTATCAAATGCGCTGGGCGATTGAGGTGTTGTTTCCCGAACGTTTATTGTTGATGCTTGGAGCGTGGTGATTTTTATTATACTGACCATTCTTATGACTCCTTTTCTTCCTGCTCTTAAAGGAATATGGCGCTAGCAATAACGCTAGCGCCACACCTTAATCATTACCTAGATACGCTTAGGCTTGTTGAGCTAGCTTCAACAACTGTTGGTTGATCTGCAACGCTTTACCAACACCAATGTTTGCCATTTCAGTTGCGATTGTATAAATCGTTTGACGGGTTATAGAATCCGCAACGTCTGTGTCAGAGTAGTTGGACTTAGCAGCAGACAAGTTCTCAGATGTTACACCGAGGTTTGCAATGGTAGACTCAAGACGACCTTGCAACGCACCCAATGTAGAATATAGTTGGTTAACAGAGGTCAGAGCAGCCTTGATCTTACCAGATGCTGTCACAGCGTTTGCAGCTGTATCAACAGTCTGAGTATTAATCCCCAAAGCAGCACCAGTTGCAGCATTGAAAGTACCTGCGATCGTATCTGCAGCTTTTTCACCTGTTTGGAACGTCAAGGTTGTTGAGTTGCTTGTATCAACCTTGAAAACAAACTGAGCGACAGCTGTACCTAGGGCAAAACCAGCAGCGGTTGAGACTTGGATACCGTTACTGAAAGATACAGTTTGAGCACCAGCAGCTACAGTTACATCTTCACTGAAGTTTGCACTTGTGATGTGAAGCTTGTTGCTGTTTGCAGCGTAACTGATGGCATATTCACCACCGGTCGTACTTGCAGAGGCAACAACACCAGTGTTTGGCGTGAAACCGTTCACTGTTGTACCTGGAGCAATAGAGTCTGATGAAAAAGATGCATTCAACGAAGCAGCTGTAATACCAAGAGTTGTTTCAAGTTTTGTCTTGATAATAGCAGCAGTTGTGAGAGCAGCTGCAGCACCTGTATCAGTTGTCAGCGAGATGGTGTTACCACTATCAATGGTGCTGATGAACTTAACAGCGGCACTGTTTGCTGGAATAAAGTTGGATGCACGGAATGTTTGACCGCCAACAACGATATCAACGTCATATCCAGCGCCTTTAGATGTTACACTGACGGAATCAGCCGTACCAGTGATGTAACCTGAAGATGCTGTAAGACCAGCGATAAAACCACCGTTTACACCGTCAGAGATGATGACGTTTGAGCCAGCAGCCGTTACGGCAGCAGCAGCACCAACGCTTACTGTAGATGCACTTCCGCCAAGCAAGGACACACCGTTCCAACGTGTACGGTTTGCGATGTCTGAGACTTGGTCGCGCAACTGAGTGAACTCTTTGTTCATCATAATGCGTGCGTTGTCATCAGCGTCACCGGAGTTTGATTTCGCAGCCAAAGCGTCCATAGTTGTTAACAAGTCCTTGATGTTGTTCAAGGCGCCAGTTGCAACTTGGATAACGCTAGCAGCGTTCTTAGCGTTGATTTTTGCTTGGTCAATAACGCGAACCAAAGATTCGATTTGTGATGAGATCGCAACAGAAGATGTATCTTTCGCAGCTGTAACCTGGCGCTTACCAGATGCCAATTGGAGAGTGGCTTCGTTTGCTTTCATACGATGAGCTTCAGCGTGACGAGCTGATTCTAGTGCTGCACCGGCATATAGAGCTGTAGTTGTATTTGACATTTTAGTTTCCTTTCGCTTCCTGCGTTTGGTTTATTATGGCGCCTTCCTGGCACCGTTTTTCGAAAACCGAAGTTTTCACTAATAGTAATGCAGGATTTATGCCAACTAAAATTCCCAGGTTTTGAACGGTTTTTAAGGTGCCCTAGATAGGCAAATTTTGCCGCTTCAGTCTTGGTGAGGAAAATTTTTCCCCTGAATTTTTAAGCGTTCATCCGACTTACTCTCATCAGCATGGTCGCAAAAGGTTAAGGATTCGTTTCTGGGGATGACAGGGTATGCGTTCAATTAGTTTTGATAAATTTTTTGAAGAATCTTCACTTGTTCTCTTGACGGCTCGGCGGAAGTAGAGTAATTCATAAGCCATGTCCTGAAAGTGGGTGTGTAGCTCAGTTGGTTAGAGCGCCGGCCTGTCACGCCGGAGGTCGCGGGTTCAAGTCCCGTCACTCCCGCCACTTTCCCCTTTATTCATCAGCATCTTGATCTGGGTTTGCTCTCGCAGCTTTGCGATCTGTTTCTAAAATAGCGCTGTAAAGGTCGCCCAGGAAAGGCAGACGATATCGATCGATTTCCTTTGGCAGGTTATGCCAGGAACCCCCATAAACATGCCCTGTAGCTGAATCTCCTAGTGTTCCAACTAGTGCTAAGGCTGCGCTGGGATCAACCATCACATCATCGGTGGCGACGAAAACTGTTGTGGGGGTCTTTTGTGAATGTCGGATATTTACCTCACGGAAGCTTTCCTCAACGGATTGAAACGCTGCTGCTACCCACCCATAGGTTGGGCCCCCAACAATGTACGTAGGATTGGCCTTGAGGGTTCTGCGATTTTCTTCGAAGGCTTCGGGATTATGATGGGATTTTTCACGCAGGAAATCCAACTTATCAGGGTCAATGGGGCCATAACCAATAGCGTACTCTTTACCCCATCCCCAGTATATAGAACTATAGACAAGAGCTTTTGCAAACCACTCAGGATAGGGTGCCGTATTAAATCGAATCATAGGGACCACGAGGAGGAGTCTTGAAAATGGTGAGGTAGCTGCATAATCTTGTTGATAGCGAAAGGCAAGGTGTCCTCCCATGGAAATCCCCATCAGGTAATAGATTGGGTCAATGTTGCGGGCTTGATAATGGGCACGAACCTTTTGTTGAATAACATGATCAAAATCTCTCAGGTATGTATCAAAACTATCAATATGGTCCCGCTGATCGCCTGGTGCCAAGCGTCCACCAGATGGACCATGACCCCGGTGATCTATAATCCATAAATCGCATCCAGTTGATGCAAATACGTTGGGTATAGGGTTCTTGGCGTCCGAGGACATGAGTTTTGAGCGTCCGGAAATGATATCAAAGAACTCTGTAGATTTTTCAAAAAAGGATGCCCGTCCTTGAAAAATCACAATAGCTCGATGTTCTTTGTCCTCTCCTTGGACAGGGCGATGGCCCGGTACAAAAGTCACGCGCACCTTAATATTTTCGTCAAGATCAAACATTGTTTGTTCAATGGGCGCAGGGAGGGTGCCACATAAACAGGGCTGCATCTGGGTGAGGGTTAAAAGAATGGCAATGCATTGAATAACTTTTTTCATGACGGGTCCCTTAAGATCTTTTCTGAAAGATACGCTGATTTTACCTCCGGTAAAAGAGGGCGATCAAAATTATTCAAATTGCCCTTGGCAGGTGACGGTTTTTGATATTAGATGGGGGCAAGTAAAAAAACTGGGAGTTGGCGTTGTTGCGTTCGTATCGTGTTGCCTTTGGCGTACTGTGTAGTTTGTTTTTATCCAGCTGTTCTGTTCATGAACAAACTAAATTTCATGATCCTAAATTGCAAATGAAAAAAGAGGATTATGATAAAAAGCTTCTTGCCCCTGAGCCGTTGAAGCCTAAAAAGCCCCTGAAGAAAACAACCAAAGCGTCGGACATCATTCCCAAAGAATTCTATAAACCCGTGAGTCTTTCATTGTCAGATAGCGTTCCCTTAAAGGATATCTTCTTAAGGCTGGCTCAGAGTTCGGGTGTCAATATCATCGTCTCTCCTGATATTCAAGGTGGCGCTGTTTTGCATGCATCCCAGAGACCTTTAATTGAATTGGTAGAAGAGATTTGTCTTTCCCATGGTTTGCGGTATCAAATTAATAACCGCATGCTCAAAGTGATGGTAGATAAGCCCTACATGCAAAGCTATAACTTAGAATTTCTGATCCTTTCGCGGCAAAACAATAACCGCTTTTCTGTGGCAACAGATGTCTTCACGGCGCCTGAAGGTTATCAGGGGGATGAAGACAATGGGTCCAATACTCAACTCACAGCAGAAACGAAGACCGACTTTTGGCAAGAACTTTCCGACAATTTGAATATCATCCTCGAAGATGCTCCCGGGGATACTCCCTCTCGCTATACTATTCATAAGCAAGCGGGCATTATCTCAGTCTTTGCACCGCAGTCTCAGCAAAAGATCATCAACGACTATCTGGATCAACTGCGGGAAAGCGTCCAGCGGCAAGTTCTCATTGAAGCCAAGATCGTTGAAGTAAACCTCAAGGACGAATTCAAAAGCGGCATTAACTGGAATGCTCTGAAGGGCGACTTTGTCCTGCAAGCACCTTTGGGCAGCATTGCAACAGTGGGAAAGCACAACCCGAATAGTGCCCCAGCGCGCAATGTGTTTACGTTGGGTGGGAGTGGGAAAGAAGTCACTGGTCTCATCAGTCTGTTGGATAACTTTGGAACGGTGCGAACCCTTTCAAACCCTAGACTTACGGTTATTAACAATCAACCTGCAGTGCTGAAAGTGGCGACCAACAAGGTCTATTTCAAACTTAATTATACCCGGGATTACAACTATTTCGACAAGCGTGAACAAGTCTATGTGTCCAGTGATGCTAAGACAGTCCCTATCGGTCTTGTGATGGTTGTCTTGCCGAGCATTCGTAAAGAAGACGGCAAGATCGTGATGACTATGCGCCCCACAATTTCGCGCATTATCCAAGAGGTAGCAGACCCTGCCGTGGGCATTGCTTCGGATCAAAAGCAGACTTCCTTTGTCCCTGAGGTCCAAGTGCGGGAACTGGACTCCGTCCTTTCTATGACGTCTGGGGAAACCGTGGTGGTTGGGGGTCTGATGGAAGAACGCTCTAATAATGAAACGCAAAAGGTGCCAGATGTTGCTGATATCCCTATCTTAGGAGCTCTTTTCCAAGGTAAAGCCAATGAGCGTCATGTCACCGAGCTTGTGATCTTTATTACCGCCACAATTTTGGATAATGATGATTACGAACCAGAAGGCCAAACTACCACGATCTCGACAGCCGATCAGCGTGTCTATCAAACTTTTACCCATGACCCAAGACCGATGTAGGGTGGGGGTATTGCAAAGCATCAGGTTCGCTGATACCTTTTTCTCAAAAAATAAAATAGGGAGACATTTTCATGAAATCTTATAATATTCTTTTTACCTTAGGGCTTTTATTATCTGCGTCCCCAGCCTGTTTGGCTAGCAGTTCGTCATCAGCTATCGACGCAGAAAAAGAAGCTAAAAAACAAGCTGCTTTTCAAAGGAGTTATGTACTCGAAAAAGAGAACGTTTTGCGCAAGGAGCAAAGAGCTAAACCCGTGGATATAGCTTTGGCCGGTATCAGCTTTCTATCCTTTATTCAAAAAAGCGAAATGGACGGGGCAAAATTTGATGAAACAGATCTGCACACATTTTTAAAGGATCATGCGGCGAATCAAAAAATTGCCATCTTTTTGGGAAATCGATTGTTTAAACAGGGGAAAATTGAGGAAGGCAAGGAGATTCTGAGTGCTTTACCCCGAGGGATCTTATTAATCGCTGAGGCCTATAAGGAAATGGGCGATATCCAAAATGCGAATGCCACTTATTTTAATGCGGTGCGGAGCTTTCAAGAGACAGAGCCCATCGCCGGACAAGATCATCCTCGACTTCATTATGCGAATTTTTTATGGCGCCACCATTCAGCTAATGAGGCTCTTGAGCAATACAATACTCTAATGGCAGAGAACATTCTCTACACAACCTATGCGTTCATGGGGATGTTTTCGATGAATATCTATCGGAAAGAGTACTACCTTGCAATGGTGGACTTTCACGGCTTCTTAAATGTGCTCGAAACAGTCACAGCCAATAATATGACATTGCTTTGTCGACTTTTTGAACATAATCCCAACAATGAAGGTTGGATGGCATCATTATACGAACTTCTGCAAAAGGATAAAGTTCCCTTTAAAGTTGTGGAGATTTTTGAGGCCAAAATAGGTCGTTTAAAGCATACAATTCTTTTTACAGGATTTGCCGAAGTAAACATTACGCGGAAGGCTGAGCCGTTGAGCTGTAGGATTCATTGTGCGACGCCCCGCCATGTTCCCATCAGGGAAGAGTATAAAAAGTTTCTTCTCGGAAAAAACATCTATAAATAAGGGATTAAGGGGCTTTAAGCTGCTTTTGATTCTTTCCGTTTTTTGCGCCAGGTGAGAGCAAAGAAGAAAGCGCCGGCAAGGGATGATGCAATCAGGAGGTTAAATCCTCCTGCCCAGCCCCAGGTATCAATGATATTACCCAGAACACCCCCAGAGATGACAGAGCCAATCCCGTGGCCCATGACACCTGCAAAGCCAGTGGCAACACCAACGGCACGTTTAGAGGTAAAGTCAGCCAGAGACACGCCCACCAACACTTGAGGCCCTGAGACCAAAAAGCCTGCAAAGAAAAGGCAAATGGTATCTAGAAGGGGAAAGCCAGCAGGCACACTGATGAGGGCTAGGATGGCGCCTGATAACAGGATCAGATACACAGTGCCCACAGGACCACGACGACCCGCAAAGAACTTGTCAGAAACCCAGCCAGCACCCAAGCCGCCTAAGAGACCAGCGATATCAAAGATAGCCACTTGTCCGCCGGCAACTATCAGATCCACGCCCTTGAATTCTTTGAGAAAGATTGGCGCCCAGTTCATTACGCCCATGCGGGGGATGTACAAAAAGAGGTTAGCGATGCTGACAAACCAGACATATTTGTTCTTGATGACCAGCTCGTAAACTTCACTGAGGCTGATCTTGGGTTTCTCATCACAATCGCTTTTAACGTCATTCTTATATTCTTCGACAGGAGGGAAACCCAGGACCTTAGGATTATCCCGCACGCGGTTCATCACAAACAGTGCCGCGGCCAAAGCTAAAAGCCCGGGGACAAAAAACGCATAACGCCAGCCATAATTGACGATGAGGAACCCTGCCAGAACGCTAATGGCCGCCGACCCAATTTGATGGGAAGAAGACCAAATGGACCACTTAGTCCCTAGTTCATTGGAGCTAAACCAATGGGTGAGAAGCCTTGCGCAAGGCGGCCAACCCATGGATTGAAACCATCCATTGACAGCCCATAAACCGGCAAAAGCCCAAAGCCATGAGGTTGTGCCCATGAAAAGGCTAATCACCGCAGTGCCGACGAGTCCAATGGTAATGAAATAGCGGGCATTCGAACGATCGCTTAAATAGCCATTAAAGAATTTCCCCAGACCATAGACTAGGGAAAAAGCCGAGATAACCCAGCCCAGTTCCGCTTTTGTATAATTGAATTCTGCGCTTATAGCCGGTAAGGCCATGGCAAAGTTTTGACGGACAAGGTAAAAAGCAGCATAGCCTAAGATACTGGCATAAAGAATTCTCAAGCGCCAATAGCTGTAACTGCGGCCGTCATTCCCGACGACACGTTTGGTGACTTGCATTACTGATTCCTGTTCTAAAGCGCGCACCGATACAGACATACATATCCTTTGGTTACGTTGGCTATTTGAATGCTAGCCAAAAAAAATTGTCGATGGAAGTCCGTTTTACACAATATTCATATTTTTTGCAATAAATGATTGCTTTTGAAAGATATAAAAATTAGATAAGATAGCTGGAACATAACAAAAATCAGACGCAAAAAACACAGGTTATTTTATGAGCATTTTCAAAGACTTTCAACCCACACGCCTTCGTCGGACCCGCATGCAGTCTTGGTGTCGAAATTTGGTGCGTGAGAATATCATTTCAGTAAATGACCTCATATGGCCGATTTTTGTCCGTGAAGATGATGTGCCTTCTGAAATATCAACGATGCCCGATGTGCAGCGCTATGACTTAAAGTCACTTTGCCACGCCGTGGAGCAAGGGGTAGATCTGGGCATCCAAAGCGTTGCGTTGTTTCCTGTGATTAGTCGGGCTCATAAAAATGCTGGTGCCACAGCAGCCTTTGATGACAGCGGTATTTTGATTAAAGCCATTCGCACCCTCAAAGAACGTTTTCCCCATATCGGCATTATCACAGATGTAGCCCTGGATCCTTATACAGATCATGGTCAGGACGGTTTTATTGCCGGTGGCAAAGTTCAAAACGATCAAACCGTTGAAGCCATGACGCGCTTTGCCCTGATGCAGGCCCAAGCTGGCAGTGATATTATTGCCCCTTCTGATATGATGGATGGCCGTGTTGAGGCAATACGACAGACCCTCGATTCAAATGGCTATCAAGATGTGTGTATTGCTGCCTATGCCGCAAAGTTTGCCAGTGCATTTTATGGGCCCTATCGGGACGCTGTACAGTCTAAAGACTTGCTGGGTAAGGCGGATAAAAAGACTTACCAGATGGATCCGGCCAATGGGCGGGAAGCTCTACGCGAAGTGGAACAAGATATCTTAGAAGGCTCTGATTTTCTGATCATTAAGCCGGGCATGCCTTATTTGGATATCGTCTCAAAAGTTTGTGCGTCGTTTGAAGTGCCTGTTATTTCCTATCATGTCTCTGGGGAGTATGCGATGCTGAAACTGGCGGCTCAAAACGGCTTGTTGAATTATAATGATGCCCTTTTAGAATCCATGATGTGTTTTAAAAGGGCAGGGTGCAGTGGCATCATAACCTATGCTGCCAAAGAAGTTGCCGCACTGTTATGCGCGGGTGACTTAGATAAAACATTAGAAAAGGCAGCTTAAGATGAAAAAGTATTTAATTCCGCTACTGGCTTTCACTCTTGCAGGCTGTACCGAAGATTTTGGTGAACCTGTGGTGGCCAAGCCCTTTCCTGATCTGCACTCAGTTCCTGAACGCCCTAAGATGCCAGATCTCGAAGCTCAAGACACAACCATCCGGGATTTGAGCGATCAATTCGATCAGAACCTGGAACTCAATCAAAAGATCCGGGAAGACTTTGATTTAAAGACCGAGTGTTTGCCAACAAAGTAATCTGGATAGAAAAAAGGGCCCTGTTTCTAGAGCCCCTTTTAATAGTCATATTATCTAAAGGTTTCCTACGACTTGTCTTCAGGAACTGCCATAGCTGTAGGTTTGCATTCCTTTTCCTGAGAACTGATGTCTACATAAGGTTTCCAGTTGTTTGGAATTGTGAAGATTCCATTAAACCACTGCGCAAGACTTTCGTGGCCTAAAAGGCTAACATCATTCCCGCTGAGCAGAGGAATCTGTGCAAGAGCCTCAGGAGTGTACAGAATGTTATTGTTCCATCTGTATTTAAAGTCAGTATTGTCAGGTTTTATAGAAAATTCTATCTTGCTATTCGCATTACATTGACGCTCATCTTGCAGCATAACCAGCCTTTGATAAGACATGGGTAACTTTAGAGACTCTGAGTCTTTTCTTTGAATAACAAAGGGATGCAATGAACGCCCCAAATCAAATGAACGTTTGAGAAAGGGGGCTTGGGTTTGATG
>Ga0075158_10004090_pt1 | contig 10108 bp, 14 predicted proteins | sample JI91814BDNA_FD_70968 | JGI IMG/M metagenome (GOLD analysis project Ga0075158, IMG submission 70968) | Wastewater effluent complex algal communities from Wisconsin, to seasonally profile nutrient transformation and Carbon sequestration -... | ecosystem: Engineered > WWTP > Effluent > Algae... | reverse complement strand
TCGGTTTAGGAAAATCTAAAGAGGTTGCTTCTGCAATTGCTAAAGCAGTTGAAGACGCTAAGAAAAACCTTGTTAAAGTTCCTGTAATGAACCATACTATCCCTCACCAAACTACTGCTAGATACGGTGGTGCAGATATCTTCTTAAGACCTGCTTCTCACGGTACAGGATTAATCGCCGGAGGTGCGGTAAGAGCGGTATTGGAATCTGCTGGTATTCACGATATCCTTTCAAAATCTAAAGGATCTTCTAACCCTCACAACGTAGTGAAAGCTACTTTCAAAGCGTTATTAGACATCAGAAGACCTGAAGAAATCGCTAGAATGAGAGGAATTTCTCTAAGTAAAGTGTTTAACGGTTAATAATTAAAGCAATGGCAACAATTAAAGTAAAACAAGTAAGAAGCGCTATTGGTAGAACAAAAACCCAAAAGAGAACGCTTGAAGCATTAGGATTAAAAAAACTTCACCAAGTTGTAGAGCACGAAGCTACTCCTTCTATCTTAGGAATGATCGCTGCAGTAAGCCACTTACTTGAAGTTCAAAAATAATTTTATAAAAGAGAAATTAAAATGAATTTAAATAACATACAACCTGCTGCAGGATCTACTTTCAACTCAAAGAGAATTGGTAGAGGTCAAGGTAGCGGAAAAGGAGGTACTTCAACAAAAGGACACAAAGGTCAGAAAGCTAGAGCTGGTTATTCTCAAAAAATCGGTTTCGAAGGTGGACAGATGCCTTTACAAAGAAGATTACCTAAATTCGGATTCAAAAACGTAAACAGAAAAGAGTTTAGAGGAGTTAACCTTGATACTATTCAAACTTTAATCGAGAACAAATCCATCACTGGAGATATCACGAAAGAAGTTTTAGTAGCAAACGGGATAGTTTCTAAAAACGAATTAGTGAAAATTATGGGTAGAGGAGAATTGAAATCTGCGGTTTCAATCTCTGCTGACAAATTCACTAAATCTGCTGAAGAGCTTATTGCTAAAGCAGGTGGAAAAGCAATTACCTTATAATACTTACTAATGAAAGAATTTATACAAACACTTAAAAATATTTGGAGTCTTAAAGAACTTAGAGATAAAATTCTCTTTACTTTAGGTATTATCCTTGTGTATAGATTCGCATCTTATATCTCGCTTCCTGCAATTAACCTTGCAGAGGTGGGAGATCTCTTAGAGCATTATAAAAATCAAGGCGGTAACAAGCAAGGAGCAGGTCTCCTTGGCTTGCTTTCGTCGTTTACGGGGGGAGCTTTCAGCCACGCTTCCGTAATGGCGTTAGGAATCATGCCTTATATTTCTGCTTCTATTATTGTTCAGTTGATGGGGATGGCTATTCCTTATCTTCAGAAGCTTCAGAAAGATGGAGAGTCAGGTAGAAATACATTGAACCAAATTACAAGATGGTTAACAATTGGAGTTTGTCTGGTACAGGCACCTTCTTACTTAACTTCTATTACTCAATTATTCTTACCATATGCTCAGTTCCAGTCTGCATACTATGTAGAGCCAAATTCAATTATGTTCTGGTTGCCAAGTATTGTTATTTTGGTTGCCGGTTCAGTATTTGCAATGTGGCTAGGTGAAAAGATTACCGATAAAGGAATCGGAAACGGTATCTCTATCCTTATTATGGTGGGGATCCTTTCAAGATTACCTGAGGCATTCGTACAGGAGATGGCCGTGCAGAACGGAAAAGGAGGAATGGGATCTATCATGATCCTTATTGAAGTATTATTCTGGATGTTGGTAGTTCTTTTAGCAGTAATCTTATCAGTAGCTGTTAGAAAAATTCCAATTCAGTATGTAAGCAGAGCTCAAGCAAGAGGAGGTGTAAACAGAAATCTTATGCAGGGAGCAAGACAATGGATTCCATTGAAAGTAAATGCTGCTGGTGTAATGCCGATTATCTTTGCTCAGGCACTGATGTTCGTACCAGGATTATTAACAAAATTCGATGAGTCTAATACTTTTCTTGCAGGTTTCAAGAATGTTTTTAGCTGGCAGTACAACGTATTGTTTGCGCTATTAATTATTATCTTCTCATTTTTCTATACTGCAATTACAATTCCGGTAAACCAGATGGCTGATGATTTGAAGAGAAATGGAGGTTTAGTACCGAAAGTAAGACCAGGAAAAGAGACAGCTGATTATTTAGATGATATTTTATCAAAAATTACCTTGCCAGGTGCAATATTTTTATCTATCTTTGCAATCCTTCCGGCAATTGTGCACGGAACCTTTGTTCAGACAGATGCGTTCGCCCTATTTTTCGGGGGAACGTCACTATTAATTATGGTGGGTGTAATTTTAGATACAGTTCAACAGATTAATACATATCTGCTGAACCATCATTATGATGGCTTAATGCAGTCTAAATTATCAAGAACGACTGGATATTAATTTATGGCAAAACAAAAACATATTGAACAAGACGGCGTTATAACGGAAGCACTTTCGAACGCTCAGTTCCGTGTAGAACTAGAAAATGGGCATATTCTTATCGCTCATATTTCTGGTAAAATGAGAATGCATTATATTAAACTTTTACCTGGTGATAAGGTAAAACTAGAAATGTCTCCTTATGATTTATCAAAAGGGAGAATCACATTTAGATATTAAACAAATGCCAAATGGAGTCTTAGGGTCTCCATTTGGCTATTGTTAAAAAATAAATACTATCAAAATGAAAGTAAGAGCATCAATTAAAAAAAGAAGCGCTGATTGCAAAATCGTACGCAGAAAAGGTGTACTGTTCGTAATCAACAAGAAGAACCCAAAATTTAAACAAAGACAAGGTTAATTAAATTATGGCGAGAATTGCAGGTATTGATTTACCAAAAAACAAAAGAGGAGTTATCGGTTTAACTTACATTTATGGTGTTGGAAGAAGTACTTCTTCTGAAATCCTTAAAGCTGCCGGTATCAGCGAAGACAAAAAAGTCAACGAATGGAATGACGATGAATTGGCTGCCATCAGAACTTATATCTTAGAAAACGTAAAAGTGGAAGGAGAATTAAGATCTGAAGTGCAATTGAACATCAAGAGATTGATGGACATAGGATGCCAACGAGGAATACGTCACAGACTTGGATTACCTTTAAGAGGCCAGAGAACGAAAAACAACTCTAGAACCCGAAAAGGAAAGAGAAAAACTGTTGCTAACAAGAAAAAAGCTAGTAAATAATCGTTAGGAATTATGGCAAAACAAACTAAAGTAGTTAAGAAGAGAAAAGTAAAAGTTGAAGCTATTGGAGAAGCGCATATTCAGGCTTCTTTCAATAACATCATCATTTCTTTAACAAATAAAAACGGAGAGGTTATCTCTTGGGCTTCTGCCGGTAAAATGGGTTTCAGAGGTTCTAAAAAGAATACTCCATTTGCTGCTCAGATGGCAGCTGAAAATTGCTCTGCTGTAGCTCACGAAGCTGGTTTAAGAAGAGTAAAGGTGTTTGTGAAAGGTCCAGGTGCAGGTAGAGAATCTGCTATCAGATCAATCCACAATTCAGGAATTGAAGTTAGCGAAATCATTGATGTGACTCCTATGCCACACAACGGATGTAGACCACCAAAAAGAAGAAGAGTTTAATTTTTAGAATTTACCCATTATGGCAAGATATATTGGACCTAAAACTAAGATTGCTAGAAAGTTTGGTGCTGCAATCTACGGAGATGATAAAAACTTCGAAAAGAGAAAAAACCAACCGCCAGGACAACACGGTCCTAACAAAAGAAGAGGTGCTAAAAAATCAGAATATGCAGTTCAGTTAGCTGAAAAACAAAAAGCTAAATATACTTACGGTATTTTAGAAAGACAGTTTGCTAACTTATTTGACAAAGCACACAGAAGTAAAGGTGTAACAGGGGAAGTTCTATTACAACTTTGTGAATCAAGATTGGATAACGTAGTATACAGATTCGGGTTTGCTAAAACAAGATCTGGAGCTAGACAATTGGTTTCTCACAGACACATTACTGTGAACGGAGAGATTCTTAATATCCCTTCTTACTTGGTAAAAGCTGGTGATGTAATCGCTGTAAGAGAAAAGTCTAAGTCTCTTGAAGTTGTTACCGATGCATTGGCTTCTAAGTCAAACTATGAGTGGTTACAATTCAACGATGAGAAGAAAGAAGGAACTTTCGTTTCTGCTCCTGAAAGAATCCAGATTCCGGAGGACATTAAGGAAAACCTTATCGTCGAACTTTACTCTAAATAATTTTTTAATCAAATTTTTGCTCAACCCAATAATATGGCAATTTTACAATTCATAAAACCCGATAAAGTAATTTTACTTAACTCTGATGAATTTAAAGGTCAATTTGAATTCAGACCTTTAGAACCAGGTTTCGGGCTTACAATCGGTAATGCTTTGAGAAGAGTGTTGCTTTCTTCTCTGGAAGGATATGCTATTTCATCTATCAAAATAGAAGGTGTAGAGCACGAATTTTCAACTATTCCAGGAGTAATCGAAGACGTTACCGAAATTATTCTTAACCTTAAGCAGGTGAGATTAAAAGCTGCAGCAGAAGGCCAGGCTAACGAGCAGGTTGTTGCTAAAGTTTCAGGTCAAACGGTTATTACTGCTGGTGATTTAGGAAAGTCTATCAATGGATTTGAGGTTCTAAACCCAGATTTAGTGATCTGCAACCTAAACAGTGATGTAACTTTCGAAATTACTTTCAATATTGAAAAAGGTAGAGGGTATGTTCCTTCTGAACAAAATAAATCAAACAATGCTCCAGTAGGAACTATTGCAATTGACTCTATTTTTACGCCGATCAAGAAAGTACAATACAGCATTGAAAATTATCGTGTAGAGCAAAAAACAGACTACGAAAAACTTGTATTAGATATAGAAACTGACGGGTCTATCAGCCCTCAGAATGCTTTAACTGAAGCTTCTAAGATATTAATTTATCACTTCATGTTATTCTCTGATGAGAGAATCACTCTTGAAACGGAAGCCGTGAAAGCATCTATCCAGTACGATGAAGAAACTCTTCACACAAGACAACTTCTTAAGTCTAAATTAGCAGATATGGATCTTTCTGTAAGAGCCCTTAACTGTCTGAAAGCGGCTGAAGTAGAAACTCTTGGGGAATTGGTTTCTTACAGTAAGTCTGATTTGATGAAATTCAGAAATTTTGGTAAAAAATCTTTGACAGAACTAGAAGAATTAGTGCATTCAAAAGGTCTTAACTTCGGTTTCGACGTTGCAAAATATAAGTTAGACGCTGATAAATAATTAATAATGAGACACGGTAAAAAATTCAATCACTTAGGAAGAACAGCTTCTCACAGAAGTGCTTTACTTTCTAATATGGCTTGTTCTCTAATTGAGCATAAAAGAATCAACACTACTGTAGCTAAAGCTAAAGCTTTAAGAGTATATGTTGAGCCTCTATTAACAAAAGCAAAAGAAGATACTACACACAACAGAAGAGTAGTATTCTCTTACCTTCAAAATAAATTTGCGGTTGCTGAATTATTCAGAACTGTAGCTCCTAAAATCGCTGAAAGAAACGGTGGTTATACAAGAATCATCAAGACAGGATTCAGACCAGGTGATGCTGCTGATACTGCTCTTATCGAATTAGTAGATTTCAACGAGCTTTACAACCCTAATGCTGAAGAGAAAAAAGCTACAAGAAGAAGCAGAAGATCATCTGCTGCACCTAAAAAAGCTGAAGCAGTAGTTGCTGAAGCTCCTGCAGTAGAAGAGAAAGTAGAAGAAGCTAAAGCTGATACTACTGAAGAAAAAACTGAAGAATAATATTCATTCAGATATACATAAAAACCATCCGTTTTCGGATGGTTTTTTATTTTCCATAATATAGATGGAAAGATATACTCAAAAGAATGGGTATGGATCAAATAAAATGTCCCTCAATATTGAAGGACATTTTTTTATTTAGATCTTTGTTCTTTTCAGTTCAATAATATTATTACCCTGTTCAAGGTGAAGGCTGTCACCTTTTACCCTTGCAGTCATATCATCTTTCTTATAAATCGTTTCATCACCTTTGGTTTCCGATTTAGGTAATGTAAATGTTTTCTTATTGCTGGTAATGGCTACTGTACTTTCTTTCGGATCGTTTTTGAATACTACTTTTACCAATGTTCCGTCTGTAGCTTTATAAACAAAATCTGTTTTCTCAGTTTTCTGACCGTTGATATCTACAGTTGAAGAACTTTGCGTTACCGAATCTATTTTTCCATTATGATCTGTAACTACAGTTTCTGAGCTGTCTGTTTTGATAATACTTTTGTTTCCGCTTTCACTTTTTTTACAGCTGATTACAGCTAATGCCAATACAGCAGCTAATGCTAAAAGACTTTTTTTCATGATTATATTATTTGATATTCAATATGATTTTTATACTTTAATTTTACAAAAATCATGCCTTACAATATGAGAAAATTTAATGGTTATTCATGCATATTTCTTTTGTTTTTCTCTTTGAATACTAGGCTTAGCAAAAAAGAAAATTTTGAAATTAAAGAGAGGCAGCACTTCTTGTCAAATGAAAAAATTCCGGAATATAGTGGAATATTACAGCAGGTCATCAGCAGGTACTTTACATTCCTGCAATATGGCTTAAGAAAGGTAAGAACCGGATTCAGATCTTTGAGTGGATCAAATTCCATATTACAGTAAACCGCATTGATCAGTAGATTTTTAATCAGATTATGAAATAATTGTTAATTTTAAGTAATTTATTGTTTCTTATTTGTTTTTATTTTTAATTTATTGTGAAATATTTAGTCGTATGTTGTTTTTAGAATAAAAAATTGATTAAATTTAGTAAAAACTAAAAGACTGAACCATACCTTCAAACTCAGACACAAATATTACACAAAGGTGTAATTGATTTCAAATTGTTTTCTGTCGAAATTTGCTTCAAACAAACAAAACCATGAGCATTTCCATAGCCATAGTAGAAGACGAAAAAAACTACAACAATGCGTTGAAGAAGGTCATCAATTATCAGAAGGATATGAAAGTAATTGCTCAGTTCTTTGATGGCAATGATGCCATAACGAATTTGCCTGATATTTCTCCTGATGTTGTGATGATGGATATCCAGTTACAGGATATGCTCGGAATCGAAATCATAGAAAAATTACGAAAGGAAATGCCCGATACACAGTTTATCATGTGTACCAGCTTTGATGATGATGAAAAGATCTTTAATTCTTTAAAAGCTGGGGCTATGGGATATCTTGTAAAAGGAGAAAGTATGGATAAAATTCTTTCTTCCATACGGGACGTATATCATGGGGGTGCACCTATGAGTTTTTCCATTGCAAGAAGAGTATTGAACCATTTCGAAAAAAAACTTCCGGAAATAAAAGGCTTTGATGAACTTACAGAACGTGAAAAGGAAATTCTTGAGCTTCTATCACAGGGACTTCTTTACAAAGAAATTGCAGATCAGAAATTCATCAGCATCGATACCGTTAAAAAACACGTAGGAAATATTTACAGAAAACTTCACGTAAACAACAAAGTGGAGGCAGTTAATAAATTTAATCAATCAAAAACCTAAAAAATTATGGAAAAAAATGAAAATCAGTTAGAAATTCTAAGTATTGCATCTCAAAAATTATTTGGAGAAGATTTTTTTTCTCCTAATAAAGAATTGACAGAAGAGGAGATAATCGTTAGAGATTTTATAGAAAGGCATCGAGATAAAAATCGATATAAAATTAGAGTTCAAGAGCCAATACCTGATTATATAGTATTTGAAGACAATATGAATTTCCTTTCTAAATTGCCTAACGATGTATGTGATCTCTATTTAGACTTCCCTGTATTTAGTCAAAAGGTGAAATATTATGAAGGTTTAGGATTTGATGAAATATATTTTTCATTTGTAGAATTAAATGATACTTTATTAAACAATATATCTAATTCTGATGACAAAGACGCTCTTGCTAAATTTAAAAACGAACTTTATATCATTGTAAAATTTAAGAAAACATCCAATAATACTGTGATAAATTATTTTTTATTTAATGTTCGTTATGCAGAACGTGATTCCAAACTTATCTCAGACAAAATGATAAATGATTTCGGCAAAACAACAACTGCTCTTAAGCTTAAAAATATTTCGAAGAATAATTACCTTACTTGTGAAATTAAATATGATTTGGTAAAAGTTTCAAGATATATGGATACGTTAAATAAATATTGCCATGATTTTAATACGGATATTATTAAGATTGGATTTACATATTGCCTAGGAGAAAAACCATCTGCAAAAGATACTAGGGAAGCATTTTACTTAGTTTCCCTCCCGATAGATCATAGAGGATCTCTAAGCTTTTTTCCATATTATGATCAAGGAAGCCTAGAACCATAAAATGCTTATTACAGCTTACTATATCATTTCTTTTATTGTGTTGATAAAAGGAATCATAGTTTTGAGAGGAAGAAAATTGTCCTCTCAAGACTATTTTTTGTTGTATTTAATAGTCAATTTTGCTGTAGATTTTTTTTCAGAAATTAATCTTATTTCAACTAAATCAATTCAGTATAATTATCTGAATCTTTTCAATAGCTTTTATTTTATCATCTTTTATTTCAGGTACATTAAAAATAAGAAGATAGCGGTTGTAGTATCGATAGTAGCTGTAATAGCTATACTCCTGAATATGGAGCTTTTTTATGTTGATAAGTATAATCTGAATATTGCGATTACCTATTGTGTTATCAATATACTACAGGTATTGTATTGGTGCAGTTATAAATTAAACAATATCAGCAAATCAAAAATTACGGAAGATCCCGTCTTTTGGATTTCAACTTCGATACTTTTATGGAGCTGTTTTTTTCTTTTTAGAATTATTCCGATGTATCTTTTGGATGAAATTGATAAACCGTTTTTAAAACTGCTGAAACAGATATTAAATATAATCAATATGGTATGCTGTGTCTTATTCTTTATTGCATTACACAAATATAAATCGATGAATAAAAAATGAAGTCTTTACCTTCAGAAATAAAACTTATTTTTTTAATAGCATTACTCCTGGTTGTGCTTTTGGTTGCTTTTACCATTTTCATTGTATTAATGTACAACAGAAAGCAGCTTTTATACCTGAAAGAACAGCAGCTCAAAGAATCCGAATACCAAAACCAGCTTCTTCAAAAAGAACTCGAAAAACAAAAAGTGCTGGAACAGGAGCGGGAACGTATCTCCCACGATATGCATGATGACCTTGGAGCCGGAATTTCTGCATTGAAACTGCAGGCAGAATTTCTGAAACAGAAAGCAGAAGACGGTGATCTTCAAAAAGACATCGATGAGCTTCTGAAAACCTCTGAAGAAATGAACATCTCCATGAGAGAAATGCTCTGGAGTCTGAACTCAGGAAATGACACCTTAGGAAGCTTTATTGATTATGCTGTCCTTTACACCGGAAACTTTTTGAAGAAAACAAAAATAATGGTGTATTCAGAATGTGAAGACGTTATAACAGAAACACCTATTTCTACAGAAATGAGGCGCAATCTTTTTCTCTGCTTAAAAGAAGCTGTCAATAACGTGTACAAACATAGTCATGCAAATACTGTTAAACTTTCATTCTCGCAGGAAGAAAACAAATTCTCTATGAAAATTTCAGATAACGGAAACGGAATTTCGGAAGGACAGAAAGAAGGTAACGGTCTTAGAAATATGAAACGAAGAATGAATGAATTATCCGGCGAATGTACGATCAGATCCGAATATCCCGGAACCTGTCTGATGTTCAGAATAACACTATAAATTACCTTTTTGTGTAATTGACTGGTCTGTTTTTTAGAGGGAAATTTGATATATAAAATGAAAAGCCATGAAAACTCTTATTAACGACAGTATCGGAGATTTGGAAGCTGCTTTAAAAAACAACAGTGATCTTCAGGAGAAATTTAAAACCAACCCTTTAGAAGCTATAAAAGATGTTGAGATAAGAAATCCGAAAGACACCGATTATTGGATCTACAGAATTATTGTTCTTATGCTGGGGCTGGCAGTCATTGCTATTATTGCAGGACTTATTATTCTTTCCGTTCACAGTAGAGAAAAGCCGGATAGTCAGCTGATAACAATCT
>Ga0075158_10004086_pt1 | contig 10109 bp, 8 predicted proteins | sample JI91814BDNA_FD_70968 | JGI IMG/M metagenome (GOLD analysis project Ga0075158, IMG submission 70968) | Wastewater effluent complex algal communities from Wisconsin, to seasonally profile nutrient transformation and Carbon sequestration -... | ecosystem: Engineered > WWTP > Effluent > Algae... | reverse complement strand
CCGAGCGCCTGCTCGCCCGCGCCTGCGCCGACCTCGGCCGCCGCCCCCTGCGCCTCGCCCCCGACGCCCGCGCCCAGCTCCTCCGCGCCCGCTGGCCCGGCAACGTCCGCGAACTCGCCAACTCGCTCGAGCGCGCCGCCATCCTCGCCGACGGCGACCTCGTCACCGCCCGCGACCTCACCATCCCCGGCTGGACCGCCTCGGATACCCACGAACCAGCACCAACCAATACACCCCGCCCCGACCAACCGCCGCGCCCGCTCGTCGACCTCGAGCGTGAGGCCATCGAGTCGGCCCTGCGCCACTTCAGCGGCAACCGCACCCGCGCCGCCGAGGCCCTCGGCATCGGCGTCCGCACCCTCTACGATAAATTAAAACGCTACGACCTCGACGAGTGAGCACATTCCAGTCCAAACAGACACCGATCATTGGCGCCGAGATCCGCCGCGTGTTAACCCGCCCCGGTGCCCTCGTTCCGCCACAACGCGATCGTCCAGCTGCTGCGCGGCAACCCCGGCCTGGTCCCCGAGCTGCTCGAGCGAGCGCTCGGCGTGACCGTCCCGCCGCACACGGTCGTCACGATCGCCGACACCACGCTCGAGCAGCTGTCCCCCACCCAGGTCTGCGCCGACCTCGTGGTCGAGCTCGCCGACCCCGACGATCCGCCGAAGCTGACCCTCATCACCGAGGTCCAGCTCACCATCGACGACGACAAGCTGTACTCCTGGCCGGCCTACCAGACCACCCACCGCCTGCGTCGCCGCTGCGACGTCGGCGTGGTCGTCGTGACACCATTCAAGAATGTGGCCGCGTGGGCCAGCCAGCCCATCCCGCTCGGCCTCGGCAACGTGTTCCGCGTGCTCGTCCTCGGCCCCGAGCAGCTGCCGCCGATCCTCGACCTCGCCGCCGTCGCCGCCAACCCCTCCCTGGCGATCCTGACGACGATGGCCCACGGCAACGAACCCGGCGGCATCGACATCCTCATGGCGACCCTGGAGGCCATTCCTCGGGTGGACAGGGAGAACCAGCAGGTGTACGTTCACCTCATCGAAAAGGCGCTCAGCGAGGCGCTACGCCAGGCCCTGAGGGAGCGGATCGCCGCCATGCAACAGTCCCCCGACATCGAGATCGCGGAAGTCTTCCAGCCCCTCGTGGAACGCGGCGTCACCCGCGGCAAGGCCGAGATGCTGCTCCGGATCCTCGAGATCCGCGGCGTGCTCCTCGCTCCCGAGCAGCGCGAGCGAGTCCTCCACGCAGACGAGTCGCAGCTCGACGGTTGGGCCGACCAGGCGATGCTCGCCCGCACCGCCGACGACCTGTTCGAGTGAGCCGACCGCGATGGATCGGCTCCCCGACATCGATCTGGCGGTCTTCGCCCGCACCGCAGCCGTGATCGGATAGTCGCAAGACCGTAGGCCGCGGACCCGCCACATCTTCCGCGTCAGCCGCTCGCGGCCGCCGCGTTGATGTCCGGATTCTCGAGCACCTGCTTGGGAAACCCGCGCCTGTACACATTCAGCATCGCCCGACCGACCCGCTCCGTGTCGGTCACGAGCTTGGGGTTCACCAATTTGAGGAGCAGCATCAGCGGATAGAGGACCGGGTACAGCACATTATAAAGCCGGGTCCGCGAGCGGATCCCGTGGAGCGGCTGGATCATGCCGGGCCGGAACACGTACACCGCCTTGAACGGCATGGCGGCCAGGTCCTCCTCGGTCTTGCGCTTGACGCGGGCCCACATCAGGTCACGCTCCGCGCCGGTGCCGGACACGAAGACGAACGTCATCGTCGGGCGGACCATCACCTTCGCGGCGGCCAGCGTGTAGTCGTGGGTGACGCGCGTGTAGTCGGCCTCGCTCATCCCGTTCGAGCTGACGCCGAGGCACCAGAAGCACGCGTCGCCGTCCAGCTCCACGCCGGTGAAATCCAGAAAATCACCGTGGACGAGCTCGCGGAGCTTCGCGTGCTGCTGCCCGGTCGGCGAGCGCACGACCGCGACCACCTCGGTGACCTCCGGGTCGAGCAGGCACTCGCGCAACGCGCCCTGCCCCACCATGCCGCTGCTACCAAAGATGATGACTTTCATCGGGAGACCCCGGGCGGGACAGTCAGCGATGCCTGGCTCGCTGTCAATCACGATCAGCCCGGATCCAGCACGAACGGATAGCTGACGGTGACATCGCGGCCGCCCTCCGGTTTCGGGAACGTCCAGCGGCGGATGGCGTCGACGATGCAGGTCGCGAGGTCGGAGTCGAGGATCGTGTCGTCCTCGACGCTCGGCGCCCGGACCTTGCCCTTGCCGTCGATCGTGAAGGTGATCGCCACCCGGCCGCGGATCTCGACGTTGCGGTCCAGCGCCAGGATGTAGCAGCGACGGACCTCGTTGATGTGAGCACGGACGATCCGGCGGACGATGTCCCTGTCGAGCGTGCCGGTGACCGTCGCCTTCGCCTGGCGGACCGTCGGTACGCGGTGGCGCTCGGGCACCACCGTCGGTCGACCGATCGGCGCCTCGATGAGCTCGGCGCCCTCGCACACGCGGGCCAACCCGCGGGCCACATACAACCACGCCGTCGAATCCGTCGCGGACACGAGCAGCTGATCCACGCCGACCCCACTGGCGCGCGGGAGGGCCAGCGGGTCGGCCTCGTTGAACGAGACGTGCTCGTTCCACAGCGACAGCGTGTACGAGTTCGGCGGCAGCTCGTCGAGCGCACGCGGGGCGCCGAGCTGCGGGGTCGCGATCGGGAGGTGGCGCTCTCGCGGGTCCTGACCGACGCGCAGCGCGATCCACAGGCGCAGCCCGGGCACGCCGCGCAGGCTGGCCAGCAGCGGCCGAACCGCGGCGAAGGCCAGGTAAGGGTCGATGGCGAGGGACAGCTCGCGCCCACGCGGACCCTCGCGTGCGAGATCGAGGAGCGCAGGGATCGGGTCGGAGACCGGGACACCATCGAGGACCAGGCTATCGGTGGTGACGTCGAGGCGGTGCGCCGGCACCTGCTCGAGCGAGCAATCCGTCGCAGGGATGGTCGGCACCGCGGTCGACTCGACGAGGGTCGCCCCGCACCCCTGGGCGAGTCCTCGGGCCACGGTGCGCCACGGCGTCGTGTCGGTCGCGGAGACCAGGAGATCGCTGTCTTGCGGAACCACGATGTGCCTGTCCGTCGCGCCGTCGAGACGGAGCACGCGGGCGTCATGCGGCGGTGTCTCGTGGGCCAGCGGACCGAGCATCGGGGTGCCGATCCGGAGGTGGTGGATCTGCGGGTCGTCACCGACGCGGACGGCGATCCACAGGCGCAGCGAATAATTCCTGGCCATGTCCAATTTTAATAGCGTCCCACGAACTGTCTCGTAGGACACGTCAGAGTGGATGATGAGGGTGAGCTCCTCGAACTCGGAGATCGCCGCCACCACGTCGTCTGCCTGCAGCGGGGCGTCGTCGAGGCGCAGCCCATCGGCGCGAATCGCCAGATGGTGCGCGGGCGGACCCGCGTGCAGGCAGCCGGACCTGGCGAGCGTGACGACAGGGACACCGGCGGGCGCCGCCGCGACCGTGGGCGCCTCGCGGTTGCATGCGCACACGAGCAGCGCGAGGAGGAGTCGATGCATGACGGTCACCCCGGCCCGAGCATGAAGGAAAAGAGTACGGCGACCTCGCGACCGTCGCATGCGAGACCGAGGAGTACCAGGTCGGGTCGCACACTACCGGGTCGAACGCGGGGATCCGCGGGACGGTCTGGACGCGCTCGACCGACGTCGGCGCAGCAGCAATAACACCAGCGGCGCCCACGACGGAGCGACCAGCGAGCAACCCCGCGGCGCGCTCGCGGGCGGCGGCCCCTGCATGGCCGCGGGCGGGCACGGCGCGGCCACCGGCATGACGCTCGGCGCCGGCTCGGGTGCGGGTGCAGGCTCGGTCACGGGATCGGGCAGCGCGCAGCCGATCACAAACTTCATCTCGGGCGTGCTGAACGACGTGCCCCCGCCCGGTGTGGAGATCGTGACACTCATACGATGCTCGCCCGGCGTCAGCCCGAACGGCTGCTCGCCGCACTCGGAGAACATGCGGTCGGTGCCAGGCTTCTCGGTCCACGACCGACCCGCCGGGATATACTGGCACTTGCTGGTCTGAGGGCGGCGCACCTGGCCATCGACGCGGGTCTCGTACAGCAGATGCTCGCGGTAGGGCTCGAGCGCCGGCGGGAGGACGACCGAGAGATCGATAATGTCGGCCTCGGCCTGGACCCCGCACGACGGAGTGCGCCACTCGGCGTGGCTGACGGTGCCTCGGGCCCGCGGCGCCAGCTCGACCGTCGCGCCGCGCAGGTCCAGCTGTTCGTCGTGGATCGTGACCGTCACCTCGTTCGTGAACGGCAGCGGCAGCGGGGTCAGCTTCAACCGCCGCCCCTTGCGATCGCGCGGCACATACCGGTCATACGGCGAGTCGTACATGTTGTACTCGCGCACCAGGACCGTGTACGTACCGCCCGACCACAGCCCGCTGTCCGGCACGATCAGGTCGATCGGCCCCTTCGCGCGGATGTCAAACGGGACCGCCACCTTGCGCCCGTCGCTCTCGTGGCGCAGCAGCGTCACGCGATCGGAGATCGGTCGTGGCGGCTGCTCGGGGATCGAGAGCGGGTGCAAGCCCTGCCAGGGGATCCCGAAGGCATCCCGCGGCAGCCGCCCGTCCGCGCCGACGTAGAACTTGCCCGGCCCCGAGAAGTCGCACGAGCACGCGCGAGCGACCGCCGCGTCGGTGTACACGCAGAGCCCCGCGCCGAGCACCAGCCACGCGCCGAACGGCCGCATCGTGCGCTCACGCTACGCGCGTCCCCGCGGCCCGTCAACGCCGCGCAGCCGCGCGCCGCGCTCGAACCATACCCGCCCGGCCAGATCGTTTACCATGACGTGCTCGGGGGTTCGGTGATGATGCAGCGACGAACACGGTGTTGTGGGGTGCTCCTGTTGGTTGCGTGCAACTCGTCGAGCGAGCGCGACGACTCGGACACGACGCCCGTCACGATCACCATGCCGACCGCGCCGACCAGCGCGACGATGACGATGACCCCGACGTCCGACGGGACCACCGACCTCACCGGCGGCGAGGGCACCACGGTCGCCCCCGGGACCAGCACCAGCACCGGCCCGGACGACCCCACGAGCAGCAGCAGCACCGGCACGCCGAGCTTCGACCTCGGCGGCGGGCCCGACGTCCCGTTCCTGCCGGAGGTCACCCCGCAGCTGTGGTACTCGGTCGACAACCTGCTCGTGTACATCGAGCTCGACCCGCTCGACGGCTCGGTCGTGAAGCTCGTCACCAACACGATCAACAACAACCCCTCGCTCGCGGGCAACATCAACTCGTGCGGCCTGACCATGCTCGAGGACGGCTCGCTGCTCGGCAGCCGCGGCAACGAGGTCGGCACCCGGTTCTTCCACATCCCGAACCCGCCGACCGTCGCCGGCAGCATCGACGTCGACATCCTCGGATCCATCCCCGGGATGCTCTACATCGAGGCGCTGCACACCGACTGCGACGGCCGCGTGTACCTGATGGACACCGGCGAGGACAACGTCAACAACGTCGGCAACCGCCTGCTCCGCTTCAACAACGACTACCTCGGCGGCAAGTTCAATTACGACGTCATCACCGACCTCGAGGTCGCCGTCTCCGTCGACATCGACGACATGGCGCCCGGCATCGACGCGGGCGGCCAGGTCATCGACAACCCCGGCTTCGGCATCGACTCGGGCGCCGTCTACGCGCTCGACTACACCGACGGGACCGGCGTGGCCCTCGGCATGGCCGGCACCTACGGCATCCACGCGCTCGGCAGCCAGCTGTTCGCCGACGCGAAGTCGCGCCTCTACGTCCTCGACATCGACGCCAACCTGTTCGAGGCGAACCCGACGACCCTCGCGCTCTCGCCGGTCCTCGCCACCGGCCCCGCGCTGATGGACCCGAACGCGCCGCCCGGCAACACCGGCCTCGCCGGCCCGCTCACCAACTGCGTCACCGGCTTCCCCCCGGGCTGAGTCCCGCCCATGAAATCTCCCGCGCCCTTCATGCGTACCGCCCCGAGGACGCCCCGGCGAATGACACATCGTCGCGGCCCGCCGCCCCGAGCACCGCGATCTGTCGCGGCCCGCCGCCAAGCCCCACCCATCACCCTTCACATTCCGCTGGCAGCACGCTTGCAATCCGCGCACGCGTGAACCTCCTCGACATGGACTTCCTCGTCATCGCAACGCTCGGCTCCGTCGGTGGCATCATGGCCGCGACGGCCCTCGATCTGGGCCCGCTGTTCGTCCCGCTGGGCGCCGCCCTCGGCGTGTTCGCCGGGCCGCTGCTGATCCTCGCGGTGGTCACGGCGTGCGGATACATCGGCGCATGGTTCACCGGACACCCTCACTGGCCGGCGTGCGCCTGCTGCGGGTCCACCCGGTCCACGCTCGAGTGGCGACACGGCCACCTGTGCGCCCGCTTCGCGTGCGGCCGGCGCTACGTCCGGCGCGGACGCCAGTGCCTGCAGGTCCTGCCCGGCGGCGCGTCACAGCCCTATCGACGCTGGCGGATCCTCCGCGGCTGGGTCGACGACCCCGCCCCGCACGCGCCGCCCGTCGCGGCGCCCTACCGCGAATAGCCGCCCACGCGGATCCGCGACCCCGGCGAATCGTGGCACGCTCCGGCATGCTCGCCGCCCTGCTCACGACCCTCGCGCTCGCCGCCCCGCCGATCTGGGTCGACACCATCCCGGGCGCGCCCGACCTGCGCGGCAAGGACACGATCACCGTGCTCGTGTTCGGCGACTCCGGCAAGGGCGTCACTTTTAAAAATGTCGCCGAGGCCGCCCACCGCGTGTGCTTCGAGCAGCGCGCCGCCCAGCCGTGCGACCTCGGCGTGCTGCTCGGCGACAACGTCTACGAGGACGGTTTGACCAGCCCCGCCGACGCCGCGTGGACCGCCGCCTTCGCCGCGCCGCTGGCGAGCTTCGCCGCGCGGCCGGACTTCCGCTTCTGGGTGACCGCGGGCAACCACGACTGGCGCCCCGGCGTGCACCACGACAGGGGCCTGCGCAAGATCCAGGCCGCCATCGACACGACCAAACCGGACGGCCTGTGGCAGTACCCCGCACTCGCCTACGAGGTCCCCGCGCTGCCGACGTGGCTGCACCTCTACAGCGTCGACACCACCTCGATCGTGCGCGAGGGCCCGCGCATCGACGCCATGTTCGACGACCTGCGCGGGCGCATGGGGCGGTACGACCCCGACCAGTGGCACGTCGTGTTCGGCCACCACGCCCCCGTGTCGACCGGCATGCACGCGATCCTCGACACCTACGAGAACAACCGCTGGTCGACCGCGCTCGAGCGCCTGCGCGGCCTCGGCCTCGACCTCGTGCTCGCCGGCCACGACCACCACCAGGAGCACCTCGTGACCGGCGGGATCCCCGTGCTCCTGCAGGGCAACTCGAGCAAGGGCCGCAAGGTCCACGACACCGCCTACCTCGACTGCCGCAAGTGGTGCCACCCCGGCGAGTCGAGGGGCAAGACCCACCTCGGCTTCCTCATCGTCACCTTCACGCGCGAGCGCGCTGTCGTCGACTTCTTCGACGAGCGCGGCGCGAAGATCAACCCCGACACCACCCTCGCGCCCAACCCCGCCGGCGACGGCCGCGAGATGGGCCGCTGCGCGCCCGTCGAAGCTCCCCCGACCTGTCCCGTGAAGCAGCCGCCCCGCTGACTCACGCGCTCGTCGCCGCCGCCTGCATCGCGGCCCACAGCGCCTCGACGTGGCGCCGCTCGGTCGCCTCGGCGCCGATCGACACGCGCACCACCCACTCGCCGTGGACCTGCGCCGGGGTCAGCAGGGCCGCCCCGCCACGGTTGATCGCCTCGGCCCAGCGGAGGTTGTGCGCGTCGATCTGCCCCGCGTCGAGGCCCGGCGGCTCGTGGCGCACGCACACCGTCTGCAGCGGCACCGGCGCGATCCGCCGCCACGGCGGGCTCGCGTCGACCTGCGCCGCGAACCACCGCGCGTGCCCCAGGTCGCGGCGGATCCGGGTCCGCAGCGCCTCCGCGCCGTACGCCCGCAGGTGCAGCCATAACTTGAGCGCCCGGAACCGCCGCCCCAGCGGGATGCCCCAATCGCGGTAGTTGTGGACCGCGCCGTCGGCCGCGGTCTGCAGATAACTCGGGTTCGTGCTCATCACCCGGACCAGGTGCTCCGGGTCGCGCACGTAATACAGCGAGCAGTCGAACGCGACCCCGAGCCACTTGTGCGGGTTCACGACGATCGAGTCCGCCGCCTCGACGCCGCGCCACAGCGCGCGCAGCTCCGGCACGATCATCCCCGAGCCCGCCATCGCCGCGTCGACGTGGACCCACGCGCCAAACTCGGCCGCGACGTCGACGACCTCCTGCAGCGGATCGATCGCCGTCGTCGCGGTCGTCCCGATCGTCGCGACCACCGCGCACGGGCGGCGCCCCGCGGCGAGGTCCTCCGCCAGCATCGCCCGCAGCGCGTCGGGCCGCAGCGCCAGCGCCTCGTCGACCGGCACCCGGCGCAGGTGGTCGCGCCCGAACCCGGCCAGCAGCGCCGCCTTCTCGACCGAGCTGTGCGCCTGGTTCGATGCATACACGACCAGCGGCGCCGCCTCGGCCTGCAGCCCGCCGCGCACCTGCGCGTGCCCGGTGCACCGCTCGCGCGCGCACAGCAGCGCGACCAGCGTCGCCGTCGAGGCCGTGTCGTGGATGACCCCGCGCCACCCCGGCGCCAGCCCGAGCAGCCGGCGCGTCCAGTCGCACGTGACCTCCTCGAGCTCGCTGAGCACCGGGCTCGCCTGCCAGTTGATCCCGTTCTGCCCGAGCCCCGCGGCCAGCAGGTCCGCGAGCACCGACGCGAGGCTCGCGTTGCTCGGGAAGTACGCGAAGAACCCGGGGTGCTGCCAGTGCGTCGACCCCGGCACGACGATCCGCTCGAGGTCGGCGAGCAGCACCGCCTCGAGATCCTCGGGCCCCTCGGGCGCCTCCTCCGGCAGCAGCGCCCGCACCGCGCCGGGCACGACCCGCGCGCGCACCGGCAGCGCCTCGATGCGCTCGCGGTAGTCGGCGATCCAGTCGACGAGGCGGTGACCGAGGCGGCGGAACTGTGCGGGCGTCACCCGCACAGCCTATCGCGAATTCGCGCGGGCCAGAGCTAGGCCCGGCTCTCGCCGTCGCGGGTGATGCGGAGCTGCTGGCCGGCGCACCACACCGTCTTGAGGTGCATCAGCATCTCCGGCGCGAGGTCCTCGGGCAGGTCGATCAGCGCGTGGTCGTCGAGGATCTCGATGCGACCGATCTGCTTGCTGCCGAGCTGCGCCTCGTTGGCGACCGCGCCGACGAGGTTGCCGGGGCGGACCCCGTGGGCGTGGCCCACCTCGACGCGGAACGTCGCCATGCCGGCCTCGGGGGGCCGCGCGCGGCGGTCCCGCGACGCCGACGAATGAGTCGAGTGATGCGACGGCTGCGCCATCATCATCGGCTCGTCGGACGGCGTGTGGCGGGTCTGGCGGGCCGGCGCCGTCAGCAGCAGCGGCGCGTCGCCGCGGAGCATGCGGGCCAGCGCCGCCGCGATGTCGAGGGCCGGGATCGCGTGCTCGCGCTCGAGGTCCCCGAGCACCCCGCGGAACTGCTCGACCGCCTCGCCGCTGGCCAGCGTGTCGAGGATCTGCTGCTTGAACCGGGCGATGCGCGCGTCGTTCACCATCTTGATGGTGGGCAGCTCGAGCACCCCGATCGCCTGGCGCGTCGCCTGCTCGATCGTCCGCAGCCACCCGCGCTCGCGCGGCGCGAGGAACAGGATCGCCTCGCCGCTGCGGCCCGCGCGGCCGGTCCGGCCGATGCGGTGCACGTAGCTCTCGGGGTCGGTCGGCACGTCGTAGTTGATCACGTGACTGATGCGATCGACGTCGAGCCCGCGCGCCGCCACGTCGGTCGCCACGAGGATGTCGATGTTGCCGTCGCGCAGCATCGCGATGCAGCGCTCGCGCTGCGACTGCTGGACGTCGCCGTGGATCGCCACCGCCGAGAACCCGCGGGATTGCAGCTGCCCGGCCAGCTCC
>Ga0075158_10004081_pt1 | contig 10114 bp, 7 predicted proteins | sample JI91814BDNA_FD_70968 | JGI IMG/M metagenome (GOLD analysis project Ga0075158, IMG submission 70968) | Wastewater effluent complex algal communities from Wisconsin, to seasonally profile nutrient transformation and Carbon sequestration -... | ecosystem: Engineered > WWTP > Effluent > Algae... | reverse complement strand
GGTATTTGGACTGCTGGTCATGCAAGTAGGCCGCGTCAGCACCCGACAGAGCATCCGATACCGTTTGGGCGATGGCAGCCACCGGGATACCCAGAGACTCCGCCCTCTGCCGGCGCACCTTCAGGAATGCGCGGGGAGCATCTTCCCGCAAACTGGTATCGACACCCACGATATCTGCCGTCGCACCAAAGGAACGCGCTACTTCGATTGCTAGCTTCTGCCGACCAGCCTCATCCGGTCCATAGACTTCCGCAACCAGCGGTGACATGACAGGAGGACCAGGTGGAACCTCCACGACTTTGACGCGGGCATTGTGCTTGCGTCCGATTTCTTCCAGCCCGGGCCGCAGACGCTGGGCGATGACATGGCTTTTTTCACTGCGATGCTGCTTGTCGACCAGATTGACCTGCACATCGCCTTGTTCAGCATCGGCGCGCAAATAGTATTGGCGCACCAAGCCATTGAACGTAATGGGCGAGGCTGTTCCTGCGTAGGTCTGCAAGTTCAGCACCTCAGGCTGTTGGGCGAGAAACACACCCAGATCCTGCAACGTCGCTGCAGTTTCTTCCAGGGCGGTACCAGCAGGCATATCCACCACCACCTGGAACTCACTCTTGTTATCAAATGGCAGCATTTTCAGGACGACCCATTGCACCAGCGTCAACCCCACAGACAGCAACAGAGCCGCCATGATCCCACCCAGAAGCAACCACCGTTTGCGCGCACTGTTGAGCAAAGGCGTCAGAACGGCCTGGAACAATCGTTGCACTTTGGTGGCCGATGCCGCTGGTTTTGCGTGCCCGGCATCCGCCGCATGAGAATCGTGCTCTTTCATGAACTGCAGAGCCAACCAGGGCGTCACGGTGAAGGCAATCGCCAGTGATAACGCCATACCCAGACTGGAGTTGATCGGAATCGGGCTCATGTAGGGCCCCATCAAGCCCGACACGAAGGCCATGGGCAGTAATGCCGCAATGACGGTCAGCGTGGCCAGAATGGTGGGGCCTCCGACTTCATCGACGGCCCGGGGAATGATGTCCTTCAGTGCTGCTCCGGGTGTGAGCTGCTGGTGTCGATGGATGTTCTCCACCACCACGATGGCATCGTCCACCAGAATCCCGATGGAAAAAATCAATGCAAACAAAGACACGCGATTGAGCGTGAAACCCCAAGCCCAGGAGGCAAACAAAGTTGCCATCAGCGTCAATATCACTGCAGCACCCACAATCAAGGCTTCCCGACGGCCCAGGGCGAAACCCACCAGCAAAATCACCGAGCCCGTTGCAAATGCGAGCTTCTGAATCAGCTTGTTGGCTTTCTCTGCTGCAGTTTCTCCGTAGTCTCGCGTAACAGTGACCTCAAGGTTGTCGGGGATGACGGTGTTTCGCAGCGCGTCCAGGCGTGCGCGAACTGCGCGCGATACATCCACGGCGTTCTCACCTGGCTTTTTGGTCACACTGATCGTGACTGCCGGGTTGGCCTGACCGCCCGCATTCGTAAAAGACACGTAACGCTGGGCCTGCTGCGCGCCTTCTTCCACACGGGCGACATCGCGCAGAAAGACCGGCTTGCCTCCCGAGACGCCCACCACCATGTCTCCCACATCTTCCGCTGACCGCAGAAATTCGCCAGCATCCACCGTCAGCATTTGCACACCTGTCTGCGACCTGGAGTTATCCAGCACAGCACCCGCTGGCATCCCGAAGTTGGCAGCGCCCAGCATCTTGCGCAGTGCAATCACATCCACGTTGCGGGCGCGCAGACGCGCAGGATCCAGGAATACCTGTACTGCGCGCCCTGGACCGCCGATGGTTTTGACCTCGCGCACGCCAGGTGCGGCCTTGAGCTCCGCCTCGACCGAATGGGCGACGGTTTCAAGTTCTACCGCAGGAAGGCCGTCTTTGCTCCAGAGCGTTACCGCAATCACCGGAACATCGTCAATCCCTTTCGGCTTGACGATGGGCGTCAGGGTTCCCAACTCGCGCGGCACCCAATCCTGATTGGCATTGAGCACGTCATACAGCCGCACCAATGCCTCAGTGCGCGGTACCCCAACCTTGAATTGGATGGTCAGCACAGCCATGCCTGGCCGCGCTACGGAATATGTGTGCTCGATCCCAGCTATCTGCCCTAGCACCTGTTCTGCCGGGCGCGCCACCATATTCTGAACGTCCACACTACTGGCTCCCGGGAAGGGGATCAGTACATTTGCCATGGTGACGTTGATCTGTGGCTCTTCTTCACGTGGCGTGACCAGTACGGCAAACAAGCCCAGTAGCAGCGCGACCAGGGCAAGCAGCGGCGTCAGCGCGTTGGACTGAAAGGCTGCAGCGATGCGACCTGATATGCCCATTTTGTTTTGCTCAGTCATGGCTGACTCACTTGGAAGACTTGGCTGGCTGTGCACCAGTCGAACCCGCGCGCACAGGATCCATTGCAACCACATCGCTGGCAGACAGGCCTGCCAGCACCTCTACGCGATCGCCACTCTGTTGCGCGCCAAGGCGGACTGCGCGCAATGAAAAACCCTGTCCGGTTGACACATAGACAGCTGTCAACTCACCACGCCGCACAACAGAAGCCAGTGGAACCACAAGCCTGGCAACCGGGTCCGCCTGCGCTTGCAGAAACTGGACATTGACCTGCTGGCCGGGAACAAGGCTGACGGCGTCCTTCGCCGGGATCTCAAAACGCCACTCCGTTGTTTGCGAAACCGGGTCTGCAGACGGAATAGCCGACCGGCTGGCCGGCGTAATCCACATCGGCTTGTCCGCTCCATTGTCGACCTTGATCGTGGTCTGCGTCGCCTTCATCACACTTTGCGCGCGGGATGCTGGCACCTGAACCACAGCACGCAGGGGTTGTGGCGCATAGACCGTCATCAACGGTTTGCCGGGGACCGCCAGATCGCCTACCTGCGAATGGGTTTGCAGAACCCATCCGTCAAAAGGCGCAGTGACCCGGGTAAATCCCTGTGCGAGTCCAGATTGACGCGCTCCGGCGGTAGCCTGGTCACGCATTGCCTGGGCACTTTGGTACTGCGCTTCGGCGCTATCCAGCGCAGCCTTGCTGACAAAGCCCTTCGATTGAAGGTCTTTGGTGCGCTCCATATTGGCTTTAGCATTGCGCAACTCGGCCTCCGCCTGGTTGACTTGCGCCTGACTCCGCTGAACGCCCGTAGCAGCCTCCCGGTCATCAACCGTTGCCAACGTTTGACCAGCACGTACCTTGTCACCGGCCTTGACCACAAACGTGGCAATGCGCCCTGACGCCTGAGCCGAAACGGTGCTTTGCTTGACCGCTTCAATCACTCCATCCAATACCACCATCGCGCCCGACGATTGGGACTGAACAGCGACCGTAGGAACCGGCACAGATTCAGCATGAGCCATGGAGCCAAGCACAGCCGCACCAACCATCACCCACGCCGCGCCCAAGATAGCGAGCTTGCGAGCCGGTTGCGCGGTGGGCAATGAAGATATGTTCATGTTTATTTCCAAATACTAGGTACAGTATTTTCATATACTACCTGGGGTATACATAAATGTCAAGGACCATCCAATCGACGCCGTCGGACTGATAACATCAGACAAACACTCCACGCCAACCTCCAAAGAAACTGCCAAGCAAACATGTTTCACATCATCCGCAACGCGGAAGGAGCCATCCATGCCGTCGCCAAACAAGCTCTGCCAGGCAGCGAACCTATGGATGAAAGTGATCCTGAACTGGCGCAGTTTTTCAATGGCGGGGTATCAAACCCGGGATTCGACGCAGCCGATGCTGAATTTGTCCGTGTACTGGAAGACTTGATTGACACGCTGATCATGAAAAACGTGATTCGCCATACCGACCTGCCTGCAGCCGCGCAACAAAAAATGGTGAAGCGGAAAGGATTGCGCAATCGAATGCAAGGTGCGTTGAACCTTCTCGGTGGCGATGGTCAAGTCATTTGATGCAGATTCATGGCTGACACGACTCCACAATCCGCACCAGTTCAACGCCCCACCGGCTGGCGGCTTGGAGAACACCATGTCCACTTTGATCCATTGCTAGAGAGCGTGGTAGCAGCAGCAAGAATCTTTGGCATTGCTACCACCCGTGAATCCCTTTCTGCCGGCCTGCCGCTTGAAAACAACCTAGTCACTCCAGCACTCTTGCCTCGCGCTGCCGCACGTGCGGGCCTGACGGCCAAGCTGGCGCGCCGCAACCTGGCCAACCTTCGCGCCGGGCTACTACCTGCAATCCTTCTGCTCAAGGAAAAGCAGTCGTGTCTGTTATTGGAGTGGTTACCCACTGGGGACGCAAGGGTTCGCTTTCCAGAGGGCGGTGAATCTTCCGATGTGTTGACCAAAGAGGAACTGGAAGCCCTGTTCACTGGCGTAGTGTTCTTCATCCGCCCGGTTTTCCGGTTTGACCCGCGCGCCCCTCAAACGGGACAGGTTCGCTCCAGCCACTGGTTCTGGAGTGTGGTATTGCAGAACTGGCGGCTGTATCGAGACAGTCTATTGACAGCGCTTTTGGTCAACCTCTTTGCGCTGGCCATGCCCATGTTCTCCATGACTGTGTATGACCGCGTGGTACCCAACCGTGCCGAAGAGACACTCTGGGTGCTTTCCGTCGGTGTGATTCTGATGATATGTTTTGACATGGTGCTGCGCATCATGCGCGCCTACATTCTGGATACAGCCAGCAAACGCATTGACGTAACGTTGTCAGCACGCATCATGGAACGCGTCTTGGGTCTCAGGATGGCGGATCGCCCTGCTTCCGTTGGCTCGTTTGCTGCGAACTTGAGGGCTTTCGAATCAGTACGTGATTTTGTAGCTTCCGCCACCATCACCACGCTCGTTGATTTGCCTTTTGTACTCATGTTCTTCCTGGCTATTGTCTGGATATCTCCCTGGCTGATCTTCCCCCCCGTGATCTGCATTGTCATTTTGGTGATTGCATCTGTAGTGGTGCAGCAAAAGATGCAGGAGTTGGTTGAGATCACTCAACGTGCTGCATCACAACGCAATGCAACTTTGGTGGAGAGCCTGGTTGGCATTGAGACCATCAAGTTCATGGTGGCCGAAAGCAGCTTTCAGCGCAAATGGGAACAGTCGACCGTGTTCCTCGCTCAGAACAGCACAAAACTGAAAATGCTGTCTGCTGGCATTACGAATCTCGCGCAAATGCTGCAGCAACTGGTGTCCGTGACAGTGGTGATCGTTGGCGTATACCTGCTGATCAACAACCAGGTCAGCATGGGTGGAATCATTGCAGCATCCATGCTTGCCGGACGCGCCATGGCTCCTTTTGGGCAGGTTGCAGGACTCATCATGCAGTACCACCACGCGAAAAGTGGTTTGAGCTCTGTGGAACAGCACATGCAGACGCAACCCGAACGTCCGGACGATGCGGCTTTTCTCCATCGCAATGGTTTTCAGGGTGCGATCGAATTCCGGAATGTGAGCTTTTCGTACCCCGGGCAAGAGCAATCCGTACTCGACAAGGTGTCTTTCAAAATTCAGGCCGGTGAAAAGGTCGCGTTTATAGGACGAGTGGGGTCTGGCAAATCAACCATCCAACGCCTGGTCCTGGGACTGCATCAACCGACGGAAGGGGCCATTCTGATTGACGGGATTGATGTGCGGCAGATTGACCCAGCCGAACTGCGACGGGCTACTGGATTCGTTTCACAGGATGTCAGCCTGTTCTATGGCACATTGAAGGACAACATTGCGCTGGGTGCACCTTTTGCAGATGACCAGGACATCATCGCTGCTGCTGAAATTGCTGGCGTTACTGAATTCGCCAATCGGCATCCCAGGGGGTTTGACATGCTGATTGGCGAGCGTGGCGAGTCCCTATCTGGTGGGCAGCGGCAATCAGTCGGTATTGCGCGTGCTGTACTCAATGATTCCCCCATTTTGTTGCTGGATGAACCCAGCAGCGCCATGGACCACCAAAGTGAAGACGCATTGAAAACACGCCTTCGGCGGTTTACGGCGGGGAAAACCATGATTCTCGTCACACACAGAACCTCCTTACTGGAGTTGGTTGACCGCTTGATTGTGATTGACAACGGCCAAATCATGGCGGACGGCCCCAAAGCACAAGTCGTTGAAGCGCTGCAAAGCGGCCGGGTGGGTAGGGCCAATTGATGGAATCCACACAACAAAAAGAGGTCAAGCCAAATTCTGCATGGACACGCTTTCTTGGGTGGAGCTCCGTGCGAATGGATGGACTCCTGGCAAGACTCGATCGCGGCAGCAAGGACGATGATCAGGATTTCGACGCCAACGCAGACTGGGCGATCGCGGAACAAACACCGCATGGAGCCCGCACTTTTGTTTGGGCAAGCACCGGTGCTGTTTTCGTGCTGCTTTTGTGGGCCAATTTTGCAGTCCTGGATGAGGTCACCCGTGGAGAAGGCAAAGTCATTCCTTCGCGGCAGGTTCAGGTCCTCCAAAGCATGGATGGCGGCATCGTCTCAGAAATCCTTGTGAAAGAGGGTCAGACTGTCCGTACCGGTGATTTGTTACTCAAAGTAGACCCCACGCGTATGGTTTCCTCGTTACGAGAGAACCGGTCCCAATACCTATCGCTATTGGCCAAAGGGGCACGACTACGTGCTCTGGCGGAGGGGGCCCGATTTATTCCGCCGCAAGATGTCACCAATGAAGCCCCCGAAATTGCGGAGCAGGAACGTGCGCTGTACGAGTCCCGCCGAGCCGAGTTGGATGCAACGATAGGAGTCGCTCGTCAGCAACTGTCACAAAGAACGCAGGAACTGGTATCCGTACGCGCAAAAAGAGAGCAAGCTACCCAGAGTTACAACTTGACTGTCCGCGAGTTGGAAATGACACGCCCCCTTGCCAAAAGCGGTGCCATTTCCGACGTGGAACTTCTGCGGCTGGAGCGCGATGTCGCCCGCTATCGGGGGGAGCGCGACAGCGCAAACTCGGACATTCCACGTCTGGAATCCGCCATCTCCGAAGCGACCCGCAAGATGCAAGAAGTGGAGTTGGCTTTCCGGAATGTGGCCAGATCTGAACTGAGTGAAACCAACGCAAAACTCAATGCACTTTCAGAAGGCAGTGCGGCACTGGAGGACCGTGTCAAACAAACCGAGATCCGATCCCCCGTCAACGGAACCATAAAACAACTCAAAATCAACACTGTAGGCGGTGTGGTGCAACCCGGGAAGGATGTCATTGAAGTCGTGCCTTCTGATGATGCACTAGTGCTTGAGGCACGGGTGTTACCCCGTGACATCGCCTTCCTGCGCCCCGGCCAAAAAGCGTTGGTCAAATTCACTGCCTATGATTTCGCCACCTATGGGGGCTTGGATGCCACCTTGGAGCACATCAGTGCCGACACTGTTCTGGACGATAAAGGCAACGCATTTTTTCTGGTGCGCGTACGGACGCTTTCCACCAGCATTGGCACGCAACAGTTCCCCATCATTCCTGGCATGGTTGCAGAAGTTGATATCCTCACTGGAAAGAAATCCGTGTTGAGCTATTTGCTCAAACCGATATTGCGCGCAAAAGCCAAGGCCATGACCGAGCGATGAGCGGCCCGCGTCAACTCGTTTTGGTCACACGCGACGAAGGTCTGGCTGCCCATTGGCGCAAAGCTCTAGGCGTCAAGAATGCGCGTGTCGCCAGTGGACTGGCAGACTTGTCCAGACGCCAGCGTGATGGCTCTACGACCTTATGGGTTGACGATTCCATTGCCTCACCACCAGATTGGCGTACGACTGAATGGCAGGCTTTGCTGGCAATTCCACAAGTCCGGGTCGTTGCGACAAGCTCGAACCCCAGCGACGAAAGAGCCATGGAAGCTCTTGATGCGGGATGTGCCGGCTACTGCCACGCCTACTCTGATCCAGCTACCTTGCGACAAGTGCAACAAGTAATTGATGCGGGTCAGGTATGGATCGGCAAAAGTCTGATGCAGCGTCTGCTGCATGGCACCAAGCAACTCACGGGATCTGTGGCAACAGCTAAAGACGACTGGAGCGCGGGTTTAACTGCCCGGGAACGCGAGGTTGCCGTTCTTGCGGCCAACGGCGCATCCAATATGGCCATCGCCACCGAATGCTCCATTTCGGAACGCACGGTCAAAGCGCATCTCAGCGCCGTATTTACCAAACTCAACATCACGGACCGCCTGCAATTGGCCCTTCGCGTGCACGGAATCAGTTGAGTATTCTTTCCCAGTAGCTACCTGTACTTGAGGACAATAGGCACACGTAGAGATCCCCCATAAAGTTCGCATACCTATATTTGCTGAACTTGCGAGATTTCTATGGCTACCAATCAAAATTTGTCTCAGGCACGTGGTGTTGTCGTCGTTTTGCAGGGAAAAGCATGGGTGGTCAATGCCGACGGTATTCGTAAGCCGCTACAAGTCGGGGACGAGGTTCAGGAAGGTCAGCAAGTCATCACGGAAGACGGTGCGCGACTGGAATTGGCGCTTCCGAACGGCCAGGCAGTGGTCATCCATTCCGGACGGGAACTGCTCATTGATAAGGATCTCCTGGGCATCAGTCCAACAGACAAGTCCGAGGCATCCCTTAAAGATCTGAATAGCGGAGCTGCGGAAGTCGACCGGATCATTGCCAATGGCGGCGATCTTTCTGGCGAACTGGACCCGACTGCTGCTGGTCTTACTGGTGGCGGAAACAGCGAAGCACATAGTTTTGTGCGCGTTTTGAGAATCCAGGAAGTTCTGGCTCCGCTGAGCCTGTCAGAAATTTTGTGTGTGAGGCATAACATGTCACCAAGGAACATGAATGCCGAGCAAGACACGCAAACCCAAAGCAGCACAGGTGCTGCCCACCATCCCCAAAGAACTGCTTGACCAGTTTGTCAACGGCCCCATGAGCGCGGAGGCGGTGAATGCCGCCTCCATGGCCTTCAAGAAGGCGCTGATTGAGCGTGCCCTGGGCGCAGAACTCACCCACCACCTGGGCTATGCCGCCGGTGCGGACAAACCCGGTGAGGGCAAGAACCACCGCAACGGCGCCTCCGGCAAGACCGTCCTGACCGAGGATGGACCACTGCGTATTGAGGTGCCACGCGACCGCACCGGCAGCTTTGAGCCCTTGCTCATCCCCAAACACGAACGCCGCTTTACCGGCTTTGACGACAAGATCGTGGCCATGTACGCACGCGGCATGACGGTGCGTGAGATTCAAGGCTTTCTGGCCGAGCAGTACGGCACCGAGGTCTCGCCGGACCTGATCAGTTCGGTCACGGACGCGGTGATGAGCGAGGTCACAGCCTGGCAGGCACGCGCCCTGGAGCCGATGTACCCGGTGGTCTTCTTCGACGCACTGCGGGTGAAGATTCGCGAGGACGCCGTGGTGCGCAACAAGGCCATCTACCTGGCTCTAGGCGTACGGCCCGATGGCACGCGCGACATCCTGGGCCTGTGGATCGAGAACACCGAGGGTGCCAAGTTCTGGATGAAGGTGTTCAACGACCTCAAGACGCGTGGCGTCAATGACATCCTGATCGCCGTCACCGACGGTCTCAAGGGCATGGCTGAGGCCCTGGGTTCTGTGTTCCCTGCCACCACGTTGCAGACCTGCATCGTGCACCTGATTCGCAACAGCCTGGACTACGCGTCATGGAAGGACCGCAAGGCCCTAGCAGCGGCCATCAAGCCGGTCTACACAGCACCCAGTGCTGAGGGCGCCTTGGCCGAGTTGGACGCATTTGAGGAAGGGCCATGGGGCAAGAAGTTTCCGACCGTTGTAGCTGCATGGCGGCGGGCCTGGGACAAGGTGATTCCGTTCTTCGCCTTCCCGGCGCACATCCGGCGGGTGATCTACACCACCAACGCAATCGAGAGCGTCAACGCCAGACTGCGCAAGATCATCAAGACCCGTGGGCACTTCCCAACGGACGATGCGGCCACCAAGCTGATCTGGCTGGCCCTGCGCAACATCACGGCAGACTGGGACCGGGCAGGCAGAGATTGGAAGGAAGCCATGAACCAGTTCGCGATTCTCTACGACGACCGATTTACCAAGCAATTCAATTAAGATGAAATACGCTTGCCCATTGCCGTGGGCAAGTATCTCCGCCTCACACACAGAAATTCAGACACTCCC
>Ga0075158_10004079_pt1 | contig 10115 bp, 5 predicted proteins | sample JI91814BDNA_FD_70968 | JGI IMG/M metagenome (GOLD analysis project Ga0075158, IMG submission 70968) | Wastewater effluent complex algal communities from Wisconsin, to seasonally profile nutrient transformation and Carbon sequestration -... | ecosystem: Engineered > WWTP > Effluent > Algae... | reverse complement strand
AACCAGACGGTGACGTTGTTCGGCGGCCTGCCCGTGGCCCGGGTCACCGATATCTGCTTCTGCGCGCCGCCCGGCGTCCCGATTGCGGCCGGAAAACCGGGACTTTTGGTGGCCGGACTGCCGATCGCCCATGTGCTGGACCCCGCTGGGCACGGCGGCTTCATCAATCTCGGCCTGCCGATCGCCCTGATCGGCTAGTCGGCCTGACGGTACGCCGTCACATCCACCCGCACCGCCCCCGCAACAAGAGCGGCCAGATCTTTCGCCGTTTTGGTGTCGCTCGTCAGCGGTGCTGCGCTCATCACTGTGACCAACAGCAGGGCTGGCGCGCCCGATGTCGGTGCATAGCGGGGCCATGTGAACCTGAAGCGGCCATTGCCCTCGTCGATGAGGTCACCCTTGGCGACGCGTGCCGAGACGGCGGCGGGGTCGCCCAGGTCGATGAGTTTCAGGACGCGGCCGCCCGGATCCGCCACGAAAATGGTGGTGTTCGGATAGGCCGGGTCGGTCTGGATGATGGTTTCGGAGGTGCCGTTGCCAGCGGGCGTTGCCGCGGCGATGACGGGTGAGCCGGCGGACTGGAAGGCTGGTTTGAGGGCGTCGAGGGTGCTGCAATAGGCCGAGGAGACGGCGTCGCCGGAGAGGGTGATGTTGGGTTCGGTAGGTGCCGGCGGGGCACCTTCAGCCGGTTTAGGCGGGGCCGCTGCGGCCTTCACCTTGTCGGACTTACCCCAGACACCGGAGGCGGTGATGGCGCCACTGCCGTCGGCGGAGAGGCGGATCAGGCTGCATTCCACCGCCCCGAGGCGCGCGGCGACAGCGGCATCGACAGGCGGAGCCGACGAAATTTCAGGTGTCGGCGCAGGTGTCGGACTGACTGTCGGCGTTGGGGACGGCGTGACGGCCGGCGTCGGCGATGGCGTGACGTCAGGTGTTGGCGACGGGGTCACGTCAGGTGTCGGTGAGGGGGTCGCTTCCGGGGTCGGTGAGGGTGTGGCCTCGGGTGTTGGCGTGGGTGTCGGAGGGGGTGTTGGGGTGATGTCCGGGGTCGGGGTGGGCGTGACGGCGGCGAGGGTGGCCTGGCGGTGGACGAGGTCGAGGGTGACGGGAGTGGCGCCGTTGGTGAGGGCGAGCCAGGTGTCGAAGCCCAGGGGCCCCGACGGGGTGCCGTAGGGGACCGGCGCGCTGGCCGTGACGGCGAGGATCAGGCCGGGCTCGGTCCAGGGGCGCAGAACGGCCTGGAAACGGCCGTCCGGGAGAGCAACCAGCATATCGCCGGCGCGTGCCGCTTCGATCTGCTGAGGCGTGGAAAGGTCGAGCAGCGGGGTGACCTGACCGCTGGGCAGAAGCTCGAGCAGATAGAGCGCCGGGCGCGCCAGATCCGGGGTGATTTCGACGGTGAAGGCGCCGTCTTCGGCCTCTGCCGGGGCGGTGAAGATAGCGGGGCCAAGGCCCGTCGCGACCTTTTTCAGGCCATTGAGATTGAAGCAGAGCGAGGGATCGACGGTCTGGCCGGAAATCGCGGTGCCGGGGGCGGCGGCGCGGATCGCGGCTTCGTCCCCCCAGACGCCGGTGACGGCGAGGTTCGGGCCGGCGGTGGTGACGCGGACCATGCTGCAGGGGACGCCGGCGAGGCGTGACGCGAGGGCGGCGGTTTGATCCGGCGTTGGTGCCGGTGTGGGGGTTGGCGTCGGGGCCGGAGTTGGTGTCGGGGTGGGGGCGGCGGTTGGGACCGGGGTTGGGTCGGGCGTTGAGGCTGGTGACGGTGTGGGTGTGGGCGTCAGTTCGGCGACCTTGCCGCCGGCGGGGTCGCCGGGCTTGCCGAAGATGTCGTCCTGGAAAATGACGAAGGCGGCCGCGCCACCGCCGCCGACGAGAAGCGCGAGCAGGCCGGGGAGCAGGCTGGAGCGGCGGCGGCGCTGGGGCTTGTCCGCTGCCGGCCGGGCGGCGCGGACGCGGGCCTGGGGGACGACCGAGGCGCGTGCCGGTGTGGCCGGCGGCGGCGTGGGGGCTGCGGGTTGTGACGGCGGCGGCGGCGGTGCGGCGACGACCGGGGCCGGGGCACGTTCCGCCTCGCTGAGCAGCGCGAGCACCGCCGACATGGTCTGCGGGCGTTCGCGCGGATCGGGCTGGAGCAGGCGTTCCAGAACAGTCTGGAGACGGGCCGGAACGCCGTCGAGGGGCGGCACGGCGCGGCGTGCCGCCCGGGCTGTATTCAGGTCCTTGCCCATCGCAATGGGCGCGCCGCGCGCCGCGGCGGCGAGGACGAGACCGAGGCTGTAGGCGTCGGTCCACGGGCCGATGCGGCCGCCGCTCTCGAACTGTTCGGGGGCGGCGTAGGATAGCTTGCCTTCGAACTGGGCGTCGTTCGCATCCTCGAACCCGCCAACGCGCGCGATGCCGAAATCAATGATGGTCGCGTTGGCGAGCTGGCTCTGCGGCAGGAGGATGTTGTCGGGCGACAGATCCTTGTGGACGAGGCCTTCCTCGTGGCTCGCCTCAAGCCCTTCGGCGAGGCGGTTCGCCAGGGCGAAGAGTTCGGCCTCTGTCAGCTTGCGCGCGCGATAGACATCACCGAGCGGATCGCCGTCGATGAATTCCAGCACCAAGTAGTAGGCGCCGTCTTCGCTGACCCGGCCATAGGTGCGGTAGGGCACGACCGCGTCGTGGCGCACGCGCATGAGCGCGTTGGCTTCATCCAGAAGCATCTTGCCGAACCGCTCGCCCAGCTCGGCGTTCGGCAGGATGGTCTTGATCGCGACGCGTTCGGACGGGTTGTAGACATTGACGCCGTCATAGATGGCGCCGAGGCCGCCACGGCCTATGAGCTTGCCGACCCTGTAATTGCCCAGAACCGTTCCGGGCGCGAGATCGACGGTGGCGGGCGCCTCGACGGACTGCGTCACCTGCTCCCAGTCATCCGCGGCCCTGGCCGCGGGATCGATGATCTCGGTGCGTTCATCGGCGTCGTCCTGGGCGCCGGACGATGCAGCCGGCGGCGGCGCGGGTGGCTGACCGTCCAGCGGAAGGATGACGGTCCTGTCGTCGTCGTCGTTGTCGCCGGGGCCGCCGCTCATCGCGTCACACGATCCCCTTCCGGCTCCGGCTGAGTCAGTTCAACGGCTGTCACCTCGTCGCAGACGATGGTGACAATGCTGACATTGTCGGGCGCGCCGCGATCAAGACAGATTTCGACCAGCCTGGCGCAGGCCTTCGCCGCGCCCACCTCGCCGACGATTTTGGCGATCTCATCGGCGTTGGCGCAGGCAGTGAGGCCGTCGGAGCAGATGAGGAAGATATCGTCGGCCGCGATGTCGAGCTGCTGGCGGTCGATGCGCACCGTCGGATCGACGCCGACCGCGCGGGTGAGGACATGGCCCATCGGGTGATGTTCGGCCTCGGCCTCGGTGATCTGGTTGGTCTCCAGAAGATGGCGGACCTGAGTGTGGTCGCGCGTGATCTGTTCGATCCCGCCGTCGCGCAAGCGATAGACCCGGCTGTCGCCGACCCAGAGAACGGCCGCCCGAAGGCCCGAGACATAGACCGCCGCGACGGTGGTGCCGATGGTCGCGCCTTCATGGCGTCCGCGATCGAAGACCTGGCGGTTGGCGGAGGTGATGGCGCGCTGGATTTCGGCGACGTCGTCGTCGAACGAGCCCGAGAGATAGGCGCCGTTGAGATTGCGCACGACGGTATCGGAAGCGAAGCGGCCATGAAGATGACCGCCCATGCCGTCGGCGACGGCCCAGAGCGATCCGCCGGGATGGATGGCGACAGAATCCTCGTTCTCCCGTCGCCGCCGTCCGGGGTCGGTTTCATGCGCAGAGCGGAAGGTCAGCGTCTTCATGACTTAAGATGCTTGTCCCTTAGGCGGCGTCGGCGGAGGGCGATGAAACCACAGACCCGTCATCAGGGGAATCCGGCTGATCGGCGGCCTTCAGAGGTTCTGGGCTGGCGGGCTCAACGTCCGGCTCGGCGGCGATGGCAGACCGGTCGGCTTCGGGCGCCGGCTGAAACAGAAGGCTGAGGGTTTCGCCGTTCAGCGCGCCGGTGAGGGCGACGGGTTCGATGGACTGGCTGCCGGCGACCCAGAAGAGACCCTCGGCGGACCATGCCGAACTGTGCGCGCGGGCGAGCGCGGCGGCGGCGAAGGCTTCGCCCGGATCGGCGTGGGCAGCGGGCGCGAAACGTGTGGCGGCGCCTTCCAGCGCGGCAAGCAGGGTGTCGACGCTGTCGGCCTGGAGCAACGCATTCCGCGCCAGCGTTTCGGCCTCGTCCAGTGCGGCCGTCAGCGCCGCGCCCTGCGCGATGATGGCGAGCGAGGAACTGGTGAAGCCGGCGACGAGCGGAAACTGACGGCCCACGGCATCGACGCTGGCCATGAAGACGCCCGCCGCCCAGTCGCGCCCCAGGACACCCGGCGCGGCGATGAAGCGCCAGACAGGGGTTTCGACGTAGACATCGTCCCAGCGGTGGTCCCATTTCAGCGCAGCAAGGGTGACGGCCTCTGCCACGGCGGCGTCGGCGGCCTCGATGGTTTCATCGTCGAGACCGCGCGAAATGAAATCGCCATGCGCCGGCAACTTGCCGAACAGAAACGGCACCATGCCCTGATCGTCTAGAGCGCCGAAGGACACTTGAACTTCCAGAGCTTGGCCTTGTCGAAGGGATCGCCCGCGGTTTCCGCACCATCGACCTTGACCGCGATGGTGACGGCGGTGGCGCCGGTGCCGAAGGTATAGCTGCGGTTCTTGGCCGTGCAGGGACGGCATTCGCCGCTGTCGAACAGGCGGAAGAAGGCGAAGGTCCCGGGCTGGGGCCGCAGCACGAGCGGCGGTGAGCCATCGGTCGGCGTGATGGTGAGGGTCGCTGTATCCATGCCAGGCCCCGGAATCCATTCCAGCGCGCCGGCCGATCCGACCGCGTTGAAATCGACGCCCTGCACCGGCCCGAGCGTCAGACGTGCGGTCTGGACGCCCGGCCCCATGGCGACGGCAGAAACCTGAAGCCGGAAGCCGATGCCGCCGACGCCATAGGGCGAGCGGAACATGGAGCGGGCGACATTGCCGGCGAGTTGAAGCATGCCGACCGAGCGCGAGGAGAGCGTGCGTGCGACGGGATCGGTGGTGCGGATCTTCCAGGTGGCGCCGGACATGTCGACATAGTTCGACAGCCGGTTCTGGAAGAAGAGCGTCATCGTGCCGCCGGGACCGAACGCGGTCTGGAAGTCGATGACCGGCGCATCTGCACCGCCCGATGCGAAAGGATAGAATTTCGTGATCGCCTTGCAGACCGGCAGGATCTGATCGCGGTATTCGGTGACGAGCGCTGAGCGGGCCGCATTGGCCGCCGTGTCGCCCGCCGATTCGGTGAGGCCGGCGCCCAGCGCCGCCGCATCGGCCGGCATGGACTGGACCGCCGCTGCGAGCTGCTGCGTCGCCTGTTCGAGGGCCGTACCGCCGCCCCCTCCTCCGCCGCCACCGCCTTCCATGGCCTTGCGGACAGCTTCGAGGGCTTCTTCGAGGCGCTTGATTTCACCAGGCACGTCCTGGCCGGGACCGTTCACATAAAGCGTCAATTCGGCGAATTGCTGGGCGATCTGGAGACCGGCCTGGCCGGTGGCATCGCCGCCGAGCTGGTCGGCCGGCACGAGCGCCGTCTCGGCGACGACAGCGCCGAGGAAGCGCGAGATGGGCTGCGGCTTCTTCGTCAGCTCCACCGCATCGGCGACGGATTTGAGCCCGAGCGGCGCGACGCTGCCCAGCACTTCGCGCCAGCGATCAGCATAGGCCCGGGCATAGGTGGCGGCGACGTCGCGCTTGAGCACAGGGGCCTGCACCTCGACGGCAGCGGCGCGGCCGGCATCGCCCAGCACCCATTGTTCATCCTGGATGCGCGCCATGATGTCGTTGGAGAACGCGACATAGACCGCCTCGTAGCCTGCCTTGGTGTAGAGGAACGGCACCGTCACCGACGCGAGATCGGTGGTGAAGGCGCGTTCCTGCCCCGCGAGCATCTTGTCTTTCAGCACCCAGTCGGGCTTGCCGGCGGCTTCGGCCTCCATCGCGGTGAGGGCGCGTTCTTCCAGCGAGCGGCTGGCGAGGGTTTCCTGCGCGCCCTTGATCAAATCCCAATCCACGGCGGGGCCACGTTCGGGCGCGCCGACGGTCTGCGACTGGATGCGGCCGACGGCATCGAGAAGGCCCTGCGGGTCTTCCAGCAGCGCATCAAGATGCATGGCGAGGCTGTCGCGCAGCGCCTTGTTCTCATCGCCCGGGAAATCGACGCTCTGCCACTGGCGGATGAACCAGTTGCGCACGCCCGCCGCATCGCGAATGCCCGACGCGGTGACGCCATCGGGCGCACCGCCGATCTGGAGATAGATGCGCAGCGCCTCATACAGCTTGCGCCAGTCGCCATCCTGTTCGGCGGCGACGACATCTTCCGCGCGCAGGATGAGGCGCGGGAGCAGCATGCGGTAGAGGCCCTGCCTGTAGGCACCGACGGCAGACGCCGAGAGCGGACGGTCCTGAGCCAGGCCGAGATCGCCGAGAATGGCGCCGCTCTGCTGCTGGCCGTAGCCGCCGGGCAGAGCGCGCAAAAGATCGAGCGGTTTGACGATGGCCTCAAGTCCGCGCTGGTCGGGCTTCACCACATTCGCATCGACATTGGCGCGGCCGCGTTCGGCGACGAAGGGATCGACGGCGGCGCCGAGATTATCCTGCAGTCCCGTGTTGCGCTGATAGGCGATGAACCAGAAGGCGGCGAGCGCGGCGGTGAGGAGGCCCATCACCGTGACGCCGGCGATGACGATGCCGCGGCGGCGGCGGCGGACACGCGGATCGGATGTGACGAGACCGCTTTCCTTGAACATCACGTCCGAGAGGACGCGCTGGAGGAAATAGGCGCGGCCCGCGCTCTTGCCCCGCGCAGCCGACGGCGCGACGCGGGCCGGCGACATGACGCCGAGCAGGCGGTCGATGGCGGCGCCGGTCTGCGTGCCCGAGGTGAGATAGAAGCCACGGAAGACGGGCGTCGGTTCCAGCGGGCGCGATTCAAACATGCGGCCGAAGAACGTGGCGAGGCGCACGCGCGCCTCGGCAAGCTGGATGGGGAAACCAAGAACTTTCGAGCGGCGCTGGGCGTCGGCCTCGCCCTGGAGCCGTGCGGGCGTGCGTTCGCTGAGCGATTTCACCGAGAGGTCGAACTCAGTGAGGAGTTCTTCGATGTCGAGCGGCTTGGTGCCGTCATATTTCCATGTCGCGCCCAGGACCTCGCGGCGGCCATCGGCGGATAGATCATCGAAGAACTCGACGAAGCCGGGGAGGATGTCGGCCTTGGTGAGCCAGACATAGACGGGCAGACGCACGCCAAGTTCTTTATGCAACTCGTTCAGGCGGCGGCGCACCGCATCGGCATTGGCGTGAAGCTCGTCCGTGCTGGCGTTCATCAGCATGTCGAAGCCGAAGGCGATCATCACGCCGTTCAGCGGCTGCTGCGGGCGGTTGCGGCGGAGGAGCGACAGGAAGGAGAGCCAGGCCTTGCTGTCGCGTTCGGCGTCACTGTCCTGGGTGGTGTAGCGGCCGGCGGTGTCGACGAGGATTGCGTCTTCGGTGAAGAACCAGTCGCAGTTGCGTGTGCCGCCCGCGCCCTTGACGCTGGGCTTGCCGTTATCGGCGATGAGGAATTTGAGGCCGGAGTTTTCCAGCGCCGTCGTCTTGCCCGTGCCCGGCGGGCCGATAATCATGTACCAGGGGCGGGCATAGAGATAATCGCGCTTGCCGCCCTTGCCGCCCATGCGGCGGATGGTGGCGAGCGCTTCGGCGAGGCGCTTGGCAAGAACCTGGCCTTCCTTTGCGCCCTCTTCCGCCGAGGACAGGCCCTTCTGGATCGCCTCGGCCTTCTTGCGGCGGCGCCAGTAGCGGAAGAGTTCGAACGCGCCATAACCCACGACGATGACGGCGATGGCGGCGACGCGCACCCATTCCTCACGGAAGGGTTCGTAGCCGGCGAAGGTGAGCAGCGGGCCGACCCAGTAGATCAGCACCGTCACCATGACGATGACGACCGCGAAGAACGCGATGCGGCCGAAGAGGTGGTGCAGAATGCGTTCCATGGCCGGGCTTACTCGCCTTCGCGCAGGGGCACGAAGATCTCGATGCGCCGGTTGAGCGATTTGTCGGTGGCCGACACCGGCTCAAGATCGCCGCGGCCCTCGGTGACGATGCGCGAGGGATCGGAGAGGCCTTTTTTGAGTTCATTCGCGGCCGAAATGGCGCGCGCCTCGGACAGGGCCTGGTTGTCGGGGAATTTCAGCGTCTTGGTGAGCTTGTCGCTGTCGGTGTGGCCGACGATGGTGATCTTGCAGATCTCGGCCTCCAGCGCGGCGGCGACGGCGGCGACGAAGGGGAGATAGCTGGGGTCCAGCACATCGGAGCCGGAGCGGAAAAGGCTGCCGATACGGGTGGTGATGCGGATGCGGGCGTCCTTGCCCTCGACCACCACATCGCCGGCCTCGATCTCGGCGGCGAGGCGGGTGCGGATGCGCTCAAGCCGAGTTGAGGTGATCTCGGGCGGCTTGCTGACCGGCGGCGGGGTGTTGCGTTCGATGAGGACGGGGGTTGCGACATCATGCAGGCTCGCGAGGCGGCCGTTCACGTCTTCGGTGCGGTCGGCGAGCGAGAAGAGAAAATAGGCGAAGGCGCCGAGCAGGATCACGCCGCAGAGCGCCGCCATGCCGATCAGGGGTCCGGCGACGGGGACCTTGCGCATCGGCGCCTCGACGCCGCGCCAGTGGGGTACCAGCGGCTCGCCCGTCTTCTGGATCGAGCGGGCGAGCTCGGCATGCATGGCGGCCATGCGATCCGACAGGCCGCGGTCCTGGCGGCCGGAGAGGCGGTACTTGCCGAGGAAGCCTGCAGCGACGCAGGCATGGAACAGCTCCAGCAGTTCGTCCTTGCCGGAGGGGCGGCGGAGGAGATCGTCGACGGTGGCCCAGAAGCGGTCGCCGCCGATATTCTCGCCGAACATCTGCACGACCATCGAGCGGCGCGCCCACTCGAAGCCTTGCGTCTGCGGGATGTTCTGCATGACGTCGTCGACGGTGGCAGCGACGGCGTAAGTGGCGTTGTCGACTGTCTCGCGGTCGTAGCCGATGTCGGCGATGGTGTCCTTGTAGGCGGTGATGCCCTCGACCATTTCGGCGTGGAACTGCGGCGCGGTGACGGGCATCTGCCCGGTGCGCATGCCCGCGAGGCGCACGAGGATGCGCGAGGCGAGCCAGACGAGCGGGTTACGGACCTCAAGGGGCGGCAGCGCGGTTTCGGCCTCGATCTCGGGCTGGAGTTCGCGCGGCGGGGCGGCAGCGTAGGCCGGGGCACCCTGATCGGCGGGGGCAGCGACGGCGTCGTCGGGGATGCGCGGCTGGTCGGCGGGGGGCTGACCCTGGGCGCGGCGGATCTGGGACAGAGGCGAGGCGCGCACCACGATGGTGCGTTCGCGATCCTTGTCTCCAGGGCCGCCGCTGCTCATGTGCCCGCCTTCTTCACCGCCCAGAGCTCCATCTTGAGCTCGGGCCATTCTCCGGAGACGGCAAAGCCGATGCCGGGTGCGAGGCTGGCGATGTCACGCCATTCAGGCACGGACTGGTCGAGCTGGAAGTAGGTCAGCTCGTGATAGGTGCGCAACTGCGGCGGCAGGGTGGTGACGTGGCGGATCGGCACGCCCGCCGTCGCGGCGCGGACGATCTCGGGCATCTTGGTGACGTCGCCGATCTTCATCTGGCTGGGGAACGAGCGGGCGAGATCGGCCGGGTTCACGCGCGCCGACACGGCGAGGAAAAGCTGCGCGGTGCGGAAGAGATTGCGGTCGCGGATGGGCGCGATATAGGCGCCGGCGCGCTTGGACTCGAGGTCCAGCTGGATCGCGAGACGCGCAAACTCGGTCGCAAAGGCGCCGACCAGGAAGTCGATCACCGGCTGGAAGCAGCGGCGCAGGTCCAGATGATCGTAGACCGGGAACGATGGCGGGCGGCGCTTGTCGGTGGTGAAGGTGGACATCTCGCCCGCGACTTCCAGCAGGAACGCGTAGAGATGTTCGGGGTGATGACCCTTGCA
>Ga0075158_10004077_pt1 | contig 10121 bp, 9 predicted proteins | sample JI91814BDNA_FD_70968 | JGI IMG/M metagenome (GOLD analysis project Ga0075158, IMG submission 70968) | Wastewater effluent complex algal communities from Wisconsin, to seasonally profile nutrient transformation and Carbon sequestration -... | ecosystem: Engineered > WWTP > Effluent > Algae... | reverse complement strand
GGGGTTCGTCGATGCGGTCCTATCCTCGATCCCGGGTGGAGGGGTCGATGGAGCCGGGGTCGTCGGGATCGCAGCAGGGAGCCGCGTCGGGGCCGGGACGCGCGGGGGCGGGGCGGCTCGACGCGGACGCGGTGCAGCGGCTGCTCGGGCTGAAGAGTCGGTACCTCGCGCAGCGGCTGCTGACGGCGCTGGACGCGTGGGGGACGGGGTTCACGACGGCGGCGGACTTTCAGGCGATGGCGCAGACGCTGATCGACGCGCCGGTCGAGCGCAAGCTGGCGTTCCTGTTCAAGCTGACCGACGTCGATGGTTCGGGTCGGCTCGACCGCGAGGAGCTCGACCGCATGGTGGCGATCGGGCTGGCGGAGAACGGGATCGTGCTGCGACGCGAGGACGAGAGCCGGCTGGTGACGGCGATGCTGGCCGCGGCCGACGTCGACAGCGACGAGGCGCTGACTTTCGAGGAGTTCCGCCGCGTCGTCGAGCAGCGCCCGGTCCTGCAGCAGCGGCTGGCGGAGCGCGGGGTGGCGCTGCTGCGCCCGCGTGCGCCGGTCAAGCGCCGCGGCCCCGGGCACCGCGAGGCGATCGGGTGGATCCGCCGGTGGGGCGTGCTGGGCACGTGGCTCGCGCTGTTCGTGGTCGTCAATGGGTGGCTGTTCGTCGGCGCGTTCGTGGCGTACGGGGCGATGGGCGCCAACCTGGCGGTCCAGCTGGCGCGCGGCTGCGGGGCGTGCCTCAACCTCGACGCGCCGCTGCTGCTGGTGCCGATGCTGCGACACCTGTGGACGACGGTCCGCAAGACCCGATGGGACCGCGTGCTGCCGCTCGACGAGAACGTGGGGATCCACCGATTGATCGGCGAGGTCGTGTTCGGCCTGTCGGTGGTGCACACGCTGGCGCATCTGATCAACATCGCCGCCACGGACGCGGTGCTGGACAGCCCGGCCGTTCGCTCCGGGGCGGCGCTGCTCGGGCTGCTGGTGGTCATCTGGCTGTGCGCGCGCGACCGGGTGCGCGCGGCGGGTCACTTCGAGGTGTTCCACTGGGTGCACGCGAGCTTCTGGCTGTGGTTCGTGATCGCGGCGCTGCACGGGCCGAACCTGTGGCTGTGGCTGCTCGCGCCGGGGCTCGCGTACGTGGCCGAGCGGACGCTGCGCCGCTCGCTGCTTCGCCCGCCGGCGGAGCTGCTCGAGGCCCGACCGCTGCCGTCCGGGGTGACGATGCTGCGCTTCGCCAGGCCGCCCGGGTTTAATTACGACCCCGGAGATTTCGTCTATCTGCGGGTGCCGGCGGTCGCGCGCAGCGAGTGGCACCCGTTCACGCTGACCTCCGCGCCGGAGCAGGCGGACGCGCTGACGGTGCACGTGCGCACGCTCGGCAACTGGACGCGGGCGCTGGCGGACCGGTTCGCGGCGCCGGGCAGTCACAAGGGCCTGCAGGTCCACGTCGACGGGCCGTACGGGACACCGAGCATGCACATCCAGTCGTGCGAGCACGCGGTGACGATCGCGGCGGGCATCGGGGTGACACCATTCGCGTCGGTGCTGCAGAGCCTGCGGCTGCAGCGGGTCGGCGGGGCCGCCGGGTTCAAGTTGAAGCGGCTGCACTTCGTGTGGATCAGCCGCGAGCAGGACGCGTTCGAGTGGTTCACGCAGATGCTCGGCGAGCTCGAGGCGGACAACACCGACGGGTGGCTCGACATTCACATCTACTTCACGGCGGCGCGGCCCGACATGGAGGGCAGCCTGGTCGATCTGGCCCGCACGCTCCTGCACGACGCCAGCGGCATCGACCTGATCACGGGGCTCAACTCGCGGACCCACTTCGGTCGGCCCGACTTCCACGCGCTGCTGCAGCGGTTCGCCGGTGAGGCGGGGCTGGCCCGGCCGGACGTGTTCTTCTGCGGGCCGGTGGCGCTGGCGCGGGAGCTGACGGGGACGTGCCAGTCGCTCGGGCTGCCGTTTCGGTTCGAGCGGTTTTAAAAAATGCAGGCAGTGCGGCGTGGCGCTAACGCGCGCGCGTCGTTTGTAGTGGCATCGATCGGCGCATCCGGTCTATGTCGTAAGAATGCGGGCCTCGTGGTTCTGGTCGGCGCTGGTCGCCCTCGTGATCCTGATGGTCGGGCGCCCGGCGCGCGCGGACGACGAGTGCGACGGGCCGCCGGCGTGCTGCGTGACGCGGGTCGACCAGGCGGGGCCGCTGCCGACGCGCGTGCGCCTCGGGCTCCGGGTCATGCGCATCGAGAAGATCGCGGAGCAGGACGGCAACTATTCGGGCGAGCTGACGCTGACGCACAGGTGGCCGGCGGGCGGGCTGCGGCCGAACCCGCAGCCGCGCAACGCGGTCGACGTCGACATCTCGCTCGACGAGACGCACCTGCGCGACGGGTACTGCTACCGCGAGAAGCGGCTGGTCGGGACGTTCCAGACGTGGTTTCGCCTGCGGCGGTTCCCGTTCGACCAGCACTCGCTGCGGCTCAACCTCGAGGACCGGCGCTACACGCCGGAGGAGCTGCGCTACGAGCCTGAGCTGTGGCCCAACACGATCTCGGTCGACGCGCTGCGCGAGCTGACGGCGTGGACGATCCCGGAGATGCCGCATATCCAGGAGATCAAGGTGTCGACGTTCGCGTTCCCGATGGAGGCGCCGCACCCGCAGCTGATCCTCGTGCACATCCCGGTGGTCCGGCACTCGTGGTTCTACGTGACGCGGTTCTTCGTGCCGCTGCTGCTCCTGGTGGCGATCGCGTACTCGATCTTTTGGGTCAAGCCGGAGGACCTCGGCAGCTCGGCGGGCATCGGCATCACGTGCATGCTGTCGATCATCGCGTTCCAGCTGGCGCAGGCCGACACGCTTCCGCGTGTCCCGTACCTCACGATCGCGGATCGCATCTACACGATCTGCTACATCCTGATCGCCGTGGCCCTCGCGTGCGCGGTGCTCGAGGCGTACTGGGCGCGGACCGACCGCGAGAGCCGGGCCGAGAGCGTCGACCGCATCGGTCGCAAGCTGTTCCCGCTGGTGTTCCTGACGGCGTGTCTGGTCAGCTCGCTGTGGGGCTGGTACGCGGCGAGCGACGCCGACGCCGACGTGTTCGTGCCGGCAGCGCCGACGAAGCCGGCGGACGAGTCGTGAGGTGATCGGGCGCACCGCCCACGGCGTCGATGATCAGCGGCCGAACCACCGGCGCAGGCGGGCGGCGGGGCCCTGCGGCGGGGGCTGCGGGTCAGGGGCGGGCTCGGGGTTCTTGGCGGGCGGCGGCGGGTCGGCGGCGTGGGCGAGCAGGATGACGCCGACGCGGGCGAGCAGGGCGTCGAGGTCGCCGCGGCGGACGCGGCCGGCGACTGCAACGGCGACGTTGAGGGACTGCCAGTGCGGGAGGATGGTGTGGCTGCCGACGCTGGTCGAGAGCGGGCCGCCGCGGTGGTGCCGGGCGAAGTGACGGGCGCGGTCGTCTTCGCCGTCGTCGCGGTCGTCGATGATCGTGCCGTCGATCTGCTCGAGATGCTGGCGCAGGGGGACGAGGGGGAGCAGGCCGCTGGCGCGCACGTCGGCGAACAGGGCCTCGAGGTCGGCGGCGGCGCGCGCGAGCCAGCGGTCGTAGGGCGCGGATGCGGCGTCGAAGTAGTTGCTGATCGCGGAGCCGTCGTCGCCCTCGGGGACGTGCACGTCGACGTTGACGCCGCTGCCGACGAAGATGCTGTACAGCTCACCCTCGATGCGGGCGCCGGCTTCACCGCTCATATCCGGTGACGATACACTGCGCTGATGGACCCCGCGGAGAATAATCAGGAGGGCGGGTCGATCATGCGCCTGAACGTGGCGAGGGCGCGGCCGTGACGCGCGCGCCGTGGCTGCCGCGGGCGGCGCTGGAGCGCTGGTTGGCGACCGGGACGGGGGACCTGCAGGCGTGGTTCGAATGGTTGCTGGCGCGGATGGTCTGCTCGGGCGGGCGCCTCGGGGAGCTGCTGATCGAGGCGGGGCTGTGCGAGCTCGGCGACATCGCGGCGTGCGTGGCGGCGCAGCTGTCGGCGGGGCCGCTGCGGGACGACGCGCTGCGCCACGACCTCGACGCGGACCTGTCGCTGCTGACGGAGCGGCTGCCGCTGGGCGAGGCGGCGGCGCTGTCGGCCCGGCTCGTGGGTGTCGGGTGGCTGGGCAACGTGGACTGGCGGCACGCGGAGGTGGCGGACAGGTTGCTGGCGGCGGGGCGCGAGGCGGAGGCGCTGGTGGTGCTATCGCGGGTCGAGTGGCACGCGGTGATGCTCGACTGGGTCGAGCGGCACGGCGACAGGGTGAGCGAGGCGGAGCGCGGGCGGCTGCTCGCACGCACGGTGGAGCTGGTCGAGACGACGCACCTGCCGCGTGCGTACCAGGTCGGGCTGTTCGTGCAGGTGGCGGTGCTGTTCAAGGATGCGCGGTGGATCTCGCGGGCGCGCGAGGTGCTGGTCTCGCTGCCGGCCGGGTCGATCGAGGTGACGCCGGACCTCGAGCATCCGCTCGAGTCGCTGGCGTCGGGGCTCGCACAGCTCGGAGACTTCGCGGGGGCGATGACGGAGCTGGCGGGGTTGCCGGCGCACGACCGCTGGTCGGCGCTATTAAAATTGTTGCCGTGGGCGCCGGATCGCGGGGCGCTGCTCGCGGAATTGTCGGCGGGGATCGAGGGCTGGAGCTGGTCGTGGGCGTGGCTGGTCGACGCGGCACCGGAGCTCGGTCCGCGGGCGCTGCGGGCGATCCTGGCGATGCACGGGGAGCGGCGCGCCGGGGAGCTCGCGGCGGTGGCGGGGCACCTGCGCGGGGACGCGGCGCGCGAGGCGTGCGAGTGGCTGCTCGCGGCGGTCGACGAGCGGGCGGTGGGCTCCGCAGCGTGGGCCGCGGCGTGGGAGGACGCGCTCGAGGCGATGGCGACGACCGGCTGCGAGGGGCTGATGGATGATGCGCGGCGGGCCGCACTGATCGACGAGCTGCTGGCGCGGCCGGACGTCGATCTGTGGGCGGAGGCGGGGCCGTTCGTGCCGGCGTCGCGGGCGGAGGCGGTGCTCGCGGCGGCGTACGCGGGGCTCGCGGCGGCGAATCACTACACGACGCGCGAGCGGTGGATCGCGGTGGGGCTGCCGTTGCTCGCGCACGTGCCGGCGGACGTGGCGGAGCGGTGGCTGGCGCTGGCGGCCACGCAGCTGCCGCGCACGGCCATGGACGGCAAGTCGCTGGCGGACTTCGCGGCGTGGACGTCGGCGCAGCAGCGCACGATCGTGCTCGAGCGGCTGGCGCAGCATCAGCACGAGTTTCTGGTGAAGCAGGTGATCGAGCCGTGGCTGGTCGGGCTGGCGCGGGCGTTGCCTCCGCGGCTGCATCCGGCGTGGGACGGGTGGGTGCCCGCGGACGTGCTGGCGCGGCTGCGGGAGTGCGGGCGCGAGGAGGTCGTGATGCCGGACGAGGTGGCGCCGCTGATCGAGGGCGCGTGGCCGGAGGCCGAGCAGGTGGTCGCGCGGGTCGCGGGGCTCGGCGACGCGGCGACGGCGGCCGCACACGGGCTGGTGACGCTGCTCGGCGCGACGGCCCGGGCGTGACCGGCTACCGGCTTGCGGTGGCCTTCTTGTTGCTGGTCTTGAACTCGCCGGTGCCGGTGTAGCTGGTCAGCGGGTCGAGCTGGGGGCCGGTCGGGGTGTCGAGCTGGGCCGGCTTGGAGACGGCGAGCTTGGCCACGAACTTGCCGGTGGCGAGGATGGCGGCGGTCTTGCTCGAGGTCGCGACGCCGGAGTTCTGCGGGGGGACGAGCGAGTCGATCGTGACAGTGCCGGCGCCCGGGGTGGAGAAGGCGGGGGTGGTGTACTGGCAGGGCATGCTGACCTTGCCCTCGTCGCCGGCGATGCAGGCGGCCAGGTTGCCGACCTTGAACTTGGCGGAGCCGGCCAACGGCGCGGACACCGGCGCGACGAGGGTGGCGCCGGGGAAGCAGTCGGCCGGGAATTCGGCGGTGTCACCGGTGAGGACGATCGGCGCGCTCATGGTTTTTCGACGATGGACTGGTTGACGAGGACGCGGACGGAGCACTCGCTGTTGACGACGGCGATGTCGCCGTCGCCGTCGCCGTCGAAGTCGGCGACGACGAAGTCGGTGAGGCCGGCGATGGTGGTCTCGTGGGGGTAGGACTTGTCCGGCAGCTTGCCGCCGAGCACGGCGGCGACGCGGACGGCGGTGCCGCCCTCCTCGAAGGTGACGATGTCCCGGGTGCCGTCGCCGCGCAGCGGGGCCGCGACGACCTTGGTCTCGTTCGACCCGATGGTGAGCACGTCGGGCTGGATGCCGAAGCCGTCGGTGTTGGCGTCGCCGATGAAGCGGATCTCCTTGATCTCGGGGATGGCGACGATGATGTCGCCGAGCTCGTCGCCGACGCCGAGGTCGGCGATGGCGAGCGAGGTCACCGGGCCGTTGAACTTGAACGGACCGGTCGGGTTCTCGGCGTCGCCGGCGAAGTTGTAGAACAGGCTGACATAGTAGTTGCCCTCGAAGGTGTAGGCGACGATCACGTCGGGGGAGTCGGCCGGCGGGATGACCTCGCCGACGGCGAGCGCGAGGTCCTGGCCGAGGGCGATGTCCTCGTAGAACAGGCTCGGCATGATGAGGCCGAACATGCCCTTGCCGTCGCCGGGCATGATGCCCAGCACGTTCTTCTGGGTGTTGATCTGCTTGACGATCACGACGGCGTCGAGCCCCGGCTTGTTGGGGTCGCCGACGACCATCTCATCGACCGCGAGGAGCCCGGGGACGTACATGAACGTGCCCAGCTGCGGCTCGGGGATCCCGATCTCCTTGCCCTCCCCGCAGAGCTCGTCGCCGTTGTTGAGGCACAGGCTGATGTTGCCCGGCATCGCGATGATGTCGAGCTCGTCGTCGCCGTCGATGGTGCGCGCGAGCACGACGTCGGTCGACACGACGGTGTTGAAGATGTGGCCGTTGTCGACGAACCCGCCGTCGCCGTCGTTCTCGAGGACCTGGAGGTCCGGGGTGGACTTGCCGCGGATCAACAGGAGGTCGATGAGGTCGTCGCCGGGGTCGAGCGGCGCGGCGAGCAGGGCGGTGCAGCCGGCCTCAGGGTCGTCCCGGACGACGATGGGGTCGAAGGTGACGCGGCAGTGGTTGTTGCAGTCGTCGTGCGGGAGCTGGTTGCCGTCGTCGCACTCCTCGCCGTCGTCGAGGATACCGTCGGTGCAGCTGGGCGGCGGCTCGCCGGTGGTGGTGGTGGTCAGCGGCGGAGCTTCGGTCGTCGAGGTGGTCGGTTCGAAGGTCGAGGTGACGTCGCCGGAGGATGTCGAGACGTCGGGCGGGATGGTCGTGCCGGACTCGGCGACCGAGGTCGTGGTGTCCGGGGCGGGGCCGTCCGGTGAGATCGCGAAGCCGGGGTTGTCCTTGCAACCCAACACGAGCCCCGCCGCCAGCACACCTGCCCGCACGCCACGCACTGCAGCAGGATACTCGAAGGGCGGCGGGCTGCGGGGCCCGCTGGCGTGCGCTCAATAATGAGCGCGGCGGTCGCGGGCGCGCTAGCCCTCGACCGCGGCGTCGGTGATCTCGAGGCCGCGGTCGAACAGCTTGAAGCCGTCGCGCAGCTGGTCCTCGGTGATGCACAGCGGCGGGTTGCACATGACGCTCCACCAGTGGCTGATGGTGTAGAGGCCCTCCTGGCGGAAGAAGCCCATCAGCTTGTCGATGGCGGGGTGAGATCCGCCGTAGGGGGCCATGGGGGTGCCGTCGCGGCGCTTCTGCAGCTCAATGCAGCCGAACAGGCCGAGCGCGCGGAAGTCGCGGACGGACGGGTGGCGGGCCTTGAGGGCGGACATCTCGGCGAGCATGACGTCCTGCATGCGGGCGGCGTGCTCGACGAGCTTCTCCTCCAACATGACCTCCAGGACAGCCTCGGCGGTGGCGAGGCACAGGGCGTGGGCGTTGTAGGTGAGGCCGCCCCAGAACACGTTGTCCCGGAAGTGGTCGGCGATCTTGTCGCGCACGCCCATGGCGCCGAGCGGGAGGTACGAGCTGGTCAGGCCCTTCGCCATCGTGAGGATGTCCGGGACGATGTCGGCGTGCTGGAACGCGAACATCTTCCCGGTCCGGCCGAAGCCGCACATGACCTCGTCGCAGATCAGCAGGATGCCGTGCTTGTCGAGCAGGGCGCGCAGGCCCTGCAGCCAGCCCTTCGGGGGCGGGAGGATGCCGTTGGTGCCGATCACGGTCTCGACGATCATTGCGGCGATCGTGTGCGGGCCCTCGTAGGTGATGACCTCCTCGAGGTAGCGGAGGTGGTTCTGCGTGCGCTCCTCGTCGGTCGACCCGAACGAGTACTCGTAGGGGATCGGGTCCATGACGCGGATGAAGCCGGGGGCGCCGGGCTCGTTGGGGATGCGCCGCGGGTCGCCCGTCATCTGCATGCCGACGTGGGTGGCGCCGTGGTAGCTGCGGTAACGGCTGAGGATCTTGAAGCGGCCGGAGTACTGGCGCGCCGCCTTGACCGCGTTCTCGTTGGCCTCGGCGCCGCCGAGCGTGAAGAAGAAGCTGTTGATGTCGCCGGGCACGAGCTCGGACAGCAGCTTGCCGAGGCGGGCCCGCGGCGCGGTCGTCAGGCTCGGCGCGACGAACAGCAGCTGGCTGTCGAGCTGGCGCTTCATCGCCGCGATCACCTTGGGGTGCGAATGGCCGATGTTGACGCTCATCAGCTGGCTGTTGAAGTCGAGGTAGCGCTTGCCGTCGGTCGTGTAGAAGTACACGCCCTCGGCGCGCTCGACGACCAGCGGGTTGACGGCGCCGCTCTTCGACCAGGACCACATGGTGTGGCGCTTCGAATCTTCGAGGATCTGCTGGGTGTCCATGGGCTCCGCGCTTCTACTGCGAACCGGGGGCACTGGCCAGTCCCCGGCGCGGATGCGGGCCGGTGGGCCCCCGCGAGGGCGCGGCTGCGGCGTTCGGGCGCAGGTGGGGGCGGCGCGCGGCGCGTGCTAGCCTGCGCCCCATGGCCAGCGCGACCTGTATGCATTGTGCGCGGTGCGAGCGAGACGTGGCGGTGGCGTACAGCTACTCGCCGAACATGCGGCGGTGGTGGAAGGCGTACTTTGTGATCCCGCCGCTGCTCCTGGTCCCGCTGGCGCCGTTCCTGGCCGGCGACTATGTGGTCACATTGCCGCTCATGATGGTCTATATGCTGGGGTTCGGGCCGGCGCTGTCGATCGTCCGCGACCCGCCCACGTGCGGTGATTGTGGGGCGTTCATCCCGCGCAAGGCGTGAGCTGGATCGAGGAGGTGGGGAGGACGGGGTGGAGGGCGTCGGAAGTTTTTTGTGGGGGCGGGTGGCCGTGGGGGAGGGGGGCGTGTAGTATCGCGCGCATGTCCGCTGCGCTGCAAAAGTCCGCAGAAGCCGTGCCACGGCCGCGAAAGACGAGCTACGAGGCGGTCCACCGGCTGGCCCGGCGCTGCGTGCTGGTCACGATCGGGCGCCAGAGCGACGGGTGCGCCTACGGGCTCCACCCCTGGGCCAAGGAGGCGGTCAGGAGCCTGCGTCCGAACGCGCAGATCATCCCGCAGATCTTCGTCGCGTATCGATCGCCGGACGAGTTCTTGACCGTGCAGGCGCCGATGTGGATGCGTGTGATTCGCATGTTGACGGGGCTCACCCCGTCCCAGCTGCAGAAGCTCGGCGGCGTGAATTTGTGGGATCCGCGGCGGGATGAGGTGTGGAAGGTCGAGGGGTGAGCCGGCCAGGGAGGGTGACGACCGTGAAGAATCACAGGGCCCTGTATATCGGCAAGAGCGGCCAGCTCGCCGTCATGGCGGAGTTCTTGCTCCGCGGCTACAACGTGGCGATCCCGGAGATCGACGTGGGCGACGACATCTTCGTCGTCCGCGACGACAGCGGCGAGCTGTCGCGCATTCAGGTCAAGTCGACGGTGGCACGCCGGCGGGGCGGTGATTCGCCCGTATTTTCGGCGCAGTTCAACGTGGGCGTCGCGCAGCTCGCGGAGGAGCGTCGGCCGGAGCTCCACTTCGTGTTCGCGGCGCGCTGCGACGGGCACTGGTCGGAGTTCCTGGTGATCCCGCGGGACCGATTGCAGGAGCACTACGCCGCCGGG
>Ga0075158_10004076_pt1 | contig 10125 bp, 12 predicted proteins | sample JI91814BDNA_FD_70968 | JGI IMG/M metagenome (GOLD analysis project Ga0075158, IMG submission 70968) | Wastewater effluent complex algal communities from Wisconsin, to seasonally profile nutrient transformation and Carbon sequestration -... | ecosystem: Engineered > WWTP > Effluent > Algae... | reverse complement strand
ATGTTCTCCCGCACCGCGACGGTGTTCGCGGTGTAGTCGGTCATGCCGTTTGCGCCGTGGATCATCCCCTCATGCGGCACCCGCAGCACCGCAAACCCGGCCGCCTCCACTTGCGCCGCCAGCCCGTCCCACAACCCGACGGGCGCCTGGCCTTCCAGCAGCCGCGGCGCCGGGGGTTCGGGGATCGGCTCGCCCGTGGTCTGCGAGGCGTCCCACACATACGCCGGGCGGACGCCGACCATCTTGGAGCGCACCACTTCACCGGCACGCGGCTTCTCGCCCTTCCCGAGACGACGCCAGGACTCCGCGTCCGCGGGGTTGGCCGAGGCGAACCGGCCGGTCACCGGTGCCAGAATCTGGTAGCCGGGCTGGCCCTTCTCCACCTGCCGTCCGAGGGCCCGCCACTGCTTGTAGCCGGCCACGTACGAGGGGAACGGCTCCGGCACCCGGCCCTGCTCGTATGCTTCCGCGTGGGCGACCCAGATCAGCAGGGTGTTGTTGAAGCTCCTCGAACGGAACCGGGCCGCGAACGCCAACGCGCGCGCCCAATCCGGCCCCGACACCAGTCGTTCGACCGCGCCGGTCAGGCTCTCGTGCAGCTCATCGAGTTTGGCCTCTCTTGCGGCTTGCGCTTGCTCTCGTGTCTTCGCCATCGGCGTGTCCTCCCGATACCCTGAGCACCGGGCCGACCAGGCTCGGTGACCATCAGGTACGCCGCGAAAACCAGCAACGGCAGACGGACAACGAAACAAGCGATGTGACCGTCAGGCACGGCGGTGAACCCGGCGAGTCCCCACCGGACTACTAGCCCTTGGCGCGTTCCCTGCCAGCAGGCGGGAAGGATGCGGAGATCCGTACCGTCGACGCTGCGATGTGTACCTTCAGGATCAGGCGGCCGCTTTCTGCCGGATCATCAGCCGATAGCGAGTTGGTGTAACACCTACGGCGTGGCGAAACATCCGCGCGGCATGACCGCGACTGCGCCACCCCACTTCGCGCATCGCTGCCTCAATAGACAGGTCAGTCTCACGCAACAGCCGAGCCAGATGCTCGGCTCGGACAGTAGTGAGGTACGTCATGGGGGTCTTGCCGTAAGCGTTTACGAAGATCCGCCCGAGCTGTGAGGGCGATAGATGTACTCCGGCGGCGAGTCGACCGAGTGTCCAGTCCTCGGCCGGTGCATTGCGAAGCAGGTCGAGCGCTTCGCGAGCCTCGGCCCGCAGGGGCGCGAACCGCCGGTAACGTGGTGTGCTAGGACGACCCGTCCTCTTCTGGGTCGTGGTTCGTGATACAGGCGAGGTCTTCACGTACGGGCTCACGACATCGAGCACGGCAAAGAGCAGGGCCTGCATCCGGTAGAACCTCTTGGTGCACGGTCCGTCAACACTGAGCGCGACCAGCTCGTCCAGGAGTGGCGTGAACATCCGAGTGCGGTTCTCTCCAAGGCGGAGTATCTGGGCCGACTCGGAGTAGATCTCGTCGGCGAAGTCGTGGGCATCGAGCCGGTCTGCAAGCAGCTCGGCATGCTGCCAGAAGACCTGGTCGACGACGTAGTCTCGGTCCAGGAAGAGCGTGGTGACCGTGACTAGATTTTCGGGTTCGCTACCACACAGGGTGTTGGCACCCAGGGCCACGACGTCACCGGCGCAGACGGGCTTCTCACCAAACTCGCTGAGCACGATCGCAGACCCAGCGCGGACGAAGATCAGCTTGACGCAGTCATGCGCCACGGGCGCAATAGGCACACGGATGCTGCAAGTGCGAGCAATGATTGGTTGAAAGCGCGCCGAAGGCATACATGCCTGCTACTGCCGACCCGCGCCAGGCGTGGAACGGGTCATGGCGCGCACCCTCTCATTGCGGTCGCTGGTGGGGCGCCACGAGGTCTAGGAACCAGAGACGTCACGGGGCTGACCCCCAAAGGGGGAGCCGGGCAGCCCTACCCCAGCGCGTCGCGGCGAGCAGCCCATTGGCCGACCGGTCGCGCCATGGTGAAGTCGGGGTGGTCATAGTCGGCGTTCTTGGTCCTCTCCTCCGGCAGCAATGGTGCTTGGGTCCCCGCCCAGGGACCTGCCACGGCTCTTGCCGCGTGTGTGGTCTCCCAACGGGCATCACGTGTGAAAAATGTAGCAGATAGTACAATTGATCGCCCATGGCTGAGGCCGCGGTGGGCCGCGTCGGTGTCGAGTCGCGGGCGAAGGGGGCGAGACGTGTCGTAGCTCCCGAGCGGGAGATGTCACCGTCATACGCGGGGGGACTTAGCGCACTCTAGAACGAGTTCTACCTCAGTCTTGGACCTAGCTAGGGCATCGCAGGCTGCGAGATTCCCTACCCCTTCTCACGCCCATTGGGATCAAAGATCGTACTTGACAGTACATAAATGGCTCTGGCATCGTGATGTGCTGTGAGTGGAGATCTTCGTGTGGCCAACGGTTGGGGTGCCGAGCGTCGGCGTGCCCAGGCCGAGCAGATCAGTTGTGCCGACGTGGTCGATGCGCTGGGTCGTCGTCACCGCCACCGTGCGCACATCCTGGGGCTGGAGAGCCCCACCCCCGGCAGGGTCCTCTTCGGACCAGCCGTGACTATCGCCTTCTTCCCCAGTTGCGCTGCCAGCGTCGACCCCGCTGTACACGATTTCCGATCGCTGTTCCGTGAGGCGGTTGGCGACGACGCCGAGGGAAAGGTCCTCGTGCTCGCGACCAACGGTCATCCAGGCGTCTCGGTCGGTGGTGGAACGAAGCTTGGTCGCGTTCACCACTACGGGCTCGACGGCGTGCTGACAGATGGCCGGCTCCGGGACTACGCCGAGCTTCGAACGTACGGGTTCACCGCGTACTGCGCCGGGGAAGCGGTCGAGGCTGGCGGTGCGCTGATCACTCCACACCAGGCGAACGTTCCCGTGGTGCTGGATGGTGTCGGCATCATGCCGGGCGACTACGTTCTCGCCGACGGATCGGGGGCGGTCATCATCCCCGGCGCGGAGATCGACGAGGTCCTGCTCGGTGCGACAGCGGTGAAACAGGAGGACGCGCGCTTCCGTGAGCAAATCGCGCAGGAACGCGCCAGTGCCGGGGAGAGCACCCGGGGAGAGCGAGTGCGATGAGCGAGCCGGGAGGCGACGAGCGGACAGAACCATCACCAGACGCTGGAACGGGAGGTAGCCCTGGCTCCCGCAGCGCTTCTCGACACCACGCCGAGCCGGAGGCGGGCGACCACTCCAACGACAGCGTTGGCCGCGAAATGTTCACTTGCCCGCACTGCGGGCACCAACTCAGCATGTTCAGAGAAGCGCGGTCGAGCCCCGGAGACAAGGCCGCTGCCTGGGTGGCGAGCGTCGCGGGCTCATGGCCGTTCCTGCTAATCCTGGTGGTGGCGATTCTCGCGTGGTTTGTCGTGAACACCATCCTGCCGCTCTTTTATCCCCACCCGACGGCCATGCTGGACTATCTAGGAACGGCTCTTGCGATCGTCGCGGCTCTGCAGGGACCGCTGATTCTGCTCACTCAGCGACGGGAGTCGGACCGGGACCGTGCGCGAGACATCGAGACGTTCCACATCTCTCAGAACACCGAAGCCGATCTGCACTCGATCAGTCATGCCATCAACTCGGTTCTTGAGCAGTGGGAACGCGACCGGTCGTCAGGTGCCGTTGACGCACCGGGAGGTGGCGGTACGGCTGAGAAACCGCGGACGGGAGCCACTCGATCGCAGGACTCATCGTGACCTCCGAGACTGGCGGGTTCAGTCCAGATTGGGAGCACGGTGAGTGAGAAGAAGCCGCGACGGCTGACCGCCAAGGGCGAGGCCACTCGTCTGCGTATCGTCGCGGCAGCCGCCGATCTCATGTACTCGCAGGGCGTCGAGGCCACCAGCGTTGACGATGTCATAGAGGCCAGTGGAACGGGCAAGTCTCAGGTTTACCACTACTTCTCGGACAAGACCGAGTTGGTTGAGGCAGTCGTGAGGGCCCAGATTGAGCGGGTGCTTGGCGAGCAGGCACCATTCCTCGACGACCTGCGCACGATGCGCGGCTTCGAGCGTTGGCGGGATGCGATCGTGGCAGGAGTGCGTGGTTGGCGAGGTGCTCACGGCTGTCCGATGGGGTCGCTGGCGAGCGAGATCGCTGGCCGGTCTGAGACTGCGCGTGAGAATCTCCAGCGAGGATTCAGCGTCTGGCAGCACTGGTTCCGTCTCGGACTGGAGCGCATGCAGGACTCAGGCGAGCTACGGCCGGACGCAGATGCTGAGGAACTCGCCGTCGGTCTGATGGCGGCTGTCCAAGGCGGGTACCTCCTCGTCAAGACCACACGGGACGAGCGCAGCATGGCAATCGCGCTCGACATGGCTCTCGATTCCATCCGCGTCGCGCTGAGCGCCGCAGAGTGAACTGCGGAGGAGAGCACATGCCTTCTGAGGCACGAGTCCCAGAGCCCGCGGACGATTCCAAGAGCCATGCCGTGAGGAGGAGTTCTGCCCCGGACTTTCACAGTTCGAGCTCTATCCACTCGATGCCTCCCGAGCATGATGGTGCGAGTCAGGCCACGGCCAGCTTGCGGGCAATGGTCGACCGGGTTCCTGAAGGCTGGACCGTCGTCGCATACGAAGGTCGCTCATACGGATTGACCCGGACCACGCGAGTGCAGGGCCAGAGCATCAGCATCTCGGCCGAAGAGCTAGGAGGCGAAGACCTGATCAGCGCCAACGTGTACCGCACTCGCAAAGCAGAGCACCTACGGCCCTGTGAGGTATCCGAAGCCAAGGTGCTGGCATTCCTGCGCGGGTGGACGCCCGCATGACCCCTCGCGACACTCTGTCAGCAGGATCAGGAATCCACGCCGGATCCTCCGGTGTGGCTTCATCGACTACGAGGACCACGACATGTTGGCATGGCCCCGTTTAGAGATTCCACGCTTGGATGTGCACGGGCCCGCAGTCTCGGTCTATGACACTGAGAACCGATCGTTGGTGACGTTGCGGCCGGACGACGTCGCGCGGATGTACGTCTGTGGCATCACACCGTACGACTCCACTCATCTCGGCCATGCGGCAACCTACGTCGGCTTTGACCTACTCAACCGCGCCCTTCGAAACGCCGGTCACGATGTCATCTATGTTCAGAACGTCACCGACGTCGATGACCCGCTGCTGGAACGCGCCCACGCGCGAGGCATTCCCTGGAGTGATCTCGCACAACGCGAGATCGAGCGATTCCGGCAGGACATGACAGCCTTACGCGTGCTGCCACCCGCACGCTTCGTCGGAGTCTCCGAGGCCGTCACCAAGATCATCTCTCGCATCGAGATGTTGAAAGAACGCGGCTCCATCTACCGAGTGGGAACCGACCTCTACTTCGAGGTGTCTGCCGACCCATCCTTCGGCCGTATATCGTCACTCGACCGCGACGTGATGCTGAATGACTTCGCCGAGCGTGGTGGTGACCCCGACCGGAAAGGCAAGCGCGATCCGCTCGACTGTCTGGTTTGGCGCGGCGAGCGGCAAGGGGAGCCGTCCTGGCCCAGTCCGTGGGGGCCGGGACGACCCGGCTGGCACATCGGATGCACCACAATCGCCCAGGAATATCTGGGACCATCCTTCGACGTACAGGGCGGAGGACGAGACCTGGCATTCCCGCACCACGAGATGTCCGCAGGACTCGGTCATGTCATTCATCCACAGCATCGGTTCGCGCAGACCTTCGTCCATGCCGGGATGGTTGCCTACGACGGCGAGAAGATGTCGAAGTCGCGCGGAAACCTGGTCTTCGTCTCCTCTCTGCGAAAGCAAGGAGTGGACCCTGCGGCCATCCGCCTCGCCCTCATGCGGCACCACTACCGATCAAGCTGGGAGTGGACAGACGCCGAACTCCCTGCCGCACTCGTCACGTTGAAGCAGTGGCGTCGTGCCCTGGCGCTCGGTAGCGGGGCGCCGGCAGCACCGGTCGTGCAGGCCGTGCTATCGGCATTAGCCGCCGACCTGGACGCTCCGGCCGCGGTTACGATTGTGCAGGCGTGGGTTGACGCCTCGCTTGGTACCGACACTGTGGCGGACAAGCGAGACAGCTCTGCCTCTATGACGGTTCGACGTCTGGCGGACGCTTCACTCGGTCTCTTGCTCTGATCGGATCACCCCGGACTGGCAATATTCGGCCATCGTGCACGAGCTGGCTACGCCTGCGTCCAGGTGGTGCCGGAGGTGTGGTCCTGGATGGCAATCCCAGCACTAGCCAGTTCGTTCCGGATGCGGTCGGCGGTGGAGAAGTCTCCTGCGTCTCGCGCATGAGAGCGATTCGCGAGCAGGACCTCGACGAGGGTAGAGATCGTGCTGCTCTGCACGTCGGCTCGCGGGGCGGTCGTGAAGCCGCCGGGCTCGGCTCCTAACACTTCGGTCATCGCGAGCACCGATTCGTACGCGGACATGGCGGCAGCTGCATCGCCGCTATCCAGAGCGATGTTGCCCGCGCGCACGTGGTCGTGTAGTACGGCGAGCGCCGCTGGAACATTCAGATCGTCGTCGAGCGCGGCCGCAAAGGCAATGGGCGGCTTCGGGACGTCGGATGCTGTGTTCGCGAGCTGTGTTCGTGCGCGGCGTCGGAAGGTCGCGATTCTCGTGACCGCAGCTTCGGCGTGCGCGAGGGCTTCCTGCTGATAGTCCAGGGCGCTGCGGTAGTGCGCGCTGAGCAGGTAGTAACGCAGGGTCGCCGGGCCGACGCGGCGGAGGAGTTCGTCGGCGTACAGAGAGTTGTCTAGCGACTTGGCCATCTTCTGACCGCCGACGGTGACGAGGCCGTTGTGCACCCAGTACTTGGCGAATTCCTCGCCTGCTGCGGTGGACTGGGCGAGCTCGTTCTCATGGTGTGGGAACCGCAGGTCGAGGCCACCTCCGTGGATGTCGAATGCACGTCCGAGGTAGTGCTGGGACATCGCTGAGCACTGTATGTGCCATCCCGGCCTGCCGGTTCCCCATGGTGAGCGCCAACGAGCGGATGCTGGGTCGCTGGGCTTGGCTCCCTTCCAAAGCGCGAAGTCGCGGGGATCGGTCTTTGCCCCGCCAGGCCCTTCGTCAGGGTCCACCACGGCGTCGGGGGTCTGCCGGGTGAGCGTGCCGTATGCCTGCCAGCTGCTGACATCGAAGTAGACGTCGCCGGAGCCGTCGCCGGCGACGTAGGCGTGTCCGCGGCGAAGGAGTCGTTCGATCAGGGTCAGTGCTTGCGGGATGTGACCGGAGGTTCGGGGTTCATGGGTTGGCGGGAGAACACCCAACGCGGCGTACGAGCGCGCGAACTCCGTCTCGACACGGTAGGCGCGTGCCCACCATGGTTCAGTCTCGGTTGCAAGGTCCAGAACCTTGTCGTCGACGTCGGTGACGTTGCGAACGAGGGTGACCGCGTAGCCGCGGTGGGTGAGCCAGCGTCGCCAGAGATCGTAGACGAGGGCGCTACGAAGGTGCCCGATGTGCGGCGCGGACTGCACGGTCGGCCCGCACACATAGATGGAGACTCGTCCTGGGGTCAGCGGGACGAAGCTACGTAGCTCCCGGACAGCACTGTCGTAGATGCGAAGCATCAGTCCGCTGTCTCCTGCCTGGTAGAAGCCGCGATCGCGGCGAGCGGACCAGTCATAGGTGGGGCACGCTGATGTAGTCCAGGCCCGAGAGGTTCACTAGCGTCTCTCGGAAACCGCGGACGATGACGCCCAGGACTGCCTGACAATGGCCGCATCGCATGACTGCACCCATGGCTGTGATGAAGACATGCGCGCAGGCGAGGTTGAAAGAGCTGCCGCAGCCGCGGCACCTGCCGACCGTCACAGTGATCTCGATACCGAGAGTAGTCGCGAAGGCACCCGCGAGGGCGTTTCCGTCAACGTGAGTCATGGACTTCCTCCGAATCGTTCCGTACGAATCTGCGTGGGGTCGTGGCCGAGTTCGACAAGCCAACCGGCGACGGCCTCGACGAACGGCGTCGGTCCGCAGATGAAGATGCGTGGCGACAGCGACGCGGGAAAGGTCGACGCTGCGAGCGCCTCACGCGTCAGTCGTCCAGGTGGCTGGCCCGCTCCCGGCGCTGACTCGCGCGTGTGGACAATCTCGACGAGGGTTCGTGAGAGTTCTGCCAGTTCGTCGGCGAAGAACTCATCGCGCGGACTGCGGACCGAGTACAGCAGCCGAAACTCAGCGCCTTTCGGCTCACGTTCACGTGCTGAGGCCATCGAAAACAAGGGCACAACCCCTGATCCGCCTGCGATGAGCTGAACCGGGGACTGCTCGGGCTCAGCGGGGATCCAGACGAAGAAGCGCCCGAGCGGTCCTTGTACCTCGATTTCTTCACCTTCTGCGAGTTGGCGCACGAGAAAGGGCGACACCTCGCCCCCGGGCAGTTCCTGGACCACCAGCATGACCCGTGTCGACTCACCCGAGGACGCCAGTGAGTAAGACCGGGACGCCTGGTACCCGTCCGGTGCCGTGAGCCTGATGTCGAGATGAGCTCCGGCGACGTTTCCAGGCCAGGTCGGAACATCCAACTCAAGACGGATGGCCGACTCGGTCTCAAATTGCCGACTGAGCACCCGCCCGAGGTGCCACCGGACGCGAATAGGAGTCATCACCAGTAGCGTTCCTCGCGCCATGGGTCGCCACGGAGGTGGTAGCCGTTCTGTTCCCAGAACCCCGGGTCGTCCGAGGGCATCATCTCCATTCCTCGAATCCACTTCGCGCTCTTCCAGAAGTAGAGGTGGGGCACGAGGAGTCGGGCCGGACCGCCGTGCTCGGGAGTAAGGGGCTCGCCCTCCGCCTCAGTGGCTACCCATGCCTGTCCATCGAGGAGGTCTTCGAGTGGGAGGTTGGTGGTGTATCCGCCGTAACTACGGACCATCACATAGTCGTAACTGGTCTCGACATCCTCGAACAGCCGGTCTATGGGCACGCCACGCCAAGCCATGTCCAGCTTCGACCAGTGGGTGACGCAGTGGATATCGGTGACGATGTCTTCGACGCCTACCTCCTGAAACTCACTCCAGTTCCAGCGGTGCGCGACCTCGTCTTCGGTCGTGATCGTGAAGCTCCATCGGCCTTCGTCGACATTGGGCGTGGGTCCCGTCGAGAGCACCGGCCAGTCGTAGACGTGGGTCTGCCCGGGAGGCAGTCGTGGGTCGCTGGAGCCATGCCGTCCTCCGAAACCGCTGTTGATCACTCCCATGACTGCCCCTCCTGCGGGAACTCGCTACTGTGGCCTGCGCAAACGGTCGGCGTCGCTCACGAGGGAGCGATGCTGGGTAGGTGTTCCGGACGAACATCGCTCTTGACATGACGTTCGACGACTTCGCGGACCGCGACGTCGCAACTCGTGAAGACGTAGCTCTTGCCGACGTCTTGGCGATCCTGTAATCGGGGTTTTCGCCCCATTCTTCAAGGCTCTGTCGGTCGTCGAACTCGACGACCAGTGCCGAGTCCCCGTCCTCAGCGGTGAACATCTTGTGCTCGATGTGGCTAGGACTCTGTTGGATAAGGATCTGCATCTGGTTGTAGAGCCGGTCGTGTTCGGCCCGGTGCTCGGGCGCGACGTAGGACCGGAAGACGGCGAGGGTCATTGTGAAACCTCCCGTTTCTTGATGTTCGATGGTCTTGAGCCACTGCCGGCAGTTCGTCGCCGGAGTTTCCTGGCAGATAGCCGACCGAGCGGCATGGCCTCCGGCGCGTGTCCTCGTTCATCCGCTGGAAACGGGTGCCAGTCACCACGCCAAGTGCCCTCGGTAGGGCGGCCGGGTCGGCAGGACGCAGTCACGCTCTGACAGCCATGTACTCGTTGACGACGCCGCGGAGGTGTATCCGAGCGCGATGCAGAGCGTCGACGGCATCGACCTTGTCGAGGCGAAGCACGTAAGCCGCGTCCGCCAGTGACACGTCATTGATGTCGACGAGTTGTACCAACTGGCCGAGCGGATCGGCCAAACGTGCGATGGCGCCGTCCACCACTCGATACAGATCGGTGGTGAACACCTCGTCGTCCGGGCTCAGGGTACTGGTCTGGCCCCAGCGGTTCGGCGCGTCAATGTGGCGTCCAGCATCGGGTCCAATGTCGTAGAAGTCGGGGTAGAAGAACTCCGCAGTATCAGCGTCGGGATCCAGCTC
>Ga0075158_10004068_pt1 | contig 10145 bp, 5 predicted proteins | sample JI91814BDNA_FD_70968 | JGI IMG/M metagenome (GOLD analysis project Ga0075158, IMG submission 70968) | Wastewater effluent complex algal communities from Wisconsin, to seasonally profile nutrient transformation and Carbon sequestration -... | ecosystem: Engineered > WWTP > Effluent > Algae... | reverse complement strand
CGCGCCGGCGGAGGTCACGCGAGCGCTCGAGCTGCTGCGGACCTCGCCCTCGAGACAGATACGCTACGTCGGGGGCGTGACGGGTCCAGCAGGCCGTGGCTGCATCCTGGTGGCCCATGGGCGGACCGGGTGGTCCCTCCTACGGGAGCACTGCTCGTGGAAGGTCTACGCGCGGGTCATCGTCGACCTCATCGGCGCTCTCGGTGAAGACCCGGCTGCGTACACGGCCACGGCCCTGCGGGCGTTTATCCTGCGACGCGCTCAGCCACACAGCGCCGCGACCGCGAACTCGACCGTCTGCGCGACGCGTTCCTTCCTCCGCTTCCTGTTCGCGACCGGAAGATGTCCCACCGACATGCAGAATGCCATCCCAAAGTTCGCGGCGTGGAAGTCGGCGTCGGTGCCGCGGTTCCTCGTTCAAGAGGATGTCGAGCGGGTGATCGCCGCCTGCTCGGCGGTCGACGCCTTGGGGACGCCGAAGAACGACGAGAAGCCCAAACCTACTCCGAGACGCCCGCAGGACTGGCTTGAACCCCTGACTCGCGGCGTTCAACGGCCGCAGCTTCCACGACGAAACAAGACAGCGGCAGCCGTCATGTCAGTGACTCCCTGAGCTTGGCGGCGGCGAGCGGACACGGGTGATGCGCGGCGGCTGCAGAAGCTGCACCGATTCGCAGGAAAATCAGATAGAGGTCGTGAGCACGACCTCGGATATTCGCTCCAATATCCGGTGGTACGAATTCTGCTAGGGAACCCGAGCATGGCAAAGCGCTACGACTTCGATGGTGATGGACTCGCCGAGATCCCGGTGGTGAGCCCGTGGGGTCTCGGTCTGCTCGAGGCCTCCGGGACGACGCTGGCGTCCTCCGCGATGGTGGAGAACGGGCACCGGATCGGCGAGTGGTTGCTGAATACCAGGGACAACCGATTCGGGCCGGCGGGCGACTTCGACGGCGACGGACGCGAGGAGTTGTTCGTCACGAGCCCGTGGGGGGTCGGCATCCTGAAGCGGACCGGCAGCGGATGGGGGGCGCCGTTCCTGACGCCCAACGGCAGTCGGATCGGCGGTTGGGTCGTCGACACGCGAGACAACCGGTGGTACGAGGTCGGCGATCTGGACGGTGACGGCCGCGACGAGATCCTCGTGACGAGCCCGTGGGGGCTCGGCGTGTTCAGATTTTCGGGGACTGCGCTCGCCGTCGTGGCGATGCTCCCGAATGGGGCCAGGATCGGCGATTGGCTGCTCAACACCGCGGATAACAGCTTCGGGCCGGTCGCGGACTTCGACGGCGACGGACGCCGTGAGATCGTCGTGACGAGCCCGTGGGGCCTCGGCATCTTCAAGCTGAACGGTGGCACGCTGTCGACGCTCATGATGGCGCCGAACGGGAGCCACTTCGGCGGCTGGTCGCTCGATACCACGAAGGATCGCTTCGTGGCGGCCGGCGATCTCGACGGAGACGGTCGCGCCGAGCTCCTCGTCGCCGGCCCAGGAGGCATCGCCGTGCTCCGCGCTGCTGGCAGCTCGCTCACGGCGTCGACGATGGTCGCCAACGACGGCTGGATCGGTCACTGGCGGCTCAATACCACGGACAACCGGTTCGGCCCGGTCGCCGACTTCGACGGTGACGGTAAGGCCGAGATCCTGGTGGCGAGCCCGTGGGGCATCGGGTTGCTGAAATGGTCGGAAGGGGCGCTCGGCGCCCCGTGGATGGCCGAGAACGGCGCCCGTCTCGGCGACTGGCGGCTGAACTCACACGCCAACCGCTTCAACCTCGCCGCGGACTGGGACGGCGACGGCAAGGCCGAGGTGCTGATCACGAGCCCGTGGGGTGCCGGGCTGCTGAATCTGTCCGGGCAGACGCCGCGTGTGTCTCCGATGGCGCCGAACGGGACCCGCCTCGGCGACTGGCTGCTGAACACGGCGGACAACGACCTCGAGACGGCGAGCGCCGACGCCCACGCCGTGCTCATCTATCACAACGACTGGTCCAGCGGCATCGAGCACACGCGGGAGACGTTGCGGCGCCGCGGCTTCACGGTCCACACCACGGACAAGGCGTCGACCGGCCTGGCGTTGCTCCACGACCTCGAGCGCACGGTGCGGCCGGGCGATCGCCTGTTCGTCTATCTCGCGGGGCACGGCTCCGACCCGCGCTCGCCGGGGGACACGAGCGCCTCGACCTCGCTCGAGCACTTCGTCCAGTTCAACGACGGGATCTTGTACTTGAAGCAGGTCGCGCCGCTGTTCGAGGCGATCGGCAACCACGGCGCGGACCTCACCGTCCTCGACGGGAGCTGCAACGGCGGGGAGACTGTGCTCGGCGCCGCGGGGAAGCGTTACTGCGCGATGGCGACCACGAGCGTGATGGCGCCGGGCCTCACCAATTTCCCGGAGCCGGCGGATGCGCTGCAAAGGGAGAAGAAGCCGAGCACTTTCGGCTTGTGGTGGGCAGACCCGCATCTGTGCGCGAGCTGGCTGAACGGCGCGATCATCCGCGGCGTCCCGAGCCGCGCCCATCAACGCCTGTACCGCAACGACGTCGGCGACCTCGCCACGTGGGCAGTGTTCATCCGGCCCGCCGTTGACAGCCTTAAGATCCTCGATCTCGGCGGGTGGAATCTGCACTGGCAGTATTGCCATCTCTTTCAGTACATCTATCCCGACGACTACAAGGCCCTCCCGGCGGACGAACAGGCGAAGTTCACGAACGACACGCAGACGTTCCTGGACGCCATGCGCGCCGTGGTCGATGGCTTGAAGCCAATGCGCGATCGGCTCAAGCAGACGCTCGGCGATCAGTCGCTCGTCACGCGCGCCGCGGCCGTCTACGTCGGCGGGTTCACCCGCGCCTGGCAGACGCTCGCCGGCGACCCCGACTGGGACCCGCAGGGAGAGCCCCAGCGGCACGCGGCCGAGATGTGCGACCTCTCGCCGTCGGACTTCACGGGGGAGCAGGGCTTCGTGGTGATGGTGAACGCGGTCCTCGATCAGGTGGCGTTCATGGAATCTTGCTACGAGAAGCAGGAGGAACTGCTGCGGAGTATCGACGCGGCGGCGCAAGCGGCCGGCGCCGGGGGTCTGATCCGGGTCCGTGCGCTCCATGCCCGCCGTCTGCCGCTCCGCCGGCCCGGTGATCCGAGGTATTATCGGGAGTTCAACCGCATGGAGAGCGAGCTGCTGACGCGCCACCGGACGCTCCTCCGCGCCGTGCCGACGCTCCCACGCCGCGGGCACGCCGGGCCGACGGCGCTGTCGCGGACGCGCATCGACGCGATCAAGCGCGTCATCAAGGTCGGCCCGGCCGCGACGCCGACGCTCGCGGATCTCGTGGCGGAGTTCAAAGCCATCTCCGTCGAGCATATGCAGTGCCTCGCGCTCACCAGCTTCCTGCTCTCGCTCGTGGAGGACGCGATCGGCGCGGTGCAGAGCGAGGGGCGGACGAATCCAGGCGACGTGAACTACTACTGATTGCGTTCGCCGCTCAAGCGGCGGATCACAAGCAGCACCCGCCGGGAACGACGGGTCCGTCGGGCTCGACCGGCTCTGAGCCAAGAAAGGACGTGCGAATGCGCCGGGAAGGGTCGTCAATGCGGACCGGGGACGATTCGTGCCTGGACTGCCGGGGAGATCGGATAGAGTCCACGGGTGCCCGTGTCGCCGGCCGAGTCCCTCCGCGTCGCCCTCGTGACGGGGGGCTGCTCCGGTATCGGCCGGGCGATCGCCGGGCGTCTGGCCGCGCGCGGTCACTCGCTGGTGCTGGTCAGCGAACGACCCGCGGCGCTCGCGGAGGTCGCCGCGGCGATCCGCGAGGCCCACGGGGTGGCCGTGCACCCTGTCGCCCTCGACCTGGCCCGCCCGGAGGCGGCCGAGGAGCTCCACGCGACCGTCCGCGAGCTAGGGCTCGAGGTCGAGATCCTCGTCAACAACGCCGGCTTTTTCTTCTTCGGCGAGACGGTCGACGCGGAACCTGCGCGGGCGGCCGCGCTGCTGCAACTCCACGTCGTGACGCCGTCGCTGCTGTGCACCCGCTTCGGACGTGACATGCGGGCCCGCGGGCGCGGGCACATTCTCATCGTCGCCAGCATCTCGGCGTGGCGCGACTTCCCGGGCATCAACTACTACGGCAGCAGCAAGAAGTACCTCCGCGGGTTCGCGCGGGCGCTGCGCTGCGAGCTGGGGGTTCACGGGGTCAATGTCACGTGTCTGGCGCCCGGGGCGACGGCGACGGCGCTGTACAGCGCGACGTCGGTGCCGGTCGAACGGGCGCGCCGGCTCGGGGTGATGATGGACGCCGAGGTCGTGGCGGAGGCTGGGGTCGCGGCGATGTTCGCGGGCCGAGCGGAGCGCGTGCCCGGTCTCTTGACCCGCGCCATGGCCATCGGCGCGGCGTTGACGCCGCAGTGGGCGATCGACCTGCTCCGCCGGCACGGCCCGTGGTTGCGGCGACCGGGTGAACCGCCGTCACCGACATGACCGACCCGTTCCAACCATTCCAGCTCGCCGGCCTCACGCTGCGCAACCGCGTGATCAAGGCGGCGACCTTCGAGGGGATGAGCCCGGGCGGCGAGGTCACGCCGGCGCTGGTCCGACACCACCGAGAGATCGCAGCCGGCGGCGCCGCGATGACCACCGTCGCCTACTGCGCCGTGTCCCCGGACGGCCGCACGTTCCGCGACCAGTTGCACATGCACCCGGCGCTCGTGCCCGAGCTCCGCGGGCTCACCGACGCCGTGCACCGCGAGGGGGCCGCGGCGGCGCTGCAGCTCGGCCACTGCGGGTCCTTCTGCAACAACCCGGAGCTGCGGCGGCGCCGCCCGTTCGGGCCGTCGCGTGCGCTCAACCTGCTGGGTGCGCTCGGCGGCCGACCGCTCGCCGACGCGATGAGCGCGGACGACATCGAGGAGGTCACCGGGCAATTCGTGACGGCGGCTCGGCTGGCGCGCGAGGCGGGGTTCGACGCGGTCGAGCTCCACCTCGGGCACGGCTACCTGCTGAGTCAGTTCCTGAGCCCGTCGACGAACCGCCGCCGCGACGCGTACGGCGGGTCGGCGGAGGGGCGCGCCCGGTTCCCGCTGGCGGTGGTCGAGCGCGTGCGGGCGGCGCTGCCGGCCGGGTTTCCGGTGCTGGCGAAGGTCAATCTGCGCGACGGTCACCGCGGCGGGTTCGAGCTGGCGGACAGCGTCCAGCTCGCGCGGTGGCTGGCGGCCCGTGGGGCCGATGCGCTGGTGCTGTCGGGCGGGTTCGTCAGCCGCGACGCGTTCTATCTGTTCCGCGGCGAACGCCCGCTGCGCGCCATGATTGCGGCTGAGCGCAGCGTCGCGCAAAAGGTGGCGCTGGCGCTGTTCGGGCCGTTCGTCATCCGCGCCCACCCGTTCGAGCCGATGTATTTCCTGCCGCTCGCCCGCGAGGTCCGGCGAGCGGTGAGCCTGCCGCTCGTGCTGCTCGGAGGGATCTCCGCGCTGGAGCACCTCCACGCGGCCCGCCGGGAGGGGTTCGAACTGGTGGCGATGGCCCGCGCGCTCATCCACGACCCGAACCTGGTCGCCCGCTACCGGGCCGGCTCGGCGCGCACCAGCGGATGTGTCCCTTGCAACCAGTGCGTCGCCGAGATGGACCGGCCGGACGGGGTCCGCTGCGCGCGTCTGGTCGCGCTCAGGTCGGCTCGCGACGCCCGGTGATCGGGCGCTTCGATTCGGTGCACGAGTATCCTCAGCCGCGCATCGCTGACGTCACATAAGGCCACGCGATTGATTCGAATCGACTTGTCTTCAAATACAAGCAAACTGCCTCGCCGTACGATTCTGGTTTAGAATGTGAGCATCATCGGCCCCGCATCGTCACCACCGGTCTTGCAAACACTCTTCGAATCCGCGCCCGGGTTGTATCTCGTGCTCTTGCAGGGCCAGCAACTCGCGGAGGCATCGCCACCGTCCTCCTCCACCTCGATCCCCCCACGCCCGCCGTCATGCCGCCGATCAAACCCCGTGCGGAACGCGGTCCAAGATCACGGGGATAACGCGACCCGACACACCGGTCCGCGAGCGGCGTGGCGCTATAGTGTCCCGTGCTCGCAATTCTGATCCGATGCGGATATCCAGCCAAGGCTCGCACGGCGCCGACGTCGTGGGGGGACACGCACTTCGACGCGTCGTGGACGATGGAGGCGATCGACGCGCCCGGGGCGTGGCTGGTGCCGACGACGGGGCGCAGCGCCGTGGCCGTGGTCGACACCGGCGTGTACCTCGGGCACACCGACCTCGCGGGGGTGTGGGTCGCCGGCGGCGCGGCGTGGACCGACACGGCGGGCCATGGCACCGCGGTCGCCGGGGTGATCGCGGCGACCCACTGCGCCGGCCTCGGGGTCGCGGGCGTTTGCCCGGAGGTCGGCCTCGCGTCGTTCCTCGCCGACGAGCAGTGGCTCGACGCGCTGAGCGTCCCGGCGATCGGGTATACCCCGCGCGTCGACCGGATCCGCGAGGCGCTGGCGCAGGTCCATCGCACGCTGACGACGACACCGGCGCCGGGGATCCATGCGGTCGCGCTGGCGAAGGCGGGGGCGCGGGCGACCGCGAAGGAGGCGGAGGACGAGTGCCGGACGTACTTCTTGGCGGAGATCCGCGACCTGATCGCCGACGATCTCGTGGTCGTCCTCGGTTGCGCCAACGAACGGGTGCGGGCCGACCGCTGCGTGCCGGCGGCGGTGCAGGGGCTGCTCGGCGCGCCCGCGGGCCTGCTGGTGGTCTCGAGCAGCGATCCCCCGTGGGGAGGGCCGTGGGAGCGCAACGCCGGGCCGTGCTACCCGGGGCAGAGCGACGTCGACGTGTGGGCGCCGGGCGGTATGCAGACGACGCTGGGCACTGCGCACGCTGCGGCCTACAACGAGATCCCGGCGTCGGGGGCGTCGTCGGGGCTGAACGCGGGCAATTCGCTGGCGATCCCGCATGTCGCCGGGCTGGCGGCGCTGCTGGTCCGCGTCGATCCGACGCTGCGCGGCGCGGCTATCGGACGCCTGATCCGCGAGACCGCGGAGGACCAGGTGAACGCCGGCCAGAGCCCGCCGATCCGGGTGGTCAACGCCTTCGCGGCGGCGCTGCGCGCCCACAACCGGGTCCACGTCGACGCGCCGCTGGCGGGCTATCGGGTGATGATCCCGCGTCGGGTCGCCGGCGTCACGGGGCGCGAGGAGCTCGAAGGAGCGGTGCTCGTCTTGACGTCGCCCGGCCACTCCGACCGGGTCGAGGTGCCGTTCGTGTGTGTGCCGAAGATCGGCTCCGAGTATGCATTTTGCCGCTTCACGGCGCCGGCCGGGTTGCCGCTGTTCGCCGAGCTGCAGCACGCGCCGTTTCAGCGCGGCGGCACGGGCGTACGGCGGGTGCTGTGGCGAGGCGAGCTGAAGTCGCTGATCGGCGGGGCGCCGCCGGGCGCGGCGGACTGCGCGTGGAGCCACCCCGCGTGCCCGGAGCTGCGGACGATCCGGCTGCAGGGGCTCGCGCTGACGCTGGTCCACGACGGCGACCCGCAGCGTCCGATCGCGGGGGCGCGGCTGCGGCTGCGGCACGGCGTGAACGGCCAGGAGTTCACCTGCGAGACGGCGAGCGACGGCTCGTTCGTGCTGCCGTTCGTCGAGCCGGGGCCGCACGTGCTCGACGGCGGCGATATCCCGGGGATGCCGGGCGGTGTGCACATTCCCCTGACGCTCGACAAGGGGACGATCTATATCGTCGATCCGCCGACCGGGTTGCTGCCATTCATGTCAGTGGCGCTGCCGCGGCGGGGGCCGTGGATCGATCTGTGGGCCGGCGAGATCGAGCTGGCGGGGACCCGGCGGCCCGGGGCGCGCTGCGACGAGGTCGCGGGCGCCCTGACCCTCACGATGGGCGGCAAGTCGCTCGATCGCGGGCGGGTGCTCGATCGCTGCATCGCGGCGATGGGCGCCGATCATGACAGTTACGACGCATACGTGGCGGAGTTCGGGCCGTTCACCGCCGAGGAGATGCCGGAGTTCGGTCGCCGGATCGCGCGGGTGTTCTCGCGGGCGCTGTGGCGATTGACCGGCGCACCGACCACCGAGGCCCAGGAGGACGCGATGAGCAGCGTGATCGACAGCTCGCTGCTCGATTGGAAGGAGATCGACCTGCCGCCGGGCTTCGTGGTCGCCCGCGGCGGCGACGGGCTGACCTGCTCGCTCGACATGCACGAGCTCGGCCGTCGGTTCCTCGAGGCCCACTTTGCGCGGCCCGACGAGGTCGCATTCCCCCCCGAGATCGACCTCGGCTTCGCGTGGTCGATCGGCTATCAGACCCACCCGTCCGCCGACGAGACGACCGACTATGAGCTGCGGATCGCGTTCGCCAGTCGGACGCTCGTGCCGATGCGGGTGCCGGTGACGGTGGTGCCGCAGGACGGCTGGCCGCGGCGCTGGCGACTGGTGGCCGGGCCGCTTGCGGGGCCGATCGCCCTCAGCCTGGCGCCTGGCAGCCCGCTGCGGCTCACGCCCGATCCCGGGCCGGCCCCGCCGGGCTGCACCTGCGCGCTCGTCGAGGAGCCGGAGGAGACGGTGCCTGACACCGCGCAGGTGTACGCGATCGGGCCTGCGGGCGAGGTCGCGGTGATCTCGCGGTGGGCGAGCCCGGGCCCGGCCGCGGTCCCGGCCTGAGCCGCATCGGGGTGAGCGCGGGCAGGCGGGAAGTCCGGGTTGCGGACACTCCTGGTCATCCCCATGCGAACCCCGCCGCGGGGTGGGCGTCGCGGTGATTCGCAAGGTGCAGGAAATGCATTCAGCACGCCGTCTTGCGGGGGCGCAGTGGCCCTGCTGCTGTGAGTGCCGTGGACCTGGGATCAGGTCACGGCGGTGGGCGCGACTGCGGCGGTGTCGGAGGTTACCGCGCCGACGAGCGTCTTGAACAGCTCCATGCGTTGCAGCCCCACGAGATCTTCGTCGGAGGCGGCGCGGGCCCGGAGCTCGGGTTGCAGCTCGAGGGCCCGCTTGAGGTCCTCCATCGCCTCGGTCGACGGTCCGCCGCGCCGCTGGCGGATCTGCTTGTAGCAGGCCTTGTTGTAGAAGGCCCGGGCGGCGCGCGGGTTGCTGGCGGTGATCCGATCGAGGAATCGGAGCGCCTCGTTCCACTCGGTCTCGCCGCTCTCGTTCTGGCTCTCGTGGAGCTGCGCACGGCGGCGTGCGACCTTCGCCATGCCGAGCAGCGCCTCGGTGTCGAGCGGGTCGCGCTTGAGGGCGATCTCGTAGTGCTTCTGGGCGCGCTCGAGGGTCGCCGCGGCGCGCATCACGTCGCCGCTCGGGACGAGGGCATAGTCGTTGAGCGCCTTGTCGCCGTCCTTGATGGCGATGATCAGATCCTCGTCGCGGGCCCGGATCGACCTGCCGACCTCCTGGGCCTTGTCGGTCGATATCTGCTCGACGAGCTTGCGCGTCAGCGGGTTTAGCAGCCTCACTCCGGCATACCCGGAGAGCACGCTGATGGCGATGACGCGGATCGAGTCGTCGAGGTCGGCGCCGAAGCTCTTGAGCGCGATCTCCGGGAACAGCGCCTTCCCGACCGTGAAGATCGCTATGGCCGCCGTCGAGCCGGCGAGCATATCGCCGAACGACCCGATATCGAGGCTGCGAGCGCCGAAGTTGACGCGGTAGACGACATCCGACGTGAGTCCGTCCACGAACCCGCCGAGCCCGCCGAAGCCCATCACGACCGCCACCAGCACGGCCAGCGATCCGCCGTTGTCGGTGGCCGCCGGCAGGTCCGCGGCGGACGCCAGCAGCGGCACGAGCAGCGCCAGGGCAGCGAGCGCGGGCACGGCGAGGCGCAACGAGCGAGCGTGGTCGTGGTGATTCAGTTCGCGGTGTCGAGGCGTCGGCATGCATGCTTCGTTAGCAAGTTCCGTACCACCTCGAGATGACTCGAGGTTCGTACTGGTCGAGACCGCTGTCGTCGCCCGGACGAGAACCCGGGCGAGGGTCCGATCGCGTCGGGTCGAGGCCCGACAAGGCATGGAACGGATCCGGGGACCCGCGCGACCGCGGTAGGTCTCAGGATAGTTGTCGCCTGAACATTTACGCAGTTTGCTTCGCCGGCTCCGAGGCCACCGGATCACGCTCGGGATTGAGAGTGACGATCAGGATTGGTTC
>Ga0075158_10004066_pt1 | contig 10152 bp, 7 predicted proteins | sample JI91814BDNA_FD_70968 | JGI IMG/M metagenome (GOLD analysis project Ga0075158, IMG submission 70968) | Wastewater effluent complex algal communities from Wisconsin, to seasonally profile nutrient transformation and Carbon sequestration -... | ecosystem: Engineered > WWTP > Effluent > Algae... | reverse complement strand
TCCTTCTGAACAATGTTATTGGCTACCGAAAACTCATAATCAGTTGTTTTGCGCGCGTAGATCGCTGCCCAGGCATCAAAGCAGGAAATATCCTGTTTTTCCAGTGCCCTAGGGCGCAGGTATTTGAAGAGAAGGTAAAGTTCTGTCAACGAATTGCTGATGGTGGTTCCCGAAAGAAAACTTGCCCCCATATCTTTTTTTCTCCGCTCCTGAATCGTGCGCAGGGCAAACAACAGGTTCAATGCCTTTTGGCTTCCCTGCATATTGCCAAGACCGGAAACCCTTTCGTGACGGGTATTGAACATCAGGTTTTTGAATTTATGAGATTCGTCGACCATTAAATGATCAATCCCCATCATCTTGAAATCAACGACATCATCTTTACGGTTCATGATATCATTTTCAAGTGTTTTCAGCCTGACTTCAAGATTTTTTTTCCTTACAATAACCCCTTTGAGCATGGCCCTGGAGATTTCTTTACCTTGTGACTGCAATTCACTCAAACTGTCCTCAACATTCCGCAGCTCGGCCTCCAGTATCTCCTTTTGCAGTTCGGGGGACTGAGGGATCATCCCAAACTGGTCATGGGTCAGAATAATGCAGTCCCAATCATTGTTTTTAATGTCTCCAAAAATCCTCTGTCGCTTTTGGGGAGTAAAATCCTCTTTTCCAGGATACAGGATCTTAGCGTTGGGGTAAGCCGTTCGGTAGGTTTCGGCGATCTCATGAATATTGGCCTTCAATCCAATAATCATGGGCTTATGGGCCAGTCCCAGTCTTTTCATCTCCTGCGCCCCGCAGCACATAATGAGTGTTTTGCCAGCTCCCACTTCGTGGTCACAAATGGCACCACCGTTGAGCTTCATCATCCATACCGCATCTTTTTGGCTGGGGTACAGATCATCGATTCCCAGTGCCTTTCGGTCGAGTCCCGGAAAATCCTGATGGCTCCCATCATACTGCGGGCGTACAAAACAGTTGAACGTATCGTTGTAGAGATCGGTCAGTTCCTTTTTGAATTCGTCATTCTGTTCGTAAAGCCAATGGGTAAAAGCCTGCCGGATCTCATCAATTTTGGTATTGGCCATTTGGATGGCTTCCATATCCCTTACCTTAACCTCCTGGTCGCCAATCGTTACTGTTTTGGTGATATCCGGGGTCGTGTTGACCAGGGCATGTTTAAAAAGGGCAATTCCATCAAAAGTCCGGCTTTCAGACTTGGTTGCATATTTCTCGGTGATATGAATGTTTTTTTGATCGCAATTGATCGAGAAATCATCGGTATTCTCTGTATAATGGATACGAACTTCCGTATCAAAAAGGTGTGAAGCAAAACGGCTGTATAAGCTGGGGTCGATCCAGCGCTCACCCAGATTAAAGTCCAGCTCCTCAAACTCTATACGCCGTGGAACAGCATTCTGAAGCACTTTTAGGCTCTCAGCTGCTTCCAGATCATCAGGTTTACGGGTAAGATAGCTTTGAATTTCTCTGATTTTTTCGATGACATTTCCGGCAATAAACTGTTCTGAAATTTCATACTGCTTTTCTATCGGGTTGTAGAAAATCCTTTCCTTAAGTGCTGTTTTCAGCTCGTTTTCGGACAGTCCACTGATGTTGGACATATAGTGCAAATCGACTCCGGCATATCGGTTCAGGGATGCCGCCAGTGCTTCTTGGGGATCATCCGTTTTGAAAGTGATGGTCGAAAAGCTCACGGGATGGCTGAAGATATCAGCCTTATGGACCACTCCGCCAATAACCCTTTCCAGATAAGAGATTTCTTTTCCGCAAACGTCGGTTTTGATGAGCTTGATATTTTCGGCCGAGTTGAAGTTGCCATATTTTTTAAGAAACGAATCATACAGCTTATTGAGGGTTTCCCGCTCTTGGGTATGCTCAATCTGCTCCTGAGCTTCCTTTTGGTAGAGGTCATGATAAACATCACGCAGGTTGATATAGGCTTCTGCCCTGGCTTTTTGAGAGGGCGATAAAGTCAACGGGAAAAATGTTGCCCTGTTTTTATCCTTATTTAAATCTTTAAGGCAACCAACAAGTCCTTTATCCATCGCAAGACATTCATTTCGGTAAAAAGATGGGATAACTCCGGTGTAGGGACCTGGCTCTGGTTTTTGCAGAGGGATATCTTCGGTGGGTTCACTATTTTCAGTGACTGAAAATAAATCGACTATCCCCCTATTGCCGGTTTTACCAACAGGAGCCCCAACGGAGGGAATATCACTTTGCGGGAAGACTCCATCGAACAAATTCCCCTGAATGTTTTTTGCTTTTTTAGGGGCAGTCTTTCTTTTGGCCGGAGTACTGCTCTTTACAGCAGGGGTTGGCATTTCATTTTCAAAGAGATCGAAAAGGCTCAGTTGGATATCCTGCGTGGTAAAAGTGTTTGCCTGAACCTTTACCTTAGCTTCAGGCTTTTCGATACTACCATTGCCAAGCGAAACAGTCTGTTGGAGAATTGGGTCAGTGCCGGCATGAACAATGGACTTATTGTACCCGCTGTGATCATACAATTCAGTATTCAAATACTGAGAGAAATCGGCTTCGAGCATTTTCTTCAGGTCTCTTGCCATCCCATCAGGCCCTTCACTATGTTCATAGATCCATGCTGGCTTGCCGTAAGGATCGCTACCTTTATATAATGAGGTATGAACAATACGGTCAAGATTTTCAAATAAGCGGTTATTGCTTGTATTGTAGGGCGTTATATAGGTTTGACCGAACTTTTGCTCCCGGTCACTTAACTGCTTTTTGCTGATATTCTTCTGGAGAATGATCAAATCGCTTCCCACCTCTGTACCGGCATGATCCGTAAATAAATCATTGGGAAGCCTTACCGCAGAAACCAGGTTGCACTTCTGCATCAGGGCTTTGCGGATCGGCTCATTCCTGGGGCTATTGAGTATGCCCTGTGAAGTAATAAATGCCAGAAGCCCTCCATCCCGAAGCATATCGACCCCTTTAAGAAAAAAATAATTATGGATGCTTCGTGCCGCCTGTATCCTGGCTTCATCTTTACTTCTTGAAAAAGACAGGTCAAAAACTGAAGTATCACCAAACGGAATATTGCTGGCAATAACATCGTAGGTTTCCTTTTCGCTATCGGGGATTTCTTCAAACCCCCTGATATTGATCGTTGCATCAGGATGGAGATGCTGTAAAATTTTTCCCGTCAGCAATTCATTTTCATAAGCAGTTACCTGAGTTTGATCGGTGATAAAAGCATCTATAAAGGCACCGGTACCGGCAGAAGGTTCTAAAAAACGGGGGATGCTGATCCCTTTTTCATGCAGGGTACGGGCAATGGCTTTAATGACAGTAGGTGGAGTATAAAATGCGGTAAGTACAGAGCTTCTGATACTGTCAACAAAGCGATGGTACTGTTTTTCGTCCATGGCATTTTCCTTCAGCACCGCATGAAGCCGCTGGGTAGCAGAAAACAGATGTTTTTCAGACTGTGCCCAGCGGTTGATATCTATGGAACGATCAACGGGGTTGAGCACACATTTTAGCCCTCCAAAACCGCTGTACTGCATAAGCCGTTTTTTTTCTGCTATATCAGCCCTGCGCTTTTCCTTTTCTAATTGAAAGGAGAGTTCCAATGCTGCACTATTTTCAAGCAGATGCCTGCTCTTATTGAAGCCCATGTTCTTCGATCCAAAGTTGAACAGCTCCTGTCAGTTCTGTATATAAAAGATCAAAACCGGGAGAATCAGCAAAATCATCGGTCATGGGGTAGCCGGAAAATATAGGCCCACATACCCCCATCATTTTTAAAGCAAAAGGGCGCAGCTCTTCATCGGCCATCAGGGTATCAAACTCATAGCTGACCACATGGAAAACAGTATCAAACTTTGAAAAATGAAGTCCTTCAAACAGGATATATTCGGCAATCTCTTCACATTGAGAAATCCTGTTGCCTGCTCGGAATGCTCCCTCATAGGCACTCGAGGCCAGATGGGAACGATGGTCAATAAATATCTTGTCATCTGATAATTCAGGAAAACTTGTATTAAGGTGCTGTTGTAAGCGTAAACGGTAATAGGAAAGGTCTTTTTTTTGATAAGATGTCATAAGAAATAGTTTTAAAGGGGTGGATAGGAAATGGATAGAATAAAGCGCAAGGCTGATAAGCCTGTTGTTTTGTGGTCGTAAAAAAATGGTACTTTTGCCTTTCAATCTTAAATACAAAGACGATGAAAGCATTACTGGAAAAAATTGAAGCCGAAGTGGCGAACTTTAAAACGGACGCAGAACTTCAGGCAGAAAAAGGGAATAAGGCTGCCGGAACAAGGGCACGTAAATCAGCGTTGGAACTGGGCAAGCTGTTCAAGGAATTTAGAAAAGTCTCCGTGGAAGCTGCCAAAAAGTAACCAAGAATCCCTGTCTTATAACAGGGATTTTTTTAGCTCATTATTAAACGTTTTTCTTCATTCTCCTTTTCCATAGCGCTTACTGCAGAATTAAATACATGCAGTCCCAGCCTGGAATCAACACAGTTCCGCAGGATTTGCCTTTTATTGGGCAGTTTATAGCCTGAAAGGTCAAAACCGGTCTGTTTTTGAAGTTGTGGAATTTGGGCTTTCCTGATCTTTGGCCCTTCATAGAATTTCTCAGGAATATCAAAATTAGACCACAACAAATGCCTGCCTATCTTATTGGCTTCGAGCAAGGGCTTATAATAAGGCTGTACATTTTCTACCACCCATTTGCATTTTGCATTAAATCTAAGGAAGAGGATTTCCTGGTACAGCCTCATATCGGCATATCTTGCAGGTGTATGTCTGTAACGCACGCAGATATTTTGCCTGAAAGAAGAATGGGTCTGGCACGGTGGTGAGGTCCAGATAAAATCAAATTCCCTGAAATGGTCTTCCAGATATTCGTGGGCATCCCCAACAATCATGATATCATTGGGAAAATGGTTTTGGTAGATTTCTGCAATGCATTCATTATTTTCAACAGCAGTAACTTCAACGCCCTGCCACAGCTTTCGGTTGCCCCCGATGCCCGCATAGAGGTTTAAAACTTTGATCACTCATTTTTATTTTTTTGTTAATCTATTGGAAGGTTCTCTCGAATGTCACTTTTTATGACGCGATTGCTCAAACTCAAAAGAGGTTTCAGCCTTGTCGTTAAGCACAATAAAAGCATCGAATTTTTTGCCTGATTTGCTTTTCATTCCTTTGATCAGAGCAGTCCGCCCCTTGGTGACCAAATTTTCAATATCCTTTATGGGGATCTGTACCCCGCAGACATTTCGGAACTGAATCCAGCCACAGTTATCATCGGTACATTTGACCACTTTTTCTCTTATCAGCAAATCATTATTCCTGCATTTAGGGCATAGAAGCTTTGGCAGATGCTCAGAGGCAATGGGTAATGAAAGAATTTCTGTGGTAATGGCAGAGGCATAGTCTTCCATTTTTTTCTGGAAATCTTCTGCATGAGCCTCTCCATTTTCAATGTTCTGCAAGGCCAGTTCCCATTCTCCGGTCATGGCTGCATCCGCTATTTTCTTTTCTTTTACCAGATCATACACGGCAAGCCCTTTTTCAGTAGGGATCAGGGACTTCTTTTCCCGTTTGATGTAGTCACGCGAAAACAACGTTTCGATGATCGATGCCCGGGTAGCAGGGGTACCTATTCCGATATTCTGCAAGGCTTTGCGCTCCTGCTCATTTTCGATTTCTCTTCCGCAGGTTTCCATGGCTGACAGCAACCCTGCTTCGGTATAGAGACCCGGTGGCCTGGTCTGTTTTTCCAACACTTCAGAACCTTTGATTTTAATCTCCTCACCTGCCTTAAGCTCAGGCAATGGCGCTGAAGGTTCTTCATTTTCCTCGTCAAAACTGCCCCTAATGCTACGCCAGCCCGCTTCTTTGACCTGTACGCCCTTCGATAGAAATTCGAAGTTCCCAGCCTCTATAATAATACTGGTCATTTCTTTTTGGCAGATAGGTGAAACGGCTTCCAACAGACGGACCGCAATCATATCATAAACCGCAGATTCTTCTCCACTCAGCGCCGAGGGTATTCTTCCGGTAATCAGCAGCCCATGATGATCGGTTACCTTAAGATTATTGACAATACGCCGGCCCAGCTGTCCCCATTTTATCTTTGAAACGAATTCGCTTAATGTTTCTCGATCCTGCATAGCCCTTATCAGTTGAGGAATATCCCCCCATACATCTTCGGGGATATAACAGCTTCCCGTACGTGGGTAGGTAATGAATTTCTTTTCGTACAAATCCTGGGCAATATTCAGGGTTTGTTCAGCGGTGAGGTTCAGCTTTTTATTGCATTCTTTTTGGAGTCCGGTAAGATCAAATAGCAGAGGAGGCTGTTCCGATACATTTTTTGTTTCGGCACTCACAACGGTCGCCGTTTCTTTTCTTTGTATTGATCTCAGCAGGTCATCAGCCGACTTTTTATCGTTCCATTTCTTTTGAGAAATGCTTTTGAAATCAATAAAATCCTTTCTATGGCCAAGCTGGATCTGCCAGTATTGCTGTACCTTAAAATTTGTATGGTCGAGATACCTTTTACAAATCAGAGCCAGAGTGGGGGTCTGAACCCTGCCCAATGAATAGATACCGGAACCCGCTGAAATACTCAGTGCCTGAGAGGCATTGATGCCCACCAGCCAATCTGCCCTACTCCTGCTCTGCCCTGCCAGATAAAGACCATCAAAATCGCTCCCCGGCTTCAGCTTTTCAAATCCCTGTTTTATGGCTTTCTCGGTCAGTGAGCTGATCCACAATCGTTCAAAGGGTTTTTGGCATTTCAGGTACTGGTAAATATACCTGAAAATAAGTTCCCCTTCCCGCCCGGCATCAGTCGCTACAATGATGCTTTCGCATTTTTTGAGCAATGCTTCGATAACTCTCAGCTGTTTAGCTGCTCCCGGATCATCAATATAGGTTTTGTCCTTTTTAATCTTTCTGACGGTCAGTTTAAACGGGTCTGGCAGTATGGGCAGGGATTCTTTATCAAATCCCTTAATTCCATAGTCTTCGGGCATCGCTAACGTGATCAAATGACCAAGTGCCCAGGTAACATGATAGGGATTCCCTTCAAAATATCCCTCCTTCTTCTCGGAAGCTCCTAAGAGCATTGCCAATTCACGGGCAACACTCGGCTTTTCTGCGATAACCAGTCTCATCCTATTCTTTTTCTGGGTTGTCTCTTTTTCTCAGGCTGCTGCGCCTCCTTCTGTTTCTGGCTGTCAGGACCACTTTGTCCCGATTTTAGCGGTTCAATGCTGTTCTTGGTCGATTCATTGGTTTTGCCATCAGAATTGACGGCCACCTGAGTCGCATGCTCCTGAGCGGGAACAACCTTGTCTTTCAGTTTGTTCGGAAACGAAAAATCAAATTTACCGGTCTCCTGATCTAAGGTGATATAACCGTTGTATAACTTTCCCTTAGAATCTTCCAGCCCGGCCAGATAGACCGGTTTGCCTTCTTTCAGCTCTTTTTGCTGGTCTTCGGTCAATTCCCTGCCCCTGAACTCTTTGGGCATTTCTTGCGCTGCACCATTGACATGGGTCTGTTTTTCTTTTTGCGCCATATCACCAAACGATAAAAATTCAGGATATCTTTTCTCCGCATTGAACTGAACGGTACCGCTAAAATAATCTCCCTTTCTGGAAAGCATATTTTCAATATATAATGGCTTTCCTTCCAAGAGCGTTTGTTTCTGTTCAGCGGAGAGTACTACCCCTTTGATATCATCCTTCAGCTTAATTTTATCAACAGCCATTGGAACAAGGTCATTGGTCAAGGGGTCCAGGCTGATAATTGAGGAGATCTTTTCATGAGTTTTTGGATTGACCAGATCTACAACACGTCCCATATTTCCGGTGGTTAACAGATTTTTCTTATCCTCAGGACTAAATAGATGTCCATAATAGGGAAATTGCAGGCTGGGCTTTTTGCGGATAGGATAAATCTTTGGAGATACCTTCCCATGTTCATCCTCTCGCAACGATAATCTGGCATCTAAGGGCATATCCTTATCTCCGATTTTTACGCTTAAGGTAATCAGGTCATTGGTCTTGTAGCCTTTGAGCAGATCATCAAGCAGTTTCATTTTCTCCAGTTTTTCTGGAGTCAGTCCAAAATTGGCCATTTCTTTCCAGTCGATATTTTCTTTCTTGTAACGGTATTCAACCGTTTCCGTCGTGGTTGGTGTTTCCATATGGTTCTGATTTTGTTGTTTTGGGCGATGCTGGCTCTCAGCATCGATGGTATATTTTGCCAATAATTGCTTTCCCTGTTCAGTAGTCTTTTCGATGGCTGCCCCTATCTCATTGGCCAATTTGCCGGCTAACGGAGCGGGAACTAGGAAAAAGGAAAAATGAGTGGGGTTTTTGACCTGACTCAGGAAATTGGTAAAGAAATTGGACAGCACATCGCCATGCTTATCAACTCTCATAAACTGGTTTTCATTTTTTTGATCAGGGCTGGTGGTTTCCAGCCCGCCTTTTTTGCCAATCCCTTTAACTGCCCTGATCTTATTGTCTTCTTTGTTATGGACCAATAAGATATCAGACAGCTGATCGGCAGTTTTTGATACGGTGTTTTCTGGTTCGCTCATTGCACTTAAGTTTTACGATTTGGTTTCAAATGTAAAATCGGCAGCCATCGGCGAATTCTTTTTGTCTTTCTTTGGAAGCCCTTGTCTTCAAATGTCTTTCATCTTCCAGTGAAACCTGAAAAACCGTAACGGATAAATTGATGAACATCAGACAGCTTGTAATAGAGCTTGCCACTGATGGTAAAATAGGGCAGTTTCCCGGAGGAACGATACCTTTGCAAAGAGCGTGAACTTATTTTCAGCATTTGCAAGACATCCTGATTATCCAGCAACTCTTCGCCATCTATCGAGTTTTTCGGTTTGCTGCCAACATTGATCTGGTCACTCAGAACATCAAACCGTTCCATAATCCTTTTCATCCAATAGGCAAATTCCATTTTATCAATTTCCATGGCCTTGTATTTTAGGGTTAATGATAGCGCTCTGTAGGGTCTTGTGCGTTCCAATACAATTTCTCTTTTGGGTGATCTCTGGCTTGAGCTGGCCAAAACCAGCGGGTTTAATCGTTTTCATAGGTTGGTGGATTGATTTAGCTCCTACAAAACTGGGAAGGCCTTATGAAAATTAGTTGAGATATGACCCCATGTAAATGCAAATTATTGTAAGAAACCATGGATTCCTGGCAAGAAAAGGCAATAAAAAATGCCCCTAACCGGAGCATATAAAGCCCTATTAAGAGGAAGAGCAATGGGGTACATAGGCAGACATGGGTAAAGAAAATCACCATGAAACAGGGGGCAATACATGAAAAACAGACTGTCCAAAAAGGCCAGTCTGTTTTAGGCTACCAATGGCAACGTTTCCCTGACACTGTAATTTTGTCTTTTTCACACCAAAAGCAAAATAATAAAGAATATATATATAAATTTAGTTGTAGCTTAGCTAAAAATTTATTAAATGATTATGTATTTAAAATCAAAAAATATCGTCTTCGTTTTGATGATAATGATATGCTTTCCCTTTTTTACATATGCTCAAAGCCAATCTAAGGATCAGGTAATAACAGATAAAGAAATACGAAGTGCATGCGAAAAAAATCTTCCAAAAATGTGGAAAGAATTACAAACAATAGAGGGAGATGACGTTCCAATTGTATTTAATGCGCAAATGCGTGGACCTGGGCGTGCAAAGGGTAAAGTGATGGAATTAAATCCGGAATTTTTTATTAAAAAAAATTTAGAATTTCCTGAAGATAGATTATTAATCGTTATTGTACATGAATATGGACATATATTGTTTAATCGAATAAAAGAAAACAAGCTTGATAGCTTATCTTTGTTTGATAAACAAGTTGAAAATGAATACCAGGCGTTTAAATATTCAGTGGAATGGGCTTCTGAATATGCGAAAAAAGGAGATAAAGGGCCTCTGGAACAAGTTATTACAAATTTGAAGTCAAGAGCATCCAATGGTAAAGACGATGATCCTCATATTCCTGCAATTAAAAGGCTTATGGCAGAACCTTTATGGAAGAAAGCAGAAGAAATGTTAACATCCAAACAGTCTCCAAATTAAAATGTACATTTTTGTTATTTT
>Ga0075158_10004058_pt1 | contig 10162 bp, 9 predicted proteins | sample JI91814BDNA_FD_70968 | JGI IMG/M metagenome (GOLD analysis project Ga0075158, IMG submission 70968) | Wastewater effluent complex algal communities from Wisconsin, to seasonally profile nutrient transformation and Carbon sequestration -... | ecosystem: Engineered > WWTP > Effluent > Algae... | reverse complement strand
TACTATTATATAGATGATGTTGTTGTTCAACCTTATTTAGCATTGCCGCTTACATTATTAGCATTTAACGGGAATGCAACACCTGCAGGCAATTTATTAAAATGGACAACTACAAAGGAAATCCATACCTCACACTTCGAAATTCAACGCTCTGCAGATGGAATATTTTTTGAAACAATCGGGACTGTAAATGCAAAAGGCGCCGAAGCTGAAAATGTGGATTATACATTTCTGGACGACCAACCATTGTCACAACAAAATTTGTATCTACTTAAAATGGTTGATGAGGATGGTTCATTTCAATTCAGTGAAATAGTTAATATCACTACATTAGTTAATGACCAATTTGAAGTGTATCCTAATCCGGTAAATGGTATCCTTACTATTAACGGTGACTGGGATGCTAATGCAACTTTTCAAATTATTGACATGGCAGGAAATATTATTTACACCAAACATACTACATCAGCAACAAAATCCGTTTTACAAGTAGATTTTAGCAATTATGCTCCCGGCATATATATTGTGCAACTGATTTCTACACACGGTATTTTTTCATCACCAATTATTAAAACAGAATAAACGCTATTCGCATAATCATGTGTTTTACGCTTTGCGTATAAACATCACTAAATTTGACCAACTAAATCAAACAACATGAACACCATTGATTATGCCGATTTTGAAAAAGTAGCAATTAAAACAGGAACTATAATTGCAGCCAACGATTTTCCAAATGCCAAAAAACCCGCCTATCAGTTAACTATCGATTTCGGTGAATTGGGCATAAAAAAATCAAGCGCTCAAATAACCCAGCATTACACAAAGGAGGAATTAATCGGGAAACAAATTGTAGCCGTAATTAATTTCCCTGTTAAACAAATAGCCAACTTTTTTTCAGAGTGCCTGGTATTAGGCGCTGTGCAATCAGATGGCAGTATCATTTTATTACAAACAGAACAACCCGTTAGCAACGGTTTAACTATAGCTTGATTTATCCATTAACAATTAAATATACAGTATGCAGTTTACAAGGAGAGCAATCATTCCCATGATGATGACAGTTGGTGTAATTTTTATTAGTTCATGTTCAAAAAATGGTGTTGCATGCAGCGACCAGGTAGATTGTAGTACAGTAACCTATACGGCAACTATTAAACCACTGGTAGAACAAAAATGTGCCTTAAGTGGATGTCATACCAGTTATAGCAATTACAGTAGTTTAAAAAATATTGCAGATAATGGTTCGTTATATAGTCAGGTAGTTTCCAGCACCAAAATGCCCGATGGCAATGTGTCGATGTCGTGCTCCGAACGTGCACAAATAGAGTGCTGGATAAATTCCGGTGCACCTAATAATTAAATTATAGTTTAAATATGCATAAACTCGTGGTAGAGCATCAAGCTCCTGCGAGTTTATATTTATATCCCATTTTGGATAAAATTTCGCCGAGTTTTTTTCGATGGTCGCCCTGAATAATAATTTCGCCATCTTTAGCACTACCGCCTGTCCCGCATTTTGTTTTGAGTTCGCGGCAAAGGTTTTCCAAATCTGTTGTGCTGCCTACAAAATTTTTAATCACGCTGGCCGTTTTTCCACCGCGGTGATTTTTTTCTAACCAAATACGCAAATCCTGTTGTTGAGGAGGTAAAGTAGTATCTTGCTGTTCATCCTCAGGCATTTTAAAATCCGGGTTTGTAGAAAACACTAAACCGGATAAATTAATTTTATTTTTCGCCATTTTATTTCAGGTTAGGGTTAATTAAAACATTTAATTGCTGAGGTAAAATAGTAATGGTAAAATCTTTGTCTTTGTGCACTGTTTCACCGTCAATTTGTAAATAGGAATAATTGGGTGAATTAATTTGTAACGCACTTGTTTTAAACGATTTAAAGTGTCGATTCACTTTATGTGTTTGTGTAAATACCTGCATAACGGCAAAAGGCACTTTCCACTTTGGGATATCATCTACAATAATCACGTCCATTAATCCGTCGCTTAAATTCGCATCGGGAGCCACCTTTACGTTGTAACCATATTGATTGGAATTACAGACGTTAATCATAAATGCTTTTCCTGACATGTTTTTTTCTTTCGACTGCAGTGTATAATCAAACGATTCAAAGGAACCCAAACTTTTGATGGCACTCCAGGCGTAGGTCATAAATCCACGTGTTTCTTCGCGACTAAAAACTTTTGCAACAAATGCATCAAATCCAATTCCTATCAGACTGAAAAAATATTCATCATTAATTTTACAAACGTCCATTTTGCGGACTTTATAAGCATTGATAATAGCCAGTGTAGATTTAATATCAATGGAATATCCAAGATGCCTAGCCAACCCGTTTCCTGAGCCGCTGGGAATAATTGCTAAACATGTAGAAGTGCCCATTAAACCGGTTGCAACCTCATTCACACTGCCATCGCCGCCGGCAACAGCAACTACATCAAAATTATTTTTTGCCGCTTCTGCCGCAATTTCTGTTGCATGTCCACGGTTTTCGGTGTACACCACTTCATAATTAAACCGGTCGTGATCCAAATGCGCATTAATCAGCGCAGGAATTTTATCTTTTCGCTTTACACCGGCTACGGGGTTGATAATAAATAAGATGCGTTTTTTCACTCTGCAACTAATTTATTATTTATCATAACATGATGATGTGTTTGAATAATAGCTTTTAGCTTTTGCTCCATGGAAGCGGTAACATCCGGATATTCGAATAACAAATTCTTGCCCATGGTGCTATCCTTTTTATATTCATACAAACCAATAGCATGTCCGCCATTAAATTGAAGAAAATAATTGTTATCCAATATCATATAATCCGGTGTATGGAAATTATAAGCATAACGTTCGGCAGTAGTATCAAAAATGGAATTACCGAAAGCCATAAATTTTCCGCGGTAACCAACATAATCTAAAACAGTAGGCATAATATCGGTTTGTTGCACTGTCATTTCTGAAGTACCGTGAAACTCTCCATTAGCTTTATATACCACCATCCAAGTTGAATGTGCACCAACCTGTTCCTGATAAAATTCATGTTCGGGTAGTGGCGGTCCGGGATGATCTGCTGTTAAAATGAATAAGGTATTTTCATACCATGGTTGTTTTTTAGCTTCTTCAAAAAATTTGCGTAAAGCATAATCGCCATAAGCAACAACCTCTAACATTGGGATTTGTCCTTTTGGAAATTTACCAATATGTTGTTTAGGAACGGTAAATGGATGGTGTGAAGAAATAGTAAATATTTCGCTATAAAACGGTGCAGGTAATGTGCTCATTTTATTGGCTGTCCATTTTAAAAATGGCTCATCAAAAATTCCCCAGTTGCCATCAAAATCTTTATCATTACCATATTCATTTCTTCCAAAATAACCCGTAAATCCTGCTTCTTCAGTAAATCTGTCAAATTCCATAGAACCATTATTGGCACCATGAAAGAAATAAGAGGAATAACCAACTCTGTCGAGAATGGTTCCTATACCTTCAAAATCGTTGTGCTGATAAATAGAAGAAATAAAAGGTTCTCCCATTAAAACTGGAATACCGGTTGTAACAGCAATAATACCTTGGTTAGATGATTTTCCATTCGAATACGCATTGGTAAATGTTAACCCGACACCCATCAATGAATCTAAAAACGGCGTATAAGGCTGACCCGGATTAAAGTAACCGATATATTCTTTCGAAAAACTTTCCAGAATAATTACGCAAACATTTTCCGGTTGTTTTGGAGCAGGAATGGTATCGGGGCGTTTATAATATTTTACGTTGTCGTGAAAAATCTGAAATCGTTTAGATAATTCTTCAGGTTCAAAATATTTTGGTTCGTGCAATTCGCGATGACCAAATGCATAAATCACACTAAATGGTGTATTGATTATAAGCGAACTATATCGGCCATCTTCCACAACATTAGCCGCTTCATTTGGCGATAAAGGTTCTTGTTGAATGCCACCTCTTGCACCAATTACCCCAAACGTAACAATCACCAGCATGATGATTAATTGTTTTGGATAATGAATAAGTCTGGGTGATGGAACTTTTGGTGCGTTGCGATGTATTTCTGTTTTGCGGTATAAATATTCTACAGCCAATATCAGTAAAAAGGCAATCACAAAAATGATCCAATAATCCTTAATCACCTGAGGTAAAATATTGGTATCACCGGTTAAGCCGAGTTCGTGTGCATCGGTGCGTTTTAATCCATATTCAAAATAAATCCAGTCCCCACTTTCTAACAATAAGGCTAAACCGTTAAAGGAATAAAATAATATTTTTAAAATGCGCTGATAACGAGGCGTATCGAAATACGGATTAGGAATAACATGAAGAATAATAAAAATAATGTTCACGTAAATAATGGACGATACATCGTAGCGCAAACCATATCCCATAATTTGTAAAAATTCACCGGGAGGAATGGGTGGAAATAAATCCATGTTAAACACAAAAAAAAGCAAACGGCAAGCAGAATATAGAATTAATACTATACCTAATCGTTTTAATAAAATTTCAATATGAAATAATTGCTCTTTCACATGTTGGTTTTCAGACCACAAAGGTAATAAATAAATAAGCCGTTATTTACAAGTATTCAGCGGCCGGAAAGACAATTAAGTTTCTTTAACAACTAGAATCAGGCTACAACAGCCTTAAAACTGAGGTCGAGGCTTTTAACAGAATGTGTCAATTCACCTACAGAAATGAAGTCTACACCTGTTTCTGCTATTGCTTTTACGGTGTTCAGGTTAACGCCACCTGAGGCTTCTGTTTCGAACTGTTTATCGATTAATTTTACGGCTTCACGAAGTGCTTCCAGACTGTAATTATCGAGCATAATGCGGTCAACACGGCCAGTTTTTAGCACCTGCCAAACCTCATCCAGATTGCGGGTTTCTACTTCAATACGCAGATTTAGTTCGTTGTCAGCCAAATATTGGTGAACGCGGTTAATGGCATTTTCAATACCTCCACAAAAATCTACGTGATTATCCTTAATCATAATCATATCGTATAACCCAAACCTATGGTTATGTCCTCCACCTATACGCACAGCCCATTTTTCGAAGGTGCGCAGTCCCGGTGTGGTTTTACGAGTGTCCAGTATTTTAGCTTCCGTATGTCTAACAGCTTGTACGAACCGATTGGTATTGGTAGCAATGCCGCTCATGCGTTGCATAAAGTTGAGCATGGTGCGTTCGGCAACTAACAAGGCCTGCACCCTGCCTGAAGCGGTTAAAACGATATCTCCCGGCTCCACTCTGGCGCCATCGGGAATAAACATGTCAACCTCCAATTCGGGGTTGACATGTTTAAGAATTTGTTCTGCAAGTTCTACGCCGGCAATAATACCCGGTTCTTTCACCAACAATTTTGCCGTTCCGGCAGCCTCATGGTCAATAGTAGCAAGTGTTGTGTGATCACCTTCCTGTATATCTTCAATAAGGGCTTCGTCAATTATATCGAGTAAATCCCATATAACTACGCTGTCACTCATTATCGAATTTTAACTCCTGGATAACGAATTTGTTGTTGATTTTTTTCAAATACACATAAGTTCTGTAAGTGCCTTTACTGGTAACTAAATTACCAATGGCGTAATGTGCATTGTTTCCACCCGAATTACCTTCGTGGATAAAGCTGAACGAAGTTGGAGGGTTTTTAGTGAAAAAGTCTTTAATAATGGCTTCAGCCTGACTTTTACTATAAGCGCCTTCTTTGTTAGCGATTTTTACTTCAACCGTATTGTCGAAATAGGTTGCCAACTCTTTAGAGTTACCACTGCTGATGGCTGCGGCAATGTTTTCTAAATCACCCGCTTTTGTGGCGAAAATCATAATCGGCACAATAAGCATTGTGATAAACAATCTGGTTTTTGAATTCTTTGTCATGGTTGTACTAATTTGGTCAATGCTAAGGTATTGGCTAAAACCATACCAAAATTAGGAATTTTTAACAAAACTAATGTTTACCAGCGTTGATAACAATATACAAGCCCCAAAATGCCTTTTCTCTGCTAACTTTGTAACATGAATAGTGGTAAAAAAGCGATGCTCATCATAATGGATGGGTGGGGACATGGAAAAAATCCAGCGGCAAGTGCCATTGCGCAGGCAAAAACGCCAAATGTAAATAGTTATTACAACCAATATCCCAATGCAGAATTGCGCACCGACGGCGAATTTGTTGGTTTACCCGAAGGGCAAATGGGCAATAGTGAAGTGGGACATCTCAACCTCGGCGCCGGTCGTATTGTTTATCAGGAATTACAACGCATTTTTGTCGCCATTAAATCGGGCGAACTGGCAAATAATAAGCATTTATTAGCTGCATTTAATTATGCAAAAACGAATAATAAAAATATTCACTTAATCGGATTAGTGAGTGATGGTGGTGTACATTCACATAGTAAACATGTAAAAGCGTTATGCGATATTGCAAAAGCAAATCATATAGACAGCGATAAATTATTTATTCATGCATTTACCGATGGTCGCGATTGTGACCCAAAAAGTGGTGCGGGATTTTTAAGAGATTTACAACAACATTTAAATAACAGTATTGGTACTATTGCCAGCGTGTGCGGACGTTATTATGCGATGGACAGAGATAACCGTTGGGAAAGAATTAAACTAGCTTACGATTTATTGGTAAAAGGAACAGGTAAAAAAACAACTGATGTTATTGCAGCTGTAGAAGCTAGTTATGCAGAAAATGTTACTGATGAATTTATTTTACCGATTGTACATACCGATGCAGCCGGCAATCCGTTGGCAGTAATTCAGCCTGATGATGTAGTAATTTGTTTTAATTTCAGAACCGACCGCTGCCGACAAATTACGCGTGTGTTAACGCAGGAAGATTTTCCGGATTTGGGCATGTTTACATTACCACTCCATTATGTTACCATGACCAGATATGACCATACCTTTAAAAATGTTTCGGTGATATTTGAAAATGATGATTTAAATAAAACATTGGGCGAAATATTATCGCTCAATAATAAACGACAAATTCGTATTGCTGAAACAGAAAAATATCCGCATGTAACTTTCTTTTTTAGTGGCGGAAGAGAAAAAGTATTTGATGGTGAAAAAAGAATTATGGCTGCATCACCAAAAGTTGCTACTTACGATTTACAACCGGAGATGAGTGCTTACGAAGTAAAAGATAAAATTGTAGCGGCAATTAATAATGACGAAGCAGATTTTATTTGTCTGAATTTCGCAAATGCGGATATGGTTGGACATACCGGTGTATTTTCAGCATGTATTAAAGCCTGCGAAGCAGTGGACACTTGTGTGGGTGAAGTAATTGCAGCGGCATTACAACATAATTTCGCAATTATTTTAACAGCAGACCATGGCAATTCCGATTTTGAAATAAATGCCGATGGTTCACCAAACACCCAACACAGCACCAATCCTGTTCCGGTATTTTATATTGATAATGCACCACAATTCACCAAATTAAAAAATGGCAAATTGGGTGATGTTGCACCCACCATTTTAACATTGATGGGATTACCTATTCCTGCGGAAATGACCGGGGATGTTTTGGTGAGTTGAATTGGAGTGGATTATTTAAATATTTATCCCACCCAATCGCAATTGGCCTGTGGATGTAAGGACGCATGCAATTGATGAGGGATGAGGGATGAGGAATGAGTGGTTTATTTTTAAAAGGCCATTTCGTAAATTAATATTTTACTCAAAATTGTCATGCATGTTATTTTGTAGGGACGAATTGCATGCGTCCTTACAAAATAATATGCCGGACGTTTACGAAGCGATAAATGAAAGATTTAATCTTTTACAAATACAGTTGTAGCATACAAATTCCCAGCATACAAGTAAATTAAATATAAACCTGCGCTTAATTCAGAAGCATCAAAATTAAATGGTGATTGAATTTTATTTTGTTGGAAAATTAAATCCCCATTTATATTATATATAGTAAGTAAAGGCGTATTTATATTTTCGAATTGAATAGTCAGCTCATTAGTGGCCGGGCTTGGAAAAACTGATAAACCAATCCATTCTGTTTCTATGATTTCCAGACCATCATCAGCAATTTGATTGCAGTCGTCATCAATTCCGTTTAAAATTTCTGTTGCGCCCGGGTGAATTGCAGGGTCGGTATCATTGCAATCAGTGGAATCGACTACATAGCCGGTAATTATTGAGCACCATGTTGTGTCTGTTTCTGCATCACCAAAATTATCTAAATCTGCATCCAAATAGTAAGTAATAAAAACTAAATCCTCGTCAGAAAGTAAATTACAATTATCATCAAGGGTGTTACATATTTCGATTGTTGCCGGGTTAATTAAATTATTATTATCATCACAATCGTTATTGTTTAATACATACCCCATTGGTATTTCACATGCAACACTATCAAATATTAAGTTGCCAAAGCCATCGTTATCATTATCCAAATAAAATACGTTTTCGCATTTTTCCAATTTCGCCACCCAAAAATTATTAAATAAATATGTAGGGCTGACATCAAGGTCAGAAGATGCTGAATAACCAGTTACCACAAGATGTGAATCAATTGTACCTACTATATCAAATGACTCTTCATTATTAGTACCACCTATAGATTTTTGCCAAATTATATTACCCAATGTGTCTAGTGAAACCACCCAATAATCAACGCCTCCTTTATTTTCGGAAACATCACCATTTGCAGTTGATGATCTTCCGGAGAAAACAAATTCGTTATTAGAAACTTTCGTAATGCTATATGCTTCATCACCACCTGTTCCGCCGTATGGTTTTTGCCATTCTAAATTCCCTGAACTATCAATTGCAACAACCCAGGCATCCAACAAGCCGTGAAAGCCTTCTATATCATCGTCCTCTGAGTATGTTTGTCCGACACAGATAATTCCATTTTCTTTTAGTGCGACAGATTTACCAATATCAGTTTCTGAACCCCCAAATGTACTTTCCCAAATAATCCCCCCTGCGTCATCAATTTTTATAACCCAATAATCATCAAATCCATTATTTCCGCCTACATCACCATCCCAACCAGCAGAGTTTCCAATAATATAGAATTTACCTGAAATGTCTTCAATTATTTCTTGAGCATTATCTGATTGACTAGAACCAAAAGTTTTCTGCCAAATTATTGAGCCAAATTCACTTATTTTAATTACCCAAATATCTGCACTTCCATGATTAGATAAAATATCTCCATCATTTGACAAAGTGTATCCGATTATCATGTAATTGCCATCACTCGTTTGAATAACTGAACGACAATTTTCACTTTGTGTTCCACCAAACGTTTTTTGCCATTCAATATCACCCACATTATTTATTTTAACAATCCAAATATCATAGGCTCCTTTATTTTCAGTAATATCACCATCTATTGAGTTCGATTGGCCAACTAGCAAATATCCATCATTTGTGCCAATACATATATCATGGCACCAATCTGCAGCGTTTCCCCCATAAGATTTCTGCCATTCTAAGTTACCAATTGAATCCAATTTAGTAACCCAAAAATCCTGATTGCCTTTCGGGGATGTAATATCACCATCAAATGAATTAGAATAACCTACAACAACAAATCCACTATCTGCTGATTGAATAATAGCAGTTCCGCGGTCATCACCGTTTCCTCCAAAGGTCATCTCCCATTCTATATCTATCACTTGCGAATTGACACGTATGATAGTGAACACAACCAATAAAAGTAAAAAACAGGGCTTTTTGATTGTAGTCTTCAAGTAACTAATATTAAGTTACTAAGTTAAAAAATATAAATAATAAAATATAAAAACCTCAATGTGTAGGCACATCTGCTTAATATTATTGTAGCTCAAAATTAACATGAAGTATTATACCTTACGCAAATTAATATCCCCTCAAAATTGTCTTGCATATTATTTTGTAGGGACGTATTGCATGCGTCCATCCAAAATAATCTGCAGGACGACTACGAACTGATAATTGAAAATGATTGAAAAACTCTATTGTTTACACAATTTTACTATCATATTCCCGAATATTTTTTTTCGGGTGTAAGCACCCTGCTCGGACATTAATTTAATAGGATTTGTCCTAACCCATCGCATTTGTTAGAGGTTTGTAAGGGCGGATGCAATTCGCCCCTACATGTGGTTTTC
>Ga0075158_10004054_pt1 | contig 10168 bp, 10 predicted proteins | sample JI91814BDNA_FD_70968 | JGI IMG/M metagenome (GOLD analysis project Ga0075158, IMG submission 70968) | Wastewater effluent complex algal communities from Wisconsin, to seasonally profile nutrient transformation and Carbon sequestration -... | ecosystem: Engineered > WWTP > Effluent > Algae... | reverse complement strand
GAAGCTGATCGTGGACCTGTATGCGCAACAAGGCAAATGCGAACGGATCAAGAACTTCCCCTACCCTCGGCAATTCGCCACGTTGAACCTGATGTTCACGCGCTTGTTCATCAACCTGGTGCCCTTCGGCATGCTGGGCGAATTCGCCAAGTTGGGCGATGGCTACATCTGGCTGACCATCCCGTTCAGTGCGCTGGTGGCCTGGGTGTTCAACATGATGGAGCGCATCGGCGAGAGCACGGAGAACCCCTTCGAAGGCAGTGCGAACGACGTACCGATCACGGCCATCACACGCACCATTGAGATCGACCTCCGCGAGATGCTGGATGAACACGACATTCCAGCGCCGCTGAAGCCGCAGAACAACATCCTGATGTGATCAGGGGACCTCGACCAGGCCGAGCAGATAGGCCGGATCGATGGACGCACCCAGCCCCTTGGTCGCGGGAAGGGTGATGGAACCTGCACTACCGTAAATGATGCCGACGACGACGGGATCCTCGGTGAACATCAGCGGCGTATCCATGTCGCAATAACGAACGGCATCGCTGGTCAACGCCAGGTGCGCCGCAGCGGTCCAGGCCAAGCGCGATTCCAGGAAGCCTCCGATCTGCACTTCCATTCCTGCTTGTTCAGCTAGCACGATGATCTTCTTCGCCTTGAACAGTCCGCCGCTCTTGCCGAGCTTGATGTTGAAGCGTTGACAAGCGCCGAGCGCGATCAATCGTTCGGCATCGTGGTGATCACAACAGCTCTCATCGGCCATGATCGGTATCGGCGAGGCCTCCTTCACCCGGCGCAGCTCCATGAACTGCCAGCGCGGAATGGGCTCTTCGCAGTGTTGGATGTGGGCATCACCCAAAGCGTTCAGGACGAGGATCGCCTGTTCCGGTGTCCAGCCTTGGTTCGCATCGATCCGCAAGGGCACCTCGCTGCCGATGGCTTCGCGGATGGCCCGGATCCGCTCGATATCCGCCTGAGCTCCTCCACCGAGCTTCACCTTGATGACCTGGAAGCCATTTCGGACAATGGCCTCCGCGTCGTCGGCCATCCGCTCCTTCGTGCCCAAGCTCACCGTATAGTCGGTGATCAATGTGCGTTCCACGGTCCCTCCGAGGGATCGGAACAGCGGTTGTCCTACGGCTTGCGCAGCGATATCGTGGCAGGCGATGTCGAAGGCGCTTTTGATGCTGTTGTTCGCGAAGATCAAGCGGTCCATACGCGCGTGCAGGCCTTCGATGTCGGTGGCATCATGGCCGACCAAGGCCTTGGCCAGGTGCTTTCCCACCGCCATGCACGTCTCTTGCGTTTCGCCGTTGATGGACCAGAATGGGTTGCACTCACCCCAGCCGAGGAGGCTATCCTGTGCCGTGATGCGCACGATGACGCTTTCAACGGCCTCGAGGGCACCGAGCGAAGTGACAAAGGGCGCCTTGAGTGGGATGCGTAGGGGGAAGAGGGTGATGTGGGTGATGACGGACATGGAAGTGCGAAGGTGGTGAAATGAAGAAGGGGCCTCGCGGCCCCTTCTCTCATCTTCTTGTTGGCGGATCACTCTTCGACCACCTCGAACGCGATGCTGCGCACCACGTCGCGGTGGAAGGTCACTTCGGCCTCGTACTTGCCGAGTGATTTGATCGCATCACCCTTGAGCTTGATGTGCTTCCGATCCACTTCGAAGCCGAGTGCCTTGATGGCATCGGCGATCTGGATGGTGTTCACACTACCGAAGATCTTACCGGACTCACCGGCCTTGGCACCGATCTTCAGGGTCTTGTTGACGAGTCCTTCGGCCATTTTCTCGGCTTCCGCCTTGATCTTGGCCTCTTTGTGGGCTCGTTGCTTGAGGGTCTCAGCCAATTGCTTCTTCTCGCTATCGGTGGCGCTCACAGCGAGGCCACGGGGCAGCAGGAAATTGCGGGCATACCCATCGCGCACCTTTACTACGTCGTTGGCGTAGCCCAGATGCTCCACGTCTTTCTTCAGGATCACTTCCATGGTCGTAGTGGCGTTGGGTCGTTCTTACTTGAGCATATCGGCCACGTACGGCATCAGGGCCAGATGGCGGCTGCGCTTGATGGCTTGACCGACCTTGCGCTGATACTTCAGGCTGGTTCCGGTAAGACGACGGGGAAGGATCTTGCCTTGCTCGTTCACGAAACGGAGGAGGAAGTCGGCGTCCTTGTAGTCGATGTAGGTGATCCCCATCTTCTTGAAGCGACAGTACTTCTCCTTCTTCGTCTCGATGGCGATGGGAGTGAGATAGCGGATCTCGTTGTTCTCGGCTGCCATGGCTTAAGCGTTGGTGGGTTCGATGGTCTTCTTGGAAAGCTGCTTGTGGCGACGCTTTTCAGCGAAGCCCACATGGTGCTTGTCCATCACGATGGTCAGGAACCGGATCACGCGCTCATCGCGGCGGTATTCGGTCTCGAGCTTGGCAACGAACGCAGCGTCCGCTTCGAACTCGATCAGGTGGTAGAAGCCCGTGGACTTCTTCTGGATGGGATACGCGAGCTTGCGCATCCCCCAGCTCTCTTCGTGGTGGATCTTGCCACTGCCTGCTAGGATCAGGTCTTTGAATTTTTTGACCGCCTCCTTTGTCTGATCCTCAGACAAAACGGGAGTAAGGATGAAGACGGTCTCGTACCGGTTGGTCATGTGACGTTCGGTTGATTTGGGCCGCGAATGTAAGGGATCTTGCTGAACCACAGTGCCCTGTGACCCCTTGTTCGCCAACATCCATGCCGCTGCTTCTGTTGATCTGGCGCGTTGCAGCACCTTCAAGAACAGATCCAATCCATTGACGTTCAGAGGTTCACATAGCACCTGACCAGGCCTTAGGACCAGAAGTTCTCAACGCCTGGGAAGTAGGCCGAGGTGCCCGGTTATCTTCGCGCCGCAACCATGGACCAGTTCATCGTCAGCGCCAGAAAATACCGTCCGGCCACCTTCGATACGGTGGTCGGTCAGGAGGCGGTGACCGACACCCTGAAGAACGCGATCAGGAGCAACCACTTGGCACAGGCCTTCCTGTTCACGGGTCCCCGGGGGGTGGGCAAGACCACCTGCGCGCGCATCCTGGCCCGCACCATCAACTGCGAGAACCTCAACCCTGACCTGACCACCTGTGGCACGTGCGCGCCTTGCGTGACCTTCAGCGAAGGCCACAGCATGAGCATCTTCGAGCTCGACGCGGCCAGCAACAACAGTGTCGAGGACATCCGGAGTCTGATCCAACAGGTAACGATAGCACCACAGGTAGGCACCAAGAAGGTGTACATCATCGATGAGGTGCACATGTTGAGCCAAGCGGCGTTCAATGCCTTCTTGAAGACCTTGGAAGAGCCACCGAGCTACGCCATCTTCATCCTGGCCACCACCGAGAAGCACAAGATCCTACCCACCATCCTGAGCCGCTGTCAGGTGTTCGACTTCCGTCGCATCCAGATCGCGGACATCACCCGTCACCTGGCCTCCATCGCTTCCAAGGAAGGGATCGAAGCGGAACCGCAAGCGCTGCATGTCATCGCCCAGAAAGCGGACGGTGGGCTGCGGGACGCCCTGAGCATCTTCGACCAGCTGGTGAGCTTCACCGGACACCGGTTGAGCTACAAGGATGTGGTGCAGAACCTGAACGTGCTGGACCATGAGCACTACTTCCGGATCACCGAGAGCCTGGTGCATGGCGACATTCCTGCTGCCTTGGTCGAGTACAACGCGATCCTGCAACAGGGCTTCGATGGACACTTGTTCGTGACCGGTCTGGCGCGGCACTTACGCGACCTGTTGGTGGCCCAGGATCCGCGCACCTTGCCCTTGTTGGAAGTGAGCGAGGACCTGGCCCAACGGTATGGCGAACAAGCCCGGACCACCGATCGGGACCTGTTGGTGCGTGGGCTGGACAAGCTCGCCCAATGCGATGCCCAGTACAAGCAGAGCAAGGAACCGCGCTTGCTGGTGGAGCTGGCACTGATCCAGCTGGCCACGCACCGGAGCACTCCGGACACTGCCGCTGCACCGCCCGAACAGGCGGAAAAAAAAAACACTGAGCGCGTCGTAAGCGTTGCTCCGTCCTCGCCCACGGTCCCGCCGGCTGCGACAACGTCGTCCCCGGTAATCCCTCCTCCAGTGCCGCAGGCCCCCGTCGCTGCAACGCCCTACCCGGAGGTGGCGCAAGCGCCACGGCGCCGCTTGGTCGGTCAAGTGAGCATCAAGGCGAGCGCGGTGGCGGTGGCAGAAGAACCCATCGCCCCGATCGACACCGACGCTGGACCGGCACTACCGACCTCCACTAAGGAAGTGAACCAGGTGCTGCTGGTAAAGGCCTGGACGGACTACGCGATGGCCCAACGCGAACGCGGCCGAAGCAGCTTGCACGCCACCCTGTGCGCGCGCGAACCCGTGGTGCAAGGTCCGGGACGTATCACCTTCGCCATTGTGAACGACGTGCAGGAGAACTACCTGAGGAACGAAAAACCCGAACTGCTGGGCCACCTGCGCAGGGCCTTGGGCGATCCAGGATTGGAACTGGATGTGGTGAAGGAGCAAGTGGTCGTGAAGCCGCGGTTCACCCCGGTGGACCGCTTCAAGTTGATGGCGGAGAAGAACCCGGCACTGCTGCACTTGCACGAACTGCTGAAGCTGGACCTCGGCTAAGCCGCCTTCAGCGAAAATTCGCTAGGAATGGCCGCCTAGGAATTACCTTTGGCCATCCGAAGAAGGGCCGATCCCTGTCCTCGGCACACCGAACCACAAAACCCCTGTACGATGTCCAAGATCAAGGTGAGCAAGCCCGTTGTGGAGCTGGATGGCGATGAGATGACCCGCATCATCTGGCGCTGGATCAAGGACCAATTGATCCTGCCCTACGTGGATGTACCCATCGAGTACTACGACCTCGGCATCGAGAGCCGCGACAGGACGGACGACAAGATCACGGTCGAAAGCGCCAAGGCCATCCTCAAGCACAACGTGGGCATCAAGTGTGCCACCATCACGCCGGACGAAGCGCGCGTGGAGGAGTTCGGACTGAAGCAGATGTGGAAGAGCCCCAACGGCACCATCCGCAACATCCTCAACGGAACGGTGTTCCGTGAGCCCATCGTGATCAGCAACATCCCGCGCTTAGTGCCGGGTTGGACCCAACCGATCATCATCGGTCGCCATGCCTTCGGTGATCAGTACCGCGCCAGCGATGCAGTGATCAAGGGCAAGGGCAAGCTCACCATGACCTTCACCCCGGAGGATGGTGGCGAGGTTCAGACCTGGAACGTGTACGATTTCGAGGGCAATGGTGTGGCCTTGAGCATGTACAACACGGACGAGAGCATCGAGGGCTTCGCACGCAGCTGCTTCAACCTTGCCTTGGCCAAGAAATGGCCGCTCTACCTGAGCACCAAGAATACCATCCTGAAGAAGTACGACGGACGCTTCAAGGACATCTTCGAAGAAGTGTACCAGAAGGACTTCAAAGCCGCTTTCCAAGAAGTCGGCATCGTGTACGAGCATCGCTTGATCGACGACATGGTGGCCAGCGCCATGAAATGGAGTGGCGGCTACGTGTGGGCCTGCAAGAACTACGATGGCGACGTGCAGAGCGACACCGTGGCACAGGGCTTTGGATCGTTGGGTTTGATGACCAGTGTGCTGATCACCCCGGACGGCAAGACCATGGAGGCCGAGGCCGCGCACGGCACGGTGACCCGCCACTATCGCATGCATCAGCAAGGCAAGCCCACCAGCACCAACCCCATCGCCAGCATTTTCGCGTGGACGAGGGGTCTGGCGTTCCGTGGGAAGCTGGACGGCAATGCACAGCTGATCGACTTCTGCGCCAAGTTGGAGCAGGTCTGCATCCGTACCGTGGAAAGCGGCAAGATGACCAAGGACCTGGCCGTCTGTATCCACGGGGAGAAGGTGGGCAGCGAGCACTACCTGAGCACCGAAGCCTTCATGGCCGCTTTGCGCGAGGAGTTGGAGCGGGGGATGGCGTGAGGAGGAAGCCTGAATGATATCGCGTTGGGGCGTCCACGGGCGCCTCATCGCGTTACTGGACCATGAGGAAGCCCGCCATCACCTCCCGCGACCTGGACCGCTTGGCCGTTCCGGCCATCATCAGCGGCATCGCTGAACCGGTGATCTCCTTGGTGGACACGGCCTTCGTAGGCAGCTTGGGCACGGCGGACCTCGCCGCGGTGGGTATCGCGAGCAGCTTCTTCTTGTTGGTGGTGTGGGTCCTGGCCCAAACGCGCAGCGCGGTGCTGGCGGTGGTGGCGCGCTATTTCGGGCAGGACCGTGTGGCCGACATCGCAGGGTTGGTCCCCATCGCCATCTGGATGAACTTCCTGTTGGGCTTCGTCTTCTTCGCGATCACCAATGCCTTGGCGGAGCCGATCTTCCGCATGTACAATGCTGAAGGCGCCATCCTCGAGAAGGCGGTGGCCTACTACCACATCCGCAGTTACGGGCACCCCATCGTCCTTGCCACGTTCGCGATCACCGGGGCTTTCCGGGGTATCCAGAACCTGAGTTGGAGCATGTGGATCAGCATAACGGGTGCCTTGGTGAACGGGCTTCTCAACCCGCTGTTGATCTTCGGCGCCGGTCCCATTGAGGCCATGGGAAGCGAGGGCAGCGCATGGGCAAGCGTGGTCGCTCAAGTAGTGATGTTCGGCCTGGCCGTATACATCCTTCTTGATCGCACACCGTTCTCCTTGTTCCCTCGCTCATGGAGACATCCGGAGTTATTGGGATTGTGGCTGCTCAGTGGCAACCTGTTCGCACGAACCATCGCACTGAACCTCTGTTACTACCTCGGCAACCGCTATGCGACAGGTTATGGAGTGGAGTATATCGGCGCGCATAGCATCGCCATGCAGGTGTGGCTGTTCAGCGCGTTCTTCATTGATGGATATGCTGCGGCAGGCAGTGTTCTGGTAGGTCGGTTGAACGGCGCAGGGAATTGGCGGGACCTTTATCGAGTAAGTTGGGCAGTGGTCCGAAAGAGCGTGTTCATCGGCGCGATCCTCTCACTACTCTACCTGGCAGGCTATGCAGTGATCGGATCGTGGTTCACTGCGGACCGATCCGTGCTTGAACTACTGTCCGGGGTGTTCTGGCTGGTCGTGATCACCCAACCCATCAATGCGGTGGCCTTCGCTTTTGACGGGGTGTACAAGGGGTTGGGGAATGGCAAGGTCCTGCGCAACGTACTGCTGACCTCCACACTACTTGCCTTCGTACCGGTCATCGTTGTACTGGACCGGTACCACTTCCTATTGCATGCCATATGGTGGGCATTCCTCGCGTGGATGTTCCTACGTGGCCTATTGCTCGCCCTGCACTTTCGAAGCTGCTACGGACCTCTCGCACGGCGTTTGGTCCAGGAACCAGGAGCCGTCCATCAGGACATTTGACATCCATTGAACATCGTCCCTGTGGCCAGGCACCTTAATTTCGTACGCATGAGGTCACGGATCACATTTCTGGCGATGATGCTGAGCTTCAGTATCGCGCATGCTCAGGAAACACGACCCACCGTCAAGAAGGACACCAGGTCCTTCTCCGAACGTATCTGGTTCGGTGGAGGAGTTGGCCTTTCCTTCGGCACGGTCACAGCCATCCAACTGGACCCCATGCTCGGGTACAAAGTGGACGAGGAGGGCAAGTTCACTGTTGGAGCGGGTGCTAGTTACTGGTACCTGAGGGACAACCGTTTCGCGAGCAATAACACCTTGCAGGGTTATGGTTACCGCCCTTTCCTACGCTATCGTTTCATTGAACAGGCCTATGCGCATGCCGAGTTCCTTCACATGAACGTGGACGCCTACAACTACATCACCGACCGTACACAACGACTTTGGGTGCCACACGTGCTCGTTGGAGGCGGATACGTGCAACCCTTGGGCGGACGCAGCTCCATCTTTCTTCAGGTGCTGTTCGAGGTGCTACAGGACCCCAACAGTATCTATCGGAACCAAGGGCCGATACTGGGTGGCGGCATCGGTATCGGGTTTTAGTTTCCAGCGAGAGCGCTTGACCAATGGGGTCAATTGCGACGATCCGGGACATCCTCACGTATTCTCGTGTGTTCACATTGTAACACCATCTTCGATGTAGGTTTGTAACTCTAACCAAAACCGCCTCCCATGAGACTGCTTCACTTTTCGATGATCCTCGGCCTTTCAGCAACCTTGGCCATGTCCGGCTGCAAGAAGGACGACCCCTGTGACGATGTGACCTGTTTGAATGGAGGCACATGTAGTGACGGGACTTGCTCGTGCCAATCCGGGTATGAAGGCAGCACATGTGGAACTGAAGTCCGGGCCAAGTTCTTGAGCACATACAATGTCAATGAGACCTGTCCTTCCGGCAATTTCAGCTACCAATCCACCATCACCACGTCCTCTACAGGGATCAATCGGGTCATCATCAACAACTTCGCTGGGTTCGGGGTTTCAGCCACAGCTAGTGTGACAGGTTCCTCGATCACCATTGGAACCCAGCAAGTGGACATCCAAGGCAATGCAGCAACGATCTCAGGCAGCGGTCAACTGAGTGGTTCGATCCTGACCATTTCCTACACCATTTCTGCAGGTGGCAGTTCCGAGAGCTGTACCTTGACCTGTACCAAACAGTGACCCTACGTACCGGCGAATTTCGAAGAAGGAGCGGCCCCTGGGTCGCTCCTTCTTCGTTCGGCACGTGGTAACCGCCCGCGGTCATGGCGATACGCTTGGTGGTGTGGCGGAGCCCAATTCGTTCCGAATACCCTATTTTCGCGGCCCGAACATTCGAATCCAAGCATCATGGCATCCACGTCCGACGTGAACATCGGTTCCTACATCCGCTTCAATGGCGATATCTGCCAGATCATGGAGTGGCAGCACCGCACGCCAGGCAACTTGCGGGCATTCTACCAAGGAAAGATGCGCGTGTTGCGCAACGGCAAGCTCAACGAGCACCGGTGGCGTAGTGGTGAGACCATGGAAGTGTTGCGTGTGGAAGTGCATGAGCTGCAATACCTCTATCGCGAGGGCGACAACCTCGTGTGCATGGACCAGGAGACCTTCGAGCAGAAGTATGTACCGGTGGAGCTCTTCGGCGATGCGATGCGGTTCATGAAGGAGGAGATGGTGGTACAGATCGGCTTCGAGAGCGAAACCCCCATTTTCGCACGCCCTCCGAAAGTGGTCGAACTGGAGGTCACCTATACGGAGCACGCTGTGAAAGGTGATACCAGTAACAAAGTAATGAAATCAGCCACCCTCGCTGGTGGAGCAGAGATCAGTGTACCCAGTTTCGTGGACATCGGCACCGTGGTACGCGTGGATACCGAGACCGGCGAATACTTGGACCGGGTGAAGAAATAAGGTGCTTGCCACGGCTCCCTCGAGGACCCACCACTGATGGTCAGTGGTGGGTCCTTTTCGTTCAGGGAAGGCTTGCACGGCGATGTCGTTCACTGGGCGCCCCTACCTTTGGACCACAAGTCCTATTCCCCGCGTGAAGCTCCATCCCCCGCACACAGCCGCACAACTGGCAGCGTTGATCCATGCCCAGGTCACCGGCCGGACCGAGCGTTTGGTCACCGGCCTCAACGAGATCAATCGGGTGGAGGAAGGCGACCTGGTCTTCGTGGACCACGAGAAATACTACGACAAGGCACTCAAAAGCGCTGCCACCACGATTCTGATCAACAAGGCGGTGGATGCTCCGGAGGGTAAGGCGCTCCTCATCAGTGATGACCCCTGCCGCGACTACAACACGCTCATCCGTCGCTTCATGCCCCGAACCGGATGGACTGGGACCGATGTGCACATCGGTCCCGGCAGTGAGGTGCATCCAAGCGTCGTGCTCGGTGCGCATGTTCGCATCGGGGTGGATTGCATCATCCATCCCGGGGTGGTCATCTACGAGCACACGACCATCGGCGACCGTGTCATCATCCATGCCAACACCGTGATCGGTGCCGACCCGTTCTACTACAAGAAACGCCCTTCAGGCTTTGACAAGATGCCACCTGGCGGCAGCGTGGTCATTGAGGATGATGTGGAGATCGGCGCATTGTGTACCATCGACCGAGGTGTGAGCGCCGATACCCGAATCGGCAAGGGCAGTAAGCTCGATAATCATATCCAAGTGGGCCATGACACGCTTATCGGTTCGG
>Ga0075158_10004052_pt1 | contig 10169 bp, 8 predicted proteins | sample JI91814BDNA_FD_70968 | JGI IMG/M metagenome (GOLD analysis project Ga0075158, IMG submission 70968) | Wastewater effluent complex algal communities from Wisconsin, to seasonally profile nutrient transformation and Carbon sequestration -... | ecosystem: Engineered > WWTP > Effluent > Algae... | reverse complement strand
GGCCGCGAACTTCCCGCCGGCCACCCCCTTGCCCGTTTCATGGCCGACAATCTCTGGCCGGCCGAAATCCCCGGCTTCAGGGACAAGATCTACGCCCTCTACCAGGCGCTCGACGCCGTCGGCCTCCAGCTCCTCCAGGCCATCGCCCGGCACCTCCAGCTCGACCCGCATTATTTCGACGACAAGGTCGATCTCGGAAACTCTGTCCTCCGCCTGCTCCACTACCCGCCCGTCACCGGTGAGACGTCCCACGTCCGGGCCGGCGCGCATGAAGACATCAACGCCATCACCCTCCTCCTCGGCGCCGAGGAAGCGGGTCTTGAGGTCAAGGAAAAGGACGGCTCCTGGCTGGGCGTGAACCCGCCCGCCGGCGCGATGGTCGTCAATATCGGCGACATGCTTCAGCGCCTCACCAACGACCAGCTCCCCTCCACCACCCACCGTGTTGTGAACCCGTCTCCCGAACGCGCCCGCTTCGCCCGCTACTCGACGCCCTTCTTCCTGCACTTCCGGCCGGACTTCCTGATCGAGACGCTGCCCTCGACCATCACGGCGGCGAACGAGAACCGCTATCCAGAGCCCATCACCGCCGACGGCTACCTCCAGCAGCGCCTCGCCGAGATCAAACTGAAATAAAAAACTTTCCTCCCCCGTCATTCACGGGGGAGGTGGCGCGCGAAGCGTGACGGAGGGGGCGCACCGTACCCTCGCCTCCCGCGCCGTCTCTCCGCTAAAGTCCCTCGCAGGAGGACTCACATGTCCACAAAGAACTGGATTCCGGTGAACCGGGTGGAGGGCGAGGCCTCGCGTCAGGCCCATGCCGATCTGCCCGAAGGTACCTATGAGCGCGAGATTTCCAAGGACGGGTTTTTCGGCCCCGCCGCCTTCCTCTACCACCGCCGCCCGCCGACTGGCTGGGACAGCTTCGAGGGACCCTTGCGCCCGCGGGCCTTCAATCTCGCCGCCCTGAACGAGGCCGATCCCTCGCCCTGGGCGGCGCCTGCCGTGCTCGGCAACGCACATTGCGAGATCCGCTTCTGGAAGCTCTCCGCCCCGATGCCGGCCCTCGCGCGCAACGCCGATGGCGACCAGATCCTCTTCGTCCACCAGGGCGGCGGATCGTTCTTCTGCGACTACGGCCACCTCACTCTGCGTGCCGGCGACTATGTCGTCGTGCCGCGCGGCACGATGTGGCGCATCGAGCCCGACGGCCCGTCAGCCTTCCTCACCATCGAAGCCCGCAATTCCCATTTCCGTCTCCCCGACAAGGGCCTGCTCGGCCGTCACGCCATCTTCGACCCTGCGCTGCTCGACACACCTGCCATGGACGACGCCTTCCGCGCCCAGCAGAGCGAAGATCGTCCGTACACGGTGGAAGTGAAGAAGCGCGGCGAGGTCAGCCGCGTCGCCTATCCCTGGAACCCGCTCGATGCGGTCGGCTGGCACGGCGACCTTTCGGTCGTGCGCATCAATGTCGATCAGATGCGTCCCATCTCGTCGCACCGCTACCACGTGCCGCCCTCGGCCCACACGACCTTCCTCAGCGATCGCTTCGTCGTCTGCACCTTCGCGCCGCGTCCGTTCGAGACGGACCCCAAGGCGATCAAGGTGCCGTTCTTCCACAACAACGACGACTACGATGAAGTCCTCTTCTACCACGCGGGTGATTTCTTCAGCCGCGACAACATCGACGCCGGCATGATGACCTTCCACCCGTCGGGCTTCACGCATGGGCCGCATCCCAAGGCGCTCAAGAACATGTACAAGTCTGCCAAGCCCGAAACCGACGAATACGCCGTGATGATCGACACCCGCGATCCGCTGGATGTGCTCAACGGCGCCTCGTCCGTCGAAAACCCGGCCTACGCCGACAGCTGGAAGCCCAAGGGATGAGCGACATCCAGTCCGGTGCCGTCGCGGAAAAATTCGGCCGCATCGCCGAACACTGGCGCCCGCGCGTCGCCGCCCGGCTCAACGGCCAGGAGGTCAAGCTGGTGAAGACCGAAGGCGTCTTCCCCTGGCATGCCCATGCCGACGCCGACGAGATGTTCATAGTCTGGAAAGGCCGCTTCCGCGTCGAATTCCGCGACCGCATCGTCGACATGGGACCGGGCGAATTCTGCGTTGTTCCGCGCGGCGTCGAGCACCGCACCGCATCGGATGTCGAAGCCGAAGTCCTCATCTTCGAGCCCGCCGAAGTCATCAATACGGGCGATGCGCCCGCCTCCGCATTCACAGCACAGAACGGTATCGACATATGAGGCTCGCAACCCTGCGTGATGGCACCCGCGACGGCCGTCTCGCCGTCGTCTCGCGCGATCTCTCCCGCGCCGCCTATGCCGACGGCATCGCCAAAACGCTCCAGGCCGCGCTCGACGATTGGGAGGCGCTCGCGCCGCGCCTTGCCGCGCTCAACGGCGCCGTGAATGGCGGTACGGTCCAGACCTTTCCGTTCGATGAGGCCAACTGCCTCGCGCCGCTCCCCCGCGCCTATCAGTGGGCTGACGGCTCGGCTTATGTGAACCACGTCGCGCTGGTGAGAAAGGCGCGCAATGCCGAGATGCCCGACAGCTTCTGGACCGACCCGCTGATGTATCAGGGCGGCTCCGACGTGATGCTCGCGCCGCGCGATGCCATCCCTCTTGTCGATTTCGCCTATGGTCTCGACTGCGAGGCCGAAGTCGCCGTCATCACCGGTGATGTCCGCCTCGGCGCGACGGAAGCCGAGGCCGAGGCTGCCATCAAGCTGGTCGTCATTCTCAATGACGTCTCGCTGCGCAATCTCATCCCGAACGAGCTCGCCAAGGGCTTCGGCTTCTTCCAGGCCAAGCCTTCCACTGCCTTCGCCCCTGTGGCCGTCACACCCCATGAACTCGGCGGCATGTGGCGCGATGGCCGTCTGCACGGCGCGCTGCATGTGACGCTGAACGATGTTCCCTTCGGCAAGGCCGATGCCGGCGTCGACATGACCTTCAATTTTCCGCGCCTCATCGCCCACGCTGCGCGCACGCGCGCGCTTGGGGCGGGCACGATCATCGGTTCTGGCACCGTCTCCAATCGCGGGCCGGACGGCGACGAGGGCAGGCCCATCCAGGAAGGCGGCGTCGGCTATTCCTGCATCGCCGAGTTGCGCGCCGTCGAAACCATCCGCACCGGCAAGCCCGTCACGCCCTTCCTCAATCTGGGCGACCGCGTCCGCATCAAGATGCTCGACGAGAGCGCCCAGTCCATTTTCGGCGCGATCGACCAGCGGGTCGTCGCCGTATGAGCCTGCGCCTCGCCGCCGCCTTCGCTGCGGCGCTGCTCGCTGCCGCCTGCCAGACGCCGGCCTCGACCGGCCCGGTTCTCGCCGCGCCGATGACGACCGATCCGCCGCTCCTCCGCACAGTGCTGCCGGAAGGTGATGGCGTGCACACCGCGGTGCTTCTGGTCCCTGCCTGCGACGCGCCGCTCGCCTCTTCGCGCGCGGCGCTCTACCCACGCTATGCGGAACAACTCAAGGCCGAAGGCTATGCCGTCGGCATTGTCGGCTGGCCCGGCTCAGGCGTCGGTGATCCTGCCTGCAACGCCATCGACCCCGCGCGCGTGGTCGCCGCGATCTCCAGCGCCGCATCGGCGATGCAGGCCCAGCCGGGCGTCGATCCGCGCCGCCTGCACATTGTCGGCTGGGGTCATGGCGGGCGCGGCGTTCTTGAGCTTATCCAACAGAAGAAGCGTCTGCCGGGTCTCGTCTCGGCTGTCGTCGTCACGCCGGATTGTCCCGAACCGGACACATGGGCCAGCGAAGTCACGCTTCTCATGGCGCTCGCCGAGCACGACGCCACCAACCCGCCGGCCGCCTGCCGCGCCTGGGCCGACCGCTCCGAAGGCCCCGGCCCCGTCGTCATCACGCGCTACACGGGCGTCCAGCACGGCTTCGACGTTAACGAGGCGGCCGATCCTGCTTTCGCCGCCTATCGCACCGGCACACCACTCACCTTCGATGCCTCGACCGCCTGGCAGTTCTGGCTCGACCTCAGGAAGTTCCTCGCCCTCAAGATCGACGCGGGGGTCTGAGCGCCCGCTCTGGCCTCAAGCCAACAGGGCGCGCGCCTCGAGCCACCATCGTTCGGTCAGTACGCGCGCACCGTCTGCCCGCGCCAGCGCCGCGCTCTGCCCCGCCCAGGCCTGCATCCCGTTGAGGTCGCCGGACTTTGCCGCCGCACCGCGCATCGCCGCCGTCAGCCCGCGCTGCACCGGATAGGCCGCCGGCTGCGGCGCATCACGCGCCTGCATCGCGTGCACATAGCCCGTCGCGATTCCCCGCCCCAGCCGCCCGCTGAAGGCCCGCGTCGCCGCTGTCTCCTCCGGCTCGGTCACCGCCAGCCGATCCGCCCACGCTGCCGGCAACTGCACCTCCGGGCACCGCAGATACCCCGTCCCGATCTGCACCGCGCTCGCCCCCAGCGCCAGCGCAGCCGCAATCCCGCGCCCGTCGCCGATTCCGCCCGCCGCGATCACCGGCACGCCCAACCTGTCCGCCAGACGCGGCACCAGCGCCACCAGCCCCACGCTCTGCCGCTCGGCCAGCGCCGCGTCGAACGCGCCGCGATGCCCACCGGCCTCAAAACTCTGCGCGATCACCGCATCCGCGCCCGCCGCCTCCGCCGCCAGCGCCTCGCCCAATGTCGTCGCCGTCGCGAACCACGCGATCCCCGCCGCCTTGAACTGGCGCACCCGCTCCGGCGCAAACAGCCCCATGATCGACGATACAACCCGCGGCCGCGCCCTCAGCACCGCGTCACACTGCGCCTCGAAATCGACAAGCGGTGTGTCGCCCGCTCCCGCCGCGACCTCCGGCCCCCACGCCGACAGGAACGCCGCCATCCGCGCTTCAACGCCCGCATCGCGCTCCGGCGGCGGATCGGGCGTCCACAGATTGATCTGGTAGGGTCCGTGCGGCCGCGCCGCATCCGCCCAGGCGATGATCTCGTCCGGGCGCATCATCAGCGCACCCAGCCCGCCCATGCCTCCGGCCTGCATCACGCTCACCGCAAGTGCGTCTTGCTTCAGCCCCGCCATCGGCGCCTGCAGCACCGGCACTCGCAGCCCATACGTCGCGCAGAACGCTTCCGCGCGCGCGTGCGCCGACATCAGATCACCGCTTCGATCAGGAACGGCCCGCGCATGTTCATCGCCGCCTTGAACACCGCCTCGAACGCCTCCGCCGTATCGACGCGCACGCCGTCCACGCCCATGCCCTTCGCCAGCTCGACAAAGCCGATCTCGGGATTGGTCAGATCATACATGGCCAGCGTCTTCGGACCCGGGTTCTGCGCCCCCGTCCGCATCATCTCGACTTTCAGAATGGCGTAGGACCGGTTCGCGAAGATCACCACGCACAGATCGAGGTTTTCCCGTGCCGCCGTCCACAGTGACTGGATCGTGTACATCGCGCTTCCGTCGCCCTCCAGGCACACGGTCTTTCGGTCCGGGCACGCCGTCGCCGCACCGACCGCGACAGGAAGCCCCTGCCCGATCGACCCGCCCGTCAGCTGCAGCCAGTCATGCGGCGCAGACCCACCCGTCGCGATAAACGCGGGCCCGCTCGACGTCGCGCCCTCATCGGACACAATCGCGCCCTCCGGCAGATGCCGCGCCACGATGGCCCCGGCCTTCGCCGCATCCAGCTTTCCCGATGGCGCATCCGGCACACCCGCCCGCACCACATAGGCATCCTTTGCGCCCACAGCCTCGGCCAGTGCGCGCAGGCCCGCCAACGCATCCTCATCCGACCGCGCCAGCGTCACGACCTCCGCACCCTCCGGCGTCAGCGCCCCGCGCCGCCCCGGATAGGCAAAGAACGCCACCGGCGGCTTGGTCGAGACCAGCACCAGATGGCCGACGCCCTTCAGCTCCTCCTCAACCGCCTCCGCGAAATAGGGCAGCCGTCGCACCATCGGACGCCCCGCCCCGCGCTGCATCCGTCCCACGAACGTGTCGCAGTAGAGCCGCGCGCCGGTCTTCATCGCGATCGCCGCCGCCAGATCCAGCCCCTCGCCCGTCAACACCGGATCGGACAGCAGCAGCGCGGAAGCATCTCCATACCCCAGCGCCGCTTTCGCCGCCGCAACCGCGCCCTCTTCCGGCAAAGGCGTCGGCCGCGCTGCCATCGGCGCCGCCGGCCCTTTCGACGGCGACCACGCCGTATCCGCGGGCAGGATCAGCGTCGCGATCCCTGCCGCCGCTTCCTGGCTCACCGCCACGGCCTCCGCCGCCGCCTCGCCCACCGCATCCGCCGTATCGGCCGACTTGATCCACTTCGATACCGGTCGCGCGAACCCCGCAAGATCGCTCGCCAGCGGCGCATCCAGCGTCCGGTGCGACACCGCATGATCGCCGACAATGTTCACGATGGGCGAGCGCGCACGCCGCGCGTTGTGCAGGTTCGCCAACCCGTTCGCGAGCCCCGGCCCCAGATGCAGCAACGTACACGCCGGCTTGCCCGCCATGCGCGCGTACCCGTCAGCCGCGCCCGTCGCCACGCCCTCGAACAGGCACAGCGAGGCTTTCAGCGTCTCCGCCCGCCCGATGGCCGCGACTGCATGCATCTCCGACGTGCCGGGATTGGTGAAGCACTGCGTCACGCCTGAGTCTTCCAGCGTCTTCACGAGAGCTTCAGCGCCCGTCATGGCGATTTCGCTCATCGTGGAAACTCCAGGTCAGGTCGAAAGGAAGGGTACGAAGATATTCACCAGAACGGCGACGCCGAACAACCCGATCAGCACGCCCGTCACCCGGTTGATGATGACAATCGACCGGTCGCCGATCTGCTGGTGCGCAAAGAAGGTGATCCCCACGATCACCGCCCACCAGGCCGTAGACCCCAGAATCACGCCCGCCACGAACACCGCTGCGCCGACATAAATGGGCGAACCTTCCGGCATCAGCCCGGTCACCGTCGCGCCCACTGCGGTAAAGAAAATCAGCGTCGCCGGATTGATCACCGTCAGCCCGAAGGTCGAGAACACCGCACTCACCAGGCCGGTCGTCTGCTCCTCGACCTTCTCGCCCTTCTCGGCGATCTTCTGGATGGGCGGCGTCGTCAGCAGCGCGAACACCGCATAGCCGATCAGGATCGCCGCCCCCACCAGCTCCAGGAACACCCGGTTCTCATGGATCAGCGCCGCCAGGCCCGACAGGCCGAACGCCACCAGCACGGCAAAGAAGCCATCGCCCAGCGCCGCACCCAGCCCCGACAGGAACCCGTTCAGCGGCCCGTAATGCAATGTGCGGCGGATGCAGATGATGTTCACCGCGCCGATCGGTGCGGCTCCGATGAAGCCGAATCCGAACGCCGTCCCGGCGAGCGCCATCCACGCCCAGATCAACTCTCCATCCATCAGGCCGTTACAATCCCCGAGTCCGGCACTTCCGCATACAGCCGTGCGACATCGGCAGCCCGCCGGTCAAGGCTAAGCGCCTGATTGACATACCCCTTGTCGGTCGTCTCCCCGGCTTCGAGGTTGGCCGGCTCCACCAGCACCAAAGCGCGGCGAATCTGCGTGGAAGAGCCGGGATTGCGGGCATTATGGGCCTTCAGACCGGCCTCCAGCGCCGTCAGGATGCGCGCATCCGCCGCAGCCTCCGCCGCCGTCAGGTCCTCGCCCGTCAGCGCCTTCACATTCGCAAGGTTCAACCAAACCAGCACGCCGACAAACGGCTTATCGAGCCCCGCCACCAACGCGTCCTGGATCAGCCCGCCGCCCGCCTCGATCGCCTGGATGCGCAGCCGCCCGGCATTCACGAACGTGCCGGTATCCAGCTTGAAGTCCTCGACCACGCGCCCGTCGAACACGAACCCCGCCGCCGGATCGTTCGCGTCCACGAACTTCGCTGCATCGCCGAGGCAGTAGAAACCCTCCTCGTCGAACGCCTTGGCCGTCAAATCGGGGCGCTTGAGATACCCCGGCGTGATGCACGCACCGCGCGCCCGCACCTCCATCTTGGTGCCCACAGGCGCGAGCTTGATCTCTACACCCGGCAACGGCAGGCCGATGAGCCCCATCCGCTCGGTCGTCCAGTGCACGTTCATGATCGTCGGCGCCGTCTCCGTCGCGCCATAGCCGGACGAGAACGGCAGCCGCTCCCCCGTCTCGCGCACCGCGACCGCCTGGATACGATCGCCCAGATCCTGGCTCAGCGCCGCGCCGCCATAGGCAAGGCCCTTCAACTGCTTGAAGAACACGCGCGCCAATTCCGCATCTCGTTCCAGTTCCGGCGTCAGCGCCGCCCAGGCTGCCGGCACGTTGGAATAGGCCGTCGGCGAAATCTCTTTCAGGTTCCTCAGCGTCTCGGCGAACCCCTGCGGCGTCGGCGATCCGCCATCCAGATACAGCGTCCCGCCCCACGTCGTCGTACCGTTCAGAACCGAGTTGCCGCCAAATGTGTGATTCCACGGCAGCCATGACAGCGTCACCGCAGGCGGCTCCGCGCCTTCATCCGCCAGCATCGACCGCAGCATCGCCGCGTTCACGCACATCATCCGGTGCGTATTGATCGCCGCCTTCGGCATTCCCGTCGAACCCGACGTGAACAGATACTTCGCGACCGTGTCGAAGGTCAGCGCCTCATACGCCGCCTTCGCCACATCACCTCCCGGCTCGGCCAGCAGCGCCGCCATCGGCTCGCTCTGGCAACCTTGGGCGCCTTCACTGCCGTGAAACAGCTTCACACCGCTGAGATCCAGCGCAGCCAATCCCTTGGCATAAGGGCGCAGATCGTCCGCCCAGATCGCCTTCGGCTCCACCAGATTGAACACGTGCTTCAACTTCGCGAAGTCGCTCGACATCGTCGAATAGGCCCGGCTCACCGGCGCCACCGGACACCCGGCCAAAATCGCGCCATAGGTCATCAGCGCATGATCGACGCTGTTGCCGCTCAGGATCATCAGCGGCGCACTCTCGCCTTTGAGGCCCCGCGCGATCAGCCCCGCCGCAATCCGCCCGATCAGATCGAACGCCTGGGCATAGGCGACCTCGCGCCAGCCATCTTTCCCCGGCACGCGCTCGGCCAGCCAGATGCGGTCAGGCGCCTCTTTCGCCCACCGCTTGAACGGCGCGATCAGGTTCTCCGGCGGCTCTCGCAACGGATAGGGATTACGGACGATCAGCGTCCCGTCGTCCCGCTTCTCGATCTCCACCCGCGCCGGCTTGTTCGCCGTCTTGCGGAACGGCGCGTCCACCGCACTTACCTTTTGATGGGCGTTCACGCGTTCACGTCCACGATCACGCGCCCGCGCACCTTGCCGGCCAGGATATCCGGCCCCATGCCCATCACCGTCTCCAGGCCGACGGTCGACGACATCGCCGCGATCTTCGCCGTGTCCAGATCCGTCGCGAGACGCGACCACGCCTCAAGCCGTTTCGCCTTGGGCGCCATCACGCTGTCGATCCCCGCCAGCGTCACGCCGCGCAGGATGAACGGCGCCACCGAACCGGGCAGGTCCATGCCCTGCGCGAGGCCGCATGCCGCAACCGTGCCGCCGTATTTCGTCGAGCCCAGCGCGTTCGCCAGCGTCTTCGACCCGACGCTGTCCACCACGCCCGCCCAACGCTCCTTGTTCAGCGGTCGCACATCGCCGCCCAGCTCCGAACGCGGAATGATCGACGCGGCCCCAAGCCCCTTCAGATAACCCTCCTCCTCGGCCCGCCCCGTCGAGGCGATCACCTCAAAGCCCAGCTTCGCCAGCAGCGCGATCGCCACCGAACCGACGCCGCCCGCCGCACCCGTCACCAGCACCGGACCGCTCGACGGAGTCACGCCGTTCTTCTCCAGCGCCAGCACGGCCAGCATCGCGGTGTAACCAGCCGTCCCGATTGCCATTGCCTCGGCGGCCGTGAAGGCGCTCGGCAACGGCACCAGCCAGTCACCCTTCACGCGCGACTTGCCGGCATAGCCGCCCAGATGCGTCTCGCCCGTGCCCCAGCCATTCAGGACGACCTTGTCGCCCGGCTTAAACCCGTCATGGCTCGACGTCTCGACAACACCGGCGAAATCGATCCCCGGGATCATCGGCCAACGCCGCACCACAGGCGCTGCGCCGGTCAGCGCGAGGCCATCCTTGTAGTTGATCGTCGAATGCGAGACGGCGACGGTCACATCCCCGTCCATCAGCTCCGCCTCGGTCA
>Ga0075158_10004051_pt1 | contig 10170 bp, 10 predicted proteins | sample JI91814BDNA_FD_70968 | JGI IMG/M metagenome (GOLD analysis project Ga0075158, IMG submission 70968) | Wastewater effluent complex algal communities from Wisconsin, to seasonally profile nutrient transformation and Carbon sequestration -... | ecosystem: Engineered > WWTP > Effluent > Algae... | reverse complement strand
TTTTGCGTATTAATTGCGAAAACAATATCATGTGCTTTAGATATACTAATTATCTTTTTAGCATTAACAAAATTAATTGCCTTTGCTACAGCATTAAATACAAATTTAACTGATTCTAAATCTTTAATCCAGAAGTTTGATAAAGTTCTTAATTCTACACCATAGGATTTAATTCTATAGGCACCTGCTTTACCATATACTTGTCTTCTTCTACTATCAGGATCTTTCAAGATAGAAGGTAAAGTCAAGAATAAGTCTAAAGCTTTTATTAAAGCTATAGAAGTAGTTTTATTTGGATTATCATATCCAATATGGATATGTCCACCGCAAGTTCTTAACCCATTTAATGATTCAATAGCTGGTGGAACGTTTGCACAACCTAACCAGGCATTAAAATCTGGATCACATCCAATTTCTTGAGCTTGATTAGTTTGTAAAAATGATTCATCTATGATTGCAGAAGCTGCAACTTCAATATCAAAACCTTCAGGTAATCTATTTGTTAATGTATTAAGAACATAAACTATGTCTTCATACATATCTTGTGGATTATTAGTTGGATTAACATTAAATTCAGCCATTACATTATCTTCTTGTAATGCACACCCTTTTCTTTCTAATAACAAAGGAGACTTTTTAGTACCACCAATAAGTCCTTCAGCAGATATAATTTTACCAGCAACTGTATCTTTTACAAATACTTCTATATCCGCTCCTACTAATGCATTTATTATTTTACTCATTGTAAATTTCGATTTATTATTTCTTTTAATTTAATTAAATGTTCTTCTGTTGGTTTATTAACCAAACTTAATAATGTTATGGGATTTAAATCCTTATCTCCAGTAATTCTAGTACTAAATAAGTCATTTATACTATTCCAATCATTGTTAATTCTAGCATTTAAAGTATTTGACGTTAAAAATGCTACATTGAATTCATGTTTAAATAACCCATAATATCCACTATAGGCATCTACAAGATTTCTGGAAGAATTATGGTTTATAGTATCAGTCATTACTAATCTATGAGCTAGATGTAATCTAACTATAGGATCTACATCTGGAATAAGTTTATTTAATTTAATAGTGTTTTCATATACTTCTCTGTATCTAAAACTTCTATTAAACATATATCTTACAAGTGTTAAAACAACAAGATTATATTTACTAAATTTACACTTTGCAGGTCTAACAAAAGCTATCTCACAGTATATTCCACTATTTCTAGTATCTGTATAAGTAATTAATTCTTCATTAGTTATAGTACATTCAAATCCAATTTCATTAATAAATGCTAACCATCCCTTTATTTCATCTAAAGTTAAAGTAATTTCTTTACCAGAATCTATAGAATTATATGGTATTAATAACCTAATTTCATTCATAGCAGGTGGTAAAAACCCATTTATTCCCATGCAACATCCACCAACATAAGTAGCTGGATATATAAGTACAGTTCCAACTTTACCAAGGTCTCTAGCAGTAAGTTTAGGTTTATCTGCTGTAAAATATCCTATCATTGTAATTTAAATAATTTAATTTTTTCATAAAATAAATGTGTTTTAATCTGCTCTATTAACCAATTTCTAGTTTCTTGAGGCATACCACCCATTTCTGGATGTCCTTGAATACCCATAGCACCTATATTAGGATAATAAACTACTTCAGGTTCTTTATAAGTCTCTTCGAGCGGATATTCACTATCTGTTCCATCTAAATGTGTAGGACTTAAATTTTCAGCCCAAGCAAGTAGTCGGTAATCTTTTTCAGGCATATCTAATAAATATGCTTGTTGATGATGTAGAGAATTAGTTCCCAATATCTTACCATCATAGGTTGTAATTCTATGAAAATATGGATGATTACTATGTTGAACTAATTTACCTCCTGCCATAGCAGTAAGTAATTGCAATCCTCTACATATACCAAAGAACTTCTTTTTACCAATATATGGTCTATAATAGGATAATTGACGCTCATCCATATGTGTATAGAAGTGTGTAAAACTTCCTACCTGTTCTCCATATAATTCAGGATTAATATCTGCTCCTCCTGGAAATATAACTAACTCAGCATCTTCAATAGAGCTTGCTATAAAATTTTCATCTCTAGTTAACCAATCAGCATCTCCATAACCTATAGCAAATGTCTTTACAGGTTCTGTTAAAACAGCAGGTGTTATTAATTCTTCTTTATTTTTTACTATTACCATTTCGTTTAATTTCAAATTAAATAGGGAGTGTTAACTCCACCCCCTATTATTATGTCTAAAAATTTCATGTTCTGGAATTGGCAATTCTTCCAATTCTGCATTAGCTGGTAAGTGTACATCTAGTGTTTCTTCCAGCATAGCCCTGTATTCAGGGTCTTTATTCAGTACTTTGTATCTTTTTGAATCTTTCTTAAAAGACCTTTCAACGTATTCTCTGTTAATTTTACCATATTTCCCTGCTTTAAATAATTCCAAATCTCCATAATATTTTTCAGATATTTTAAATACAAACATAACTTCTCTATTAGGTAAATCATAGTCTGTGACATATTCTTTACTATTTCTAATTTCTTTAGTTATATCTCTAAATTTATCTGTAAACTCATTAGGAGCCACTCTAAGATACAAATGATTAGGATACTTTATATCGTATCCATCATCTCCTAAATAGCAATTCACAAAATTGTGTTCTAAAAACACAGATAGGTTTTGTTCTATCATTGGTGCTAAATAGGAGGTTGTCTTTGTATATCCTTTCATAAGTCAAGTTTAACTATACCTTTGGATTTATAAATATCCATAGGATAGTCCCACATGTCTAATTTCTTATGCTCAACTAATTCATCTAAAAGTTGATTCCAACCTTTAAATTTTCTTCCATTATTTAAAGTAAAGCCATCCCTAGCTTTATCTAATGACCCCTGTGATAATTCATATATAACAGGTTCATCATCAAATTTAGTATCCAGTACTAAGAATTGGAATACACAAGGCCTATTAGCCAAATGTACATACCAACTTGCTTGCAAATCGTATCTATATTTTAGTATAGTATTTAAAAATCCACTAACTCCTAAAGCTGTAGTTTTTATATCTATAATATATAAAATACCATCTTTTTCAAAGACAATATCTGCTAAACCTTTTAAGTATAAATCCCTCTCTACATCGTGCCTATATAAAGGAACTTGATATATAGGATTTTTAAATATGTATTCTAAAAATGGATTTGTCTTGCATTTAAGTGTTAAATCAAGTATCTTCTGATATACATCTACAGGTACTGCTGTTTTTTCCCTAGCCTCTAAACATTCTAGAGTATATGCTTTGGCTTCGGTACTTAGCCATTTATTTTTAAATGTCTCAGTCGTACCTATTTTTGCCTCTGTAGCTATAAAAGCTTTATCAAAATTTTCCTCTGTAATACTACCTAAATCTACTAAAGCTTTACAAAATTTTAACAGCTGTCCAGTTGGAGCAGGTGTTTTTAAAACTGTATAATACTTATTAAACTCTTCCTCACCAAAGCAAAGATAAGTTTCTAAGGCTGAGCCTAACATCATACTATCTGTTTCATCTAATTGTATATGTGCTTTGTAAATTTTAGGGCTTACATTTAACCTCTTTAATGCTGAATAACTAATTCCAGGATGTTCTTTAACCTCTCTCGCTCTGTCTATCCAACTCACTTAGTCTTATTAGCATTTTCTTAAAATCCTCAATTGGAATTATTGCAAATTCACTATACTTTGATCGTGCAAATCTATGTATAATAATTTTTGGTAAAATTAATTCAGGTGAATTCTTAGGTAAATTTTTCTTTAACTCTCCTTCCATTGAAAGGAAAATATCTCTATAATTTAGTTTTGACTTATCGTGCTTAAGTTGTACTAAATACGGAATAAATACTAAATCTACTTTTGAATTATCCATGATCCTACTTCCAAGCCTACTAGTTATACATTTAGTATAACCAATAGACTTAAAGTAGTTGGCCCATTTACGTTCATACGCATGTCCTTTCTGACGCCCATTAATCAATTATTCAATATTGACGTTTTTCTCAATTGTTTTAAAATGTGAATCAATATTTACCTGTTTATCTTGAGGTAACTTATTTTTCCAAGCCTCTGCTTTTCCTTGAACATAACCTTTATTATTAAATATCATTAGGCTATCTCGCAATACTTGATCTACTTTACTAACATTAGAATTTAAAAATAATCCTTTAATGTTAACATTATCAACTCTAATTTCATCTAACCCTAAATAATCTTCTTTAGAATATAAAGCACGCATTACGCTTCTTCTATTCTGTAAATAATTCTTAAAGATAGGTGATAAAAATTCATAATGATTGGTAGTTTTTGCGTAACCTTCCATGATATCATCTAAAGTTACTTTATTTAATTTCCCACTAAGAATGTCCAGAGTATTTTTATCTGCATACCATAATAAACTAATGTTTAAAAACATCCAGCCTAATATTTTATCTGCATTAAAAGTACCTTGATGTAATCTACTTTCAATAGTTCCACCATCAAATACAGCAGGTAGTAAATTCTGAACATAATATCTATTTCTTCTATTCCATTTAGAATCACCTTGTGGATGAGCTCTTCTGGTAGTTCCAGGTGCTGCTACAGCATCTTCAGAAATATTTTGAGAATCTTGACCTGCTAAAAAAGCATATAAGATTTTATAATTAGCATTAACTAATTCTTTATATGCCTTTTTATCTTCTGTTGTACCTATCGTCTTAATGTTTTTAAAGTTTAAATTTAATAACTTCTGACAATAGTTCTTTTCTAACCCTGCAATATTAACTGGATCTGTTTTATAGTGAGGTACTAATTTAAACATTTGATCTTGTACAATTCTTATTAATTGATAATAAGCTAACAAGTATACTTTGTCTAAACGTACATTACCAAAGTGAATATGTGCAGAGCAGGTTCTATCAAAAGTACAATACTTTCCTAAATCATTACATATGTTTAGAATTGCTTGAATACCTTTTTTTCCATTTAAAGGGATAGTGGTGTACTCATATGGATACTTACCATTAGATAGTTTTAAACTACCATCTTTTAAAGGAACTAAGCCATTGTCAAATACCTTATAATAAGGTATTGTACCATTATTAGTTTCAAACTCTATACCAAAACTATAATTATTCAAACAGTCACCTAACACTTCTGCTAGTTTACTTATGAATAAGCCGTTGTTATTAAAATGTTTTTTAACGCTAGCTACCAATGGATTTTGCTCATTAGCATTATAGTGTAATCCACCTCCAATAGAATATGATTTTAAATCTTTTCTATTCTTTGTATTTTCAAATATTTTGAAGTTACCAGTAGATAAATCTTCTTGATATTCTGAATTTTCTGGAATTACTTTAGTTGATAATAATGGGTATGTTTTTACCTCACCACTAGAATTTGTTATAGTAATGTTAGGCCCGCCTTTAAATACTGAGAAGTATCCTAGCTTAGGTACATTATCTACAAAACCTACTACTCCATAATAAGGAACTTCTTCCTTTAAACGGTATTGTCCAGTAGTATAATCATAAGCAATTGCAGGACTTGTTATTCTATAATTTGTGCCTTTAATGTTAAACACAGATACATTGGGGGTAAAATACATACCCCCAATTCTTCTTGCTTTATTTCTAGGAACTTCGGTACCTTCTATTGTTGTCACAACATTGATGATATCTTCACTTGTTGTTTTTCTTGACCTTTTTTCCATATGTTTGTACGATATTTAAGAATTTCTATAATTATTTTTTCTCTGTCTTCTAATGCTTTAAACGACAATCCAAAGATTTCATCTAAATGTATAGTAGTAGTTGTATTTTCTGGATTTATGGTAAATTCAAATAATACATTTCCAGCATGAGGTATAGGTTTCCATGAACCTATCAATCTATAAGAAGGATCATTTTTCATACTTACTATTTTATCCTCTCTATATATATTACCAGAGCTAGTAATTAAATCCCCTATCTTTGTATTTTTAACTTTAAAATATTCAAAAGATAGTTTCTTTAATTCAATTTCACTACTAATAACTGCTTCTAATATAGCACATTTATCTGATATTGGCTTCATTTTATTTTCTTTCCCTTTATTGAAAAGCTCAATTTTACCTTTTACCAAAGATAAAACATTCATATAGTCAGTCAATTTAGCATCCATCAAAGAGAACCCTTTATGTTCTTCTAGAAACTTATTAATAGCTTTCATACCATTAGAAGTTGTATGTAACATGTTATCTAGTTCCTTCGAAAGTAAGTACCTTAAATTTTCTGCATCAAGTTGATTTTCTTTATTTACTTTATCCACTAAATAGGAATTATCAAGTTGTGTATTAGTAAAATCAATTACCAGATTACCATTTATAGGAGGCTCTACAGTGCTATACCTATTCATTTCTTTCTGTGTCTCAAGCTCATCTATAAACCTGTCATAATCATTTAAATCAATTAAAGAGTATCCCCTTAAACTTAACGCTTCAATATATTTTTCTTTATATTGTGTTGTACTTGGGTCTCTATAATGTATATTTAAATAATCAAGAAACTCTTCATTAGTAAGTTTACAGTCAGAATTATATGGAATATTTAATAAAAGTATTGGTAGATTATCATTAACATCCTGTTTTAAGCTAAACCTATGGGATTTAACTAAACCAGTTGTTTTATTTTTATGATCTACTACTGGATTCCAAAGTATACAGTTTTCCCAATCTATGAAACAGTCCTTACTTACGAAGTCCCTAATATCAGAGTTTTTAGGTTTACCTGCTATTTGACATAAATCAATAAAACTTTTAGCCACCAATTGTCTACCTAAAGCTTTCTCGTTAACTGGTTCTGTATATGATTCTTCAGCCCCAACATTCTTTGTAGTTAACTCTGCTCCTCCCTTTCCTTTAAATTTAGTAACTCTACACATATCCCTAGAATTTGCTATATTTGCAGGATTAAGTGTTTTATACCATGCTATTTCTTTGAAAAATTCAGCTCTTTCATTTTCATAACTATCTTTATCATTGTTTATTTGATTTAGACGTTCTTGAAATTCTTCTATAGTAATTACATCATCTATATGTGTCCATTGAATAGGATAGTAATAGCTAGAACCGGCTCTATTATAAACTGATTCTGGTATAGCCCAAAAACTTAAGACTACTCTAATCTTATCTATTAGTGCATCATAACTGTATGCTAGACATTTGTCATAATCAATCATTAAAGATGTCCAAGGTAAAGCCCTTATTTGTGCATTCGTCATTTCGAAATTACTCGGCTCTTCTTCAAACAAATCTATAATATCTAGGCTTTTTTCAGTTGTTGTAGGAGTAGGAGTTTTTACCTCTGATTGTGCAATTGAAAATATAACTGTCTCTTTATGTGCTACAATACGTTTTTTATCAGGATAAATAACTGCTTTTAACTTACCATCATGCACCATGTAACGAGTATCAGTAAATAATATCTTCTCATTCCAAATCTCTTTATCACTTTCTTCACCATTAGGTAGTATTACTTCACTTGTACTCATATCATAAGTACAAACAGGTGATTTAAATTTAACCCCTTCTTTTACTACTCTTTTTATAAAGTCAGCATGAGCTAATTTAGGTTTAGCTGAAGGCAATGTTCTAGCTTCTTCAGCTTTTAAGCCTTTCTTAATTATAGACAGATATTTAGTATAGTCTTTTTCTGAAGCAAATAATAATCCATCACAAAAATAGTATTTACTGTAAGCAACATTGACACCATTTTCATTGTAAGAAACTGTTAAGTCTTTTTTATTAACACGCTTATTTGTAATTTTACCATTTTTATCTACATACATTATACCCTCAGCAAGATGCCCATTTTTATAGTATCTGGATTTTACAAATTGTGAAGTGCCTTCTATATGGGTATTTTCATCCTTATCTTCCAAGCTAACAATATCCATTAAACCAACATACTGAGGTTTATATCCTTGTGCAGATAGTAATTCACCAGGTAATACAATTAACCCGTTCTTGTTATCTTGAAATGTGTGAGGCATAGTAAAAGGAGGTCTATTACGACCTCTTTCAAAATCACCATTATCTAAATCTCTGTTAACTATGTTTCTAACTATAGGACTTGTATTAACAGATTCATAGTATGCTTGATAGCTTTTTGTATCTCTTGGTATTTCAGCAATTACTTCCATACCGGCAGCACTAAACTTAATGATTTGATTAAATGGTAATTCTGTTACTATACTATCACCTGTTGCTACAGCCTCTAGTGGATCTGCTTCAGATGAAAAATAAGTTACATTTTTCTTTGGATCTGTCCAGTAATGTAGTGGTCTTTCCTCAGTAATACTGTTTTTTAAGGCAGAGTTGTTTTCTTTTGATTTTCCATGAAATACATAGATAGCATCTTCATCTGAAAAAGTCCAAATTAATGCTGCTTTACCTATATAAGATTCAAAGAATTTATAATTACCTTTACGAAAACTTCTACCGATTAGGGCAAATACTGCATTTGAATCTACTTCATAATCAAGTGGATTTAAACCTGCTTCAGTACATAATTCTCTCCAGTTGGTGATATTACCATTATGAGCACCTACAATACAATAGTCTTTTTTATCTTTATTAATTATCGGTATTTTGAATGGATGTGCATTTCTTTCATTTGCTACACCTTGAGTTCTTTTTCTAACATGTCCTATTACAACATGGTCAGCAGACTTAAACTCAATCTTATTCTTTTGAATAAATTTACCCCATTTAGCTTCACTACCAGCACCCTTTACTAAGGTATGCCCGTATGATATACCGCAGCTATCTTCTCCTCTTTCTTGATTTAACAAGCCTAGAGTTTTTATTATATTAATATCAGGAGCTCCTCTTCCGGAAATCCCTCCAAATAATCCACACATAAGTTTCTCAATTTAATTGTTAGTTAGTTAGTTTATTTCTTCAACAGCTCCAAGGCGTGTTACCTCTACAGAAGTGTTAAAGTCTATCATTTCTTTATCTCTACCAGCTTGATAGACAGCTAGTATAAAGCTTTTAACTGCAGGTGTAAAATCTATTTTTGCAGCTACATCATTACGTTCACTAATTACACGCATGTTGTCATTCTCAATTATAATGTACATAGTTTAATTTAAGATAAAAGTTTAAATAATAATAATATTTGTATAAAGTGTAATAATTGGTCAAAGCCTATTACTACAAAAAATTCATGTGTTTTCTTTTCTTCCCACAATCTGTGAGTCCATCTACTAGTATACTTATCCGTAAAGTAATGTAGTATACCTACTAAAAAAGGGTATAGCCAGATTAAAGCTGCACCAGTTATAATAGATACTATACCAGTAAATAAGAAAAAGCATAATGTATAAACAAATACATGCCCTACTAATGCATCTGAATCCTTCCACTTGTTAGTAGCCATCCAATTTGTTTGCAGTATAAAATCTGCAATAAAATGTAGTGCCAGCAAAGCCAGCACTACCCATAAGTTAATTTCCATTTAATTCTTTTTTATTTAAAGTTAATATAAAATACAGAACAGTCACCAGCATTACCTTTGTAAGAATAGGCAAATTTCCAAGGAGTTCCCCAGCACCAAGTTCTATCTCTATTTAAAGTGATCTGCACTGTTTTAATTAGTGTTAAACTAATATCCACTCTATTAGTAGCTACTACACTTTCTATATTGCGCATTAGCTGTTGTTTATTTAATTTTCTTAGATATTTATCTGCAATATCATGTAGTGTAATTGCAGAACATACTCCTTTTATTTTAGAAACACTTTTAAACCCTATTGGGTATGTAGAATCTCTTAATGTTGATCTTTTCATTTTAAGTTATTTTTTTTAATGATACAAATCTTCCAAAGCCAGGTTCAATAAAATTAAATCTACTTGCACCATACTTTGTGATTAAATCTTCTTTGTTAATTTGTGTTAGTTTGTTTTTACATGTATCACATTTAGTATCCAATTAGGGTAAGCTAAATATGTTTGAGTTACTACAATTGATGTTATAGTAACTTGCTGCTGCCCATCAGGAAATTTATCTATTTTGAATTTTATATCTGATTGCTCAGGATATGCTAGGTTTAATGTTTTCATATTGTTATTCCTCCTAATCTGCCAGAT
>Ga0075158_10004050_pt1 | contig 10171 bp, 11 predicted proteins | sample JI91814BDNA_FD_70968 | JGI IMG/M metagenome (GOLD analysis project Ga0075158, IMG submission 70968) | Wastewater effluent complex algal communities from Wisconsin, to seasonally profile nutrient transformation and Carbon sequestration -... | ecosystem: Engineered > WWTP > Effluent > Algae... | reverse complement strand
TGTGCAGCAACAAGCCTACCCACAGCCTGCGCCACATTATTCTTCTCAGCAAAAACATCAAGCGAGCCATACCTACCCACAGCATCATCATGGTGGTCATTACAAAAAGAAAAAAGAAGGCTTTCTTTCCGACCTGTTTGACTTTGATTAATTCTTGTCGGTAAAGCTGCTACTTGCAATTTGCATGGTTAGCTTTTTGTCGAGTAGCTGTGAGCCTAATCGATTGCCAAACCATGCGCATTCGCACACTGCAAAACCAAGCGATCTTGTAATCGCACCGCCGTCAGTTGTCCACCCCACACACAGCCTGTGTCTAGGCTGATTAAGTTGTCGCGCAAGACCAATCCTAGGCTGGACCAATGGCCGAAAACCACGGTGCAGTTTTGGCTGAGCCGATGGGGTAAATCGAACCACGCTGCCAAATGATCGGGCGCTTTCTCTGCGCCTTCTTTGAGCGCAAAATCCATGCTGCCATCGGCGTGGCAAAAGCGCATGCGGGTGAGGGCGTTGATGATGCAGCGTTGGCGTTCTGTGCCTTGCAGCCCATCGTGCCAGAGTGTGGGTGTGTTGCCATACATAGTGCGAACTAGGTCTTGCCAGTGCTCGCTGCGCAATTCGACTTCGATCTCGTGTGCTAGTTCTAGAGTTTTGCTTTGGTTCCAATTGGCGAATACGCCTGCATGCACTAACAGGTGATTTTCTATCGCCAATGCCATAGGGCGGTGGCGTAACCAGTGCAATAATTCTTCTCTATCATCTGCTGCGAGAATCGCGCTCAGCGTATCGCTGCGGTGTAAGGCGCGTGCGCCGCAGGCGACCGCCAATAGATGTAAATCATGATTGCCTAAAACTGTTTCTGCGCGAGCACCCAAACTTTTGATGAGGCGTAACGTGTCTAGTGAATTGGGACCGCGATTGATTAAATCACCGGCAAACAATAAGCGGGCTTGCGGATCGATGTGATCGATCTTGGCGATCAATTCGACTAATTGATCGTAGCAAGCTTGTACGTCACCGATGACAAACGTATTCATGGGCATTAGTGATCGGCACCAAAACGTTTGGCTTCGGCGCGGCTGATTAGGGCATGTTGTTTCTCGTGCTCGCGCGTGCTGGCGGTGACCATGGTTGGCCAGCCGATTAAATGCTGTTCGCTGATTTCGGCTAAGGCGCGTAGACCATCAGGCGACTCGTTTAAGCAGGGGATGTAATTGAAAGTTTGGCCGCCAGCCGTTAAGAAGGCTTGACGCACCTCCATCGCAATTTCTTCTAAAGTTTCTAAGCAGTCTGCTAAAAATCCAGGGCAGACAACGTCGATACGTTTTACGCCTTGTTTGGCGAGGGCTAGTACCGTTGGCTCGGTGTAAGGTTGCAACCATTCGGCACGACCTAAGCGCGATTGAAAAGTGACGATGTAATCTTCTTTGCCTAGTCCTAATTGTTCGGCCAGTAGTCGTGCCGTTTTGTAGCATTCGCAATGGTAGGGATCGCCGCGCACTAAAAAAGCCTTAGGCAAGCCGTGAAAACTCATGACCAATTTATCGGGGCGCCCGCCACGTTCCCATGCTTTTAAAATGGAAGCTTTGAGGGCTTGAATGTAGGCCGGATGGTCGTGATAATGCTTGATGAAACGCAGCTCAGGCACATTGCGCGTTGCTTGATAATGCTGCGTGATCGCATCAAAATTGGAGGCGGTGGTGGTCGCCGAATATTGCGGATAGGCAGGCAGGATTAAAATACGTTCGTGACCTTCGGCCTTTAATTGGCTTAAGACTTCGGGAATCGATGGTGAACCGTAACGCATCGCATGGACGACATTGACTTCGTGACCGCGTTCACCGAGATAGCCTTTGAGTAAAACCGCTTGCTTGCGCGTATGGACTAATAAAGGCGAGCCATCGTTAGTCCAAATCGAGGCATATTTTTCGGCGGACTTTTTGGAGCGAAACGGTAGGATAATGAGGTTTAAAATCAACCACCAAACGGCACGCGGAATTTCAACGACGCGTTGATCCCATAAAAATTGTTTCAGATAACGTCGCACCGCACTTGCGGTCGGCGCATCTGGCGTGCCTAAATTAATCAAAACGACCGCTGTCTTTTCGGCTCTGCCGTGGGAGTAATCGGGTTCTTTTAAAAATGCCATGGTGGTCTTTCAATATTTCAAAATAAATTTACAAGGCCAACAATTCACGTGCATGTTTACGGGTCGTTGCGGTGATTTCTAGGCCGCCTAGCATGCGTGCAATTTCTTCCACGCGCTGCTTATTATCGAGCGCGGTGATTTGGGAGAAAGTCTTGCCGTTTTCTTGCGTTTTGCTGACTTCGAAATGTTGATTGCCTTGGCTAGCGACTTGCGGTAAGTGCGTCACACACAGCACTTGGCGATCTTGGCCTAGGCGTTTTAGTAGACGCCCGACGACTTCGGCCACGCCGCCACCGATACCGCTATCGACTTCATCAAAGATCAAGGTCGGGGTCGCGGTCGCGCACGAGGTGATGACCGAAATCGCTAAAGAAATTCGCGCTAATTCACCACCGGATGCGACCTTGGCTAGCGGTCGGGCTTGCACTCCTGCGTGGCCTGCTACCATAAATTCGATTTGCTCAACGCCCGTCGCACTGGCTTCACAGGCGTTTAAGGCGATGGCAAAGCGCCCGCCCGCCATGCTAAGGTCTTGCATCGCCGTGGTGACCGCGGTGCCTAGGTCATGCGCGATCACTTGGCGTTTTTTGCTGAGGGTATTGGCCTCTTTGAGATAGGCTAGTTTGGCTTGATCTTCTTGTTCTTTGAGTGAGGCGATATCCGAGGCGCCGGCGAGTTGCGTTAATTGCTGTTGCAAGTTGGCGAGCTCATCAATCAAGCCTTCAGGTTCCACATGAAAGCGGCGCGCTGTGCTGTGCAAGGTCTCGACGCGTTGCTCGACTAGACGGAGGCGCGTGGGATCGAGTTCGACTCGTCCTAGGTAGTCGTTGAGGGCATAGGCGCACTCTTGTAAATTAATGCGCGCAGATTCTAGTGACTCTAAGATAGGCTTGAGTTTGGGATCGTATTCTTCTAATTTGCTGAGTTTTTGCAGCATGCTTGAGACTTGCGATAGAACTGGATGATCGGATTCTGAAATCGCATCGGCAGCTTCTTGCGCCCCTTCCAATAAACTCGCCGCATGCGCTAATCGACTATGTTCTTGATTGATCTCATCCCATTCGCCTTTCTTGAGCTGTAGTTTGTCGAGCTCGCCAACTTGCCATTCTAGGCGTTGACGCTCTTGTAGAATGCTCTTGGCATTTTGCTCGAAGGCTTCTCTTTGCTTGGCGAGATTGTGCCAATGTTTATACAGGCGAGCGACTTCGTTGGTAAGTGGCTGCAAGCCACCTTGCATGTCGAGTAATGCGCGCTGGGATTCGCTCTTTAACAGAGATTGATGCGCGTGTTGACCGTGGATATCAACCAAGAGTTCACCGAGTTCACGCAATTGGGTGGCGCTGGCGGTGATGCCATTGATATAGGCTTTAGAACGACCCGCATTGTCGATCACGCGGCGTATCAATAATTGTCCATCCTCATTGGCGAAGTCATGTTGCGAGAGCCAAGTGCTGGTGTCAGCGTTGCAGGAAAACTCGGCACTGATGTCGGCTTTTTGCGCGCCTTCTCTCACCATACTGGCATCGCCACGACCGCCCAGCGCTAAGGCTAGCGCATCGATTAAGATGGATTTGCCGGCACCTGTTTCGCCCGTGAAAACGGTAAAGCCAGTAGAGAATTCTAGTTCTATCGCATCAACGATAACAAAGTCACGAATAGCAAGCGTGCGCAGCATAAGATTTTTTTGTCAGAAAGAGTGAAAAACGGTGGGGCTTATTTTACCTCAGGGTGTGTCACCAAGCGAAGTGAAATACTGTATTTATTTACAGTTCTTTTCGGGGCAATTTGGTCGGTGATGCGGATTAGTTGAGCGCACCTTCGACCGAAGGATATTCATTCCAATGCAGTTTTTCGCGTAGGGTGTGATAGTAGTTCCAGTCCTCGGGATGTAAGAAGGTGATGTGGTGCGCGGAGCGGCTGATAATGATTTTGTCTTGATGCATTAGATTCGCAAACGATTGCATATCAAAATTGACGCTGGCGTCGCGTCCTGCGACTAACTCGACACTAATCACGCTGGTTTCCGGTAACACAATAGGGCGGTTTGACAAAGCATGCGGCGCGATTGGCACCATCGCGATTCCACCTAAACTGGGATGCAGTAAAGGGCCGCCGGCGGATAAGGCATAGGCAGTCGAGCCGGTTGGGGTGGACACGATGAGACCATCTGATCGTTGGTTGTACATAAAATGCTCGTCAACTTCGACGCGTAATTCAATCATGCCCGAGCCAGCGCCACGTGAGAGGACGATGTCATTAAAAGCCACGCCACTAAAAATTTGTTCGCCTTCACGTACCACGATTGCTTGCAGCATGCAGCGTTGTTCAGCGATATGTTTGCCTTCTAAAATTTTACCTATTGCGGGCAGCATTTGATCACGTGGAATATCCGTGATAAAGCCGAGACGGCCTTGATTGATGCCGATCAAAGGGACATCATGTGGCGCAAGCTGGCGTGCAATCCCCAACATAGTGCCATCGCCCCCCAAGACGATGGCGAGATCGGCATTGCGACCAATATCGGCAATCGACATGTGAGGATGGGCATGCAATTCAAAATTTTGTGCGGACTCGGTATCAAAGATCACCGCATGCCCCGATTGGTTTAAAAAACTAGCCAATTCATTGAGCGACTCCCCCATACCGATGGCGTTGTATTTCCCGATAATAGCGATGGTTTTCGCGGAAGTGAGCATAGAGGAAGGTGCTGAGTTTCAAGAAGAGCTTAGATTACACTATTCTTCGTCCTTGTGAGGTGACGCCGCTTTGAAAGCGCTGCTGATGTTGCAGAAAAGAGCAGACGCATTGTGCTTAGTCCTTGGCTAGGGGTTTTGTACGTCTAAAAAATAATAGAACTCAGAATTTTTTTGGTAGCGCAAGGACTCGTAGAGACTTTGCCCCTGAAAATTGTCGTGTGCCGTTTCTAAAAATAGACCTTTTGCGCCTGTCTCAATGGCATAGTCGCGCGCACGCTGCATGAGTTGTCTGGCGACACCCTGACGTCGTGCAGACGCTGCGACGAAAAGATCATTTAATATCCACAGACGTTTAGCCGATACCGAGGAAAAGCTAGGGTAGAGCTGCACAAATCCTAAGCCTGCTCCCTGTTCGTTTATCGCAAAAAAAATGACAGACTCTTGACCTTGCAGGCGCTCAAATAAAAATGCCTTGGCTAAATCGAGATCGCTGGGCTGCTGATAGAAACTACGGTAGGCGTCAAACAAGGGCGCGATCAGGTCGAGGTCGTGAAGGCTAGCTTTTTGAATTTGAAATGCCATGGTGCGCGTCTAAAAAAATGATAATAAAAGTGATAAGCAATGCTCGTTGCGACAATTGTTCTTACCTCAAATAGCTAAAACCGTATAATCGAGCACTAGCTAGAGCAGGCATTGTAATGCAAGCACATTGCTATTGCCTAAGTGAGGCAGACTCTAGTAGGAGCTATGGTATGCATGGCATGAATTTATCCATTCTGACGATAAGCGCGTATGAATTTGAAAGCACTCATTTTTGACCTCGATGATACCTTGTGGCCTGTAGCACCCTTGATTCAAGAGGCGGAAAAGAGTTTACACGTTTGGATAGCGGATCAAATACCTTCCGTTGTGGCGGCGTATTCTATCGACGATTTGCGTCAACAAAGACAGGCATTGGTCGCGACTGATCCGCGGTTTGCTTATGATTTGTGGGCATTGCGCCATACTTTACTGAGTCAAGTATTTGCCGAGCACGGCGCCGCGCCTGCACTCGCCGATGAGGCGATGCAAGTGTTTGCGCAAGCGCGGAATCGGGTGAATTTTTATGCGGATGTGTTGCCATCGTTGACGACCTTAAAAGAGCATTTTGTTTTGGGATCGATTTCAAATGGCTTTGCGGATATTAAAGCAATAGGCTTAGATCAACATTTTTCCGTGTCTTTAGCGGCGCATACTTTTGGTTGTGCGAAACCAGACCCTAAAATTTTTTTGGCAATGATGGAACACTTGAATTTGAATTCAAATGAACTCATGTATATTGGTGATGACTTGCGTTTGGATGTGCAAGGTGCGCAACAAGTTGGGATGGCGGCGACGTGGGTCAATCGACGTGACATATCCTTAGCTGACGCCGGTCATCCCAATATAAAACCCGATTTAATCGTCAAGGACTTGCACGAATTGTTGCAAAAGTTGTTGTGAGATCTCAAATTAGCGATAAATGTCGTTCAATTTCAATGTAAAAACGCTGCGATTTTGCCCTAGCTAACCTAAAATAAAACCATGCAACTCGATAATCGCGCTCAAACTTTATTAAAAGCCCTGGTGGAACGGTATATCGCCGACGGCCAGCCAGTCGGCTCACGTGAACTGTCCAAAATCTCTGGATTGGAATTGTCACCTGCGACAATACGCAACGTGATGTCGGATTTGGAAGAAATGGGTTTTGTCACCAGTCCTCATACGTCGTCTGGACGCATTCCCACACCACGCGGTTATCGGGTGTTTGTCGATCAATTACTGGTCGTGCAGGAGCTGGATGACTCGGTCTTGGAAAGTGCGATGAATGTGCGTTTGCAGTCCTCGATTATTACAGGTTCCCCACAAAAAATCATTGCCAATGCGGCGCAGGTTTTATCTTCCCTGTCTCAGTTTGCCGGCGTTATTATGACCGCTAGGCAGGAGTCGATTTTTAAACAAGTCGAATTTTTGCGCTTGTCTGAAAAGCGAATTTTACTCGTCGTGGTGGCACCCAATGACGAAGTCCATAATCGTCTACTGTTGACCGACGTCGATTACTCGCCGACCCAGTTGGTACAGGCGGCTAATTATCTCAATCAACATTTTGCCGGGCAAAGTTTTGATCAGGCGCGGGCGAATATCAATCGAGAATTGCGTGAGTTGCAAGGTGATATGAATAGGCTGATGCATGCGGCTTTGCAAGCGGGTAGTGAAGCGATGGCTGAAAATACGGAAGACATGGTGATCTCAGGCGAACGCAATTTATTAAACGTCAGCGATTTGTCTTCTAATATGAGTTCTTTGCGTCGACTATTTGATTTGTTCGAGCAAAAAAGTGGTTTAATGCAGTTGTTAGACGTATCTAGCAATGCTTCCGGTGTCCGTATTTTTATTGGCGGTGAATCGCAATTGGTGCCGATGGAAGAAATGAGCGTGGTGACCGCGCCTTACGAAGTGAATGGTAAGATTGTGGGGACTTTAGGTGTGATCGGCCCTACACGAATGGCATATGAACGCGTGATTCCTATCGTTGATATTACCGCCAAATTATTGTCGAATGCCTTGAATCATTCATAACTAAGCTAGTCATTCGATGCGGTTAGCTTTCCGGTTAATTGGTTCGCGTGTTTTATTAAAAAAATTGTAAAAAATTTATTTCAATATTTGGATAACTGAAAATGTCAAACAATAAAGATATTTCCGTGTTGATTGTGGATGATAACGATATGACGCGAGAAACGCTGCGAGTTATCTTGCGACACGATGGTTATAACGTGATTGGTGAGGCCTTGGATGGTGATAGTGCGCTAGCAATGGCCACGCGCTTACGCCCTGATATTATTTTGTTGGACGTTGTCATGCCAAAAGTGAGTGGAACCGAGGCTTTAAAAAGCATACGCATGGTGATGCGAGATGTTTTTGTCTTAATGGTGACTGCAAATAAAGATCAAGAAACAATTTCCGAGGTCGTGAAAAGTGGCATTAGCGGCTATATCATCAAGCCATTTAATGCCAAAAAAGTTCTCGATACGGTGCAAGCGGTGGCACAAAAAGTGCGTGCTGCACGGAGTGCGAAGCAAGGCTGAGATTCTATCGCCAAGACCTAGAAGGGTTTCTTTTGATGCTATAAAAGCAGGAGAAATAGCTTCAATTTAATTGCTTTTATAGCTGAGCTTGAGGTCGATCCACTCTTCTAAGTGTTATTTTTTGTTCGCACAATTGACTTTGGTGCAGTTGCCGTAGATGGCCAAGGAATGTTCTGCAATTGAAAAGCCGCGTTCCTTTGCTATCGCATGTTGGCGCTTTTCGATCTGATCATCAAAAAATTCTTCTACTCGGCCGCAGTCTAGACAAACCAAATGATCATGGTGCGAGCCTTCGTTCAATTCAAAAATGGCCTTACCTGATTCAAAATGATTGCGATGCAATAAGCCAGCTTGTTCAAATTGGGTCAACACGCGATACACCGTAGCTAAGCCTACATCCATATTTTCGGTTAACAAGATCTTGTAAACGTCCTCGGCAGTTAAGTGACGTACCGCGCTGTTTTGGAAAATTTCCAGGATTTTCAGACGCGGCAAAGTGGCTTTCAGTCCGCTGGCTTTCAGGTCGGGCGTGTTATTTGTCATGTTTTCAGTCAAAAGAAGGCTAAGTGCTTTATGATATAGGGTTTTAGGGCTAGGTAGAAATTTCTGATATCTTATCTGAAGTTTTCCCAGTTCGACATTCTTGCTTGAAAATTTGAGGTAGTTTATGCCATTGAACGTATTTAAGAAATCCCAGCGCAATTTAGCTGTATTCGGTGCAGTCTCCCTTTTTGCCTTGCTCACTGGCTGTGCTAGCCAAAAGACGGTTGTGGCAGAAGCGGATGCAAATGCTACAAAAGGTACGCAAATTGTAAAGCCAACTGGTTTCGATAATTTATTTGGCTTCATCTCCCCTTATCGAATTTCTGTACAGCAAGGCAACTTTGTTTCGCAAGAAATGGTGTCTCAATTAAAAGAGGGCATGACTCGCGAACAAGTGCGTTTCTTGCTCGGTACGGCACTGTTGACCGATATGTTTCACGAAGACCGTTGGGATTATCCTTTCCGTATGTTGAAACCGAATGGCGAAGTGATTTCTAGTCGTTTAGCGATTTTCTTCAAATCCAATACCGTAGAGCGTTTTGAAGGCGGCAATTTGCCGACCGAGAAAGAGTATTTGGCGCACATCACTAATTCTGCTATCGCGTCTCGTATTGAGACCATGCCAACTTCTGAAACACCTAAGAAAAAATAAGTCGAGTTAATTATGTCTGGAATGAGAATCGCTGTGGCCGGAGCGTCCGGCCGCATGGGTAAGATGTTGATTGAAACCATCGCAGCGGCTGATGACGCGAGCTTGGTTGGTGCTTTGGATACGCCGCAATCTGCTTTTTTAGGCACCGATGCGGGTTTGTCTTTGGGTAAGACGACAGGTGTGTTGATTGAATCAGAATTCGCTAATGGCTTGGCAGATGCCGAGTTCTTGATTGACTTTACCCGTCCAGAAGGTACTTTAGAGCATCTTAAATACTGCGCTGAACGCGGTATCAAAATGGTTATCGGCACCACTGGTTTTGATGATGCAGGTAAGGCCGCTATCGCAGAAGCCGCCAAAAAAACGGCGATTGTTTTTGCACCTAACATGAGTGTTGGTGTGAACGTTACCTTGAAATTATTGGAAATGGCCGCCAAGAGCTTTTCTCATGGCTACGATATTGAAATTGTGGAAGCGCATCACCGCCACAAGGTTGATGCGCCATCAGGCACTGCGCTCAAAATGGGTGAAGTGATTGCCGAGACGCTGGGTCGTGATCTAAAAGAAGTTGGCGTATTTTCGCGCGAGGGTGTAACCGGTGAGCGTGATCCATCGTCGATAGGTTTTGCGACCATACGCGGCGGTGATATCGTTGGTGATCATACGGTCTTGTTTGCAGGTATCGGTGAGCGTGTGGAAATTACCCACAAGTCGTCGAGTCGCGTCACTTATGCCCATGGCAGTTTGCGTGCCGCACGTTTTCTCGCTGATAAGACGGTCGGTTTGTATGATATGTATGATGTCTTAGGGCTGAACTAGGTTTAGCGACGCTTAGAAAAACGCCGAAAGAGCTTATCATGCCTATTACTATCACGCAGTATTGGATGCAACTCGATACGCTGGGACGCGCGGTTGCCTTGTTGTTGATTTTGATGTCCCTCGTCAGTTGGTTCACGATTTTTTCTAAAGCTTGGTCATTTTGGCGCATACGTCGCGGTACTTCTGCCTTGCATTCGTTCTGGCAGGC
>Ga0075158_10004047_pt1 | contig 10173 bp, 6 predicted proteins | sample JI91814BDNA_FD_70968 | JGI IMG/M metagenome (GOLD analysis project Ga0075158, IMG submission 70968) | Wastewater effluent complex algal communities from Wisconsin, to seasonally profile nutrient transformation and Carbon sequestration -... | ecosystem: Engineered > WWTP > Effluent > Algae... | reverse complement strand
ATCAGCCACCAGCTCGCCCAGCTTCTCGGTGGAGAGCTGTCCTGCCAAAGCAAAAAAGGCGTCGGTAGCACGTTCCACTTGCGCGTTACAATGCAAGTCAGTGACGAGCTGAACGCAACCCACCACGGCACAACCCCTCCGAGCCCACTCATGCCAGAACCTCCCCGTAGCGAGCTCCCCCAACCACAAGCCGGTTCATCCCCCGATCCGGGTGCCGATGGCGCACGTTACCGCGTCCTTCTTGCCGAGGACAACCAGCTTAATCAGATCATCACCCAGAAGATGCTGCGCCGCATTGGCTACGAGTGCGATGTTGCCAGCACCGGCCACGACGCCATCCAGCAGATGATCAGCCATCCTCCCGACTACTACGTTGTGGTCCTGATGGACTTACAGATGCCTGAGATGGATGGCAAAGCCGCCGTGTTGCAGATTCGCTCCGACGGCCGCTTTGAACACGTACCGATCATCGCGCTGACCGGCGAGTCGATGGATGAGGTCATCCTCGATGTGCTGTCTTGCGGCATGGACGACGTCATGCACAAGCCCGTCGACTTAAAGACCTTGAGTGCGATCCTGCAGCGCTGGGTCCACGCCAAGCGCGCCACGAGCAACGAGCCGTCCCCACAAACGCCATCCCCAAAGACAACCTAGCGACGCGGCGCTCTTTCCTCGATCTTGCGACGGTGGGGAACGATGCTGCGATGGATCCGCTCGGAGCATGATTTCCCGATGAACCTATCCACCGTCTGAAACCCAGCGCGGAATTTCCCCCCTCGACGAAGAACGGGGGGAAAGCGCCACCAAAAAGGACTTGGCGATGTGGTTGGCGCAAGAAGACAGGCTCAGGAGGAGCGCGGCTCAAACTCGGCGGCGAAACAAGGCGATTGCCGCGTGGATTGCACAATGCGATAATTCTACCGTGTATTTCTATGGCCCATATCCGCCTTCTCAGGGTAGGTCAAAGTGGCGTGTGACCATGTATGATCCGTCCACACAGCGTAAGAAATCACTGATGGCGGATACGAAGAAGGCGGCAGAAACGCTCATTCGCGAATTGCAACAGCAGAACAGCGAAAAAGACATTGTTTCCGTCCACCAGGCGCTCGCGCTGTGGATCGACGCCAAGCTCGTGTGCTGGAAAAATCCGCGGCAGGCGAAAGAAGTCCGCGAGCGGATTGATTCATGGATACCGGATGTCGCTGTGACGGACATCGATCAGAGCCAAGCGCACGAGCTGTATCTGGGTTTGACAAAGACGGTGGGTCGATTTGGAGTTTTGAAAGCTGCGACGCATCATGCGCGGCTCAAGGCGACCAAGGAATTCTGGCGCTGGCTCGTGCAGCACGAGTACGTCCGGTCGAGTCCGTGGGAGCTGGTCAAGCCGATTGGGACGGCGAACGCGGGCAAAAAGCAGCTCCGCGGCAAGGATGCGAGGGCGCTCGAGCGAACGCTGTTTGGCCTTGCGGAAACGGGCGATGAGGGCGCGCTGGCGATTCTGGTCCAGCTCTATCTCGGATTGCGTCCCGGTGAGGTTCTCGGACTAACGGTCGGTGCACTCGACGGCAGTGATGTGTACGTCGATGGCACGAAAAACAAGAACGCCAAGCGTCGGCTGGAGCTGTTTGCGCCTGTCGCAGAGCTTCTAAAGCGGCACAGCGATGGTCGCCCGGACAGCCAGCGGATCTTCGCCGCGCACCTGCCGCAAAAGCCAACGACGGCGTGGATGTACAAGCGCCTGCAAAAATATTGCGACCACGCAGGAATCGAGCGCGTCTGTCCGCACTCGCTGCGCGGCCTACACTCATCTCTGGCGCTCGAAGCGGGGGCCACTTCGCACGATGTCGCGCGCTCGCTTGGTCACTCCAGCTTCGAGATCACCAAGAAGCACTACGCAAGCCCCGAGTCGATCGACACAAGCCGCCTACGCAAAATTCGTCAGGCGCTGCACGACAGCTAGTGAACGAGCGATCGCTGGCGTGATCGCCGAATGAAGTTCGTCGGCTTGAGCTGACGTCGCCTTGCGGCACGACCATACCTATCCTACGGTTCCCTCGTGTCGTTCTTTGCCCGCCTCCTGTTCGTGGTCGCTTTCATCCTTTCCTGCTCCTCACTCAGCCATGCAGAACCATCGCCACCGTTACGTACCGCCTTTGGTTCCCGCTGCGCGAAGTCGCCGATTCCATGCAATCGGATTGATTACTTCACCGCGCACTTCCACATCGCCGATGTGATTCTGCTTCCGGCTACGGAGTCGCGTGGACTTTCTGCCACCATCGGATATGGCGCGTCGATGTCGCTGTTTCATCGCATCGAAGTGGGAATCGGCGGAACGCTCTCTGTTTGGAGTCCGCACAGCTCGGGAATCACGATCCAAAATGGTCCCGCACTCCTCAACGTAAAAGGAATCCTGTATCCACTGCTTCGGAATCCGGCTCCTGATTCCGAATTCACTTTTGGATTTCAGCTCCAACAGCAGCTACGGATTCCGCACTTCGACGGATGGAATGATCTTGGAACAGAGTCCCCGTTGACGGCTCTACGCGCAGTTGCAGACAAACCGTTTTGGAGAATGGGAGTCAGCACGAGCCTGGGATTCCTGCTCACGCAAGGGAGAACAGATAGCGAGCTGTCGACAGCTCTGCGCTTCCATTTGCCGTGGATGTCGCGCGCCACGGTGCAGGGCTTCGGAGTCCTGCAAGGTCTGTTCGGTTCGAAACAGAGTGCTCCGCTGCGCGGCGGATTCGGACTGTCCGTTCACTTCGCATGGGACAACGGAACGTCGCTCAGCGGCGGTTACATGCACGGTCGCGGCGATGGAATCGCACCAAGCGCGATCTACATCGGCGGACCCGATTATCACATTGGAAGAGAAACAGCGTCGCAGTCCTATTCACGCCCACCGATTCCCAATCGCGAGATGGTTCCATCGCCGTGGCCGTGGATTTGGGAAAAGCTGAAGGAGGGATGGAACGAAGCGGAGCTTGCGAACGAAGCGCGCCGTCGCGGAGACGACTGGCTAACCGATGAGTGTTTCCTGTACGAAGAAGGGAGTTACGACAAACCGCTGCGTCATCTCGGCAAGCGCGATGCAAGCGGGAAGTTCTGCGATGTCGGCGGACAGCTCGTCCCGATGGATGAACCGCTGCGCGAGGTGGGGCCTGATTTGGTTCCGGTTCGAACTCCGATTCATGATAACGAAACACCAAATCCTCCATGGTCACCGACTGTCCCAACCACACAACCAGGTCCAATTCCTGCGAATCCTACCGCGCAGTCTGCTCGTCCGAGAAAACGGAAACCGCAGCAGACAGAGAAGTCGGTTGCGCAAGCCGCAGCTCTAGCTCCATCGACAACACCAGCAAGATCCACACCTATGGTGGTTCCAAAAGCCGAGCCACAGGTAGCGGAGTCGAGTCTTCGGGAGTCGGCAAAAGAGTTTGTAAGTGGATTTGGAAAGGGAGTCCGCGACGAGGGCGAGCGAATCTACCGCGACGCGAAGGAGCTTCCTGAACGGATCGCCAAGACCGGACGCGAGCTGGCGGAAGATATAAAGGAAGGACGAAAGCTGCGCGCACTCGCGCCGATTGAAGCGATTGGTCATGCGATCCAAACTGCATCACGCGACGACGTCGCACGACTTGCGCACGGCGTCGTCGATAGTGCACGCGACTTCTATCAAAAGCCCGCGAAGGAAATAGGGGAATCGCTTGGTCGGGCGACGATGTCGATTGCATCGGATGCGGCCATCTCCGCGCTGACGGATGGTCTTGGGACTGTTGCGGGTCTGCGCAAGGCAGAGAAGGCGGCGGAAGCGGCGGAGCATGTTCGGGAGGTGGAAACAGCGATGCGTGCCGTCGATGGGCCAATGATCCACGTCGGCAAGCAAGGGAAGCACATCCCATCGCATAGCAATTTTCAGCCTGGCAGATCGATTCTTCACGCAGACCCTGAAGTCTTGTCGAAGAAGGCTGGAACCGGTGAGCCAATCGGTCTGCTCAAGGTCGGAGAAGCTGGCTCAAAAGAACGTGTTGTGTTTGGCGAAGCAATCGGCGAATACGTAGATGAGGCAGGGCGCGCTGTGCCCACCTCCGTCGGAATCATTCACTACTCCAAAGACGGCATCCACATCGTGCCAGGACGACCCAAGTGAACCCTCGCGAAGTCACGCGGACACTCGTACTTCTTTCTTTGCAACGAGCATTGCTTGGCGAGGTGTTTGCGTCGCTACGGGCGGTGACCGTAGAGTGGTCCGATTCGATGGTGAAGTTCTGGGCCTATGTGGATGGTCCATCGACTACCGAGGACGAGGAGTCTCTGTCCTGCGTCTCTGCGGAAGTTGCAGCCGACTTCTGGCCGGGGGTGCTTATCGACTACGAAGTCATCCGCTGCGATGCACCGCAGGCGATTCCAGACTCACGTACGAGAGTCTATTCCCGTCGAGAAACCGGCTGACCTAGAGCTTCCTTGCTCACAAGTGAGTTTGTCAACTTGGTTGACGACTGTACCAAAGCTGGGTTGGCTTCAGTGTTTCAGGCCAAGACCGATTCACACCCAAATACGGTGTTGACCGGGGAATGTCGGCGTTAAGCTTCTGAAGATAAGTAAATATGAACGTGGTGCGTCGACAGACGCGACGGAATCGGGGCGCTTCTGAACAAGGTTCGCGTGGGCGATTTCCTCGACAGTCCAACCCTCAGCGACGGGCAGCTTGTGCAGGGCATTCTGTTGGCGCAAGCGCGGCTGAGCAATCAGATCCTGCTGTTATTATTGGAAGGCCCCCTGCATAACGCCAGCGACGACTTCGTGGTGACCGTGCTCATCGTGTGCGCCGGTGCCTTCCCCTCCGGTCGGTTTGCTATGTCCAACCGCTCGACCCGGTCGCTTACTATTTCCTCCGTGCTTCGGTGGTGTACTTAGAGTACGGCAGCATCTGCTCGGGACTCGCGTGGAGAGGGTTACAATCGTGACGCACTCCAGCGGCCGTCCATACAACGGTGGGCGGCGCAAGCCTGGCAAATGCACGATCAGAGGGCACAGGGGGCATGCTCTCTGATAGCGGCTCATGCGCGGCGCGCGGTGCCTCGGGCTCTGCGGCGGTACGTGCCGCAGGTCAGAGCCGAGGGGGGGTGCCCGGCCCGTAGACCCTATCAGCTGAGACGGAGCGACGCGCACTGAGCGTTCCCGCGTGTTCGATTTGCAACAGGAACCACTTCCGTCTACGAGTTTTAAGCAGTTTCCCTTGTGGGCTCGCCCAGTCCAACGGTAGTTTGGCGGCTGCCGGTAACTTGTGCCCACTGCTGTCGGAGCATCGATCCATGTCAGACGAGAGCCTGACTCTGACCCCAGCCGAACCCGAAATGCACTTCGTCAAGAACTCTGTGTGCTTGCGCACTGGGATGAACGGTCAGCCTGCCGTACGGGAGGGTCGTCAGTGGTTCATCCGTCGCGAGGACATCTCTAATCTGATGCGACCGCAGAGCCACCGCGCGGACGGTCACAGTGTGGAGGGGGCGCAGTGACGAGTTCACCGACTTTACAAGACCGCGTGGCGTTCTACGGTGCCGCTGCACTCGGTCTTCGCGCGCTAGACGCACGGGAGCGTACCGCTCGCCGCTTCGGCAGTGACGCGCAGGCGCGCTGGGCGCAGTTCGCAGGTGCCTTGAAGGATGGCGATCGTCTAGACATACTGCTGCGCGACGCAGCCGGCACCTGGGGTGCGGCATTTTCTCCGTCGGAATGTTTCGGGTTCTGGGGCCTGGCCGACGATGAACCTTTCGGGCCGGATTGGGGCGGCATCGACGACCATGCCGCAACGCGTCTGTTCTCTGAACCCACTGGGCAGGTCACGCTGGACATGGTCGCTGCCGCCCTTGGTGTCCAGACGGGGGAGGTTCCAGTCCCGCCGCTGACGCCGGCTACCAAGCTCGTCGTCGCAGGTGGTGCAGCGCTGGTCGCCGTCACCCAGGCGTTCGCAAAGGACGCCGCGCTGTCATGGACCGATCAAGTCGTCGCTATCGCGGATCATTCAGCGTTCCGACAGCTTGCCGGCCTTGCGGCTGTCCTGCTGGGCGCGCGCGGACGCACGATCCTGGTCCCCCCCACCGTCGACGCGACGACGGCGCTGCGTTCTGCCGGATTCGCGCACATCGACGCGGCCATCGTCTCGCCCGATGCAGAGCCCGAGGCGGCCGCCTTCGCACGCAGCGTGGGGGGCAAGTAGCGTGGCTCTCCCTCCCGGGCGCATCCACCGAGGCCGTGGGACGCACTACCCGTGGGAGCGGCAGGCGCTCGACCTGATCTATGCCAGCACGTCTCTTTCGGACACCGATCCGCATCAGGCCTGGGAGCTTCACGAACTGTACGCCCCCGCATCGGGTCGACTGTACGAAGTGGACCTACTCTTTCTGTCTCGCCAGGGGCTGTTCTTGGTCGAGATTAAGAGCCACCCCGGTGTCCTCACGGGCGACATCGTGGACTGGACCTTCACGGATGAGGGACGTCGCCGCACCATCGAGTGTCCGTACCCCGGTGCCAACCTTAAGGCCAAGGTGCTCGCCGATCTGATCGGACGGCAGATTGGACCCGAGCGTCCGTATGTCCATGCGGCGGTCTTTCTGTCGCATGTCACCGACGTTCGTCTGGATGGGGGCCGGCCGCCTTGGCTGCTACTTCCCAGCGATGTAGGCGCCAAGCTCGTCAATGGGTTTGACGGCCGCGATGCCCATCGGGTCGTCAACCGGCCCATGATGAAGCAGCTTCTTCAGGCGGCCTATCGCATCGGCCTGCGCCCAAGCACAACGACGCGCGTGGTCGGGGGCTACCAACTGGGTGAGCTGATCGACGACGGCGAAGGTTATCAAGAGCATCTGGCCAAGAACGCTGCCGTCGATCGCGATCAGGCCCGTGTCCGCAGCTACCTTGTACCAGCGGCCACGTCTGCCGAAAGACGCGGGCAGCTTCATCGCGCTGCCCGCCGGGAAGCACAGACACTGGCTCAGATCGGGCAGCACCCCGGCATTCTGGCGTATCGGTCCTTCGTCGATGATGGGCCACTGGGCCCCGCAGTGCTGTTTGAGGCATTCGAAGACTCGCTGCCGCTACATGCATTCCTACGCCAAGAGCCCAACCTGACCTTCGACGAGCGGCTTGGTCTGCTGCAGCAGATTGTCGAGGCGGTCGCGCACTGCCACCGCGCGGGGGTCCTGCACCGCAACCTCTCGCCCGCCTCTGTGCTGGTTCGGCGCAGCACGGACGGGCGTATCCAGGTGCGGCTCCATCGCTTCCAGACGGCTGCCTGGATTGAGCACAGCAGCGTCGCAACAAGCCACTTTCACGAGCTGTCGCATGCGCTCGACCGGCTGTACCAAGCGCCGGAAGTCTTGGCCGATCCCGAAAAGGCAACCTACGAAAGCGATGTCTTTTCCGTCGGCTGCTTAGCCTGGCTGGCGCTTACGGGGCAGCCTCCCGCCGCGACGCTGGCCGAGCGCGAGCAGCGCATCAAGGGAGTCAAGGACGGCGAAGGCGGTCTACGTCCGTCGGCCGTCCGTGCTGACCTGGCGGCCCTGGACGATCCTATCGCATTCGCAACCCAGCCCAACCTTCACGCCCGCGCCGATGACGTCTCCGTGTGGTTCAACGGCTTCGTTCTCGAAGCCCTTACGCGGCCGACAGTAGATATCAGTGCCGGTGCTGATCCTCGTGAAGCTCAGAAGGGAGACACGCTCCAAGGCGGCTTGCGCATTGAGCGCCGCTTGGGGTCGGGCGGAACCGCGCTGGTATTCCACGTCCGGCGCGAGGGACGCGACTATGCCCTGAAGGTTCCGCACGACGCGGGCTGTGGCGAGCGCCTCCTTGCCGAGGCGAAGACGCTTCGAGATCTGCGTCACGAGCACATCGTCGCGCTGCGCGAAGTTCTGACGCTGGGAGGCATGCCCTGTCTACTGCTCGAGTACGCCGGCGAGCGGAGCCTGGGTGATGTACTGCGCGAGCAAGGGACACTGCCGCTAGAGCTTGCGCGTCGCTACGGGGATGACCTGCTGTCCGCCGTCCAGTACATGGAAGAGGTTGGCGTCACCCACCGCGACATCAAGCCCACTAACGTCGGCTTCACCAGCCAGTCGAAGAAGCAAAGCCACCTGCTCCTCCTCGATTTTTCGCTTTCAGCGGCAGACGCGACCGCCATCAGCGCAGGGACGGCCGAGTGGCGCGATCCATGGCTGTATCTGCGCGGTGCATGGGATGTGGATGCCGATCGCTACGCCGCTGCCGCCGTGCTGTACCACGCGCTGACCGGGGCTCGGCCGGCGCTACCACAGGGCGATGCGACGGCCGACGTGGTCGTGGAGGCCGAGCGATTCGATTCGGCGGTCCGTGACCGGTTGACTGCGTTTTTCCGCCGCGCCTTCGCGCGTGAATTCAAGACCCGGTTCGCCAGCGCAGAGGCGATGCGCCAGGCGTGGGCGCACACCCTGTCGGTCGAAGCCGAGGTCAACGATGGGGCATCCGCCGTGGCCATCGACCAGGTGCGTCCCGAGACGCCGGTGGATGCGCTGCCGCTCTCTGCGCGCGCCCGTAACGCGCTCGATCGCGCTGGAGTGTCGACGGTGGCTGAGCTATTGCTGTTGCCCCGCAATCAGCTATCTGTCGTTCGCGGCGTCGGCACGCAGGTCGCGCGGGAGATCGTCGCGCTGGCCGACCAGCTACATGCTCGCTTCGCGCTGGAAAACCGCCCCGTACTGGTGCCAGGGTTTGCGCGTCCGCGTCTGCTTCTCGAAGACGCTGAGGCTGCTCTGGACGCCAAAGCGGTGGACCGACTGGTCGCAGCGGGACTCAAGACCACGGTCGATGCGGCGCTAGCGCCGGCGGCACGTATTGAAAAGCTTCTTGGGCAGCGTCGTGCCGATGCGCTGCGGCAGCGGCTGGTTGCCATGGCGGCAGCCGAACCTTCGCCAGGATCGCTGGGTGAATGGGCTCGCGAGTTAATCGGCCGCGCCAGCGCCAGCGAAGCAAACCGGCGACTGCGCGTGCTGGTCGGGCTCGACCCGCAGCCCGATGAACGCCCCGACACCGGTCTACCCGCCACTCGCTCAGCATCCGAGGTCGCGGCGGCTTTCGGCATCGACCCGGCGCAGATTTACGCCAGCCTGCAGTTTCTGCGCAACAAACGGTGGGTCAGCAACGAGGCAGCCGCTTCGTTGCGCGAAGCCGTGTCCGCCCTGCTGGACGCGGTAGTACCGGCGACGCCCTTTGGGGATCTGGCGCACGCGCTGGCCAAGTCGCGCACAGATGGCACACCCAGCGACGAAGATGCACGCACCGCCGCGGCGCTTTTGCGCGTGGCGTTGGAACTGCGGCCCAACCCGCCGGGCACCTGGCGTCGCCTCGGCAACACGCCGTGGATCGCGCGCGATCCCGAGGTGCTGGATGCACTGGCGGCGCTGGCCGAGACGGCCGACCGCTTGGCCGCCACCGAGCCGCTTCCTTCATCAGAGGTGGTTCGTGCAGCGCTGGCCGACGTCAGCGCAGGAACCCCGCTTGCCACCTTGCCCGCTGACCAACGACTGACCCTGGCAGCGCGGGCCAGCCAACAGGCGGCAGCATCGGCCCGGCTAGAACTGTATCCGCGAGGCATGGATGCGGCGCGGGCCCTGAAGCTAAGCCTGGCGGCGCTGTCGGGCCTGGGACTGTCGCCCGACGTCGTCCGCAAGCGCATCGCCACGCGGTATCCCGAAGCCGCGCCACTGCCCGACCGACCGGCGCTGGATGCGCTGCTGGCGCCGCACGGGCTGCTGTTCATGCCCGACGTGAACGGTGGCGAGTACGCTCGACCCGGACAGCATGCGACTACGTCGATGACGGTCGCGCAGCCGTCTCGCAAGCCCACAGCGCCTGGCCTGCCGCAGCGGCGCAGCCCGGATGCGCAGGTCGCTGCCGCGTTCCAAGACCAGCTCGATCGCGGCGTGGCAGCAGGGCGTTTCCGCGTGGTGCAAGTGCGGGCGGACGTTGCAAGCCTGGCCACCGACGCGCTGGCGCTGGCGCTAAACACGAAGGCGGTGTCGCTGGATCGCACGTTGACGACTGCGATCCGTCGTCAGGCAGAAGAGCTGGGCGTGCAGTGGGCCAACGTCGAAGCGGCTGACCGCGCCGGTCAGGGAGGCCCCGACTGGCCAC
>Ga0075158_10004046_pt1 | contig 10175 bp, 4 predicted proteins | sample JI91814BDNA_FD_70968 | JGI IMG/M metagenome (GOLD analysis project Ga0075158, IMG submission 70968) | Wastewater effluent complex algal communities from Wisconsin, to seasonally profile nutrient transformation and Carbon sequestration -... | ecosystem: Engineered > WWTP > Effluent > Algae... | reverse complement strand
GCTTGGCAGCACGCGGTTTGACATCTACGTCGGGATCTCGGCCGGGTCGTATGTCGCCACGGCGCTGTGCGGCGGTATCACGCCGCAGCGGCTGGCCAGCGCCGTGCTTGGCGACCCCCGCGAGGCGGGCCTGGTCCCCCACAAACGGACCGATCTGTTTCGGTTCGAGCCGCTGCGGGCGGCCCTGGCCGGGCTGCGGCTGGGCGGCGCGCTCGTCCGCTCGACCTACCGGGTCGCCCGCGGCACGCTCACCCTGGGCGAGGTGGCCGGCGAGCTGGCCGCGGCGACGCCGGCCGGCGCCTTCTCGCTGCGCCCCTACCAGCGCTTCCTGGAGCGGTTCCTGCGCGAGCAGGGGCTGCCGCAGCGCCTGAGCGCGATGCCCCGCGAGCTGTTCATCCCGGTCAACGACCTGGACAGCGGCCACCGCGTGGTCTTCGGCGGCCCGGGCCCGGGCTACCTCGCCGAGGTCGGGATCGCCGAGGCGATCTGCGCCTCGTCGGCGATCCCGATGGTGTTCGAGCCGGTGCGCATCCTCGGCCGCGACTACATCGACGGCGGCACCGGCAAGGCCGACCACGTGGACGTGGCGCTCAAGCGCGGGGCGGAGCTCGTGCTGGTCATTAACCCGATGGTCCCCATCGCCCACAACCCGCGCGCCGGCAGTGGCCTCCTCGGCAAGAGCGACCGCCTGCGCGACCACGGCCTGCTTACCGTCTACGACCAGACCATGCGCATGGCGATAAAGGCGCGCCTTCACCAGGGCCTGCGGCGCTGGCAGGCCGAGTACCCCAAGGCGACCATCCTGCTCCTAGAGCCCGATGAGATCGACGCCGACATGTTCCTGCAGAACCCGATGAACTTTGATGCCCGGGTGCAGATCTTGAGCTATGGCTATAAGAGCGCCGCGCAGCAGCTGCTCGCCCGCCGCGGCCGGTTCGAGGCGATGTGCCGACGCCACGGGCTGAGCGGCGACGTCGGGCGCCTCAAGACGGTCTGGCCGTAAAGACGCGGCTTTGTTAAGTGATTACTCCCCATGAGCGCACCAAGCTTTCTCACCCGCGGGTCGCGGCCGCTGGTCCTTGGCCACCGCGGCGACTCGGCGCACTACCCCGAGAACACCCTGCTCGCCCTGCGGCAGGCGCTGCGCGCCGGCGCGGACGGGGTCGAGCTCGACGTGATGCGCTGCGCCTCCGGCGAGGTCGTGGTGGTGCACGATGACGACCTGTCTCGGGTGGCGCAGAAGCTGCCGGGCAGTGAGCGGGCGGTGCGCCGCAGCACGCTGGCCGAGCTGCGCGGCTTCGACCTCGGCAGCGGCGAGCGCCTGCCCACCCTGGCCGAGGTCTGCGAGGAGCTCGGTCCGCAGGCGCTGATCAACGTCGAGCTGAAGTCGCCCGAGCCGCACGGCAAAAAAGATCACCTGCAGCTGTTGCGCGACGACGGCCTGGCCGGCGCGGTGGTCGAGGTGCTGCGCCGCGTCGGCCGCCTGCCGCAAGCGGGCCGGCAGGCCGGGGACCGCGGTGAGACGACGCTCATCTCATCCTTCGATCCGCTGCAGCTGCTGCGCTTCCTCGCCTGCACCGACGCGCTGCCCGTCGGCTACCTGTTCCACCGCGAGCAGGGGGCGGTGATGCGCAACCTGTGGCGGGCGCACGCGCACCGGCTGCGGGCGGTGCACCCGCAGGCGGCGCTCATCGACGCTGCGGCGCTGCGCACCTGGCGCGCCGCGGGCCTGTTCGTCCACACCTGGACCGTCGATGATCCGCGCGAGGTCGCGGCCCTGGCGGCGCTCGGCGTCGACGCCATCATCACCAATACGCCGGGTCCGGTGCGCGCCCAGCTCGCCGTCGCCGGCTAAGCGGATTCCCGGTCCTAGGGAGCGGCCGGCTCGGGCGGGCAGAGGGGCTGGCGGGCTTCCGGGCCCAGGCTGGTCAGCTCTTCCGCGCCGCCGACGAAGAGCTCGCGCTCGCGCGGGTCTAGGTCGCGGCCGGCGCGCTGGCACGCCCGGCGGGTCCACTGGCTGGCGTCGAGCTCCCACAGGCGCAGCGTGCGATCCTCGGCGGTGGTGACCGCCCGCGGCGGCGCGGGCAGCAGCGCCACGCCGGTCAGCGCGCCCGCGGCGGTGCCGAGCGTGCCGATGAGGGCCCGGCTGGTCAGCTCCCACAGGCGCAGCGTCTGGTCCTCGCCCACCGAGAGGATGCGCCGGCCGTCGCCGGTCACCGCCAGCTGCCGCACCTTGCCGCGGTGGCCGACCAGGGGGCCGCCGAGCGGCAAGAGGCTCAGTCCTCCCGCCGGCCGGGCGTCGGGACCGGTCGCGGGCGTCGGGCTCGCGCTGAGGGTCCACACCCGCAGGGTGCCGTCTTCGCTGGCGGTCACGACGTGCGCACCGTCGGGTGTGAAGGCGCACGCGGTCAGGGCCAGGGAGTGCCCCTTGACCACCCTGGCCAGCTCGGCGCCGCTGCGGGCGTCCCAGATGCGCAGGGAGATGTCCTGGCTGGCCGAGCACAGGCGGGTGCCGTCGCGGCTCCAGCCGAGGCCGAGGATCGCCTGGCTGTGGCCGCGCAGCGGCTCGCCCTGGGGTCGGCCGTCGGCGCTCCACAGGCGCAGCTCGCCGTCGAAGCTGCCCGAGGCCAGGCGGGCGCCGGTGGGATCGAAGGCGACCGCGTAGATAAGGGCGCTGTGTCCGGTCAGCGGCGCGCCCACCGGCTGATTGTCGGCGGCGCTCCACAGGCGCAGCACCTGGTCCTCGCCGGCCGAGGCGAGGCGGCGGCCGTCGGGGCTGAAGGCGACGGCGTAGACGACGCCGGTGTGGCCGGGCAGGGCCGCGGTCTCGCGCACGCCGTCCGCAGCGAGCGCGAAGCGGTGCACCGCGTGATCGTAGCCGCCGGCGGCGAGCGAGCGGCCGTCGGGGCTGACGGCGACGCTGACCAGCTTGTCGCCGCCGCTGGTGCTGGCGAGCTGCAGGGCGGGGGTCGCCCGCGTCGACCACAGGAGAGGGCCGCTCGCCTGGGCGGCGGTGGCCAGCCAGTCGCCGCCCGGTGCATAGGCGAGCCCCAGCACCGGTCCGCCAGGGCTGCGCAGGCGCAGGGCGTGGCGGCCGCTGCTCACGCTCCACACGGTCACCTGCTTGTCCCAGCTGCCGGCGGCCAGCTGCTGGCCGCTCGGGCTGAACGCCAGGCTGCTGATGATGCTCCTGCGTGAGCTGTGCAGCGGCCTGGCCGCGGGGACCGGCTGCTCCAGGCTCCACAGCTGGACGCCGGCCGCGGGGCCGGGCGCGCCGTCGGTCCGGCTGTCGTGGCCGCCCTCGCCGCGATCTTCGCCGCCGCCCACCGCCAGCAGGAGGCCGCTCGGGCTGAAGGCCACGGCGCGCAGCGGGTAGTCGCTCTTGGGCAGCGCCACCGGCAGGGCCTGGCCCGCGCGTGGCGCCCACAGCCGCACCGTCTGATCCCAGCTGACCGACGCCAGCTGGCGGCCGTCGGCGCTGAACGCCAGGCCCGAGACGGTCTTTTTGTGGCCGCGCAGCGGCGGCCCGACCGCCAGCCCGGTCACCGCGTCCCACAGCAGGATGGTCATGTCGTCGCTGCCGCCCGAGGCGATGAGCTTGCCGTCCGGGCTGACCGCGAGCGCCGTGATCTCACCCTGGTGGCCGGTCAGCGGGCGGCCGAGCGGCTGGCCGCGCGCCCCCGGCCGGGCGTCCCAGACGCGCAGCGTGCCGTCGGTGCCGGCCGAGATCAGGCGGGCGCTGTCCACCGTGAAGGCGACCTGGGTGATGGCGCCGCTGTGACCGGCCAGCGGCGCCCCCAGCAGCTGGCCGCGGCGGGCGTCGAACAGCTGCACCAGTCCGTCGGTGCCCCCGGTCGCCAGCAGCTGCCCGTCGGGCGAGACGGCCAGGCAGCCCACCCGCCCGTCGGGCCCGTGCAGCTGGGTAAGCAGCCCCGGGGCGCCGTCGAGCGCGGCGAGCAGGCTGGACTCGGAGTCGGCGCTCGGCTGCAGGCGCTGGCCGAAGACGGCGAGCAGCAGCGCCTGGTCATAGTCGGCGTCGCGCCCGAGCCGCTCCCGCGACAGCGCCGACAGCGAGCGCGCCGTCGCGGTGCGCGCCTTGACCAGGGCCTGCTGGCGCGCCTCGTTGGCGAGCTTGTACTGCAAGAGGACCCGGTTGCTCTCCTGGTAGGCGAGCAGCGCCGCGCCCGCCGCGATGCCGGCGACCAGCAGCAGCACCCCCGCGGTGAGCTGCCAGCGCCGCTGCGCCTGAGCGGCCTCCCAGCGGATGGCCTGGCGGCTGTCGTGGATGAGCTCGGCGACGGCGGCGCTTACCCCCACGTCCTTGGCGTCGGGGCCGGCCAGCCAGTCTTCGGCCTCCTTGGTCTCGGCGGCGTCGAGGAGGCCGTAGCCCTGCTTGCGCAGGCGCAGGCGCTCGCTGGCCTGATCCTCCAGGCGGCGGCGGACGCGCTCGGCCTGCTTCTTCTCGGCGATCCAGCGCATGAGCCGCGGCCAGGCGCGCAGGATTACCTCGTGCGACAGATCGACGCGCACCGCGTCCTGGCCCGCCGAGGCGGGGGCGGCGTCGTCGCTGCTCTGGGTCAGCAGGCGCTGGCTGGCGAGCAGCTCGAGGGTCGCGCCGAACAGCGCCGGGTCGTCGCCGTGGGCGTGCAGCGCCGACCGCGGCAGCTGGCGCCGGGTGTTGGGCCGGCCCTCGCCGAAGTGGACCAGGCGGACGAAGATCCGCCGCGCCAGCCGCTGCTGCTCGGGGTGTGGCGAGAGCCGCGCGAACACCGCCTCGGCGTGGCTGGCGATCGCCACCGCCAGGCCGCTGCGCGGCGGACCGTCGCCGCCGCCCGCCTGCCGGCCGAGCTGCTCGTAGGCGGCGAGGGTCAGCCGGCGACTCTCGCGCCGCTCCCAGAGCAGCACCAGGGCCTCCTGCAGGAGCGGCAGCGCGCCGGGCTCCTCGGCGGCGTCGGCGACCAGCCGCTCGAGCAGCGCCGGCTCGATGCGCACCCCGGCCCGGGTGGCCGGGCCGGCGATGGCCGCCGCCAGCGCGGCGCCGCGCAGGGGCGCGACCTCCAGGCGCTGCGCCGGGTCGACCGGCCACAGCTCGCTGCTCATCAGGTCGGGGAAGAAGTCGGCGCGCAGGGAGAGCAAAAGGACGCAGCGCGGGTCGCGGCGCAGCCCCTGCAAGCGGGTCAGGAACTGCAGCTGGACCGCGTGCGGGCAGCGCGCGAACAGCTCCTCCAGCTGATCGACGAACAAGAGCAGGCGCTGCCCGGGCGGCAGGGCGGCGAGCAGCGGCGCGCCCGCACCGCCGAGCTGGGCGGTGAGCTCGGCGTCGGGCGACTCGCCGGGGCGCATGGTCCGCGCGACCAGCTCGGGCGGCAGGCGCGGCAGCAGCCCGGCGTGGACGAGCGAGGACTTGCCCGAGCCGGAGGGGCCGAGCACCAGCGCGAAGCTCTGCTTGCGCACGTGCTGCAGCAGCCAGTCGATCTCGGCGCTGCGGCCGAAGAACAGCCCGGCCTGGTGGCGCGAGAACGCCACCATCCCCGGATACGGGCAGGCGAGCCGGGGCAGCTGCAGCACCGGCTCCCCCAGGCGCTGCAGCGCCGCCAGCACGGTGCCCGCCGGGCAGGCGAACAGCGTCCCGGCCATCGCGCGGCCTTCCCCGTCGAGGATGGCGGTGCGCAGGAGGCCCACCACGGCGCCGGCGACCAGGACCGGCGCCCCCGACAGACCGCTCACCGGGGCCCCGGTGCCGGCCGCCGCCTCGTGCGAGAACAGCTGCAGGGCGCGGATGCCGTCGACCTGGCCCAGCGTCGTGCGCACCTGCCCGCCGACGTCCAGCCCGTCGTCCGGGTTGGCGTCCGGGAAGCCGCGGCTGCGGAAGGCGAGCCCTGCCGTCGCCTGCTCGGCCTGCTGCAGCTCCGCCTCGGCGAGCTCGTCGAGCGGCAGCGGCGTGAGCGGCGTCCCGGCGGCGTCCCGGGGCGGCGTCTGCAGCCGCAGCAGCGCCCAGTCCGCCTCCGGATCGTAGCCGCCCGTCACCACCGTGGCCGTGATGACCTGGCCGCTGAAGTCGAGCTGCACGCCGCTGTAAAGGAGCGGCGGCCGCGCGCGGCGATCCCCGACGACGTGCAGCGCGGTCAGGGCGTGCTGGGGATCGATCAGAAAGGCGGTGCCGCGCACCCCGCCGTCGCAGGTGACCCGGGCCACCGCGACGCGCAGGCTGGGCGGCGCGGGCTCGGGCGCCGCGCTCGGGGCAGACGGAACCTCCAGGGGCTGACCTGGCGTCTCGGACCCGCGCGAGCCGGGCGCGGCGGGCCCGGCTCCCGGGCTGGCCGGGACTCCGCCGGCCTCGTCCGGCGCTTCAGAGGGGTCCATGCCGACCCTGGTACTCCTCGACGGAGGCTTCCACCACCCGGTCGCCGGCGAGCCGCAGCCGGGCGTAGGTCGGGCGCTGCCAGATGAGCGACTGGAAGCGGCGGGCGCGCAGGTCCTGGACCAGCCCCTCCAGCGCGACCCGCGCCTTCTGCGAGTCGGGCCCGAGGACGTCCGCCGGCACGCGCATGAGGTCGGCCCAGGTGCCGCTGTTCAGGTAGCGGCCGCCGCTCGGCAGCTCGATGTTGCGCGCCAGGTGGGTGTGACCCAGGACCACGTGACGGATCTCGCCCTGGGCCAGCTCGCGGGCGGCCAGGAGGTAGGGGCTGGGGACGGCTTCCTGGTGGGTGTCGAACAGCGCCGAGTCGCAGAAGGCGACCAGGGCGTTGTGCAGGGCGGTGAGCCGGCTCTGGGAGGCCGCCTCGCCGCCGCCAAAGACCAGCTGCAGCAGGCTCAGGCCGCCCGACCAGCCGCCGCTGCGCGAGGCGATGTCGCCGCGCCGCGCCCCCTCGGGCCCGGCCCCCGGCGGGCCGAGCTGGGCGAGGAACTGCCCGCCGGCCGCCGGACCGAGCGCCTCGACCAGCACCCGCTGCAGCTCTGCCTCATCGGCCGACGGCGGCGCCGCCCCGACGCGCGCCCCGAGGTCGGCCACCCGCGCCCCGAGCTCCCCGCCGCGCCCCGCCGCCACGGCGCTGATGTCGCCCGAGCGCTTGGGCATCGCCGGGGTCACATAGGTGTGCTGCGAAGCCCGGACGGCGAGCGCCGCCAGCCGCGCCGCGTGGGCGCGCACCTTGGGCTCCAGCGCCAGAAGCAGCGGCACCGCGGCGGTGGACTCGGGCTTTAGCAGATCGATGAAGGGGTAGTCGCGCTTGATCGGGTTCATCACCTCGGCGACCAGCTGGCTGCCGACGGGCGGCGGCATGCGCAGGGCCTCGGGGACGCGCTGGCCGCGCGACTGCAGGGCGCACACCCGGCGCAGCGCGTCGTGATCGACCACGTTGAAGCGGTCGTAGCGGTTGCCGTGCTCGATGAGGGCGTCGCCGATGCGGTAGGCCTCGCCGTCGTGGATGAAGCGCAGGGCACCGCCCGGGGGGACGCCCAGGGCGGCGGCGAGGGCCTGGCGCACCACCGGGAAGGCCAGCTCGACGTCGTGGTTGCCCAGGAGCAGGGTCAGGGTGTGGCCGCGCTGCTGCAGCGCCGAGAGGGCCGCCATCACCGGCTGGTTGCGGCGCGTGATGTCGCCGAGCAGCCGCAGCGCCAGCTGGGGGTCTTCCTTGATCGGCGACCACGGCGAGCCGCCCGGCCCGGCGGGGCCCTCCTCGGCGAGGAAGTCGACGAAATCGCCGTTTATGACCAGCTCCAGGCGGTCGTCGGGCTCGACCGGCTGGGCGGCCAGCTGGCGGATGAACTCGGCCAGGGCGTCGACCTGGGTGCACAGCTGGAACCCGCGCTCGCCCGGGGCCGCCGGCGGCGCGCCCCCGAGGTGGAGGTCCGAGATCACATAGACCCGCTGTTGCGCCGTCGCCATGGTGCACTGCCTCCGCTCGGGTGGGCCGCGATCACGCCGCGGGGCGGATCGCGCAGAGCGCTTATTTTATCCTGAATCCGCGCCCCGTTCTGCCCCGCCCGGGCCGGCCAGCCGGACCGCCCGCGGTCGGCGGTCAGCGGGCGCGTCGGAGCCGCGACTTTTCCGCCGCCGCCCGCCGCGGCTCGAGCTTAGACTCGCTATATGAAGACCTTGGAGTCCATCCTTAGCGAAAAGCGCACCTTCCCCCCTCCGGCCGAGTTCGCCCGCGGCGCTCGCACCGACGCGGCGGCCGAAGCCGCCTTGCGCAAGGCCGCCGCCGAGGACCCGGAGCGCTTCTGGGCCGAGCAGGCGCAGGCGCTGTGCTGGCGCAAGCCCTTCACCCAGGTCCTCGACGAGTCGCAGCACCCGTTCGTGCGCTGGTTCGCCGACGGAGAGCTGAACCTTACCGAGAGCTGCCTGGACCGCCACCTGACCACCGATCGGCGCAACAAGGCGGCGCTCATCTGGGAGGGCGAGCCCGGCGACTCGCGGGTGCTGACCTACTTCGAGCTGCACCGCGAGGTCTGCCGCGCCGCCGCGGCGCTGCAGCGGCTGGGGGTGAGCACCGGCGACCGGGTGGTGATCTACATGCCGATGATCCCCGAGCTCGTGATCGCGGTGCTCGCCTGCGCCCGCCTTGGGGCGACCCACTCGGTGATCTTCGGGGGCTTCTCGGCCGAGGCGATCCGCGATCGTGTGCTCGACGCCGGCGCGACGACGGTGCTGACCGCCGACGGCGGCTACCGGCGCGGCAAGGTGCTGCCGCTCAAGCACAACGTCGACGAGGCGCTCAAGCACTGCCCGGACGTCCAGCGGGTGGTCGTCGTCCACCGCGCCGGCACCGCGGTGTCGATGGTGCCTGGGCGCGATCACCTGTGGGCCGACCTGCTCGCCGGCGAGCCGTTCGCCAAAGAGCTCCCCGCGGTCGCCGTCCCCGCCGAGCACCCGCTGTTCATCCTTTACACCAGCGGCACCACCGGCAAGCCCAAGGGCGTCGTGCACAGCACCGGCGGCTACGGCACCCAGGTGGCGTTCACCACCAGCCACGTCTTTGACCTGCGCGAGCAGGACACCTACTTCTGCACCGCCGACGTCGGCTGGGTCACCGGCCACTCCTACCTCGTCTACGGGCCGCTCATGCACGGCGCCACCGTGCTGATGTACGAGGGCGCCCCCGACGCCCCGCACAAGGGCCGCTTCTGGGAGCTCATCGACAAGTGGGGGGTGACCATCCTGTACACGGCGCCGACGGCGATCCGCGCCTTCATGCGCTGGGGCGACGAGTGGCCGGGCAAGTACAGCCTGGCCTCGCTGCGGCTCCTTGGCACCGTCGGTGAGCCGATAAATCCGGCGGCGTGGATGTGGTACAACGAGGTCATCGGCAAGGGCCGCTGCCCGATCGTCGACACCTGGTGGCAGACCGAGACCGGGGCGATGATGGTCGCGCCGCTGCCCGGCTCGACGGTGACCAAGCCCGGCTCGTGCACCCGGCCGCTGCCCGGCATCGCCCTGCAGGTGGTGCACAAGGACGGCAGCCCGTGTCTGCCGAACCAGGGCGGCTACCTGGTGGTGACGCGGCCCTGGCCGGCCCAGCTGCGCACCGTGTGGGGCGACCCCGAGCGCTACAAGAAGACCTACTTCGGCGACCTCACCCAGGGCGGGCGGCCGATCTACTTTACCGGGGACGGCGCGCGCCTGGACGAGGACGGCTACCTGTGGGTGATGGGCCGGGTCGACGACGTGCTCAACGTCGCCGGCCACCGCATCGGCACCGCCGAGGTCGAGAGCGCCCTGGTCGCCCACCCCGACGTCGCCGAGGCCGCCGTGGTCGGCCGCCCCGACGAGCTCAAGGGCCAGGCGATCGTCGCCTTCGTCACCCTGCGCTCGGGGCACCAGAAGCTCGATCAGGCGGTGGCGGCGCAGCGGCTCAAGGAGCACGTCACCCGCGAGATCGGCGCCCTGGCCCGCCCCGACGACATCCGCTTCACCGATGCCCTGCCCAAGACCCGCTCGGGCAAGATCATGCGCCGGCTCCTGCGCGAGATCGCGACCTCGGGCCAGGCGCACGGCGACGTGACGACCCTGGAGGACCTGGCGGTGCTCCAGCAGCTGTCGACCCCGGACACAGACGAGGAGTAGCCCCCCGCCCGCCGTCGGCCGGTTGCCGCTACGATTTGCTCCGCCGATTTTGATAGACTAGACACTCTTGGAAGGCACGATGGCCGGGACCCCAGAGGAGCCAGCCGAT
>Ga0075158_10004045_pt1 | contig 10177 bp, 8 predicted proteins | sample JI91814BDNA_FD_70968 | JGI IMG/M metagenome (GOLD analysis project Ga0075158, IMG submission 70968) | Wastewater effluent complex algal communities from Wisconsin, to seasonally profile nutrient transformation and Carbon sequestration -... | ecosystem: Engineered > WWTP > Effluent > Algae... | reverse complement strand
ATCACCTACTGCGAAGACTTCAGTATGCAGGACGGCAAAGTACATGGCCGTCGCATTATCGAAGGTGGTTACCAAAAGGTGGTTTGCGATACACCGGTATTGTTTACCGTGGCCAATAGTTATCACCCACTCGAGTACAAATCATTCAGAGGTGCATGGCGAGTACGCAAGCTTGCCCGCAACGAAGAAGAGATGCGTAAGTTTATCCACACAATCGATCTCGACATCGTAGGTGCGGACTCCGAACGTGCCGGACTCAAAGGAAGTCCAACAATAGTTGCGTGGACCGAAAAGGTCGGCGAAATCGGCGGCAGCTGCAAGATGCACGAAGGTCAATCTGTAGAGACCCTGGTTGATCAAGTGATCAAAGAAAGTCAGCTGGGACAGTTTTTGGTAGCGTAAGGCAAAAATAATGACTGAGCAAATAGAAGTCGACATATCCGCTTTTTGCCCAAAAGGCGATGTAATGGTCATAGCCGAGCATATACTCGGTGAACTCCAACCAGTGACACTGGAGCTTTTGGGAGCCGGGCGCATCCTCGCTGACAAGATGGAGCGCAATCTCAAATGTCTGGTCATGGGATATAACCTTGGTGATATCCCACAAAAACTGGTTGAGTACGGCGCTGACGAAGTCTATGTCGCCGATCACGTAGAGCTAGAAAAATACCGCACACTGCCGTATCGCCGCGTGGTCTGTGACTTCTTGGAGTCATTGCCGGAGCCACCACACACCTGTCTTTTGGGCAGTACCACCACCGGTCGCGACCTGGCACCACGCATTGCAGCCCATTTTGATACCGGGCTTACAGCTGACTGCACCGAGCTGGATATCGGACCATACGAGCATAAAAGTAAAGTAGATCCGACCAAAATCGGTCTATATCCAAACTGTCTTTATGCCATCCGCCCCAGCTTTGGCGAAAGTCTCAAAGCGCGCATCCTCGGTCCCTGGAAAAATCCTCAGATGGCTACAACCAGACCGGGCGTTATGATTCCGCTCAAGCCAGATGCTCATCGCAAAGGCAAAATTGAGAGCATTGCAGTCAATCTTAAACAAGAAGACTATCGCTTGATTGTGGCTGAGACCATAAGAGAAATCAGCAAAGGCGTTAAGCTTACAGAAGCTGATGTGATTGTGGCTGGTGGCTATGGTCTGGGCTCCGCTGATGGTTTTGATTTGCTCAAAGATCTTGCCAGCAAATTTGAAAACTCAGCTATCGGTGCCTCACGTAAAGTAGTTGACTTGGGCTGGGTCCCTTATCAAAACCAAGTCGGTCAAACAGGCAAGACTGTCAGACCTAAGCTCTACATTGCCTGTGGTATTTCTGGTGCTATTCAACACCGTGTTGGTATGTCAAAATCTGGCACTATTATTGCCATCAACAAAGACCCTGATTCGGCTATTTTTAAATTTGCCAATCATGGTATCGTCGGTGATATCTATCAGATCATCCCCGAGATGATCAAACAAATTGAAGCTGTTCAGTCAGGTCGCGGGGTAAAGGAAGTTGTCGGATCGCATTGAGTATGATCTTCTCCTGGTTGGTGGTAGTCCCTCCAGCCTGGCATTAGCTCTTCGTTTTATCGAATTAGCTAAAGAGAGTGGCAAGGAATTTACCATTGCCATTTTAGAAAAAGGCAAAGAGTTCGGCTCTCATGTGATGAGCGGAGCTGTTTCTAATCCCCATATCATCGAAAAGATGTTTCCTGACTATAAAGAGTCTGGATTTCCCATCGAAGCCACCTGTACTGAGTCGTTTTTTACAGTATTGGGCGTCAACAAAAAATGGGACGTCCCTGCCAAGATGTATCCCAAGTCACTGGATAAAACTGGCTATGTAGTTCTCACTCTTTCTAACGTAGTAGCCTGGATGGCTCGTCGTCTGCAAGAAAAAGCCAAAGACGTGCCAAACGTCACCATCGACCTCTTTAACGGCTTTGCCGCTCATAAAGTAGTATTTGAAGACGGACGTGTAGCTGGTGTAGCGGTATCCGAAGATGCTAAGTCAGAAGAAGACTATGTCTACGGTAAATTTACCTGCTTTGGCGACAAAGGCTTTATCTCCAGAGACGTAGTTGATCACTACAAACTACGCGACAACCCGCAACTCTGGTCAGTAGGTGTCAAAGAAGTCTGGTCAGTCAACGAAGACTATGCTGGCAAGGTCTGGCATACTCTGGGCTACCCCCTACTCGATGGCACCTTTGGTGGTGGCTTTGTCTATGGCATGAAAGACAAAAAGCTGACGATCGGTATGGTTATCAGCCTCGACAGCAAAGACCCCAACATGAATCCTCAGCAAAAGCTGCAGGACTACAAAAAGCATCCCTTTATCCAGGAGATGATCAAAGGCGGCAAACTGCTCAAATACGGTGCTGCTCTCCTACCAGAAGGCGGCTATTACAGCTTGCCTAAAAAATTCTACGTACCAGGCGCCATCCTCATGGGCGACGCTCTTGGCGTACTTGATGTGAAGAGTCTGGCTGGCATCGACCGCGCTATGGAATGTGGTTACATTGCAGCCAAAGTGCTACACGATGCGCTAGCTAAAGGTGACACTACTGAAGCAGCTCTTGCTCCTTATCAGCAGCAGCTGGAAGACAGCTTTGTCATCAAAGAATCCTACAAAAACCGTTATTTCCGCTGGGCATTTATGAGCAACCCCAAGCTGCTCGGACAGTATCTGCCTGATATCGCCAAGAGTATCGACAAGAGCAATGCCTGGGTGGGTATGCTCAAGGTTGGCTTCAAAAATCCCTTTGGCGCCCCTGCCGATGGTGTCACCTCGCTATCGTTGATTGAGGGTATGCGCGACATAGGACCAATCACCTATGGCGCTGACCGCACCCATATCGTCCCCAACTTTGCCACACCCAAGTATGATGAGCCCCAGGGCTTTGACAAGGCGACAATTTATTCCAGACCAGATGCTGTATTTTTTGCCTCCACCAAATACCACGAAGGCAATTTGCACATCGACGAATTTAACGCCGATACTTGCGTCAAGTGCATCTCTACCTATGAAGGTCTGGGCAAAACCACTCCTTGCGTAGCTGACTGTACTGCCGAAGTGCACCGCATAGATGTTATCGATGACCTGCGCAAACACGGCATGTCACTCGAAAACTGTGTGCACTGCCGTACCTGCGAAATCGTCTGCCCTGAGATAAACCTCAGAGTTAATGCCGCTTCGCAAGGCAGCGGTCCTGACTTTGCTGGACTCTAATCAGAGGCGCTAATCAGATTTGTTTTCTTGCTGCTCTTTAATGTGGGCAGCTTGATCGCGCCTATCAAGATAAGCAACTATATGGTCACCGCGGTTAATACCAAAAAATAGGCCCAGGGCCAACCAGCCTGCTTCTTTTAAAAATGGCACAGCTTCATGGGCAGCCGGATCTAACGTGAGCAGATCAGTGCGCATAATAGCCATCACCAGGAGCAGTGCACTGATACCCAAAATGATATTGCGCACCATAGCGGCCGGTCGGAATATCTTGAGTATAAGCACGCCCACTAAAAAAGAGATAGCAGACAAAAGTACATAAAAAAGCTTGGTGGTAAAAATGTCAGGCATCGCCTTTTACCTCGACAGCCGGCTTAACCTCAGGCGCATCGCCTGACAGGACCACCTTATCCTTGCCAATAATTGAGACAAAATTAGAGCTAAAAGTCTCAACGTTTTCAAAATTTTTGGCATAGTCAAAAACAATATTTTTAGAGCGCGGCTTGCTCAATACTTTGATGTGCCAGCGCGTAGCATCAAGTGGTGTTATTTCCACTTCCATGTCTTCTCCAGCCGATCTCCAGCTCACACTTGTTTGACCACGAGTAACCATATTCTCGACGTCATCAGATACAGCGGTGATGTATGGCACTACCAATAGTGCCTGACGGCAGGCATGCAATATTTGTCTGGCAGTGCCTTCGGCATCCATCTCCCGCATCTGCTCCAGGTCCCAAATTTGGCGATAACGACCCTTGTTTAAAAATATGTGGGCACTCAAATCCAGCGGTAAAAGCACTGCCAGCAAAAACACTGCAAAAGTGCCACCAAGCAAAAGCCCCACTCTCAGACCATAAATAAAAGCATTTGGCTCACTTTTAGTGGTCAAAACAACAATCATCACAAAGAGACAAATCCCCCCGCCTACACCAAGGGAACTCACCGCCATCGCTCTTAAAACTCTGAGGAGATATTGAATCATCTATTGCTTAAAAATCTTTTTTAGCATCAGTCCTCACTACCATCATCACCGTCATCTTGGCTGACGTACCAGCGCACAAAACGGTAAATGATATAACCCGGCGGAATAATGAAGCTGAACAACATTATGCGATCGAGTAAACCGAGGATGCCTTTATTGTTCTTCTTCCGGCAAATCACCGTTATCCTCCTCTTCGTTGAGTTTGACGCCCTCAGCTTCGATGTCCTGGACATCAACACCTTCAGCCACCAGTTCTTCTACATGGATATCATGACGGCTCGTGTCATCGTCACTATCTTCATTTTCGCCCTCACCAAGCACTTCCAAAAGTCTGTCGGCGCCAACTTCATCGAGCAAGTCCTGGCTCTCTTCTGATAATGCCGCTTTGCCTTCTCTAGCCAAAAGACGTGCCTGCAGTTTGTCCGCTTGTGTGCGCTTGGGAAAGAGACGCCCTCTACAAGTGACACAAAAACAAAAGCTGCCTTCGCTCAAATGACCAAAGTCACCAATTTTAAAACCAGTCGGCAAATAAGCCCTGGTTGAAACAAGACGCCTGTCGAGCCCCTTGAGACGACGCTGAAAAATGCGCACGTATTCATGACGACAGGGTTTGGGCTCAGGAGCCGGGTTAGGGTTAGGTTGTTGACCTTCTTGCATAATGATTTTTTCAGTGTTGTTTGGATACAGGGAATTCCTTGAGGAATTTGCCCTTCCATAAGATGATAACCGCCAATTGATGATCCTCTTTAACTATATTTGGACAGGAAAAATAAAGAGTGCGTTCGGCATCAGCGGCAAAAGGGGCCGAGCCGGCTGACGCAACAGGCAAAACCACCGTGCCATTGCTGCGTTTTTTGGTGTTGTCATAAAACACCGCGGTCAAAGAAAGGTCGGCGACAGGCTCACCAGTGATGTTTTTGATTTTGATTTCGCCTTCTGGAGTAAGGCTACCTTTTACAAGCCAGTTATGGCTTTTGACAATCGCTACAGGAGGATTACCCGGATTCCATTTGTCTGGTCTTGCTACTTCCGGCTTTACATCTTTCTTTTCTTCTTTGAGCAAGGCTTCCAATTGTTCGGCAGCTCTTTCAGCGTGTCCTTTGACCGACATTGCTTCCTGCGTCTTATTTTGAGCAGCAAGTTCAAGACTCCACTTGTTGAGTGTTGCTATGAGCTGCTTCAAAAGCTGGGGCCGCGGTCTCAAGGCGCAGGCTTCTTCCAGAGCGCGTACAGCACCAGCATAGTTTTGCAACTTGAGATTGAGACTGGCCAGTAGTTCGTAGTTTTCAAAACTGCGCTCTTTATCGACCAGCTCTGTCAGAGCCAACTGTGCCTTTTCAATGTCTTTCTTTTCTAGATAGAGCTCAACGAGCCTATGACGCACTTCCAGATTGTTGCCATCAAGGTGAGCAACTACTTGATAATTTTCAATTGCTTTAGCAGAGTCTTTCTGGCTGTTGTAAAGCCCAGCCAGAGTAATTCTTGTCATAGGTTCATCGGCAACTTTGATACTCATCTCCAGTAGCTCGATTGCTTTAGGGATGTCTTGGCGCGACTCGGCTAAAGCAGCTAACTGTCTGTAGCAATCAGCAAGTAAATGCGGCACCTGAGATTTCATGGGCTCTTCAAGATAGCCAGCATATTTACGAGCAGCATTAAGATGGGTGATTGCCCCATCGAGATTGGCACTGGCCCGGTCGGCTTCGGCCCACTTAAAATACATGCGCGCCCGGCTAGCAGCTAGCCTATCCGCTTCCACCGAAGCCAGAGCTGACTGGTAAAGCCTTTCGGCTTCTTCAAAATGACCACGATTTTGATAGTAAACCGAGTAGTTATCAACAACTGATGCCAGTGATTCGTCCCGACACTGCACCCTGAAGGCTGTATCCAGGGCCGTGCGTCCCTCTGCCACGCGGTCAGTAGCTAGATAGCCCTGAGCAAGCCAGGGATAGACAGCTACCTCGGCCGGATTTTGCTTATAGAGGTCCTCCAGTAGAGGTACCGCAGATGCTGCTCGGTTAGCTTTGATCATCGAGACCGCCTTATCCAGCGGTGTCTCTTTGGGGGCAAAGACAATGTAACCAATTAGCAAGCAAATTAACAACAAAATGCAAAAAACAGCAATTGTCTTGCGAAGGCCCTTATCTGGAGAGCCTTGGCTATTCTGAGCCGACCAATCGCTATCAGCCTGGGCAGCCATTTCTGTATTTTTTTCGCCACCGGACTGACTCATTTATGGCATCCAAAAGATGGTATCAGAGCTATAATATCCCTCAATTATGCCAACAGATATTAACCTGACGCCAACGGCCTCAATTATTGAGATCGTCCCACAATCTCAAGGTCAGACTCTAGAGAAGAGTCAGACCATATCGGCTCGCACCTGGGGCATGGCCTCAGAATGTCGCGCTGCCGTTTTGCTTGTCCATGGACTGGGCGCCCATAGCGGCTGGTACGAAGCCTTTGGTCGTCGCCTCAAAGTTAAACGATTTTTTGCTCTGGCTTATGATCAAGTCGGCTTTGGCAACCGCCGCAATCAGCCTTTTATGTTTAAGCAGCAGTGGCTAGACGATATCAAGTGTGCCTATCAGCATTTACAGGACACAGTGGGCGACAAGCCTATTTTTGTCATGGGCAACTCCATGGGTGCGCTGCTTGCCTTGCGCGCTACTGCTGATATAAAGCCGGCTGGTCTTGTGATGTTTGCGCCAGGCTTTGACGGACATCCTGAGACTTTTCGCTTGAGTTACCGCGCCCGAGCCATTTACAAAGCACTGTTTGATCCAGACTGTGAGCTCAGTTTGCCCTACACCTCAGATGACATCACCTCAGATCAAAACGTCCGCAACTGGCTCAACAACGACCCGCAGATCCGTTTTATGCTGCCAGCCAGGATGCTTTTAGAGCTGCTTAAACTGACTCAAGATGTCAAATCCAATAACAAAAAACTGGATTGTCCGGTAATGATGTTTACCTCTGGCAAAGAGCGCATCATCAATAACACAGTGGCAGACGTGATCTTCGAGAGACTACAAGCCCCTAAAAAGCAAAAACACTGCTTCCAGGAGGCCTTTCACGATTTGATGTTTGATCCAGCCCTCGATGAGCTTGTCGAAATGGTCTCGGCCTGGATGCTCGAAATTACTCAAGAAAGGCACTCTGCTTTGAAGCAGCTATAGTGCATGCATATATTATTTGCCCTTCATGTTAGCCAGCTTTATCAAGAAGCTGCCATGGGCAGTATTTCAGTTAGCAGAGAAATAATTTAGGCACAATTATCATCCTGACAAACTGTCTATAATAGCCGGTGGCTTGTTATAGAGGGAAACTGATGGTTCTGGAAAGCTTGCATTCCGACCGTATTGCTGAGCGCAATATCGCGGCTGTGTTTTTTGCGCGTGCTCGCGGCATGGGTGACCATCCTGCAGTCAAATACAAAGACAAAAAAGAGCCCTACAAAACGCTCACCTGGACTGAGTACAGCAAACTCACTCAACAAATCGCACTGGGACTAATGACACTTGGTCTCAAAGCAGGCGAAAAAGCTGCCATATTTTCTTCCACCACTCACTTCTGGGTCGCTAGCGATCTGGCTACTATGGCTAATGGTGCTGTTTCGGTACCGATCTATCCGACATCGTCAGCCAGTGATATCGAATACATCATCAACAACTCTCAATCCCGCGTAGTGTTTGTCCAAAACGAAACACTATTGAAGCGATTGCTTGTCGTCAAAGACAAAATCAATCTGCACAAGATTGTTATGTTTTACCTGCCCGAAGGCGTCAGAACCAGCGAAGAACTAGCAGCCAAACACGACGTACCGGCAAGTCTGATTGCCGATGTGGATACACTGTGCAAACTGGGCGGCAGTCTCGATGCGGCTCACCTCAAAATCCTGGAAGACCGGATGAAGGTCACTCCAGTGGACGGCATGGCCACAATCATTTATACATCTGGTACCACTGGCGTGCCCAAGGGTGTACCACTGACCCATGCCAATATTATCGCCGTACTTGAAGACATCAAGCCGGTTTTGCCTGTAGACGAAAACGACGTCTATCTCTCTTATCTACCTCTCTCTCATGTCTTTGAGCGCATCTGCGGCGAGTTTTACTGGATCGCTAAAGGCGGTACCTGTGCTTTTGCCGAGAGCATCGAGACAATGGCACGCAACATGGTCGAAGCTGAACCAAGCATGATCCTTGTAGTACCGCGCGTGCTCGATCGCATCTATGCCAAAGTCAAAGCCGGTATCGAAGGCGCTGACGATCGCAAACGTAAGCTAATTGAATGGTCAATTAAAATCGGTCAGGAAATGGTGGAAAGACAGGCCGAGAAAAAAGCAGTCGGACCCTTGCTCTTGCTCAAATTTGCCATCGCCGAAAAATTTGCCCTCTCTAAATTGAGAGAAAAAATTGGACCGAATCTGAGACTGGTAGTGTCTGGTGGCGCTCCTGCCACAAGAGAGACACTGAGCTTTTTTAACGCCATCGGCATCAGTGCTCTGGAAGGCTACGGTTTGACAGAAACATCCGCCCCCTCCAACGTCAACCGTGTTGACTGTGTGCGTATGGGCACTGTGGGACCGACCCTGGCTAGCTTAGAGCAGCGTATCGCCGAGGATGGCGAGATCCTGGTCAAAGGTCCATCTATATTTAAGGGCTACTACAATAACCCCGAAGCAACAGCCGAAGCCTTTGAAGGCGAATGGTTTAAAACCGGTGATATCGGTCATTTTGACGAACATGGTTATCTCAAAATTACCGATCGCAAAAAAGATTTGATCGTCAACTCGGCTGGCAAAAATATTGCTCCTCAAAAAATCGAAGCGATGCTACGCACCGTGCCATTTGTCACTCAGGCAGTGGTTTTTGGCGATAAGCAAAAACACCTGGTAGCACTCTTAACCCTGGACGAGCAAGCAGTAATTGACTTTGCTAGAGAGAAAAACTTTGAGTTTGACGCGTATTTTGATCTCAGTCGCTCCGAGGATATCCACGGGCTATTGCGCCGAGAAATAGCACAACGCTCCAAAAATCTAGCTGACTATGAGCAAATCAAACGCTTTGCTGTGCTCACTTCAGACCTCTCTGTCGAAGCCGGTGAACTGACCGCTACACTAAAAATCAAACGTCCTGTGGTGGCTCGCAATTACAAAGACTTGATTGATTCGCTCTATGCCAACGAGATAACTCTCGCCAGATAGTCATAGCCAGTTTAATGGCGATTTAATGGGCCGGTATCTATAGTCCCACTATTCGATACCTTATCAATTTTCTTGAGGTCCATTACCATGGCACAGACTACTCGCCCCGAGTCTGATACTCCAGCACGTCCACAGGAATCAGCGCCTCAGCAGGCTGCCCAGGAAGCTAGAGGGCGACTGTCCAACGAAGCAAACCCTGGTCCCCCGGTAACGGACCTAAATGGCAAAGTCTGCCGCAATCAGCCAGAAGCTGGTCAAATACCGGTCTTACGGGCAGGCGAGCAGAATAATGGTTGCAACTTTCAGTCTTTTGATAGAAATAGCAGCAATAGCCAGGCCATGCCATCTTTTAATACAGCAGATTTATACAGACAAGCCCAGGGACAAACAGCTAGGGTGAGGGGCGCAGGAGGCGAAGGTAGCGGAGTAGCTGTGGCCAGAACAAATGACACATGCTTTGTCGCTACAGCTGGACACATGGTCGATCCCAGAGAAGGTGGTGGTCCTGTCAGATCAGCAGAATTTAGTAACGGCAGATCCTATCCAGCTACTCTAGCCATGAGAGACAAGCCTAACGAAACCGCCATTATTGCCGTAAGAACCGGTCGCGACACAAACCAGGTCTGCAATCCCGCTACCTTTGCCGAAAATCCAGCAGCAAGAGGACCAGGTATGATTGCTGGTTTTCCGCTGGGCACCAACACACTACATGCCTCCCCCGGTGATACCACACGTGCTGGCACCTACCGCCAATTAAAT
>Ga0075158_10004044_pt1 | contig 10178 bp, 10 predicted proteins | sample JI91814BDNA_FD_70968 | JGI IMG/M metagenome (GOLD analysis project Ga0075158, IMG submission 70968) | Wastewater effluent complex algal communities from Wisconsin, to seasonally profile nutrient transformation and Carbon sequestration -... | ecosystem: Engineered > WWTP > Effluent > Algae... | reverse complement strand
ATCTGATCCAAAAAAATGGCCCTATCAGCATTGCAGACTACCTTTCGTACTGTCTGAATGACCCTGCATACGGGTACTATACCAATCGCAATCCCCTAGGACGGGATGGCGATTTCGTCACATCCCCTGAGATCTCCCAAATCTTTGGGGAGTTGTTGGGTCTATGGATTCTGGATAAATGGCTGGCCATGCGGACACCCAAGCCCATTGCCTTGATTGAACTGGGCCCGGGTCGTGGTATTTTGATGCAGGATGTCTTGCGCAGTTGCGAGCTCCGCCCCGGATTCATCCAACACGTCACCATCCATTTGTTGGAGATCAACAAAGTCTTGATCAAAGAACAAACCAAGTCCCTCAAAGGCTATCCCGTTGTCTGGCACAAGACCATAGAAGATCTTTTAGACGCCACCAAGGGCCACGTGTCCTTCTTTGTCGCCAATGAGTTTTTTGATGCCCTGCCCTCTCATCAATATGTATGCAAGAACAAAACCTGGTACGAGCGCCTCATCGACTATAAAGAAGCCGATGATACCTTCGTTTATACCCGGTCGCTGATTCCTCAGATTCCCCCGACCCATTATCCCTTAGGACATGATGGGGCCATTATTGAAACCAGTCCCGAGATGACGGCCCTCTTTCGCCAGATTACCCAACACATTGATCAGAATCGGGGCGGCCTTTTGCTGGTGGACTATGGCTATAATGAATTTTCCTTTGGGGATACCCTCCAAGCCGTGCAAGGTCACGACTTCGTGGATGTGTTTGCAGATATTGGGAATATGGATCTCACGACCCATGTGAATTATGCGCCCTTTATGGATGTCCTCCAAGATTTTCCAAGGCTCCAGCACACTTATTCAACCCAAAGAGAATTCCTCATTGCCTGCGGGATTTATTTACGCGCCCATCATTTGGCCAGCAATCAACCGGAAGAAATTCAAAAGCAAATCCTCCTCAGCGTGACCCGCCTCATCTCCCCCGAAGAGATGGGCGATCTCTTCAAAGTACTCGCCGTCATTGCCATTTAAGAATGAATTTGCTATAGGAAACGTAAATGTAAATGAGGCAATAACAAATGCGCGCAATTGTTTTTCCAGGACAAGGATCTCAGAAAATTGGTATGGGCAAAAGCCTCTACGACTCTTTTCCGGCCGCCAAAGAAACCTTTCAAGAAGTAGACGACGCCCTAGGGCTTAAGCTCTCCGCCTTGATGTTCGGAGGTTCTGAAGAGGATCTAAAACTCACCCAAAATGCGCAGCCAGCTCTCATGGCTGTGAGTATGGCTGTGGTCAATGTTCTAACCAAGGACATGGGCATTGATCTGAAAGGGAAATGCCAGTTCATCGCCGGCCACTCTTTGGGAGAATACTCAGCCTATTGCGCCGGAGGCAGTTTCACTTTGTCTCAAACAGCTAAGCTGCTACTCACACGCGGTCTTGCCATGCAACAAGCTGTCCCCCAGGGTGTTGGCGGTATGGCGGCCTTGCTGGGCGCAGAACTTCCCCAAGCAGAAGAGCTGGTCACAAAAGCAAGCGATGGGCAAAACTCCTTGTGCGAAGTGGCCAATGATAATGCCCCGGGTCAAATCGTGATCAGCGGTCATCTAAGCGCCCTTGAGCGTGCAACCACCCTTGCCCAAGAAATGGGCATCAAGCGCGTGATTCCCTTGCCTGTGAGCGCCCCCTTCCATTGCTCCTTGATGCAAGGTGCCGCTGATAAAATGTCCCAAGCCCTGGGGGATAATCCACCTTTAGGCATGCCCTCTATTCAATTGTTACCCAACACATTGGCCAATCTTTTGACCACCCCCGATGATATTACCCCCCAGCTGATTGCCCAAGTCACAGGACGTGTCCGGTGGCGCGAGACTGTCTTGAAACTCGCCGAGCTCGGTGTGAATGAAATCATCGAACTGGGCTCAGGCAAAGTCCTTTCAGGACTGACAAAACGCATTGGGGGAGAGATCAACTCACTGTCCGCCGAGACCCCAGAAGAACTGGATCTTTTGGCCAAACACCTAAGTTAACGTACCCTCAACATAATGGAGAATCCTATGTTTCAACTGAATGATAAAATTGCCCTCGTGACCGGTGCCTCGGGTGGATTGGGCTCAACCATTGCAGCAGCCCTCCATCAACAAGGGGCCACCGTTGTCCTGAGCGGCACCCGGGAAGACGCTCTGAAAGAAGTGGCCAGCCAATTGAAAGACCGGGTTCATACCCTGCCCTGTAATCTCAAGGACAAAGAACAAACAGGGTCTCTGGTGGCACAAGTGGAAGAGAAATTTGGACGCTTGGATATTCTGGTGAATAACGCAGGTCTAACTAAAGACAACTTGGCTCTGCGTATGAAGGATGAAGACTTTCAAGAAATCCTGGATGTGAACCTGACAGCCGCATTTATCCTGACCCGCAGCGCATTGCGCGGCATGATGAAGAATCGCTGGGGCCGGGTTATTAACATTACATCCATCGTCGGTTTTACAGGCAATCCTGGACAAGCCAACTATTGCGCCTCTAAAGCAGGTCTTGTGGGGATGACCAAGTCCTTGGCCCAAGAAGTGGCCAGCCGGGGCATTACCCTGAACTGTATTGCGCCAGGATTTATGACCTCTGCTATGACAGATAAACTCCCTGATACTCAAAAAGAAGCGCTTTTGAAGAATATCCCCATGGGACGTATGGGCAGTGGAAGTGATATCGCAGCAGCCGCAGCATTCCTTGCTTCCGAAGAAGCCTCTTATATTACAGGACAAACCATTCATGTAAATGGCGGGATGGCAATGCTCTAATTTTGTCTTTCCCTGAAAGCTAAATTAGGCTAGTATCTTGGCAGTTTGAAGAAACAATATAAATTTATTTTAAGGAGTAAACCTATGAGTGATGTAAAAGATCGCGTTGTAAAGATTATCGTTGAACATTTGGGCGTTGAAGCTGACAAAGCTGTTGAGAGCGCACATTTCGTTGACGATCTCGGCGCTGATAGCCTTGATACCGTTGAGTTGGTTATGGCATTCGAAGATGAATTTGGCATTGAAATTCCAGATGATTCCGCGGAAAAGATTCGCACCGTCGGCGCGGCAATTGATTTCATCAATTCCAAGGTTGCCTAACTAGACTAAAAACGAACCCCTAAGCGCGTTATTGAATAAGGGCATGCACACATGAAAAGAATCGTCGTTACAGGTATTGGACTTGTTACACCCCTCTCCGGAAATACAAAAGATTCCTGGAGTAGGTTGATCGACGGTAAATCAGGTCTGCGTGTCATTGACACCTTTGACACAAAAGACATTCCTGCCAAGGTTGCAGGGCTGTTGCCAAAGGCGGATGCGCCTGGTGGGTTCGACCCCAACGTTTACATGGAGCCCAAGGAACAACGCAAAGTTGATAACTTTATCACCTTTGGCCTTGGGGCTGCTGTGCAAGCCGTTGAGGATTCCGGCTGGATGCCAACGTCTGAGGAAGAGCGTGAACGCACAGGCGTCATGATCGGGTGCGGCATTGGTGGTCTTCCCCGGATTTATGAAACCTCCGTGATTTATCACGAACATGGTTTCCGCAAAGTTTCCCCCTTCTTTATTCCCGCCTCCCTGATTAACTTGGTTTCCGGACATGTGTCCATCCGCTATGGCTTTACAGGTCCCAATCACGCTATCGTCACCGCGTGTTCTACGGGGGCTCATGCTATTGGCGACGCCGCGCGCCTCATTCAATATGGGGATGCGGATGTGATGATTGCCGGCGGTTCTGAAGCCGCTATTTGCCCCATCGGACTTGCAGGCTTTGCCGCAGCCCGCGCCCTCTCAACGGCTTATAATGATAATCCTCCCCTGGCTTCCCGTCCTTGGGACCGGGACCGGGACGGCTTTGTCATGGGTGAAGGCTCAGGCATCGTTGTCCTTGAAGAACTAGAGCACGCTAAAAAGCGAGGCGCTAAGATTTATGGCGAACTCGTGGGCTATGGCCTATCTGGTGATGCTTACCATGTCACATCTCCGCACCCTGAAGGCAACGGTGGCTTCCGGGCCATGCGCAATGCGCTAAAGTCCGCAGGTCTCTCCACGGACGATATCGGGTACATCAATGCCCACGGCACCTCAACCCCCATGGGTGATGAGATCGAATTCAATGCGGTCAAGCGCTTGTTTGAAGGCAAGACGGATCACCTCAGCATGTCCTCCACAAAGTCCTCCATTGGTCACTTATTGGGTGCTGCGGGAACTGTAGAAGCGATCTTCTCTCTTCTTGCCATGCGAGATGGGATTTTGCCTCCTACTCTGAATTTGGAGAATCCGTCCGAAAGCTGCCAAGGAATTGACTTGATCCCGCTGAAGGCAAAAGAGAAAAAAATTGAGTATGCATTGTCCAACTCCTTTGGATTTGGTGGTACCAACGCGTCATTGATATTTAAGGCTTTTCGCTAGTTGTCTTTGAACAGGACATTCCTATTGCCCGCTACGATCATCCTCCTAACCTGCCTCGGGCTTTTGGGGTATTTACAGTACTCCTTTGATGCCCCTTTTGATCGCCAAGAAACACCCGTTGTCCTGATTGACAAAGGTTCTTCCCTCCAAGATATTGCGGACCACCTAGAAAATCATGGCGTTGTGCCCTCCGCCTTCCTCTTCCGCCTTTATGCCTACACTACCTTTAAGTGGAAAAAGCTCAAGGCCGGGGAATATGCTTTTGATACTAAGGCTCAATCCTATGAAAGCGTCATCAACAAAATCGCCAGTGGTCAGATTCTGTTGCATAAACTCTCTGTGCCCGAAGGACTCACCTCCTTTGAAATTGTCCAGCTGATTAACAACGACGATCGCCTCAGTGGCCCTGTGATTTCCGAGGTCGTTGCCGAAGGCACTCTTTTACCCGAAACTTATCTTTTCCCCCGGGGCGAAGCCCGCAGCAAAGTCCTGCATCGCCTGTCCAACGCCCATGACAACTTAATCCAAGAACTCTGGCCCCCTTCCGAGGAAAACCAAGACATTTATCGCTCCCCCCAACAGATGGTTATTCTCGCCTCCCTTGTGGAAAAGGAGACGTCCGTGGATCAAGAACGCCCCCATATCGCTGGAGTTTTTCTCAATCGTTTGCGGGCGCCCATGCCCCTTCAGTGTGATGCCACTGTCCTTTATGGGCTTAAAGCCAAAGGAGACCTCAGTCTCGAGCAGCTCAAAATCCCCACCCCCTTTAACACCTATGTGAATCAAGGTCTGCCACCCAGTCCCATTTGCAATCCTGGAAAAGCAGCCCTGAAAGCTGCTTTCAAGCCCCTTGAAACCAAGGATATTTATTTCGTGGCCAATGGCCAAGGGGGGCACGTTTTCGCCGCAACCCTGGCGGAACATCAAAAAAATCATGAAGAATGGCGTAAAATCAGAAAAAAAATGAAAGACGCCTCAAATAATGTTATCATGCGCTAACTTTTGTATGAGTCAAACGAGGAATGTATGTCAAAAGAAGATCTATTAGAGTTTAAAGGCGTTGTAATCGAAGTACTGCCCAATGCGATGTTTCGGGTTGAGCTAGAGAACAAGCACATTATTTTAGCCCACACATCAGGCCGTATGTACAAGAACCGTATCCGCGTTCTTCAAGGTGATAACGTCACCGTGGAAATGACGCCCTATGACCTGACCAAGGGTCGTATTACCTTCCGCGAGAAATAAGAGTTCCAAATGGCTACCCTTTGTCCCATGTGCAAAGCACCGACCCAGCATGACTTTCGTCCCTTTTGTTCCAAGAGGTGCAGCATGCTGGATTTGAATAATTGGTTCAAAGGGACCTATGCCATCCCCGGGGAAGACGTCAACCCCACCCCCGTTGATTCCGACGAGGACGCTTAAGTTAAATTAAGCTCAGCGCCAGTAACCCTTCTCCAGTCGTACCGCCACCCCCCAGTCGTACCGTGACTTCATCCATTCTACGCCAAGGCTTCGAAGGGCAGATAGCAGTCCCCAGAAACCCCTGCCGCTCATCAACGGGGCAGGAGATTCTCCGGTAGAATTTTAATGGGATTATTTTGCGCCGCCCGTTTTGCCTTCAGTTTTAGAAGGCATTGCTGGGAATCTGCGTCCAAATTGGTGTTCCCCAATTCAAGTTGCATCAGCGTCATTGGATAAATCCTTGCAGTAAAGGGAAAATCCGAAATCGTCGTGACAATGGCCTGACACACATTGCTAATCTTGTTATTATTCAGACTGATGCGTTTCAGATTGGGGTTGTCTAAGAGAGGCATAGTTCCTCCAAACCCATTGAAATCTAATACAAGATCCATAACACTGGCGGGTAAATGCTGCAAATAGCCATTTTTTACACTCTGAGATAACCTATTAGATGACGCATACAGCCCTTGCAGTTTTGGAAGATTTTCAAGCCCCTCTAACGTCGATAAACTGTTGTTGGCAACGTTCAAATTTATAAGATTTACCATATTCCGAAGTGGTCTAAGATCAGACAATTTATTGCCAGACAAGTCCAGATTTTCAACCTCACTCAAGTTCACTTGGGGAAACCAAGCAGGTAATGAAGTTAAACCCAAAGAATTCAGCTTCAATGTTCGGGGCCTAAATTGTAGAATATAGCTAGCAAAACGGTCTGGCTTAGCATCCATTATAGCCACTCTGAACACTTGAGCAGATTGCGCAGCAAAGCGCGATCTAGGATCTTTTGTACTTTTCGAAGGAATTGCCGCTCGCTGAGTGATGCTATCTAACGCCTGTTTATAGGAAGTCAGGACTTTATCATGATTTGGAAAAGGACATGCTATGCCGTCTTCCAGAAGCGATTTCTGCTGTGCTAGTTGATCTGCCAATGCATCCACCTGCGAGTTTACTAAATTCTGAACAGCTTGCAATTGAGTGGGAGAAAGTTTTTTGCTTTCCTGGTCTAATGCTACTAAATTTGCCTGCACCCTATTGGCTTTTTGTTCAAAAACATTCTGGGCATCTTGAAGGGCCTTCCCCTCAAGTTTCATACAAGCCTGGGTAAATTGTGCATAACAGGTTGATACTAGAGAAAGGCCGCTGAGGGTCATGGCCCCCATGAAAGTTTTAAATCTCATCACTATAGTCCTTTTTTCACAAGTTTATTCTGTTTGCGCAACCCAAGACGCCCGTTCTTAAAGCCGATTCTAATACGAATTTTCAGGAATGGCATCACGGGGCTTCAGGGTATCTCTAGTCTTTGGTTTGATCACGGGCTTTGGTGGAGTTAAAGTTCGCGCTTCCCTACTGCTCATCTGTTGAGCTTCTAGGATGGCTTCAGTAAATTGTTGCAGCGTAGATTTATAATCCGGAAATCTATCGCAAGAAATCCCTTGATCCAGGAGTTTCTGTTGTTTAGTCACCATTCTCGAAAGAGCTTGGAACCGGGCTTCAGGCACCTGAGTGTCCACATAGGCCTTTTGAAAGTCTCTCATCCGATCCCTTACCGCCTTCAAGTCATTGACGTCCGAAGTTGCCGCGAGCATCTTGCTTTGAAACTCTCTCTTTGCGTCTATAAGGGGAGTTCCCGACAGTTTCACGCAACGGGCTGGGGCCGACGCTGCGTCACTATTGGATACAGAAAAAATCCCACAAACGAGGGTCATCCCGATAAATGATTTCATGGACATGGCGCAGTTCCTTTTCATTTAGATTATCCTTACTAGTATACCGACAGGGGATTAATAAAACCTTAAAGGGCTGTGAAGGACACGTCGCGGCAGTCTATTCGTAGTCGTCATTGCGAGGAGCACCGCGACGCGGCAATCCATAAGGTCTTTGAATCCGCACTTTCCTGGATTGCTTCACTATGTTCGCAATCACGATTCTTTGAGTCGCACCACGTCACAGTACCCCCAACTCGTACTGTGACTTGATCCATTCTACGCCAAGGCTTCGAAGGACAGGTCGCGGTACCCAGAAACTAATGAGGCTCTCCCACTCCTGGGCCCCTTAAAAACAAACCCACGTTTTACATCAGGGGGTCCGTGGATTTCCCAAGAGATTTTGGGACACAATTTTGATCGGATTGTTTTGTGCCGCCCGAATGGTCACGATCATTTGAAGACAATTTATGGAATTACCATCCAGTTTCGTCTCCTTGAGTTCCAACCGCTCTAGTGTTTGAGGATTGATCAGTGGGTCAAATGGAAAAGTACCCCCATCCCTATTATAGGGCAGACAAATCGTTGTAAGACCAGGATGATTATTATTTAGGCTTAGACGTTTCAGATTGGGAGAATCCAAGCGGGGCATCCGAATACTTGTAAAGCCATTGTTATCTAATACAAGATCCCGGACGGTTCCTGGGAGATTTTCGAGAGGACCCCATATTGATTTCAATGCTTCGGACAACAAATTATTTTGGGCGTAAAGTACCTCAAGTTTCGGAAGATGTCCAATTCCCTGCAAACTCGTTAAACGGTTGTTGGCAACGTTCAAATTTTTAAGAGTTATCATATTCTGGAGTCCCTGAAGATTTGTCAGCTGATTATTAGACAGATCTAGGGTTTCCACACTTAAAACTATTTTTGATAACCAAACTGGTAACTCGGTTAAACCAAGCCCACTGAAATCTAAGGCACGAGGACTAAAATGTTGAACAAGGGTTGCAAAACGCTCTGGCCCACGGTCTTTCACCGCAATTCTCAGCATCTCCATGAGGTTTATGGCAACTCCTGGAAGTTGCGCAGTGCGTTCTGGTCGCGCGGCCATCGTCCTGCCAGCCGCTACCGTTGAAGAGGGTACACCCATACGAGGCGCATTGTTTAAAGCGCTCCTAAATTTATTAATCACATCTCCATAAGCCGGGAAATTTTTACAGGCAATACCTTGTTGATCAAGATCCGTCTCTTGTTTTAGAATTTGATCCTCAAGTGACAGTACGGATGCGTATACCTGCGTATATACATATTGTGCTTGTCCTGAATTCAGTTTTGCTTTTGCTTGCTTTAAGCTAGTTAACTTTTCCAGAACTTCTTGCCTCTTCTTTATAAAAGCATTCTTGGCATCTTGAAGGGCCTGCCCCTCAAGTTTCACACACCCCGGGGAAATCCCAGTTCCATAACAGTTTGTTACAAGAAGAGTGCTGACAATGAGAGTTGCCGATAACCAGGATCTCAACTGCATGATCTGTTTCCTTTTCAACATAAAGTCTCCCATTATTATAGGACAGTGACCTTAATAAAATCTTAAGGTCCGAAAATTTGTGAAGGCAGCACCATTAGGATTTGACTCTGAAACTAGCTGTAGTACTCTGTTATTTAAGGGAAAATGACACGCGCTCCCAGAAAATAATAATAAAAAGACTGACAATGGACCGCAAACTTTTGATCACCGCCCTCTTCACCTTGTTGATAATCATGGCCCTGACCGTCATTTTGGTGCGGCATTTCTTTGAGCGCCGGGACCTGCCCGCCTGGACCAAGACCCTGGCCATCGCCCATCGCGGTCTGCACAACACGACGGATGCCCCGGAGAATTCCTTGGCGGCTTTTCAAGAAGCCCTGAAACATGGGTACGCCATGGAATTTGATGTGATGCTGAGTCAAGACAATGAGGTAGTCGTCTTTCATGATGACACCCTCCAGCGCATGACAGGGGTCTCTGGACGGGTCGATGCAACCCCTCTCAAAACCTTGAAAACAGTGACGCTGGCCGCCACCTCCCAAACTATCCCCACCTTGAAAGAGCTGCTTAACACCATCAACGGGCACGTGCCTTTATATGTGGAAATTAAAAAGGACGGCCCTGCGGGGGTGCTGGAAGAAAAAGTGGCAGAGCTTTTAGATCAGTACGGGGGTCCCTTTATTATTTTGTCCTTTAATACCCCCACTCTTCTATGGTTTCAGAAACAACGTCCCCACTTCTTCAGGGCTCAAAATGTGGACCTTGTCCCCGGGAACATTCTCAAGAATGTGGTTCTTATGATCACCCATGCGTATAAAGCCAATCCGGATCTGGTGATTTATGATGGGACCCTTTTGCCGCGGCACCTTTCAAAGGCCTTTTCCAAGTATATTATTCCTGTGACGGCGTATAATGTGAAATCCCTTGAGGATGTCAGTCACTTTCAAGACCACGCCCACAACATTATCTTTGATCACATCAAACCCTAAAATTTAAATAAATCCCAAGTTAATGGTCTGTTAAGTTATTTATTTTAGAATATCCATATGAATAGAATATTTTA
>Ga0075158_10004041_pt1 | contig 10178 bp, 9 predicted proteins | sample JI91814BDNA_FD_70968 | JGI IMG/M metagenome (GOLD analysis project Ga0075158, IMG submission 70968) | Wastewater effluent complex algal communities from Wisconsin, to seasonally profile nutrient transformation and Carbon sequestration -... | ecosystem: Engineered > WWTP > Effluent > Algae... | reverse complement strand
ACGATGAATCGAGATTCACGAGCGAGGTCGGCCGGCGGTCCTGATTCTTTCTGGCGTGCACGTCCAGGCGGCGGTTATCCGCGCAGGCGGGCGTGTACGAGCGACTCGAGCCGGTTGCCGGCGGCGCGGTGCTCGCGGATCTGGAGCACCCGCTGGACGATCACCGCCCCCGCCTCGAGCGGCGGGAGCCCGCCTGCATAGATATTCGAGATCACCGTATATTCGAAGCACAGCCCGGGGTTGCCGGAGCGCCGTGATGCGATAGCTGCCGGGGACGACCTCGACGTGCCGGGCGCCGACGAACAGGCTGCCGACCTGCAACACCTCGCCATCGACGCCCAGAGCGAGGTTGGTCGTACCGCCGCCGATATCGAGGTTCAATAGAGGCACCCCGGGACGCGCCCGGGACAGGGCGGCGACGCTGCCCATGAAGGCCAGGAACGACTCGAGGCCGGGGTCCTCGGCGGTCGCGATCACCGCGCCGCCGATGCGGGCGCGGATCATCGCGGTGAGGTCGGCGGCGTTGGCCTGCCGCGCACACAGGCCCGTGATGAGCGCACCGCCGCCGACGATGTCCTCCGGCCGCGCCGAGGCGGCCGCGAGCCAGCCGTCGAGCAGCGCGCAGATCCTCGCCTCGTCGATGCGCTCGCCGAGAAACGGGGTGAAGACGATGTCCGAGTGGTAAGGCTCGCCGAGCTCGCGGATCTCTCGCCGGCCGCCCGGCGAATCGCCGCGGTACAGCACCTCGACGATGAGCGCGCTCGACGTGGTGGTGCCGAAGTCGAGGCCGATGAGCTTGACAGGGCGCGTGCCCGACACCGTCGCACAACTTCAGCGGCGCATCCACGGCCGACGTACGCGTGTCACCCACGGCCGGGCCACGCGCGTCGTGACGGCGTTCAGGACGCCCGCGAAGATTCGCCGGACGCCTTGATCTGCGCGTGCGACCCGGCCCCCATTCGCTCGCGGAACCGCTGCTCGAGCGCATCGATGTACCTCCACTGGCCCATCGCGGCCGCGCGCATCCTGGCGCCGAGGGCCTCGGCGCCGGCGAGGTCGGGCTCACCGCCTCGCAGCCGCTGCGCCGCGTATTCGGCCCCGACCTTCGCGGCCCGGAAGACGCCGGTCAACGCGCGTCGCAGCGGCGCGGGGTCGATGTCCGCGTAGGTCTGCTGCATCTTCTTCCGGACCCGCCGCAGGACCTTCGGGTCGGTCAGCGTCTCGCCGCGCGGCGGGTGCTCGAGCAGGTGGGCGATCAGCCAGCCGTCATGGAACACCGCCGAGGCGACGTCGCCGCAGTCCTTGATGGCGAGCAAGTACACGACCTTTCGCATCAACTTTTTGATCGGGAACAGCGCCATCGAGGTCGCCGCGCCGCGCAGCCACCCCGTCCGGCCCGCCGTCAGCGCCTTCTCTCCGGCCTGCGTCAGGGTCAGGCCGTGCGCGGCGAACAGCGCCTGAAACATGCGCCGGGAGATGCGACGGATCAGCACGTCGTCCACGTACGGCAGCGGGATCAGCGGGCACAGCCCGGCGACCGCGCTGTGGGACGCGACGATGCGCAATGAATGAGGAGAGATGCCGCGTGCGTGTGTCATGCGCGGCACCGAGGTTAAGCGACCCTGACGAATGGGCCAGCGTCCCGGTCGCCGCAAAGATCGCCGCGAGCACGTGGATTCGTGCCGGTGCCCCGCGACGTGGCTTGAGGTCGCTGCGCATCGAACTGCGAGCGACCGTGGCTGGAGCGCGCGATATCACTTCCTCGCAGAAATTCGTCGGGGCCCGCATCCGCTTGCGAGATCCCCATGTGCCGCCGCGGCACAGTCATGCGGTCGCCGTGTCGGTGAACCACATTTCACGGCGCCATTTGCCTGCTGCTGGTCATCCACCTGTTCGACCCACGGCGACGGCCGCGCGTCTGCCGCGAACTGTGACCTCGTCGGGTCGGTGTGTCCCGAGGAGGACGCAACCAAGACGGAGGGAGACCGAGCCGAGACCCGCTCGATGCGGGCGCTTTGAGGAACACTGGGACGTCTCCCTCGCCAAACATGCAAGCGCGGCCGCCCATCCCCTTAAAATATCGTGACCTGGCGCTCCCTCCCGAGCACGCGTACGAAGTCCTCCTCTTCCTCCCCTTCCTCGGGTTACATGTTGTCTGCTTCGGTCTGCTGTGGACCGGTACGAACCCCATCGACTGGGTGGTCTGCGGGGTGCTGTACCTCGTGCGGACGTTCGGCGTGATGGCGGGGTACCACCGCTACTTCTCGCACCGGGCGTTCAAGACCAGCCGCGTGTTCCAGTTCGTGCTGGCCGTGCTGGCCGAGAGCACCCTGCAGAAGGGCGTGCTGTGGTGGGCGGCGCACCACAGGACCCACCACAAATACACGGACCTGCCGTGGGACGTGCATTCACCGGTGCAGACCGGGTTCTGGCATTCGCACATGGTCTGGCTGGCCGGGGTCGGCTCGGAGGACACGCGCGACGACAAGGTCCGCGACCTCGCCAAGTTCCCCGAGCTGGTGTGGATCTCGAAGAACTGGGCGCTGCCTCCGCTGGCGCTCGCCGGGGCGGTGTACCTGTGGCTCGGCTGGTCGGGGCTGCTGCTCGGCTTCTGCGTCAGCACCGTGCTCGTGTGGCACGCCACCTTCATGGTCAACTCGCTGGCCCACATGCTCGGCACGCAGCGGTTCGACACCGGGGACACCAGCCGCAACAATTGGCTGATCTCGCTGTTCACCCTCGGCGAGGGCTGGCACAACAACCACCACCATTACATGAACTCGGCGCGCCAGGGCTTCTATTGGTGGGAGATCGACATCACGTATTACGTCCTGCGCCTGCTCGCCGCGCTCGGCATCATCTGGGACCTGCGGCCCGTGCCCGACGAGGTCCTCGCCGAGGGCCGGGCGCTCGACGCGGCCCGCGCGAGCGCCAGGCGCCCCTGAGCCGCCTCAGAAGAACCACACCGACAGGCCGAGGTTGAGCCCCAGGTCGAACGCCTGGGACGACCGCTCCCAGTCGGTCTTCGTGGTCGCGCCGTCCATCCTGGTCAGGTCGCGCGCGAAGATCCAGCGGTAGCACGGCGAGGGCCGCCCCGCTCCAACCACACTCACCGCACACGGGCCTCGGCGGCGACCCGGCGCACGACCTCGGCCTCGCCGTCTTCGAGGCCGTACACCGCGAATGTGGCCCGGTCGATCGCCGCGAGGTCCGTGGGGCCCGCCGCGCGCAGGGCCTCGCGCTGCGCCGCGGTCACGTCGTCCCATCGGGGGACCCGGATGCGCCGGAGCACCTGCGCCTGGAACCGCAGGAACCCGCCCGCCATCTTCACGCAGTAGGCCGACACGAACAGCATCGAGATCGACGAGCGCAGCACCGTGGCCAGCGCGCGCAGGTCCCACCGCGCCGATGTCACGTGATAGAGATTGTGGTGCGGATAATAATGCCCCGGGTCGTATACCACCATCGGCTCGCCCTTGATGTCGGGGATGAGCAGCTTCGGCGTCCCGGTCAATTCGCGGTGGATGCGGTCGATCGTGCGGTACCAGCCCGCGCCGCTGCGCCGGGCCACGTGGCGGGCCGCCAGCGCGGCGCGGTTGGCCTCGATGTACGCGGCGAACCGCGGATAGCGGGCCAGCGGCGCCAGCGAGCCGTCGGCCTCGAACGGGTTGACGATGCCCTTGCCGCCCCACTGGATCTCCCCCGCGCGCAGGTCCGCCGCCATCAACAGCGGCAGCTTGCGCTCGTGCTCGACCGGCAGGTCATTCATATCGGCGATGAACACCCGGTCCGCGCCGCTGGCCACGCCGATGCCGACCTTACAATCCGCGTCCTCGAGCTCGGGGAACCCGCGCTCGAGGCGACGCAGCAGGCGCAGCTGATCGGCGGCGTCGAGCAGCCACGGCTCGCTGCCGCGGACGGCGTGCTCGACCTCCTCGACGCGCGGGTCGCCGCGCGGGCCGTCGCCGAGCATCGCCGCGGTGAGCCGCGTCAGCGACGCGGCGTCGAGCGCCGGGCGCCGGGCGATGCGCGTGGGCCCGTGGCCGCCGCGGCGGATCACCGTGACCGCCGCGTAGGCCAGCACGTCGGCCTGGAACGCGTCGCTGCCGGCCATGTCGATGTAGTGGGTCAGCGCGTAGTCGGCGGCGATCAGCGCGCGCAGCGGCCCGCCGTAGCGGTTCTTGTGCCAGCGATCGGCGCAGATGAACGCGAGCCGACCGTCCGCGGCGAGCAGCCGCAGCCCGCGCTCGAAGAACGGGACATACAGGTCCGCACGGTCGAAGATCGTCGCATAACGCCGACGATACTCGGCCAGCAGTTCATCGGCGATCCGCTCCTGGCGGACATACGGCGGGTTGCCGACCACCACGTCGAACGGCCCCGCGATCGGCGCGAGCAGAAAATCTCCGCACACCAGCCACTCGTCGCACAGCGCCGCTGCGTCGCGGCCCCTCGCTCCCCACGCGCGCAGGTCCTCGAGCAGCGCCGCCCGCGTCGCCGCGAAGCTGGCCGCGTGGACCTCGACCGCGCGGACCGCCGGCGCGAGCTCGCGGACCCGCGACGCGGCCCCGCCGTGCTGGGCGAACCCCGCGAGCAGCCGCGCGACCGCCGGCCGCAGGAAGTCGCCGGCCCCGAACGACGGCTCGAGCAGGCGGAGGCGGTGCAGCGGCCGCTCGCGCGTGTACTCGGCGAGGTCGAGCATCGCCTCCACGACCTCGCCCCGGGTGTACACGGCCCCGCGCTCGCTGTCCTCCGGGAGTCGCCTGCGGTGGACACTCACCGCGCCGTGTCTACCACGATCCCCCGCTCAGGGGACCGTCATCCGCACGAAGTGCCGCGGCACGACGACGCGGGTGGCCGGCGCGCAGCGGGCGACCTCGGCGATGAATGCACGCATGTCCTCGCCGGGTGGTTCGTCGACCGGCGGCCCGCGCCAGTCGTCGAAGTGGTTGGCGATGACCAGCGGCGGACGCCCGAGCGCCCGCATCAGCCTGCACGTGTAATCGTGGACCTCCTCGCGCAGGCCGGTGGCGATCACCGCGACGTCGGGGCGCAGGCCCTCGACCTCGCGCTCGATGAAGTTCGCGGTCCCGAGGAACAGCACCTCGTGGCCGGCGACCCGCACGAGGTACGCGAACGTGCCGCCCTCCGCGTAGTCGGCGAACCGCAGCGGCAACGCCGGGTTCGCCGCGATCTCGCCGCCGAACGTGTGCTTGTCGTCGAGCGCCGAATGCAGGCTGGGGATCACCCGCACCGAATACTCACCCATCGCATAGTCCTCGCCGCCCTTGATCGTGAGGATGCGGTCGTCCGGCAGCCCGCTCGCGCGGGCGACCCGCGCCGTGCTCACGCTGCCCATCAGCTGCGCCCCGGTCGCCCGGGCGACCGCCGGCGCGTCGAGCAGATGATCGACGTGCGAGTGACCGATCATGATGAGGTCTGCCCGCGTCGGCGCGCGCGCGGCGATCGCCGCGGGGTCCGGCGCGATCGGCCCGTCCAGGTCGGCCGGCCGCGAGTAGTACGGGTCGACGAGGATCGTCGCGCCCCCCGCGTCGAGCTGCCACCCCGCGACGCCGAGGTACGTGAGCGCGATGGCCTCGCGCCCGGGCTTCGTCTCGACGGGCGCCGCCGTGGCCGCCGGCCGACAGGCGCACATCAACAGGGCGAGCAGGACCGCGCGCATGCTGCACTGTACTCCCGAACCCCGCGCCCTGTTCCAGCCCCGTGTTAGCCTGCCGCGATGAAATTGCCTGGCCGCTCCTGGACCGTCCTGCTGGCCCTCGCGGGCTGCTCCGGCAGCAGCAGCGACGACACCACCGGGACCACGTCCGGCTCGACATCGTCGACGTCGACGACGAGCGACGACTCGAGCGGCACCCCGCCGACGAGCGGCGGCAGCGGCGACGGCACGTCCAGCGGAGCCGTGGATCCGACCACCAGCAGCGACCCCTCGACCTCGACCACCAGCGAATCGAGCGAGTCCTCGAGCGAGTCGACCGGCGACCCGATCGACGACCCGCGCCTCACTATCCTCGTGACCCACGCGCCGCGCGTATGGCTGCACCCCGACGAGTCCTACTTCCCCTCGACGGTCGAGTACGCATTTAATAATACGACCCGCTTCCTCGGCGAGGACGGCAACTACTGGATCGCCTCGACCCAATCATTAAACAGTCCGTCGGACACGCTGGCGTACTTCGCCGGGGACCTCGCCAATGCGCCGGTCTACGCGTATTACGCCGACAAGGGCGGCGGCGTGGTCGACCTCGTGTATTTCTTCTGGTACCCGTACAACCGCGGCAAGGAGGTCGTCGACACCATCTGGGGCAACCACGTCGGCGACTGGGAGCACATCACCGTGCGTATGCTGCGCGGACCGGACGATGTGCTCGTGCCGGATCAGGTGTACTTGTCGGTCCACAGCTTCGGCGGCGCGTATGCGTGGGCCGACATCGAGCGATACGAGGACACCCACCCGGTCGTCTACTCGGCCCTCGGGTCCCACGGCGTGTGGAGCGAGCCCGGCGACCACGTGTACATGACGATCGGCGAGGAGGTGCTGGGCGTGTGCGTCACGATCGTCTGCGCCGACCTGACCGACGAGACCGCCGCGGGTCTCGCCTGGGACACCTGGACCAACGTGGTGGGCCTCGATTATGGCGCGCAGGACGGCCTGGGCGGCGAATCCTGGCCGATCTGGATGAGCGAGGAATTCACCGCGCCCGGCGACGACCCAGTGATGGTCCCCGGCCACGGCCCGATCTACCGCTGGGGCAACCCGGAGGACTGCACGACCATCGGCATCGACATCAGCGACCTCATCGGCGTGTGCCGCCTCGAGGACGGACCCACCGGCCCGGCCTCGAAGAACGTGTGGGGCCCCGAGCTGCAGTGAGGGCGTGAGAGCGGCGACGCGCAGGGGGCAGCTGCGACGCCGCCGCTCTCACTATAGCGATAGAGACCCTCGATAGATCAGTCGACCGCGCACACGGTCAGCTCGGCGGAGCCGGTCAGCTTGAGGCCGCTGCAGGCGCCGCCGCACATGCGGATCGCGTCGAACGGACCGGCGGGGTTGGTGTAGACCCAGCCGGTCTCGGTCTGGCAGTCGCTGACGTGCGGCACCGGGTTGCCGTCGAGCACGACCACGGTCGACTCGGGGTCCAGCGGGGCCGGGTCGAGCGGGAGGATGCAGGTCAGCGCGTCGATGGCGATCTGGTCGAGCGCGGCGGCCAGCTCGATCTGGTTGGCCGTGTTGAAGAACTTCTCGTCCGGATCGTCGCGCGGCTTGCCGCCCTGCTCGGCCAGGTCGTTGAGGCGGTCGAACGAGTTGGTGCTGTCGGGGTTGCCGTCCTTGGCCACCGCCGACGTGATGTCCTCGATGCCGACGCCGACGACATAGGTCGGGATCCCATCGACCGTGAACGCGTCGTCGACGATCGTGTGCACGTCCTCGTCGTAGACCTCGAACATATCGGGCGGCGTCGTGCCGGCCCCGCAGTTGGCGGCCCCGTCGGTGACCAGCAGGACCGCCCGCGGCACGCCCGGGTCGAGCGTCTTGAGGTGGTCGAGCGCGACCGTCATGGCCGCCGCCACCGGGGTGCCGCCCCGCAGCAGGGTGTCGCTGGCGTTCGGGATGCCGGACAGGATCGCGTCCTTGTTGGCCGCCGCGACCGCGACGTCGATCGTCTCGTCGATGACGCACGCATCCGGGTTGTAGGCCGCGGTGGCCTCGACGCTCGGGTACAGGTGCGCGCCGAAGTTGATCTTGTCGTCGAAGTCGGTGGCGATCGTCTCCACGACCTCGTGGAGGCTCGCCCAGCGGGTCACCGGCGCCGTCATCGGGTCGTCGTCGTGGTCCCAGAGCCCGCCCGGGTCGGCGACCATCGAGCCCGACTTGTCGAGCACGAGCACCACGTTCGGGCTGACCGGCGTGCGCGTCAGCTTGACCTCCGAGCAGCCGCTCCCGCCGCCGCTGCTCGTCTCGTCGCCGCCGCTGCTCGTCTCGTCGCCGTTGATCGGCGGGGCGCTGCCGGCGGTGGTCGGCTCCTCGCCCGTGGTGACAGGAGGTTCGGTCGCCTCGCCGCCACTCTCGTCGGACAGCTCGCCGAGCTTGGTCGGCAGCGTGCAAGCGAATGCCAGTGCGGGGAGCGCGAGCAAGAGACAGGTGCGGGCAGCAAAGGTCGTCACGGTCATCGTCTATCCTCGACTACCCGTCTCCGGGCCCACGAACATCCGTCACCGCGGACAACGAAAATTCGCGAACCGCTGCGCCACCGCCGACGTCGGATGATCGGAGAGCAGGCGCACCGCGGTCGCCTCGGCGCCGGCCGGATCTCCGCGCTTGCACAGCGCGTCGACGCGGGCCGCCTCGCGGACATCGACGAGCGTACCGGCGGGGAACTTGCCCGCGTGCGCGGCGATCGTCGCCAATGCCGCGTCCGCGTCACCCTGGGCAAGCTGCGCGTGCACGCGGTCGATCAGGGCGATCTCCTCGGCGAGCAGCGCCCGCGCCTCGCCGACCTGCGGCGGGGCTGTCCCTTTGGACATACGGCGATCCACCGGCGGTGTCACCGGCGCGGTGACTGACGCGGCCGGCTCCGGCGGCGTCTCGACGATCGCGCGGGGAGGTGCGGCCTCCGCCGTCGAAACGCGGGCCGGCGCCTCCACCGTCGGAGGGCGCCGCTCCGACGGCGGCGACGCCGGCCGCACCGCGAGACCGACAGCGACGACCCCGGTGGCGATCAACGTGGTCGCCATCGCGGTCTGCGCCTTCATCCACGCGACGACACCGACGCTCGAACCACCCGGGCCGAACAGCGGCAGCATCAGCGCCCACGCCCGCTGCTGCGCGCCCTCCGGCGGCTCCTGGCGGCGGCGGGCGCTGGCCTGCAGCGACTCGAGCGCCTCGGCGGCGACGAGCGCCTGCAGCTGCTCGCGGGCGATGCGGAGCCGCGAGTACACGGTGTTGAGCGGCAGCCCGAGCTCCGACGAGATCTCCGGCGCGCTCATCCCCAGCAGCTCGGTCATCTGCCACACCTCGCGGGTGTTGTGGCTCAGGCGCGCGAGCAGCCGCGCCAGCTGCTGCGCGTGGTCGTGGCGGTGCTGCGGGGCGTCGCCGACCGGGCGCGCGACCTCGGCGAACGCGGTGTGACGGCGAGCCCGCCGCGCCGCGCCGCGCCGGTAACGAAACGCGACGCGCCGGGTCACCCCGAACAGCCAGGCCCGCGGCGAGACCTCGAAGCGCAGCGAGTCGATGCGGCGATACGCGGTGAGGAACACGTCCTGAACCACGTCGTCGATCGTGCCCGCCGACACGCCGAGGTGCTGCGCGACCGACCACACGAACGCGAACTCGCCGCGGTACAGCGCCTCGAACCGGCGCAGGTGCGGGGTATCGTCCAGGGGGACCTCGGCGGCGTCCGTGTGGGCGGGTTCGAGCGCGTGCATCACCGTCTCGCCCACGATTCTCCGCGATCGCGGGGATCCGTCACCAGCGATCACGAAGTCTGAGCTCGACCCCCAGGAGCAGCCGCCCGGACGCCGGAGACGGCAGATACAGCGTCTCGGCCATCATGTCCGCCGTGTCCTCCCCCTTCTGAAACAGCGGGCGCACAGGCGCCAGGACCAGCTGCAGCCCGGCCCACACCGAGATCCGCGGGCTCACGTGCCAGGACAGCGCCGGGCCGACCACACCGGCGACCCACAAAGAGGTGTTCGCGCTCGCCCCCGGCAGGTTGGTGGTCGGCTCGCCGCGCATGGCGCCGACCTCGACCCCGCCGCACAGCGGGACCTCGACCCTCCCGCGGCCGACACGCCAGCACGCGTGCACCGCCCCGGCGTACAGCGCCGCCTTCACGCCCCCGCCGGACCGTCGCGGCAGCACCGTGCCCTGCAGCTCGAGCCGCAGTCGCGGCCACAACAACCCGAGCGCGAGCCCGACCGCGCCCGCCGGCCCCGGCAGCGCGCCGTTGCTGCCGGATCGCCCGGGCAGCGCGCCGATCTCCCCGCCGCCGTGCAGCCGCAGGACACCACCTGGCCCGTCGTACCTGTCCGAAGGAGCAGGTGTATATTCGGGGATCGCCGACGTCCGGACCGGCTCGGCCGGCACGACCTCGAGCGTCGGCGCGGGCGTCAGCGCGGGCGTCGGCGCGGGCTCCGGCTCCGGCTCCGACTGCGGC
>Ga0075158_10004037_pt1 | contig 10181 bp, 7 predicted proteins | sample JI91814BDNA_FD_70968 | JGI IMG/M metagenome (GOLD analysis project Ga0075158, IMG submission 70968) | Wastewater effluent complex algal communities from Wisconsin, to seasonally profile nutrient transformation and Carbon sequestration -... | ecosystem: Engineered > WWTP > Effluent > Algae... | reverse complement strand
CTGTACCGACACCGCACTCGTGATGAGCGATCGCCAGGGCGTCGACATCTCCTTGCCATATAGTGCCGACGCCGCCGGCTAGGGGCTTTCGTTTCGGGATACCAAGAAAACGTTACTTTGGGAGGACGAATGTCCAAGAGCAAGTGGGTGCGCCTGACTGGTGCCTTGAGGTTGAAGAGCGCGCATGCTTGGGCCTGTGCGGCCGGTATCTTGCTGGCCGCATGCGGTGGTGGTGGTGGCGGAGAATCTAACCTCGGCGGCGGCGGATCTCCTGTGCCCACGGTCTCCGGCCTACTTCCGGGAGCACCCGCCATCGGCACGACGCTGGCTGATGATGCCGGCGTCTGGCGCCCGTTGCGCGACAAGTCTGTCTACACCTACCGCGGCCAACATTCCGAGCAAGGTGGGAGCGTGTTTCCCCGCTTCTATGCCAACACCGTGACGCAGCTTGCCCAGGGTGGCGGCATGCGCGAGGATTCCACCAATGCCTTCAATGAAGGCCCCGATACAACCGGTGGCCCGGTTTCCTTGCAGTCGGGCGTGATCCGCCAACAGATCGAAATTGACTTAGCCGACGGTGTTAAGCCGCTGGCCTTGGATTTAGTCGAGCTGCAATCGCCCGTGCGCACGAACGCCCGCTATGTCGCAGCCGATCGACGCATCGCCGACATCGGCATCGATGTCGATGGCGACAAGAAGAACGACAGCATGGATCTCGCCGTTTGGGTGCAGGTGGTCGGCGAGGAAACGCTTGACCTTCCTAACCGCACGGGCGTACGCACGATCCACACGGACACGACGATCCGTGTCCGCGTGGTGTTGGCTACTGGTGTGCTAGGTCCCATCGTCGAGGAGCGTCTGGGCATCTGGTACGCCGCCGGCATTGGTCCGGTGAAGCTGCGACGGGACGCGCCGCATTCCTCGCAGGCCGATGTGCGTGTGATCGATGAGGAGACGCTGGTCACCTATGACGGCATCAGTGACGGCGTCGGTTTCACGACGCAGCCTATCAAGGGCATGTTCTCCGTGGCTGGCAGCACACCTGCCGTGGCCATACCCTACCCCCACGACGCCGTGGCCTTTGACGCCAACGTCGTGACGATCTCCGGCTTGCCCAACAGAAATCAGGAAGCCGGCTTTACGTTGACCCAACTGGACACGCGCGGCGCGGTTGTGGCGGCCAAGCAGTACGCCAATACGGTGACCGGTGGCGGCAGTACCGGCAACACCCTTGTGCGCTTGGGCAATGAGCTGCGCTTGCTCTACATTGGCTCTGGCAACAGCCTGTACATGTTGCGCTTCTCCGCTGATGGCCAGACGCTGCTATCGACCACGCCCACGCTGCTGCTTGCCGGGCCTTTCGCCGGCTTGGCCAACTCCGGCTCCAAGTTCTTCAAAGCGGTTTCCAGCGGCGGGTCGTTGTGGGTGCTCACGCTGACCCACTTTGACTCCAGCAGCATCGATGAGGCGCGCCTCGAGTTGCGCCAGTTCGGCGCCGAAGGCAGTCCTGTCGGCACGCCGCGAGTGATCGAATCGGGATCCAACGCGGCTGGCGTCAATGACATCGCCTTCACGGCCTCTTCCAGCAGGCTCATGCTGTTATGGCACAGGGGTGAACGGGCCACTGCGGCCACAGGCCATTTGTTGATCGACGGCAGCACTGGCATCGGGGCTCCGGCGGCTGCGGCCGATGTGTACGCCAGCCTCGGTCCTTGCTCGGATTCGTTCTCGCCGGTGCTGACCGATACGGTTAGCTTGGTGGCTTGCTCCGAAAACCAAGCGCCCGCATTGGTCACACTGCAGGCCAACGGCCTGGTATTCACTGCGGCGGGTGGTAGCGTCCGGGTCGACACCTTGGTACCCAGGGACTGGATCACCAATCAGGCCCAGTTGAGCTGGCTGAACAACCGGGACAGTCACCCGCAGAAGCTGGCCTTCTACGGCGCGCGCTTTGGCAAGCTTTTTGCGGAGGACGTGCTCGAGTCCAGTTACCAGCAGTTCGCTGAAGTCCCTTTGGTTAACGGTATCCCGGACAAGACGGGCTACCGGCTGTTGGCCCGTGTGCAGGGAAGCCTGGCTTCTACTCGTTTTGCCTTCAGCTTCGGCAATCGCATCCTGCTCGTGGGTGGCGACTGCGCTTGCGAGGGAGGCATTCTTGGGACGATGCTGGTTTGGAGGTGAGTCGAGCCCAGTCCAACGGAATCCCTGCACCGCACGACGGCTGGCATCCGGTTGTAGGTGCCTTTCGCTCAGGGGGGCAGTCTCTGTTGCTTGGTGGCCTACGGCCCATCCAAACCCATGATCCGTACTAAATTACTGTTATCAAAGTGGGCGCGTGGGCAGGCCGACGCGTCAAGTCTGGCGGGCAGTGATACGGATCGCGGCGGGGACGCGGCAAAGTGGCCGTTAGGAATTGCGCGTCCGTGAAGTGAGCTTGACTTCTTACGTTCTTTTTTGGGCCATGGGTAAGCAAGCCTCAGCCTCCCCGCAACAAGCCGCTGTGCTGCGCCGCCTCCGCCAACCAGGCCGGGTCCTCGGCCAGCGCCAAGGCCGCTTCCAGCGTGCGTGAGGGGCGGCTGCCCTGGTGCAGCATCAGGGCGATGGGCACGGCCACCTGGGGCGCCACCAGGGGCCGCGCTTGCAGGCCGCAGCGGGCGGGGCCGTAGGCTTGGAGTTCGCCGAGCAGGGCGCCGGGCAGCACGCTGCTGACCTGGCCTGCGACCACGCAAGCAACCAAGGAGCCGGTGGAGTTGGATTCGATCGCCGCTTGCACCTTTGTCACGCCGGCCTCGGCAAAGGCGCGGTCGACGATGCGGCGGTTGTGCATCTCGGCGCTGAGCAGGCAAAGCGGCTGGGCGGCGGCATCCTGCCAGCGCATCTCGGCGCCGATCTGCAGGCCAGCAGTGCTCGGCTCTGCCTGGGCCTGTTGCAGCAGAAAGTAGTGCTCGGTGTACTGCGGCAGCACGCGCAGCTGGGCGCGGCTTTGTTCCATGCGCTCGGTGTAGCCCAGGGCCAAGTCGAGCGCCAGGTTTTCCAGGCCAGCCTCCAGCTCGACCGAGCTCATCGAACGCAGCGTCGGACGTATGCCCGGGTGGCGCGCCTGGAGCCGCGCCACGAAGCGGGCAGCGATGGGCATGGCCGTGGGCACGGAGCCGATCAGCAGGTGGCCGCTGGGCGCGCCGCTGCGGCTGTCCAGTTCCTGCTGCAGCAGCTCTTGCTCGCGCAGCGTGCGGCGCGCGCTGGCCAGCACGCGCTCGCCCTCTTCGGTGAAGCCGGCGAAGCTGCGGCCGCGCTTGACGATGGCTGTGCCATAGCTTTCCTCCAGGGCCCGCAAGGCGTTGGAGAGCGCCGGTTGGGTGACATGGCAGGCCAAGGCGGCGCGGCCGAAATGCTTGTGGTCGTCCAGCGCGACCAGGTACTTGAGCGAAACGAAAAGGTTCATGACTGCGCCTCACGGCCCACCAGCTGGCCGCCCCGCAGCTGCAGGGCCAGGCCGCCGAAGAAGGCCAGGTCCTCGGGGTCGTGGGTGATCATCAGCATGGGAATCTGCAGGCGCTGCAGCAGCGCGTCCAGCTCCTCACGCAGGCGGCCGCGCAAGGCAGGGTCAAGGGCCGAAAACGGCTCGTCCAGCAGCAGGGCCTGCGGCTCGCCCACCAGGGCTCGCGCCAGGGCCGTGCGTTGGCGCTGGCCGCCCGAGATCTGCTCAGGCCGCTGGCCGGCCACACGGTCGAGCTCGAACAGCTGCAGCCAGTGCTCCACGCGCGGGTCGCGTGTGCGCCGCGAGGGGTTGAGCCAGCCTCTGCGCAGACCGAAGGCCACGTTCTGCCGCACATCCAGGTGCGGGAACAGGGCGTAGTCCTGAAACAGATAGCCGAAGCGTCGTTGGGCCGCTGGCAGGTTGATGCCACGCACACTGTCAAACAAGACCTGACCCCGGCAACGGATGCGGCCCTGATCGGGCCGGCTCAGGCCGGCGATGGCCTGCAGAGTTAGGCTTTTGCCGGCGCCCGAGGGGCCGTAGAGCACCGTGCGTGCCTGTTGGCTTTCAAACTGCAGATCGAGCTGAAAGCTGCTACCGCGGCCGCTGCTCAGGTGCTGCTGGATCTGCACTTCAAAAAAGAGCGGGCTTGCAGGCACGGCCGTGCTCATGACTGCATTCATGGGCGGCTCCTGCCCGGCATCAGGCGGCCGGCCGCCAGCAGCACGGCGACGCAGGTCAGCGAGGTCAGGGCCACCAGAAAGGTGGCAGTCTCGTCTTGGCCGGCTTGCACCGCTTCGTAGATGGCGATCGACAAGGTTTGCGTTTGGCCTGGAATGCTGCCGGCCAACATCAGCGTGGCGCCGAACTCGCCGAGCGCGCGTGCAAAAGCCAGCAGCAGGCCGGCCAACAGGCTGCGCCCGGCCAAGGGCAGGCTGACGCGGAAGAACAGGGCCCAAGGCCCCAAGCCCAGCACCCGGCCTGCCTGCTCCAGCTGCCGGTCCACGCCCTCGAAGCCGGCCCGGGCCGACTTCATCACCAGCGGAAACGACACCAAGGCTGCGGCGATCACCGCGCCCTGCCAGGTGAAGATCAGCTGGATGCCCAGGTTGGTGTCCAACCACTGGCCGATCGGCCCGCGCCGGCCCAGCAGTACCAGCAGGTAGTAGCCCAGCACGGTGGGTGGCAGCACCATCGGCAAGGTCAGCAGGGCATCGAGCAGCTCGCGCCCCGGAAGGCGGCGCCAGCGCGCCAGGCCATAACCGGCCGCCGTGCCCAGCACCAGATTCACGGCCGTGGCCCAGCCGGCCACTTTGAGCGACAGGGCCAGAGCGATCCAGGCGGCATCCATGGGCAGGGGCGGGGAGGGCGAATCCGAGAGAAAAAGTGGCGGCGAGTGCGGCGCAATATAGCGCAGGCCTGCGGGCCCGGCGGCAGGCCGCTGCGCACCCGCGCATTCAGCGTCGCGCGCGCAGCCAGGTCAGGGCCGCCTCCAGAACCTCGTCGCGCTGCTCGCGCACGCCAGCCACACTGCGGCCTTGCTGGATGTCGGGCAGGATGCCCACATCCATGAAGCGGCTGCCGTCGTGCTGCGTGACTTCCATGCCCGTGAAGGTGATGGTGGCGAGCGGGTTCTTGCCCTGCGCGTCGGGCAGCAGGCGCAACTCGGTGACGTTGCCATTGGCGCCAGAACTGGGCTCCCCCATCAAGGGAACGCCGGCGGACTGCAGAAAGCCGAGGGCATGCTCGTTCTGGCTCTGGCTGAACCGGCTATAGATCGCCACCGTGGGCAGCTTGAAATAGGGCGAGCGCGGCTGGATGGTCTGCAGCACGCGTTCCCGATAGACCTTGGGGCCGGGGGCAAACGGTCGGTGGTGGTAGAGCGGCAGCGAGTGGATGGGGCGGTCCACCAGATGCCCAAGCAAGCTGAACCACGCCCCGAAGCTGACCGGGTAAATGCGCAAATCCAAGACCAAGGCCTTGGCTTGGGCCAGGGCCTCGCGCGCCCGCGGCACATCATCCTGAGTCAACTTGGAGAGGTTGAGGTAGAGCGTGCCGTCGGCCTTGGGGTCCAGCAAGGGCAGTTTGCTCGCGATGTCGTGCCAGTCCGTATCGGCCTCATTGGGCGGGGTGCTCGGCTGCTGGTTGATTGCAGCGACCTGGACGGTGGACTGCTGCCCATCGGCACGGCGGACGGTGATGTTGTAGCTGCGCGGCAGCTCCGTGAACATCAGTTCGCTGTAGAGCGTTGCTTCCAGGGCGGTGTGCTGATTGGCCAGGGACAGCGCTTGCAGCGGGCGGGCCAGATCCAGCGGTGAGACGCCGTCGATGGCGAGAATCTCGTCATAGATCTGCACCCCTGGCAGGGCTTGCAGTGGCTCCACCAACAATGGCCGCCCTTGCACCGCTTGCACCGCGAAGGGCATGAACCAGCGGCGTCGCTCCAGGCTACGGGCCCGAAGGTTGACATGGTTGTCGCGCAGCAGGGTCAGGCTGCGCCTCAGCTGCGCGTTGACCGCCGGCACCAGGTCGGCGCCCTGGGCGGGGTCGCAACTGGCCAGCAAGGGGCGCAGCTCGGCCGGCCAGTTCAGCTGCAAGCTTTCCTTGTAGGGGAAGAAGTTCTGAATCACGCCCCAGGTTTTGGCCACGGCCGCCAGGCAAGCAGCGGGCTTGTTGAAGTCTTGATCCGGGCTCCAGCTCAAGCTCGGCTTGAAGCCCTGGCTGGTGGGCTGGGTCTTGCCCTGGGTCACGACCTGGACCAGAGGATGCAAGACCTCGATGCCGGCGATCTTGTAGCGCGCGGCCGCTTCAGGGGGCAAGCCCGGTGCAGAGCCCAGGTCGGCCCCGCGCAAGGGCTTGCGAAGCCGTTCGTAGACATCGAGTGGGTCGTTGATGCCGCCTTCCACATAGCCGCTGTGATACCAGTAGTTCAACTCGTCCTGGGCCGAGACTTTGAACTCGGCTGCAGGCTCGTTGAAGCGAAGGTCTGGCGCCATCGGCGCGAACAGGCTGCGCAGCAGAGCCAGGAACTCGGCTTCGCTGCTGACCTGCGAGCTGCGCAGCATGGCGTACTGCAAGAAGGCATCCCAGTCGGTCTGGGCCACGCCGTCTGAGGGGTGGAAGAACTGCACATTGGCGGCGATCTCGGCCAGCGCCGCCATCCGATCCAAGTCGACGCGCCCAAAGCTGCCCGGTGCCGGCCAGGGTGAGGCGGGTGTGGGCGTAGGTGTCGGTGTCGGTGTCGGTGTCGGTGTCGGCGCGCTGCCGCCGTTCCCGCCGCAGGCCACCAGCAGGGCCAGGGTGCTGGCCATCAGCGCTTGCCGCCCTTGTCTTGCTGCGTTCCGCATCTTCATTCCCTCGTTGGTTCTGGCTGCTTGTGCAGCGCTTCTCGTTGGCGTGGGTTCGCTGCCGGCCATCGGCAAGGTCTGTGCAGCGCTGGCGATGTTCGCGCCAGCTCGCGATATCCGGATAGAGGACTAACACCGATGTTTCACGGCATGGGCTTGCGGCACAGCGCGTACAGTCGCAGGCCGATGACGTCCTTTCAATGCCCTCCCGCCAGTTCCTCTCCGCCGCTGCCTGAGCGTCCGGCGCGCCACAAGCTCGGCCTGGCCCTGGCCGGCGGTGGCTTTCGTGCCTCGCTGTTCCATGTGGGCGTGTTGCGCCGGCTGGCCGAGCTGGACCTTTTGCGTTATGTCGAGGTCTTGTCCACCGTGTCCGGCGGCTCGGTGGTGGGGGCGCTGTACCTGATGCACCTGAAGGCGGAGCTGGAGCAGCCGGCCCTGGCGAGCCAGTCGCCACGTGAGGCAGGGCTCAGTCGGGCGCAGTACCAGCAACTGGCCCTGCGCGTCGAGCACGACATGCGCCATGCGGCTCAGCGCAATCTGCGCACCCGATTGCTGATGAATCCTGTGACCTTGCTCCGGGTGTGCCTGGGGCCGGATTCGCTGGCCACGGCCATGGCCAAGTTGTATGAGCGGGAACTGCTGGCGGGTGCTGTGGAGCGCTTGCGTGCGCAGCAGGCTCCGCATGTGGGCGCCACAGGTGACCCGCCCGGGCGCGCCAGCTTGCGGGCCTTGCGTTTGCGTCACCAGGCATCGGCGCAGGCGGGCGGTTCAGAAAACTACAACCATCAAGCCCTGTGGCAAGGGGCTGAGGGCCTGGCGCCGGGCTCGGCACTGACCCGATTGATCCTCAATGCCACCTCGCTCAATTCGGGTGCGCGCTTTTGGTTCTCGCATGCGGAGCTTGGCGAGTGGTATTTCGGTCACCTGCGCTACGAAGAAATCGAGACGGAGCTGCTGACACGCAAGCGGCTTTTGTATCCGGACGATCCGGACTTGCCGGCGCCGCCGCTGGCCCCAATCGATCGCGCCTGGGCCGATGCGGTGCTGGCCTGCTGGGGGCGAGGCGATGCCATGCCGCTGAGCCGCCTGGTTCCGGGCTTGATCTGGTGCCTGCATGGTCGCGGGCACGATGCCCCTGCACAGACGCTGGCCTTGGTGCAAGCACTCAGCGATGCCGAGGCGGGCCGCTTGCGCCTGCTCAAGACGCCCGCCTGGTTTCTGAGCGTCGGTGCCAAGCGCCAGCCGCGAGTGGATGACGGCTTGTCGCTGGAGCAGCACCGCGAGCGCCTGTGGGAGGCGCTGTCAGGTTTGGACCTGGAACTGGGTGCGTGCTTCCGAGTGGCCCTGGTGGGGCGCGGGCAGGTCTTCAGTCAACGGCCACTTCAAGCGCTTGCGCTGGACGAGTTGTGCCGCCTGATCCTCGAGGTCTACAAGCTTCGTGGTGCCTGGATGGTCTCGCCTCGCGCGGAGAAGGAATGGGACGCTCTTCCCCTGGCCCAGGCGGTCACCGCCTCGGCCGCCTTTCCGCCGGTGTTCCCGCCCTACCTGTTGTCGGACTTCTACGACGACCGCCGCGTGCGCACCCTGGGCCTGACCGATGGCGGCGTTTTCGACAATATGGGCACCACGGCGCTGCTGGACGAGCAGTGCAATCTCATCATCGCCAGCGACCCCGGTGGCATCTTCGAGACCGAGCAGCAAGAGGCCTCGGTGGGCCGGCTGGGCTTGAGTGCGCGGCTGACGGCCATCTTGTCCGAGCTGCCGCTCAATTTGTTCCGGCACGAGTTGCGCGAGCGCCAGCGCCTCAGCGAGCGGTTGGCGCCCGAGTGGCTGAGCCCGCAGGCCCAGGAATTCCTGAACATGCGCGCGCTGAAGGTCTTGATCAACTTCCGCATCGATTCGGGTGTATCCGTGCAGCGTGGGCGCCAGATGCTGGAGGAGACCGCGTTTGCCGGGCGCACGCCCGAGGCGGAGCAGGCCCTGCCGCCCGACCAGCGCTTGCGCCTGGCGGACGAGCGCGAGCGCCGGCTGCTGGCTCGGCTGCGCACCGATCTGGATGCCTTCAGTGATCTGGAGGCCGAGGCCTTGATCCGCCAGGGCTATTTGCAGACTGAGGAGAATCTGACCCCGCTGCGTCAGGCCGGCTCGCCGCTGGCCCGACATGCCGGGTGGGCGCATGGATTGCAAGCACCTTATGCGCCGCCTTGTGACGATGGCCCTGCCATGCGCCGCCGGGAGCGCCTTTTGCGCGCTGGGCAGCGGCGCTTTTTGCGCCTGCTGGCGGTGTGGGGGCCGGCCCAAGGCGTTCTGGGCTTGCTGGCCTTGGGCCTGCTGGTCGGCCTCGGCGTCGAGTGGGTGTGGCCCTGGCTGTCGAAACCCCTGCTGGCGGGGCTGCAACAGGCCTGGCAGAACGCCGAGCCCAGCTTGCTGCGCTTGCTGTTTCGCTGGACTTGGAGCTGGGTTCCCTGGGCCCTGATCGGGCTGGTCTGCACCTTGCTCGTGGTGGTGCGATCGCGCATCGCCGACCGTGCGCGCCGCCGCGAGTTTGGGCTACCGCCGCCTGCGCCTTGGCCGCTACAGGCATGGTGGCGCCGCCGGACGCCCACACATTGGCGAAACCTGGGCTACTACCGCAACACCGGCGCCTTTTTGCTCTTGCTGGCGCTGCTGCCCATGAACTGGGTGCTGCCCGGTGTGGGGCTGACCCTGGCCCTGCTCCTTCTGGTTTCCCTTCTGGCCGTTCTGGCTCACGCCTGCCTGAGTCTGCCCTTGCTGAGCATGGCGCGGCGAGGCACAGGCGTGGAGGGCATCCCCACTCAGGGCTTCACCACGACCCACGAGGTTTGAATGCATAACTCACAAAACACACAGATTGAACTGCAAGCCGTCACCCGCGACAACTACGAAGCCATTTGTGATCTGCCCCTGAGCGAGGCGCAAAAAGACATGCTGGCCAGCAACACCTGGTCGCTGCTGGAAGCGGCCTACAACCCCGGCTACCAGGTGCGCGCCATCATGGCCGGTGCAGAGTTGGTCGGCTTCATGATGTGGGTGCCGCAGTCGGCGCTGCGCGTGTCCATTTGGCGTTTCATGATTGCACTGCCACATCAGGGCCGCGGCCTGGGCAGCCTGGCCTTGCAGGCCGCCATTCGCGAGATCGCCGCCGACCCGGCGGTGCGAGAAGTCGAAATCTGCTACCACCTGGACAACGAGGGTTCGCGCCGGCTCTATGCCCGCCACGGCTTTGTTGAAGAGGGGCTGGATGCAGAAGGGGAGGATATGTTGGCGGTGTTGGGGGTGAATGGGGGAGTGGTGAACAGGTGAATGGTGAATGGTGAATGGTGGATGGTGAATGG
>Ga0075158_10004035_pt1 | contig 10186 bp, 8 predicted proteins | sample JI91814BDNA_FD_70968 | JGI IMG/M metagenome (GOLD analysis project Ga0075158, IMG submission 70968) | Wastewater effluent complex algal communities from Wisconsin, to seasonally profile nutrient transformation and Carbon sequestration -... | ecosystem: Engineered > WWTP > Effluent > Algae... | reverse complement strand
TACGAATTTAAAAGAAGAACTTTCGAGAAAGAAGATATTGGTCCATACATTCAGTTGCACATGACAAGGTGTATTCTTTGTTATCGTTGTACCTATGTTGCCGATCAGATCACCGATAAAAGAGTGCATGGTATTTTAGACCGTGGCGATCATGCTGAAATATCTACCTATATTTCCAAAGCCATAGAAAATGATTTCAGTGGCAATATGATCGATGTTTGCCCGGTTGGCGCTTTAACTGATAAAACTTTCCGTTTTAAAAACAGGGTTTGGTTTACCAAGCCGGTTGATGCTCACCGCGAATGCGAAAACCCAAAGTGCTGCGGTAAAGCTACCTTGTGGTTACGTGGAGATGAGGTTTTCAGGGTTACTGCCCGTAAAGATGAGTGGGGCGAAGTGCAGAGCTATGATGGAAAGCCAGGCTGGATATGCAATACCTGTCGTTTTGATAAAAAGAAAACAAGCGACTGGACAGTAGAAGGACTAACAGCTATCAGCCGTCATTCAGTTATTGGTGCCAATAAATATGCAGCATTGGAAATACCGAACGATACAATTAAAAAGGTATTGAAAGGCCGTGATCCTAAATTATTAATGAACATACACAATGTAAGCGGAGTAAATAATCCCAATATACATTTAAGTGAGATTGAAAGGCCTGCACATGCATCTGATTTTGCAAAATCAAATGAATTTGTAAAAGGCGAAGGAGAATCAACACAATGGGGTTTACCGAAGGAATAAAAAATATAAAACAGGTTTATGCTTTTAGCAATTGATTTGGGATTTATTATTGAGAAACTGGTTTTGATCGTCATAGTTGTAATGGCATCGTTGCTAATTGCCATGTATGCTACTTATGGCGAGAGAAAGATTGCTGCTATTTTACAGGACAGGCGTGGTCCCAACCGTGCTGGTCCTTTTGGTATTTTGCAACCGGTGGCCGATGGATTGAAATTGTTTTTTAAGGAAGAGATCATCCCGGATTTTTCTTCTAAATTTTTATTTATACTTGGCCCTTCACTTGCAATGCTTACTGCAATCATGACCAGTGCTGTGGTTCCATGGGGCGATAAAATTCATTTGTTCAACAGGGACATTTCTTTGCAGATTGCTGATGTAAATGTTGGAATACTATATGTTTTTGCTGTGGTGAGTATGGGTGTGTATGGCATCATGATCGGCAGCTGGGCAAGTAACAATAAATTTTCTTTAATGGGTGGTTTAAGGGCCGCTTCGCAGATCATCAGTTATGAACTGGCTATGGGCATTGCTTTAATTGCCCTGCTGATGGTAACCGGATCGCTGAACCTGAAAGAAATGGTGCAGCAGCAACAGGCCGGCCTTTGGAACATAGCCTATCAGCCCCTTGGTTTTTTATTATTCCTAATTTGCGCATTTGCCGAATGTAACCGTGCTCCTTTTGATCTGTCGGAAGCTGAGAGTGAACTGATCGGTGGCTATCATACAGAGTATTCATCCATGAAACTAGGCTTTTACCTGTTTTCTGAATATATCAACATGTTCATCAGCAGTGTTATTATGGCCACTTTGTATTTTGGTGGTTATGATATTCCGTTTTTAAATGAAGCAGACTACAATCAATACTGGATGGCCGCTTTTGGTGTCGCGGCATTAATGATAAAAGCGTTTTGTTTTATATTTTTCTTTATGTGGGTTAGATGGACGATTCCGAGATTCAGGTATGATCAGTTGATGAACCTGGGCTGGAGAATTTTAATTCCATTGGCATTATTTAATATGCTGGCAACGGGCGCATTGGTATTATTAAAACAAAATAACTGGCATTTTTAATTTATTATAAAACACAATAAAGCCCCTTTAGGGGTTTGGGGTATGCAAGCATTAACAAACAGAGTAAAACAGGTAGATCGCCGGAAAATGAATTTCCTGGAGCGGCTGTACCTGGTAGCTATTTTTAAAGGAATGCTGATCACTTTCAGCCATATCTTTAAAAAGAAACCTACCATTAACTATCCCGAAAAGAAGAGGCCTTTCAGTCCCGTTTTTCGCGGACTTCATATTTTGAACAGGGATGCTGAAGGTCGTGAAAATTGCACAGCCTGTGGTTTGTGTGCAGTTGCCTGTCCGGCAGAAGCCATAACCATGGAAGCTGCGGAAAGGCAAACCGGTGAAGAGAATTTATACAAGGAAGAAAAATATGCAGCCAAATACGAGATCAATATGCTGCGCTGTATCTTCTGCGGTTTATGCGAAGAAGCATGCCCTAAAGATGCTATTTATTTAAGTGAAACTTTTGCACCGGCTGATTACCAGCGCAAACAGTTTATTTATAAAAAAGAAGAATTATTGATACCTCACCCGGTAAACGACCCCGAAGCTTATAAAAAAGCATTGGGTAACAGGGCAAAAAAAGAAACGGTTAATTAAAGATCATGAGCATCACAGCATTATTATTTTGGGGTCTATCAGCTTTGGCTTTGTTCAGTGCAATTATGGTGGTTGCCAGTAAAAATCCGGTAAACAGTATATTGTACCTGATCGTTGTATTCTTTGCCATTACAGGCCATTATATTTTATTGAACGCACAGTTCCTGGCTATTGTAAATGTCATTGTATATGCCGGAGCCATCATGGTGTTGTTCTTATTTGTGGTGATGCTGATGAACCTGAATGCTGAATCAGAACCCAAAAAGCACAGGATGCTGCAGTTTGCCGGTTTGATCTCGGGAGGTTGTTTGTTCCTGGTTTTGGTTTCGGCTTTATCAGAAACAGCACAGGCATCTAATATGGTGCAGATGGGCGGAGGAAACAGCGGCCTTGTTCAAAACCTGGGAATGGCATTGTTTAAAAATTATGTATTGCCTTTTGAAATAAGCTCGGTATTATTTTTAAGTGCAATGATAGGAGCCGTGGTCATTGGTAAAAAAGAGGGTTGAGATTAATAACACGGATTGAAACGAATTACACGAATTAAAAACAGAGATTAAATAATTCGTGTAATTGTGTAATTCGAAATAATTAGTGATATAATTATGGAAATTAAATGGTACATCGGTTTGGCAGTGGCGCTTTTCTGCACCGGAATTGTGGGGGTACTTACCCGCCGCAACTCCATCATTATTTTTATGTGTATAGAGTTGATGCTGAATTCCGTGAATTTGTTGCTGGTGGCATTTTCAAAAATGCATGCAGCATCTGCACTGGTTCAATCCAATCCTAACGTAGTAAGTGATGCACAGATATTTGTATTCTTTATCATGGTGGTTGCAGCGGCAGAAGTAAGTGTGGGACTGGCAATTATTGTTATGCTTTACAGAAATACACATTCGGTAGATGTGAATTTCTTAAACAGATTAAAAAACTAAAGCTTCATTCCGGTTTCGGATTGATGTTTAATTTAAAATAAAATTCTCTTCAAGAGAACAGAGCTTATGAGTAATGTTTTTCAATTAGTTTGGCTGATACCTGTGCTGCCTTTGCTGGGCTTTCTCATCAATGGCCTTGGCAGAAAGCAGGTTTCAAAAACAATGGCCGGTGTAATAGGCAGCGGATCAGTATTGGCTTCATTTATTATCAGCGTGTTAATTTTTATACAGTTGAATGCTGGTAATGTTCCAAAAGAACCTTTCCATTATTTCGATTTTATTAATGTAACGGCACTTAAGATCGGTTTCGATTTCCAGATCGATCAGCTTACATCCATCTTCTTATTAATAATTACCGGCGTTGGTTTTTTAATACATGTGTATTCAACCAGCTATATGCATGATGAGGAACCTAAAGACTTTGCGAAATATTTTGCTTACCTGAATTTGTTCGTCTTCTCTATGTTGCTGCTGGTAATGGGGGCCAACTATGTAATTATGTTCATAGGCTGGGAAGGCGTAGGACTTTGTTCTTACCTGCTTATTGGTTTCTGGTTTAAAAATACCAACTACAATATTGCAGCCAAGAAGGCATTCATTATGAATCGAATTGGCGACCTTGGATTTTTGCTGGCGGTGTTTTGGCTGATATCAAAACTGGGCACTGCAGATTATCACCAGGTGTTTGCTAATGTTTCTAAATTAACAACAACAGATATTACCGCCATCACTATGCTGTTATTTGTAGGTGCTATGGGTAAAAGTGCACAAATTCCTTTGTACACCTGGTTACCCGATGCGATGGCAGGCCCTACACCTGTTAGTGCATTGATACATGCGGCTACCATGGTTACCGCCGGTATCTACATGATTGCACGCAGCAATATTTTATATACCATGTCGCCGGTTACGCAGGCTGTTGTTGCTATTGTTGGTTTATCTACGGCTATACTGGCTGCTACTATCGCACTTAAACAAAATGATATTAAAAAAGTGCTGGCTTATTCAACCGTAAGTCAGTTGGGGTATATGTTTTTGGCTTTGGGTGTTGGTGCTTACACCGGTGCTGTGTTTCATGTGATGACCCATGCATTCTTTAAAGCTTTATTATTCCTGGGTGCTGGTAGCGTTATACATGCCATGAGTGGCGAGCAGGACATCCGCAATATGGGTGGACTGAAAAAATACATGAGCGTTACCCACATTACTTTTCTGTTAGCGTGCCTGGCTATCGCTGGTATGCCACCATTCTCAGGTTTCTTTTCTAAGGATGAAATTTTAGCGGCTGCTTATGAAAGAAGCCCGTTGCTTTGGGGAGTAGGTGTTGGCGGTGCCATCATGACTGCATTTTATATGTTCCGTTTATATGCCATGACCTTCCTTGGAAAATTCAGGGGCACACATGAGCAGGAACATCATTTGCATGAAAGCCCGAAGGCCATGACCATTCCTTTGATCATACTTGCAATACTTTCTGTTATTGGAGGCTGGATAGGCATACCGGAAGTTTTTATGCATGGCGGGCACAGGCTGGAAGCATTTTTAGAACCAGTATTTGCTCAAAGCAATGCTATCACTGTAAAGCATCCCCTGAATCATAACACAGAGTATGGATTAATGGCGGCTTCGGTTGTGTTGGCACTTGCAGCTTTGATTTTTGCCTGGAGTAAATTCAGCAAATATCAAAAAACAGATGCTGAAGAAACCGGATTTGGTAAAGTGCTGGCCAACAGATGGTATGTGGATGAGTTGTATGATGCCATTATTGTTAAACCTGTACAATCAATTGCAAAATACTTCAATGATATTTTTGAGAAAAAAGGCATTGACGGATTTGTAAATGGAGTTGGTAAAGCTGTTAATCATGGCAGCCGTCAGATTCGTTTACTGCAATCGGGCCAGGTTGGTACTTATGTGTTGATGATGGTACTGGGCATTTTGATATTTTTTATTATTCAGTTGTTTTTGTAATTAGAAGATATGGATCACAAAGATTATTTAATAACGTTTCCGGAATTGCTAATCTGGTTTCCGCTGATAGCAGGTCTGGTAGCGTTTATTATCCGTAAAGAAAAAGCAGTAAAAACATGGGCTATCCTGGCTTCGCTGATCACTTTGGGGATATCCGTGGCAAGCCTGGCTTACGCCGATAATAGCAAACACTTTTATCTGAATAATGTAAGTTATTTCTGGCTAAAATACCTGGGCAGCAATTTTGCATTGGGGCTCGATGGAATGGGCCATATGTTAACAGCGCTTACAGCCATTTCGTTTCCAATAATTTTTATTGCTACCAATAAAACCAGCTATAAGAATGCCAATGCATTTTATGGATTGATGTTGTTGACTCAATCTGGTTTAATGGGCGTATTTACCGCCATGGATCTGCTGGTGTTTTATTTCTTTTGGGAGCTTGCCGTTATACCTGCGTACTTCCTGAGCAGCCGCTGGGGAGGAGAAAGAAGGATACAGGCGACTTTCAAATTCTTTGTGTACACATTTGCAGGTTCATTATTAATGTTGATAGGTATTATCTATTTGTATCAGCATTCAGCCGCAACTTCATTTGCCGAACATTCATTTTCACTGAATGCGGTCTATTCAGCAGTACTTTCTCCTGCAGAAAAAAACTGGATATTCTGGCTTTTCTTCGTTGCATTTGCTATCAAGATGCCGGTGTTTCCTTTTCATACCTGGCAGCCTGATGCCTATGAACAGGCGCCTACAGCAACCACCATGGTGTTAAGCGGTATCATGGTAAAGATGGGCGTGTTTGCCGTTATCCGCTGGATACTGCCGATCTTTCCCGATGCAGTAACTAAGTTTGATAATATTGTTATCGGGCTTTCAGTTATCGGCATGATCTACGCCAGTTTAATTGCCATTAAACAAGACGACCTGAAACGTTTTGTAGCCTATTCATCTATTGCACATATCGGTTTAATGTGTGCGGCAATATTTACAAAAACCGAGATTGGTTTGCAGGGTGTGATGGTACAAATGTTCAGTCATGGTATTAACATCATTGGTATGTGGATAGTAGTTGACCTGATCGAGAAACAAACCGGCACCCGCAAAATTTCTGAATTGGGAGGCATAGCACATAAAGCACCGGTATTAACGATCTTCCTGGTGATAATTGCTTTGGCAAATATAGCATTGCCATTAACCAATGCATTTGTGGGCGAGTTCATGATGTTTAATGCCTTATTCAAGTTTAATTTCTGGTATACCGTATTTGCAGGACTTAGTATCATATTGGCTGCTGTTTACACATTGAATATGGTGCAGAAAGTTTTTTATGGCGAAGCAAATTCCATTACCGGAAATATGCAGGATATTTCATTGAATCAAAAGCTGATACTGGCTGTATTGGTGGTGTTCATTTTCTTTTTTGGGGTTTACCCGCAACCATTGTTCGATCTTACAAAAGATACAGTAACAGCTATATTAACAAGAATTAAATAATTAAAGCGCCATTGGCGTAACTGAGGTATGAATGCAATAATATTTACAGCGATCTGGGGGGTAGTAATGATGTTGGGAGGTGCTTTTATAAAAAATAAAAGCATACCTAAATACCTGGCGATTTTCGGATTGGCAATTATACTTGTACTGAATTGTGTTGAAATGAATATGGGTATGCCTTTATTTAATGTTGATCTTAAGGGCATGCTGGAGTTTAAAAATTTCAATCTCACTTTTATTAACGTAGCTTTTGGATGTACCTTACTTTACTTCTTTTTAAACGGAAGAGATATTGAAAAAGTTGGAGAAAATGTGTCGGAGTATTTTGCACTGATATTTTTTGTGTTATGCGGTGTTGCCATCATTTCAACATTTAACTCATTACTGATGCTGTTCATCGGTATCGAGATCGTTTCTATACCCCTGTATATTTTAACCGGTAGCGACAAGCGTAATTTAAAAAGTAATGAAGCCGCACTGAAATATTTTTTGATGGGATCTTTCTTTACAGGCATCATGCTTTTGGGGATCGCATTTCTTTACGGTGGAGGCGATCTCGGGTCTTTCGATATTCATCTGATCGTTTCCGGAAATGGCCCCATGCCGGCTATGATTGCCGCAGGATTGGTTTTGCTGTTAATATCCATGTCGTTTAAAGTGTCAGCAGCTCCATTTCATTTCTGGACGCCCGATGTGTATGATGGGGCGCCAACGGTGTTTACTTCCTTTATGGCAACAGTGGTAAAAGCGGCTGCATTTTTTGCTTTTGTACGTTTATTTGAAAATGCTTTTGGCAGTATGCATCGCCAGTGGCAAACACTGGTTGTAGTGTTAATTGCATCAACATTATTGATAGGAAACCTTACTGCAGTATTTCAGCAAAGCGTAAAGCGAATGCTGGCATACTCAAGTATCGCACAGGCAGGTTTTATGATGTTTTCGTTGTTTGCTTTAAGTAAAATGGCTTACGAAGGTTTGGTATTGTATGCAGCAGCATACAGCCTTGCCAGCATTGGTATTTTTGCCATCCTGGTAAAAATGAAAGATTATACCATTGATGGATTTAACGGGTTGGGCAAGCAGCAGCCTTTACTGGCAGTTACTGCTACTATCTTTCTTTTATCACTAACAGGTATTCCTGCAACTGCGGGTTTCCAAAGTAAATTTTATATGCTGATGGCTGCTGTTCAAACCGGCCACCAGATTTGGCTGGTGATTTTTGCAGTGCTTTGTGCTGCAATCAGTGCTTATTATTATTTCCGCATTATACAGGCTATGTTCTTTAAAGAAAGCAACGATGAGGTGGCTCTTACTGAAGATGTAACACCAGCTTTTAAGGTGCTGCTTGTTATAACAGCTTTTCTCATTCTCATTTTAGGCTTATTCCCCGAATTGCTTACCAACTGGCTTTACTATTAACTCATTCGGTGCCGTTTATAAAAGTTTTGGCTGTTAATCGCATTCTGTCGTTAACTTTAGGACGAATAATGCCACTCCATGACTTTTAAAGACACTCTTGCTTTATCCTGGCGAAATATTTCGGGTAATAAATTGCGTACCGGTTTAACCGTAGCCATTATTGCCCTGGGCATTTTTGCATTGATAATGATAGTAACGGCTATTAAAGCCGCCAGCGTTAGCCTTACCACCAGCTTTTCTACCATGGGAGCCAATTCTTTCAATATCAGGTTTAAAGACAGAAATATACGTATTGGAGGAGGCCGGCAAAGAGACAATGAAAAAACAAGCAAGTCGGCTTTAAGAGAGAAAAAGAGCAATATGGGTAAAGTAATTACCTATGAGGAAGCTAAGGCTTTTAAAGAGCGCTACAACTTTCCTGCAAAAGTGGGGCTTGCATTAATGGGACCACGCAATATTGTATGCAATAACGACCGCAAAAAAACAAACCCTGACATTACTATTTTGGGTGGGGATGAAAACTACCTGGAACTGAATGGCTATACCATAGCTTATGGGCGCAATTTTACAGAAACAGAAATTGAATCGGGCAGAAGTATCTGTTTGCTGGGAAGCGGCACCGCACAGAAACTATATCCGGGAAACCCTGAAAAAGCAATTGACAGAGTAGTAAATGTTGATCATACACCTTACCGGGTAATAGGCGTGTTGGAAGATAAAAGCTCAAGTGCATTTTTTAATACCAGTAAAATTGTTGTAACCTCCTATAATAATATCCGCCGTTTGTATGCGTCACAAAGCACTTCGTTCAATATAGGGGTGATGGTGACCGATCAGAAAATGATGGATGCAGCAATAGGCGAAGCGAAAGGAACTTTCAGGCCGATCAGAAAGCTAAATGTTAAGGACGAGATCAATTTTTATGTTGACAAAAGTGACAGCATTGCACAAACTTTTCTGTCTGCATCTTTATACCTGCAATATGCCATGCTTGCCATTGCATTGATAACACTCATTGGTTCAGCCATTTGCTTAATGAATATAATGCTGGTGGCGGTAAATGAACGTACCAAGGAAATAGGGTTAATAAAAGCCCTGGGCGGAACCAAAAAAGAGATCAGGTCGCAGTTTTTATACGAGTCTGTTTTGATCAGTTTACTCGGGGCTGTTGCAGGAATTATTTCCGGAATACTGGTTGGTAACCTGGCTTCCATACTCTTAAAGACCGGGTTTGTTGTTCCCTGGGGCTGGGTTATCATTGGTGTGTTTGTGTGCTCCCTTGTGGGTTTGGCAGCAGGCTTATACCCCGCCTATAAAGCTTCAAAACTTGATCCTATTGTGGCTTTGAGATATGAGTAAGTATTGAATGTTTCCTTTATTTAAAAGACTTTGATTGTTTTTTATCTAAAATTTCAACCGTTTGCAGGAAAATTTTATGTAAAAAATTCATTTTAGCATCGTAAAAAAAAAATTATGAAATAAAACTTTTGTAAGTTGTAACTTTCAATTAATTATTTAACTTGTGCATTCTGGCTTTATGGCAGAAGAAAATGAAAAAGATTGTGAATGCTAAAAATCAATATCACTTAATATCCTTTTCCAATCATTAAACTTAAATTAAAATTTTACAAAACTAAAAACTAGAATTTTATGGCAGAGACTACAGCAACTGTAAAACCAACAACTTCAGTTCAGGCAAAAAAATCAAGCAACATTATCTCATTGATTGCTCCGGTATTATGTTTACTTGCGGGGTATTTAATCTGGAGATTTGGATTGGGTAATCCGGGTAATTTTGAAAAAGTTGTAAAAAACGGATGGTTCTGGCCAGAATACGAAGGCCCTAAATCAGGTTTAAGCAAAATGTATCTTGGAGGTATCATTGTACCTATCCTGATCGGTACATTTTTAACCATGCTTACTTTTGTTATTGAAAGATTTATGACAAT
>Ga0075158_10004034_pt1 | contig 10188 bp, 8 predicted proteins | sample JI91814BDNA_FD_70968 | JGI IMG/M metagenome (GOLD analysis project Ga0075158, IMG submission 70968) | Wastewater effluent complex algal communities from Wisconsin, to seasonally profile nutrient transformation and Carbon sequestration -... | ecosystem: Engineered > WWTP > Effluent > Algae... | reverse complement strand
TGTTTGTAATTTGATATCTAAAATTAGCAAAAAAATCCCGTAAATTTGAATGATTACAAAAAATACACCTATGACAAGAATCACTTCCATCGAAAAATATCATCAAGAGTATCAAAGAAGCGTTGAAACACCAGAAGCCTTTTGGGCTGAGAAAGCAGAAACATTTATTTGGAAGAAGAAATGGGACAACGTTTTGGATTGGAATTTTAAAGATCCTAAAATAGAATGGTTTGTAGGTGGTAAATTAAATATCACAGAGAATTGTTTAGACAGACATTTGGCAACACGCGGAGATCAGGTGGCATATTATTGGGAGCCAAATGATATCAATGGAAAAGCTGTATCATTCACTTACAAACAGTTGCATGAGCAAGTGTGTAAGTTTGCAAATGTTTTGAAAAATAATGGAGCTCAAAAAGGGGATAAAATTTGTATTTATATGCCGATGGTTCCTGAATTGGCCATTGCACTTTTAGCTTGTGCACGAATTGGTGCGGTACATTCCGTTGTATTTGGTGGTTTCTCCGCAGCAGCTCTTTCGGGAAGAATTCAAGATAGTGATTGTAAAATTGTGGTAACAACAGATGGAGCCTATCGAGGAGCGAAAGATATTCCGATGAAAGATACGGTTGATGAAGCACTTGAAATTTGTCCTTCGGTGAATAAAGTTATTGTATTGGAACATACTCATTCGAACATTCGTGTAAATTCTGAACGTGATGTTTTTTGGAAACAAGAAATGGAAAAGGTGAATGGTGATTGTCCGGCTGAGCCCATGGATGCGGAAGATATGTTGTTTGTTTTGTATACCTCCGGTTCCACCGGTAAACCAAAGGGCGTTGTCCATACATGTGGCGGATATATGGTATACACACAGTATACGTTTGAGAATGTGTTTCAGTACAAGGACAAAGAAGTGTATTGGTGTACAGCAGATATCGGCTGGATTACTGGTCATTCTTATATTGTGTATGCTCCCTTGTTAGCAGGTGCAACATCCGTTATGTTCGAAGGTGTTCCAACCTATCCGGATGCAGGTCGTTTTTGGAATGTGATTGATAAATATAAAGTGAATGTTTTTTATACTGCTCCAACCGCAATCAGAGCTTTAGAAGCAGCAGGTTTGGAATTTGTAAAACCATATCAATTGGATTCATTGAGAGTTTTGGGAAGTGTTGGCGAACCCATCAACGAAGAAGCTTGGAATTGGTACAACGAAAATATTGGTAAAGGGAATTGCCCGATTGTGGATACTTGGTGGCAAACAGAAACCGGTGGTATGTTGATTTCTCCAATTGCAGGAATCACAAAGACAAAACCTGGTTTTGCAACTTTGCCTTTGCCTGGGGTGCAACCAATTTTAGTGGACGATAAAGGGAATGAAATTATTGGAAACGGTGTAGAAGGGAATTTATGTATAAAATTTCCTTGGCCTTCGATTATCAGAACAACGTATGGTGATCATGAGCGTTGTCGGACGAATTATTTTGCAACCTATCCGGGGTTGTATTTTACAGGAGATGGTTGTAGACGTGATGAAGATGGATATTACAGAATTACCGGACGAGTAGATGATGTGATGAATGTGAGTGGGCACCGAATAGGAACAGCAGAAGTAGAGAGCGCAATTAATATGCATGCAGATATTGTGGAGAGTGCCGTGGTTGGTTATCCTCATGATATCAAAGGACAAGGAATTTATGCCTATGTGATTTGTACAAATTCAAATAAGGATATTGATGCGTTGCGAAAAGAAATTTTAGCTGAAGTCACCAAGGTTATTGGTCCGATTGCAAAACCTGATAAAATACAAGTTGTAAGCGGTTTGCCCAAAACACGTAGTGGCAAAATTATGAGAAGGATATTACGCAAGGTTGCAGAAGGAGATGTATCGAATTTAGGAGATACGTCTACGTTGCTTGATCCTTCTGTAGTTGAAGAGATAAAAGCGGGTGCAATAAAGTAAGTTTATTGTGCAAGAATAATCAGCGGTTTCAGAAAATTTGTTTCGTCATCTGCAACTTTTAAGAAATACATTCCCGGAGCAATGTTTTTTGTATCTATAGAAACAAGGTGTTCGCCCATCGAATAATTTTCTATCCCTTTTTCTAAAATTTTTTGTCCGAATATATTCATAATCGAAAGACTTAGATTCTTCGAGTGTGTTAATGAAAACGAAATCGTTACATGTTCATTAGCCGGATTTGGAAACAAATGAAACATGTTTTCAATGGAATGCAAATCTTCTACTCCTGAATTCACATCTAAATTAATATCATCGATGTAAACATTGTTTCCACCGCTGGAAGTATACACAAATTTGAAACGGAAGTTCGATGTCATGTATGATCCGGGGATGTTCGCTACACCCTGTTTCCATTCACTAGATGAAGAAGGAGTAAATGGAGAACTTGTTATTGGAGCAGTTTCTAATGCTGTTCCAACTAAATTTAATCGTTGAATCCAAGTGGTGTTGCAATTGCTGGTAACATACACTTGTAGTCGATCATTGCTGCTGGAATCTTTTTTAGCATAGGCATATTTAAAGCTGATGTTTAGTGAAGTTGCTCCTGTGAGGTTAATAATATTGCTGAACAACTCATCTTTGGTATTCATGGTATTGTTAAAGTTGTTCAGCATTACCGATGTTGATCCTGAAACAGCTGCTGTATTTGTCAGTTGCCAAGCGTTGATGGTGTCAAAACTATTCGAAAACCATTCCAATCCATCTAACGAAGGAGTCGCTTCAAAGCTTTCCGAAAAAGGATAAACAGTACCGGTCGTTGGCAAAACAGAAATGAAATTCGATTTTGAAATTTCTGCCGTATCACTTCCATTCACTACTTTTAATGTGACATTGTATTTTCCTGGTGAGGTGTAATATACTAAAGGGCTTGCGAGTGTAGATGAAGAAGGAGTTCCTCCGGGGAATGTCCAAAGGATACTTGTAAATGAACCATTGTAAGAAGTGTTGGTGAAAGATATCACATCACCGGAACCTTGACAAACCACTCTTTTGTTACTTGTAAATTCAGCTTTGCATAAAGGACTCGGCACTGTATCAACACCGGTTGCAATTAAGTTGGCAGTTTGCCATAAATTATCTCTTCCGGCAATGGGGGAGTTGAGACAGGCTTGCATACGGGCTTTTTGGCCGAACGTAAACATACGGTTACAATAAGAATAGTCCATTGTATTCTGAACATTGTCAACCGGATTTAAGCACGATGCACCGGATAAATTGCAGCTCGTCCAGCCGATTGTTGGTGGTGTGTCTGCTACTAAATCGTCAATGCTGCAATCTTTAAACGGATCTGCGCAGGGATAATAATAAAAGCCCGGGACATTGTTTCCTCCCCAGATGTGTTGTAGATTCAAGTAGTGTCCACATTCATGGGCAAATGCAACCGAACGCGTATAATTGGACGTTCCGATGGTACCTACGTAGTCGTGTGCAATAACAATTCCATCCCAAGCCGGTATCGAATCCGCATCAGCAGGCCATACACAATGTCCCGCTAAACCGGCCGCATTTTGTACAATATAAACGTTCAGATATTTATTCGTTGGCCATTGGATTAATGATTTAACGGAGTGGTCACCAACGGTCGTCAGTGAGGAAGCAATTCGATTGATTCCACTAGTGCAGTTTCCGCTGGGGTCAAGTTGTGCCAGGCGAAATTCAATGTCGCAATCGGCATGGAGTGGTTTAAAGGCCGCAACGATGGAGCCGGTATCAGCCAATTGTTTTCTGAATGTTTTATTTAAAACATCCAGCCCGTTTTTTATTTGTGCATCGCTGATATTTTCTGTTCCGTAGTTATGTATTACATGAAATACAACGGGTATAATATAAGTAGCGGTACTTGTTCTATTTGCATAGAAGTCGGTCACAAACTTTTGGGTAAATGCCTCCAGTTCAATATCCCGTTTAATAACGGCTTCCGCGATTTTTGGGTTTTTCTGAAGTGTAGAAATTCGCAGTTCATCTGCCCCGCAATATTTTAACGGTTCTTGTGAAAAAAGATTTAAGATAAACGAAACGGACAAAAGAGAAAGTAGTAGTTTTTTCATGGAATAGTATCTAGATACTACAAACTTAAGGATTATAATCAGTTGGGAAAAGCATAATTTATAGTTAATGGCATGCTTTAAATTAGATGAATAAAGTCCATGAAAGTTGGGTTTTGAGTTCGAATGGCATGATATTTCAAAAAAAACGCCAAAATATCTTAAAACTTTGGTTATTATTGAATAGTGCGTTATCTTCGTTTCTTAATTAAAGCCGTGTCAGATAGTCTAGTTATCATACCAACCTACAACGAAAAGGAAAATGTTGAGCGAATGATTCGCAAAGTATTTTCCTTGTCTGTTCCGTTTCATTTATTAATTGTGGATGATGGTTCCCCGGATGGAACAGCGGACATTGTTAAGCGATTGATGGAAGAGTTTTCAGGTCGTTTATTTATTGAAGAACGGAAAGGCAAATTAGGGTTAGGAACAGCTTATATTCATGGATTTAAGTGGGCATTGCAAAGAAAATACGAATATATATTTGAAATGGATTGCGATTTTTCTCACAATCCCGATGATTTAATCCGCTTGCGTGAGGCCGCTGTTAATGGTGCAGATGTGGCAATTGGTTCCAGATACATTGATGGTGGAAAAATTGAAAATTGGCCCAAAGGTCGAGTGTTGATGTCTTACTATGCTTCGGTTTACGTTCGCATGGTATTGTTTGTTCCAATTCGTGATACTACAGCAGGATTCAAATGTTACAGAAGAAAAGTGTTGGAGCGTATTAATTTTGACGATATTAAATTTGTAGGTTATGCCTTTCAAATAGAAATGAAATATACTGCCTATAAATTAGGATTTAAAATTGTGGAAGTGCCGATTACTTTTACAGATAGAGTAGAAGGAGCTTCAAAGATGAGTAAAGGAATTTTTAAAGAAGCTTTTTGGGGTGTTTTACAAATGCGATTTAAAAAAATAAAATAGAGCTCTTTTTAAGGAGCTTTTTTATTAATCACAAAGATGAAAAGAACAATAATAAAAAATGTCAACATCGTTAATGAAGGAAAAATCTTTAAGGGCGATGTATTGATTGAAGGAAAGTACATTAAAAAAATTTCGGAGTCGGAAATAAATGATCCTGTAGATGTGATGTTAGACGGAACAGATCATTATTTGTTTCCGGGATGTATAGATGATCAGGTTCATTTCCGTGAACCTGGTTTAACACATAAAGGTGAAATTTACACAGAGGCAAAAGCAGCCGTTGCAGGTGGTGTAACCTCTTATATGGAAATGCCAAACACGGTTCCGAATGTATTCACTCAGGAGTTACTTGAAGATAAATACAAACGTGCATCAGAGGTTTCGTTGGCGAATTATTCTTTTTTTATGGGCGCTTCGAATGATAATTTAGAAGAAGTGCTAAAAACAAATCCAGAAAATGTTTGTGGAATTAAAGTGTTCATGGGCTCTTCTACGGGAAATATGCTGGTAGATAAACGTGAAACTTTGGAAGGTTTATTTTCCAAATGCAAGATGTTGATTGCAACGCATTGTGAAGATGAAGCAACAATCAGACATAATATGCAGGTATACAAAGATAAATACGGAGAAGATGTTCCTGTGGAGGCTCATCCACTCATTCGAAGTGAGGAGGCCTGCTACAAATCGTCTTCTTTGGCGGTTGAGTTAGCAAAGAAATACAATTCAAGGTTGCATATTTTGCACATTTCAACAGCAAAGGAGTTGGAATTGTTTGAAAATAAATTGCCATTAAAAGAGAAACGAATTACAGCTGAGGCTTGCATTCATCACCTTTGGTTTTCAGATGAAGATTATAAAACAAAAGGAAATTATATCAAGTGGAATCCGGCAGTTAAAAAAGCAAGCGACAGAGATGCAATTCTAAAAGCAGTATTAGAGAATAAAATTGATGTAATTGCAACTGACCATGCTCCTCATACAATTGAAGAGAAGGAACAAAAATATTTTAAAGCACCTTCCGGTGGTCCGCTTGTTCAGCACGCTTTGCTTGCGATGATTGAAATGCACAAACAAGGAAAAATAACACTGGAACGTATTGCTGAGAAAATGGCACATGCTGTAGCAGATTGTTTTCAGATTGAAAAGCGTGGATATATTCGTGAAGGTTATTTTGCCGACTTAGTGTTGGTAGATTTAAATGGTAGTGAAACAGTTGATAAGTCGAATATTCTTTACAAGTGCGGTTGGTCGCCTTTTGAAGGGCTTACTTTTCATTCAAAAGTTAAATACACATTTGTCAGCGGCCACTTGGTTTATGAAAATGGATATTTTAATGAAGAAACAAAAGGTGAGCGTTTAACATTCACAAGATAACATCGTTGTATGGCAATACTCTATACTTTCCTTCGCCCTTTTGTATATGTTAGTTTGAATGTTTATTATCGTATCGATATTAAAGGCTTACAAAACATTCCCTTGAATCAACCTTTTGTTCTTGCTCCGAATCATTCAAATGGTTTTGTTGATCCGGTATTGTTACCAGTGTACATGCGTCCGAAAGTTCGTTTTTTTGCAAGAGGTGATGTTTTTAAAGGCAAAGTTGCGAAATGGGTTTTGAATCAAATGAATGCCAGTCCGATGTACCGAATGCAAGAAGGGTATGCCGAAATTAAAAAAAATGATAAATCATTTGAAGAATGTCGAAGACTGCTTACCTCAAATAAACCATTGTTGATTTTCCCTGAAGGATTGTGTGTTCAACAGCGCAGAGTGCAACCATTAAAAAAAGGATTGTCGCGCATTGTTTTTCAAACTTTGGAATCCATTGATTATTCTAAAGATATTCTGGTTATTCCTGTCGGACTTAATTTCCAGGAAGCACCTCGTTTTAGAAGTAAAGTTTTTGTGGATGTAGGTCAACCAATCTCAATCAAATCTTTTGAGGAAAAATATAAAGTAGATAAAGTTCGAGCAATTAATGAGTTTACAAAATTGCTTGAAGAAAAGATGAAGGAAAATGCTCATCACATCAATGCAATTGAAAATGATGGATTGGTTGCCGAAATGGAGGAGGTGTATACGCATCAGTTATTGAAAGATAGAAATCTTAATTCTTCATCTTTGACGAACCATCCGATTGCCAGCAAAGAAATTATTGATATGGTAAATGTTTTGGATGTAAAAAATTCGGATTTACTTATACGTTTAAAGGAACAACTTCACTCCTACATCAAATTGTTGAAGACAAACAACCTACGGGATCATTTGCTGAGAGAGGAAAGTATCAATAAAATGAATTTCGGAACATTTCTATTGGAGTATTTTATCATTTACTTAGGGATGCCTTTCTATTTTATTGGTTTGTTGTTGAACTATCCACCCTATTATTTGGCAAAAAAATTGGCCGACCGAAAAGTTAAGAAAAATGAATTTTATGCTTCGTTCAGAGCGAATCTTTCTTTGATTTTTTGGACGATTTATTTTATCATTCAATTGTTGGTAGTTGCGCTTGTTTATAGAGATTGGATGCTTCTGGGTCTTTTTGCTTCAACCGTAATCTTGAGTGGAATTTTTACAATCAAGTTTTATCCGGTTATGAAAAAAATATTCGGGCGTTGGCGACTGTTGCGCATGGTGCGTAAGGATAAAAAAACAGTAGAATCGATAGTGAATATACGTGCGGAAGTGATGAAGGCATTGGCTGATGCTAAACAATTGTATCTTTCTTTAACAACTAAATAGCGTTTCATGAAATTTGGAAGTGTTGAGTCGATAATTGGAATAGATTTTACTTTGCCGAAAGACCATGCAGATACCAAGCAGGTTTTGGGTGGTTAGGAATTTAAGAAATTTGAAATAGCTATCGGTTGCGCGAAATGGAATAAAACGGACTTAAAGAATTTTTATCCGAAAGGAACGAAAGATGAGTTGGCGTATTATTCAACACAGTTTAACAGTATTGAGTTGAATGCTACATTTTATCAAGCTTATGGAAAAGAGCAGTTTGTAAAGTGGAAAGAAAAAACGCCTAAAGGATTCAAGTTTTTTCCTAAAATTCCTCAAACAGTCAGCCACCTGAAACGATTAAATGAAGTGAAAAATTTGACGGATGAGTTTTGTTTGTCCGTAACCGGGTTGGAAGAAAAGTTAGGAATGATTTTTTTACAAATGCATGATAATTTTAAACCAAAGGATTTCGATCGTTTGGAGAAATTTGTAAAGGAGTTTCCCAAAAACACCCCATTAGCTGTTGAATTAAGAAATGCAGAATGGTTTAATGTAAAGGCGGATTTTGAGAAGGTGTCAGAATTATTTAAAAAGTATCAGGTAACCAATGTAATTGTTGATACAGCCGGAAGAAGAGATATTATTCACATGCGACTAACTACACCTGTTGCATTTATTAGATATGTTGGTGATAATCATGGTTGTGATTACTCACGTTTAGATCCTTGGGTAGAGCGAATAGCAAAATGGAAAAAAGAAGGTTTAAAGGAATTGTATTTTTTTCTACACCAAAACCATGAATTAGAATCCCCGCTTTTATCAGCCTACTTTATCGAAAAGTTGAATAAGAAATTAGGACTAAAATTGCATATTCCTGAAAAGCCTGTTGCAATTAAAAAATCGGATAAGAATCAAGCTAGCTTGTTCTAACTGCCATAAGGGGAGAACAAAAAATCGATTTGAGTGTCGATGTCGTAAAGCATAACAAAGCTTTTGCTTTCCTTTATACAAAATGGTTCAATCAAACGAATAATATTTTTGTACCCTTCTACTGTTAAATCACAAAAGAAGGTTTGGTTATCCATAGTTATAATTCCTTCATCCGTTTCGGAGAGGTGCAATACTAATTTGCAATTCATGTGTTCAATAAAGTCGAGCGTCAATAAGTCTAAGGACTTATTTTGATTCACAAGGTTGTTTTGAACGGCATCTCTGAATTGGATTGCTTCGGATTTGTCGAAGTGAAAGAGGCGAATCACTTGATCTCCATACTCATTAACTTCATCAAGGAATTCTAGTTTCATAATTTATTTTTTACAATATTTTTTTGATTCTTCAATCGAATATTTCTTTTCCAAATCTACATCATTCATCCCTTTTTTGTTTCCCCAGGAGAATAGCCATTCAAAAAAGGGAAGCATTTTGTTTGTTTTAATCTGTTCAAGAAAATAAACTTCATGCTCTTTTTCTTTTATTCCCATTTCGTAAAGCACTTGATCGTGTTCTTTAATTCCGATGGAATGAAACATATGCATCATTCTGAAATATTCGCAAACATTACCGCTTTCCAGTCGACCCGCAAAATAAAAGGGCATAAACCAGCCAATCACATAACAACTTCCGGAGATAATTTTTCCGATTACATGAAATCGGAATTCGTAAAATTTTGAAACAGGGATTGTATACTGTTCCATAATTTTTAGAACTTCTTCTCGGTGGTTCCATTCATCCAATTCAATCTGACGGATGGCTTTTTTCTCTTCTGCATTTTTTACTGCACCAGCATGGCCCTGATAGGCGAAAGCCGCAGCTTTTTCAGCTGAGTATGCTTTTTTCAATAAATCAATCAGTTCAGGATGGTTTAGTAGCATGCTATGTTTTAGTATACGGCTTTTATTTTTTTGTCCGATTTTTTGCCATTCGGTTTAACGTATATCGTTTTATCCGAAATTTTCACAAAGTAAGTAATATTGGCGTTTAACCATTTCCATTTGAAATCAGTCAATTCATTTCCATTCTTAATGACGTCTAATGAGCCTTTTTTAAAATTTTTCGACAAGGATCCGTTGTATGCAAAGTAAAATCGTAAGCCTCCAAATAATATTTTATTTATTTCATAAGCAACACCTGCTTGATAGCCTATATCATAACGGCTAATGTTGGGGTTGTTTGTAATATTTAAATTTTGAGAGTTTGATACTGTATATTGTTTCAGAGTACTTGCCCCAATTTCAAATACATCATAGCTTTCAGTAACGCTATTTTTATTTAAGAGGTATCCGAATTTACAGCCTAAGATAATACTAATTCCAGATTTTTTTTTAGAGTTTGTCAATCGGATACTATAGTTGATAGGAATTCTCAAATATTCAGAGTATAAATTAATACGCATTGTGTAATCTTGAACTGTTGCAGAATCATATGCTAAGTAATGTGATTGAATATCATGTTTAAATTTTC
>Ga0075158_10004032_pt1 | contig 10191 bp, 5 predicted proteins | sample JI91814BDNA_FD_70968 | JGI IMG/M metagenome (GOLD analysis project Ga0075158, IMG submission 70968) | Wastewater effluent complex algal communities from Wisconsin, to seasonally profile nutrient transformation and Carbon sequestration -... | ecosystem: Engineered > WWTP > Effluent > Algae... | reverse complement strand
GGATTTTCTATTAATTCGATATTTCCATTTTCATAACGATAGGTTACTGGAGAATAAGAAAGCACAGAATCAAATGTAAATGTAACCTGTTCGCCATTATCCTGAACATCTGGAATATCGTTGCAGTTTCCAATTTCAGGAAATGTTTTAAATTTTCCATCTGAGTTGAGGGTAATCACTAGAAACTTCGCTGGACAATCTGTGTTGTCGTCAAAGGATTCCACTGTAAATAAAAACATATCAGTCGATGAGAGTTGAATAATTTGATTGAGTTGAACGAGTTGGAGATTTGCAGATTCATATACATCATCATTTTTATAAATAATTCTTTTTACTAATTTTCCGTCATTGATTTGATCAAACATTTTAAACTCACCAAATCTGGAAGAAATAAGTTCAAATTCTTCAGGTATAAATTTTTTGCGGCAACCTTCAATAAAGAGTCCTGCTGTTAAAATTAAAAATAAACTTATTAAGTATGTATGATAACGTTTCATAAAAATCCTCTTTATTTATGTCCCTATTTAAATTTGAAAAAACTCAATTACTTTCTCATAATAATATTCAATGAATGAAAAAGCAAACCATTTTCCGCTATAGATTATATTTCGACTTCCCGGAACACGAATATTAAATCTGGGTAGAATATTTTAATGACCATTTTTGGTTTTCTAGAGTCGATATAATAATTGCTTTTCTACTTATCCATTTCTGTTTTGAATCGATAAATATTTTCTGTTTAAGCAAAAAAAAATTGGGATAACCATTATGAGTTGGGAACGTTTTGAAACAAAGGCATTGCATTCAGCAAGTGATAGTAATATAAATCAAGATAGTAGATCTTTTTTAGATTCAATTTCATATTCTATCCAGGATTTTATTCCATTAGAAAATAAAGAAGATTTCTATCAGAGGCTTGTAAAAAGGCTTTGTGAGATTGAAAATACGGAAAATGGAATACTATGCTCTTCTGGCTATTTAGCTATTTACCAAACAATTTTGGGATTAACCAAGAGAGGAGATCATATACTGATTTCTAAAACATGCTCTATTTCTATATTAAAAATTGTAACAAACTTAAAAGAAAAAATGGGAATTAAATTTTCTCTCATTGATTTATCAAAGCCAAGAAATTGGAAATCACAATTAACCAAAAAAACAAAGCTAATCCTGGTAGAAACACTTTCGATTCCAAATTTACTCATTCCCGATTTAGAGTCTATTAACAAGTTTGCAAAGTCTCATTCCTTATTATTTATTCTAGATAATTCCTATTGCACGCCATATTTAAGCCGATTATCAGAAATCGGTGCGGATTGTATGATTTATTCAGATGCACTTTACCTTGACGGACAAAGCAGAGTATCCGCTGGAGTGATACTAGGAAAAAAGAAATTGATTGAAAAAATCAAAGAATATTCATTTGAAAAAGAAACCTCATTTTCTTTGTTAAATACCTGGCTTCTGGAAAGAGGATTAGAGACATTAGCCGTTAGAATGGAAAGGCAATCATCCAATGCACTCCGGGTAGCGGAATACTTAGAAAAAAATAAAGTTATTCATAATGTAGTATATCCTTTTTTACCTTCTTATACAGAATATAAATTAGCTTTAAAACAAATGAGATACGGAGGATGTATTTTGAGTTTCTCTATGGAAGGTGGAGTTGTTAGGGGAAGAAGATTCATGCAAAGTCTAAAGAAATTTTCAAATCCAAATCAAGCCAGTATCAGGACTACGATACTGCACCCAGCGTCTACTACACATTATTCCCTACCAGATAAAATGCGCTTACAATTAGGCGCACGATCAAATCTTATTCTTTTATCTGTAGGTATGGAGCATATAGACGATATACTCCATCATATTGATCAGGCAATTACAAATTCAAAGATTGAACTCAAACTTTGTAGTAGATATGAAGAATGATTTATTGTGCCGTCCAACCACCGTCTACTGGTAATGCTACACCTGTAATGAACGATGCTTCATCGGAGCAAAGCCAGACTGCGGATTTTGCTACTTCTTCTGGCTTGCACATTCTTTGCATAGGATGTGCCATATCCATATTTCGTTTTGCTTTTTCAGGATTTGGTGAGGCATTAAAAATTTCTGACATCATTTCTGTTTCTATTATTGCAGGGCAAATGGCATTGACTCTAATTTTTTTAGATGCAAATTCTAGTGCGGCTGTCTTAGTTAGTCCCACAATCGCGTGTTTAGATGCAGCATAAGGACCAACTCCATATGGCATACTTACTAATCCATTTACTGATGCGATGTTTACTATAGATCCGCCACTTTTTATCATCTCTTGCAATTCATACTTTAAACATAAGAAAGTTCCTTTTAGATTGGTATTGATAACTTTTTCATAAATATCTTCTGGGTATTCAGTCAAAGGTGAGTTAACTCCAAAGTAACCGGCATTATTTATGGCTAAGTCTAGTTTACCAAATTTAACAACAGTTTGATTAACTAGATTTTTTACTTGTATTCCATCCGAAATGTCGCATTGGATAAATGTACCGTTTCCACCAATATCCTTAATCAGTGCAAGAGTTTCCAAACATTCCTTTTCCCTTCTGCCACTAACAACTACAATGGCTCCCCTCTTTGCTAACTCTATACAAGTTGCCTTTCCAACGCCTGAAGACCCACCTGTTACAATTGCAACTTTTCCTTCAAATTGTTTCATTCTCATCCCTTATAATGTTGTGCTCAATATCGTCTGGTAATTTGTTTTTAAAAGGTTATTTAAATCTTCTAATTCTGATAAAAGTTTTCCTGAGTTTATATATTTTAGATCATTTGCAAGTATTAAATAGTATTTTATTTCTTCAATGTAACCTCTAGTTTTTCCAAATGATCTTATGATGTCTGCTTTTTCTTTTCTTTGTGATGTTTCCAATATTGAAAGAGGCAGCGATGTTGCAGACTTACGTATACGAGGAATTAGATGCTCCATTTCTTCTTTTGGGAGTTGATTTGTACTTTGATATAAATTTAAAACAAATTGGTGTGCCTTATTCCAAAGTGGTGAATTTTTATTTGCAGATGAGTCAGCAACAGAAACTGAGTTTTCTTTTTTTAGCAGTTTTAAGCATTTTGCTTTGAACTCTTCAGGAACAAGTGCAACTTTTCGAATTGTATAATCAAAGAATAACATCCTTATTTTAATATCAGCTACTGGTATTTTACCACTATCTTTTGATAAATGAAAAAATAAGTCGCAACCTTTTTCGATAAAATTATCCGCGCATACCTCTATTTTTACATTATCATCAGCAAGAAGTTCTCCTTTATATAGAATAACAGCATTAGCAAAAATTAGACTTCTTCCGTAAACATCTGTAACATCATGGCCCATGAATTTGAAAAAGCGCATATGACCCTCAAAAACAATGTCCAATATTGTTGCAAATGAAACATGAATATCTAAGGTAACATCAATTTTTCGAATTGGCATTTCGAAACTGAAAGGGTAGTAGGTAGGCATCTCAACTTCAAGTTTGTCGGACATAAAAGCTCCTGATGGGACATAATATATGGAACCTGTTTTAAATGACAACTTTTTTTTCTTTAAAAATTTGTTTTTTTATATTCAGTAAAATTATGTTGACCGAAGGAAAATATTCTTCGTTAATTCTTAACTTAGAAAAATGTTGATACTTTCAACGTATTTCTTTTGCGGAATTGAAAACTAGATTGCGTTTTAAAATTCGTATAAAAGTATTTTAGCCGTTGAATAATTTTTTATTTCTATGAAAAAACCTAAATTAATTATAATCAGTTTTTGCTTATATCTATTTTTAATTCCTATAAATAAGTTGTATATTAAATAAAAAAAATAGACTTTAAGAATGTTCAAAAAATTTCTTGACTAAGTATTTTACTTTAGATAACTCAAAAGATAAATAAAAAAAACTAAAAAGGTAGAGGTGAAAAATGCCCAAAAACCAACGAGTTGTAATTACAGGAATCGGTACAATTTTACCGAATGCATTTGATCTAGAAAGTTTTTGGGATAATCTCAAAAATGGAAAATCACAGATTGATTATTTGACACGTTTTCCAACAGAGGACTTCGCCATTAAGGTTGGGGCTGAGGTTCGAGACTTTGACTATAAAAAATTTCTTCCTGATTTAGATCCGAAACTAGCAAAAAACTACAACCATGAGACACTCGTTCTTATGGCAGCAATGGAACTTGCTAGAAAAAATGCAAAACTTGAAAAAGACAGTATTGATCCTACTCGAGTCGGTTTTATTGATTCCTCTTCTCGGTCCTCTCTTGCCTGGTGGGAACATGCATGGAAAAGATATACGGAGTTAAAAGATGAGTCAGTTTTTGATAGATACGCAGTGTTAACCTCAATGGCATCTAATCCAACTAGCTTAACTGCCATTAATAGTAATATTCAAGGCTTTGTGACTACAATTTCTGCTGCTTGCGTTGGTGGGCATCATGCGATTAGCCTCTGCTTTCAAGCAATTAGAAAAGGTCGTGCGGATGTTATGTATGCAGGTGGACATGAATTTCCTTTGATAAAACCACTTATGCAAATGTATTCCGATCCACAAAGTCGTGTAATGTCTTTAGAGAATGAAGATCCAAAGAATGCAATGAGACCCTATGATAGAAAGAGAGATGGTTTTTCTTTAGGGGAAGGAGCTGCTGTTTTATGTTTGGAGAGTTATGAGCATGCAAAAGCTCGTGGGGCAAAAATATATGCAGAAGTATTTGGAACTTTAAGTTATAACGAAGCAGATCATGCAATGAGAATGGATATCACTGGAAAAAAGGCTGCATCCGGTATTAAAAAGTTAATTCAAATTAGTAAGAGAAATTTAGACGATGTGGATTATTTCTGTGGTCATGGAACTGCAACCTATACCAACGATTTGGCGGAAGGTAGATCCATGAAATTAATTTATGAAGGTGTTCCAAAAGAAAAATGGGCTCCCCTTGGATCAATTAAGCCTATTTATGGACATACATTTGGTGCTGCCGGTATATTAAACGTAGCCGCTACTGCTTTAATGATAGATGAGCAGACTCTCTGTCCAACAATTAATTTTAAAAATGTAGATCCCGAATGTGATCAGGATCATATTTCAGAAGGATATAGAAAGGCTAAGATTGATTTTGCGATATCCCTCGCATTTGCAATTGGGAGTCAGTCTTCATTCATTTCCCTTGGTGTTCCCGATTAATTGATTTTAATTATTTTCCTATTTGAGAAATTCATTTCATCTGAAGAGAATTATCATGTAAGATGATAGCGCAGTTTCAAAAAATCCGATAAAATTTACAGAATCCATTTATTAAATCTTGTTACTTTAAAAATAGAGTAGCATTTAATAAATGGCTTTTATTTTTATATACTAAAGGCATTTTATTATAGAGGAGAAAAGATGAAATTAAAATCAAATGGAATTCAAATTACAGGTTACGGTGATTACTACCCGGAAAAAATTTTAACAGATGAGGAAATTAGAGGTAGATTAAAATACCCGGAAATGCATCCCGCAGAAAGAGCTGTTATTGGCGATATTGGAGTTACAAAAAGACATCGATCTAATGAAAAAGAAACATCCGTTTATATGGCTTCGAAAGCATGTGAAATGGCGATGAAAAATGCAGGAGTATCTCCTGAATCAATTGATTTATATTTATTTTGCAATTGGACGGAACGTTATTATTTGCCGGACTTAGCACCGCAGGCTTCTTTACTCAATGGCACTAAGAATGCACTTGCTTTTGATCTTGGAACTGCTTGCACTGGATTTGTACACGGAGTTCAAACTGCTAGTTGCTATTTACAAACAGGCAAATGGAAAAAAGCATTGGTCGTTGGAGCTGAAAGATTTTCTGAAAGAACAAAAAAAGGCGGCTATGGAGAATTTACCGCTGGCGATGCTGCCGCTGCTGTTGTTATGGAATACACTGGAAATACTGAAACAGGTATTGTAGATACTTGTCTCTATGATGTTGGAAGTTTAGTAGATGTGATTACCTGTACAGCACCTGCAGGTTTAATACGAAGTTATCCTGATTTAGTAACTAATGCAGCGGATTATTCATTGAAGGCAATTGATTTACTTTTAGAGAGAAATGGATTAAAGGAAGGAGATATTACTTGGGTTGTTCCACATCCTGGAACAGACATTGTGGTGAAGGATATTTTAAAAAGAACAAAGATTCCAAAAGAAAAATATCTTATGAATTATCCAAAGATGGGAAATGTATCTGCTGCTTCGATTCCAACTGTATTGGCAGAGTATTACAACAACGGTACAATTAAGAAAGGAGATGTAGTTCTAACTCCAGCCGTTGGTGGAGGTTTCTACTGGGGAGGAATTCTTTACATTGCCTAGAGAACTTTGAGACTTGGGGTGAAAGCCCCGATTCTTTCATTGGTTTAATTCCATTTCTACTACTGAAAAATAGTAATACAAAAAAATAAATTGAAAGACAAATAAATATTAAGAAGCATAGTTCTTTTATTAACAAGGTGGTTTGCTATATTTAGGATTTTGTTTAATTATGCATGTATTTGAAGATTATGAAATTAAAGAAAAAATCCATACGAATTCAGATATTGAAATTTATCGGGCAATAGACAAATCTAATTCTAGATCGATTATTATAAAAAATATTCCAATTCAAAATGAATTTCATCCAGCGATAATAAATCTAAAAAACGAATACGAAATTCTAAAATACTTATCTTCCCATTTGGTTGTAAAGGTTTATTCTTTCCAAAGATATTCCAGCGGTTTTTTTTTGGTATATGAAGATACCGGCGGGATTTCTTTAAAACAATATACTGAAGGAAAAAGAATTCCCTTAGATAAGTTCTATGAAATCGCTATTAGATTGGCAGAAATTCTATCAGTAATTCATAGAAAAAAAGTAATTCATAAAGATATCAGGCCTGAGAACATTATCATAAATCCCGAAACGATGGATGTCAAGTTAATTGATTTTGGAATTTCGACCCGACTTTCCAAAGAAGAAACAGAATGGGCAGCGGCTAACGTTCTAGAAGAAAGCATTCAATATATCTCTCCCGAACTCACAAGTAGGATGAATCGATCAGTCGATTATCGAAGTGATTTTTATTCTCTAGGGGTTACTCTTTATCAACTGCTAACTGGGAGATTACCATTTGAAAATACTGATTTATTAGAATTAGTTCATGCACATTTAGCGAAAACTCCCTGTAAGCCACACAAAGTAGATTCGACTATTCCTTTATCAATTTCAAATATAATTGATAAGTTGATGGCAAAGACTGCAGAGAATCGATACCAGACTGCGCTCGGGTTAAAATATGATTTAGAATTAGCAAGAAAAGAAGAACCTTCGAAATCGATTGAATTGGGAACTAAAGATTTATCTGATGAATTTAAAATTACGCAAAAACTCTACGGTCGTTCAGAAGAAATTTTAAAATTAAAGGAAACTTTTTCTGAAGTTCATGAAACTGGTATTTCTAAGTTAATGTTAATTTCTGGATATTCCGGTGTAGGCAAATCCTCGTTAGTCAAAGAAATTAATAAACCAATCACTGCTTCAAAGGGTTATTTTTTGAGTGGTAAGTTTGAACAATACAACCGAAATTTACCTTTCAGTGCTATTATTCAAGTTTTTACAAACTTAATTCGTTTATTCCTCACTGAAAGTCCTGAGAGTATCGAATTGTGGAAGTCAAAAATTTTAACTGCTCTTGGTTCTAATGGCAAGGTAATAACAGATGTTATCCCCGAGTTAGAATTTATTATTGGTGAACAACCAGCAGTAGCTGAGTTAGGATCACAAGAAAATTCAAATCGTTTTTATTTAGTCTTTGAAAATTTCATAAGAGTATTTGCTAATTTTGAACACCCTCTAGCTATCTTTTTAGATGATCTACAATGGGCAGATTCTGCATCGCTTGGATTAATTAAAAAATTAATGCAAGATTCATCAATGCGATATTTATTTTTAATGCTGGCATATAGAGACAATGAAACTGATAACAATCATCCATTTATAGCAATGTTAGATTCTATAAAAATGGAAGGAGTTGATCCCGGGCAAATAAATTTAAAGCCATTACAAGAAGTAAATGTCAATGATTTGTTAAAGGATAGTTTACTTTGTTCTTCTGAGGAAGTAAAAGAATTAGCAGAATTTGTTTTTCGAAGAACAGGCGGAAATCCTTTTTTTATCACAGAACTATTGAAGCAACTGACCAAAGAAGAATCTATATACTTTGATTACGACAATGGAAAATGGAAATGGAATATTGATAAGATTAAAGCTTCTCGTATTTCTGAAAATGTAGTAGAACTTTTAATTGGACGTATTCGAAAGCTATCTGAGAAGACTCAAAATATTTTAAAACTTGCATCGTGTATAGGGAATAACTTTGAGTTAGCCACACTTTCTCTGATTAATCAATCTTCACCTAGAGAAACAGCGAAAGATTTAGAAGAGACTATTCTAGAAGAATTAATTTATCCGGTAGGTGATAATTATAGGTTTGTCGATTCAATGGGGACAGAGTTAAAAGATATTAAGAAAAATTATCAGACTGCTAAAACCATTACATATAAATTTCAACATGATAGAATTCAACAGGCCAGTTATGAATTAATTGGTGAATCAGAGAAGAAAGCACTCCGGCTTAAGATTGGTAGAATTCTTTTAAAGAATGAAGGCTGGGAAGAAAACCTCTTCGAAATTACAAATCATTTAAATATTGGCTCTGATTTAATAACCGAAGAAAAAGAAAAGACGCAGTTAATAGAGCTTAATCTACAAGCAGGCAAAAAGGCAAAAATGTCTACTGCATATAAACCAGCTTTAGAATATTTAAGAAAAGCAGTTATAGTTATTAATAACATTGAATTTATTTGGAAAAAATGTTACGATTTAACAATAAGCGTTTATAAAGAATTAGCGGAAGTAGAATATCTAAATGGAAATTTTGAAAACTCAGAATCGTTAATTAATTTAATTCTTGAAAACGCAAAAACTGACATTGAAAAAGGAGAAATTTATCGATTATTGATTGTGCAGTATACTTTGTCTGCCAAATATAATCTTGCTATAGATGCGTTAAAAAAGTCACTTGCTCCATTTAATATTGTTTTCCCTGAAACGGATTTAGACAAAGCAATTGGAAAAGAACTAGAACTTTCAAAATCTTATCTTGGGAAAAAAGACATCGATTCGATTTACAATGAACCAGAGATGACTAATTCAGAAGATATCATGGCTGTTAAATTGTTAACAACTTCACTTCCTGCGTCTTATATTTCTAATCCTCAACTATGGTGCATTATAGCCTTAAAGGCAACTAATTTATGCTTATTGAAAGGAAACATCGGGGAGACTTATGGCTATTCTTGTTATGGTATTCTTTCAATAACTATGGGTAATTACAGAGAGGGATTTGCTTTCTGTAAATTAGCATTAGACTTGAGTGAAAAGTTTAATAATAAAGCTGAAAAATGTAAAGCAAGTAATGTTTTTGCAAATTATGGAAATTCATGGATTCATCATATTCGAGATACATACAAAATTAACCAAGAGGGTTTTCAGGCTGGACTAGATTCAGGTGAATTTCAGCATGCGAGCTATATAACTCTACATATGCCGCTTAACGCATTTTATTCAGGTCAGAATTTGAATCAATTACTAAAGGAATTGAAACAGCTATTAAGTTTTAGTCAAAAAGCGAAAAATCATCTTGCTATAGATACAAATTTAGGCGTGGAGATAATAGCGAATAATCTCACTGGCAGAACGGAAAGTGCTAATATTTTTAGGAATGAGTCTTTTGATGATGACAAGTTTCTTCAATTGTGTGTTGAACACGGAAATTTATTTGTAATCTGTTTATATAAAATTATGCGTTCTGAAGTATTTTTTATGTATGAAAGGTTTAATGATGGATTGGCAGATTTACTAGATGCTAATTCTTCTATCGGATATATAGCAGGAGAAGAAGCACTTGCAGAGCATAATTTTTATTATTCGTTAATATTGTGTTCGCTGTATAAAGATGCGAGTAAGGAAGAGAGGCAGAAGTATCTAAACCAGATAAAGACGAATCAGAAGCAGATGAAGATATGGGCAGAGAGTTGTCCCGAGAATTTTTTACATAAGTATTTATTGGTTGAGGCAGAGATTGC